>Ga0126381_100005175_pt1 | contig 14307 bp, 18 predicted proteins | sample PanSoiMetPlot_28_FD_96465 | JGI IMG/M metagenome (GOLD analysis project Ga0126381, IMG submission 96465) | Tropical forest soil microbial communities from Panama - MetaG Plot_28 | ecosystem: Environmental > Terrestrial > Soil > Tropical forest > Bulk soil | place: Panama | collected 2016-02-17
ATTTTTGACCTGGAGGGATCGGTTGTCGTGGAGGTGCCTAAGTCAGGCCATGCAACCTACGTGTTTGCCAAACCTCCTGCTATAACCGAATGGGTATGGCAGTACGCTAAGATCTCCCGCCAGGACATCCGACTCAATCGCGATAACATTGCTCAAACCTTGGGGTTCATCGGCCGCGTTGTCCATGGAAATAACAAAGCCCAATGGACGAAAGATCTTCGCTTAAAAATCGGCGAGCCGCCGGACTATCCCGACGAGAAATTTGAATCATAAGAATGGCCGATGCGCGATCACCATGAGATTCAGGACTATCGATCCGCTCTTGTGGGCACGGAGGACTTGGTTTCCAGTGTTCCACGCTTTTGGGATGGCTCTATGCTACGGACAGCGTCAGCCGGCCGTTAGACCGCCGCCGAGGCGCTGGCTTGATCACGATGTGAACGTCCCGGCCCAACCGCGTCAGGCATTCCAACAAGCGATGTTCCGAAATCCCGCGAAACCGTCCTTTAAGAAGCGCTGAAATCCTGGGCTGCGTTAACCCCAGGACATCGGCAGCCTGCATTTGGGTCAGTGCGCGCTGTTGGATGATCTCGGCGATCTTCGCGGCCAGTTGCGCCTTGATCAGCATACCCTCATTGTCGGTGTACCCAAGATCCCGGTAAACATTCCCGGATCCCTCCTCTACACGAATGCCGCGCACAACACGCTGGTTCTTCATCGCGTTGACTCCTTGGCAATTTGCTCCGCGACCTTGAGCCGCTCGCGGAGGCGATCCATATCCACTTTCGGCGTAGCCATGCCGCGCTTGGATTTCTTCCGGAAGACGTGGAGTACGAAAACCATCCCTTCACACTCTACGGTGTATACGGCGCAGTACGTGCTCCGGCTCCAGTCCGCAACGATCTCCGGAACACGTGCGGAACCAAAACCTTTGAGAGGCTTGCCCTGGTCGTGCTTCCTGCCTGCTTGCGCAAGGTAAAGGGCATATCCAAGAACGCGTTGGAACAATGAAGCAAGAAGGTTAAGCCGACCAACGCGAGCAAGAGCAATCAAGGGAGAGGAGTTCGATACAACAATCACAAGCCGAGCCGCTATAACGTTCGGCGGTCCTCTTCCAGGTCGTCAGCGCCATAATAGAGCGGAACCTCGTGCCTGCCAGCGAAATCCATGAACAGCTCAAGGGGAGTGTGACAGAGTTCGGCAGCACGCCCCAACGAAACCTTGCCCTCGCGGTAGAGCTCCAGCGCCAAGAGCCGCGCCGCCTCTACTGATAGATTCTGGGCATCCAATCCTGCCGCCACAACCAGCTCAGCCGGGATTTCCGCTCTAATCGTTGCATGCCTTCAAGGTAACGCAAGGGCGCCTCCGACGCTAACCCTGCGGTAGAATAGCAAAACAAGGCCCTTCCCCGACGCCCTTCCGCGCGTAGCCGGAGTCATGGAGGAGCGCCCATGCGCACATGGGTTTATGACCCGCACACTGGGGGAAAGAGTATCCCACCCGGCGTGAAAGCCCGTACAGAGCAACGCATTCTTGATTACGCTGCCAAGCACCATCCTGGAAAATTCACCCGAGTCGGCGTGCGATTCCACGGCGCTCTCTGCTATATCGACGTGTACACGGAACCCGACCTTCCGCGAGGCAGTACGCCACCTCCTGGTGAGAAGCGCGATCAGTGGATCGCACGGCTGCGAGGCATCCCGATGCATCTCTGCCGGATTCGCTACTTCGGTAACGAGGAGCGATGGAGCTTCGCCTGGTACACCTATGCCCACGAAAAGTACGAGCCGAGTTTCCTCATCACCGGCGATGATCATGGCACACCCGAGGAGGCATTCGAAACATCAGCCCACTTCCTCTAACGAAGACTCTGGCTCAGCTGTCGCATGCTCTCGTCTGGGCTGTTTGAGGCACTGGCAAAGCTATCCTTCTCATCTGGTCCACGAAATCTGGGTAGGCCGGATTGGCGAACTCCCACTATGTCAGTTATGGTCTGTGCGAACGCCGGATTGCGAATCCGCTTCAGGCGAAACCCGGAATCCCCCATGATCACCGTTCGCCGCGGGGGCGCAGGGCATCTTCTTCCAAGAGCCGCGACACGATCTTCTTTGGATACCGAAACGACGTCTGTTTCAAGCGCTCGATCGCTTTTGGTAACGAGATGAGTTGACGGCGCGCGGCCTCATCTAAGACGCCAAGCGTGCCGAGCACAGGGACGCTCTGTTCTCGTGCCACCGAGGCTCCCGTTCGCTCATCAATCAATAGAATTGCGGGCTGCCGTGTCAGCGCCACTGCTAAGGCAGCCCTCTCCCCGAGATCCAAAAATCGCCAGCGAGGGTCATCGCGTAATGTCAGATCCGTTGGGCAAATCTCAACCCAGTCGGGAAGATGATTCGCCCAAGCGCGAACGGCAGCCGGCGCGTCGGGCACTATGAGTTCACTTTGTACCTCGGGCGGGATCGCTATCCGACTGTAGAGCACACGCAGCAGATCAATCGCCTCAATCCACACCAAATAGTTCAGCGGGCTCGTGTCCGAGACAACAAGCATCACGAGTCTGCAAGGCGCCTATGAAGCTCGCGTTCGCGCTCCAGATCCTCCCATGTGTACGCGAGTTCAACCCCGTGATCCTTGAGGAATTGATCCACCGCTAAACGCGTCAACCCGAGGAATCTGGCGAGCTCCGCTTCTGTCCAGAGGCCCTGGCGATGCGCCTCAAGCGCAAGAGCTTCGCGCGACATGCGAGTTGCCTCGGGACCCAACCGCCGGGCCAACTCTTCGGGAATCTCCAGAGTTACGGTCATCTCCACCTCCATTCTACCTGTTGCCAGTTTATGAAGAGCACGCCAATATCGTGCTCAGTCGGCTTCCCTTGGGGAAATCGTGGCGCCGGGCTGGAGCCTCAATCCCTAAACAGGTCGAACAGATCTTTAAACAGGTCGAACAGATCTTTGCCGGCCCTTGCTACACCCAACGGCTTGAGGGTATCGAGCAACTCGAGCGGAGTCGGCGCGTTCGCCGACAGCCTCAGGCAACCGCTTGCCTGTCGTTTCCACTCGCCTCGCAGCCCTTGGCTTCCCATACGACCCATCACGTGGCCAGCACCTCTGTTCTCAACTGGCCTTCCCATTTTCCGCTCAGAGACGAGGACGTGTGGCCCTTGACATCCTCCCCGACCTGAAGGTCGGAGATTCCTACCGGGACTGCGCATCGAAGCGCTCCCCTCGGTGGGTTCCTGCTGCTGACGGCCTTACCGCAATCAAGGAGTCATGCCTGAACCGCATGATCTTCTTCGGTGAGGAGTCGTTGCGGAAAGCCATTCAAAACTTCGTTGCTCATTATCACAGCGAGCGCAATCATCAAGGATTGAGAAACCAACTCATCAGTCCAGAAGCCGGCCACCTCGGAAGCGCGGGAGAGATCCAGCGTCGGCAGCGCCTAGGCGGCATGTTGAACTACTACTACCGGGCCGCTGCCTGAGCGTTCAAGTCGTGGGCCAATGCCCTGCTGATTGTGCCTGCCGCACGAGTTCGCCAGCCAGTGCCGTAGAGAAGAATCGCGCACACAGGCGCCTTCCACGCCCGATGGTCCAGGGACAATCCCAAATGAATGGCCCGATTGTAGACTCCGAAGCTTAGCTGAATCCGACGTACGGCGTATGGGCGTGTTGCGCAGCCTTCGCTCAACCTTTAATGGGGGGCTTAAGGCAAGAGCCGGATTTTCGGGCCGAACGCGAACTGACCGACACCAAAGAGAGCTACCAAATCGTAAATTTTTACCGCAACTGGGTTGCCGACACGAAACCGAGCGGATCAGCGATCGCCGACCAGATCGTTGTGCACCTTTACGGGAGGCTTTGAGGAACGCTGGCGCTGTAGTCCACTGCGGCCTTGCGGAAGGTGCCGAAGAAGCGGCCGAGTCGGTTCAGGGCGCCGATCGCTGCGGCGACCACTACGGCCTCACCAAGTAGCGGGAACATGCAGATGGCTACGACCCCGATGGCGAGGGCCAGTGCCAGAGCGCCCCTTACCGCAATGGCGCCGAGAGCACGCTTCGCGGAACGGTCCATGCCGTCCTTTACCTTAAGCAGGCGCAGGGTGAAGCTCGGCACAACGAAGGCCAATAGCAGTACAGGAACTGTGTAGAAGGCGAAAGCCAATGCGAACAATGCAGGGTCTTGCATTTTCATACTTACTCTTCCAACTGTTGCAGGGCGAATCGCATGAAGCCAGCCGCGCCGGTTGTAGTCCAGAACCTGACCTCTGGCTAATTCTCAGACTGAACAGGTTATACAGGAGTTTACGCCCTTATACATTATTTTAAGCTACATAGGACCGAATCTTGATGCGTTTGGGGTGTCGACATAAATTCCTCATTCCTCGGAGTTTAACCCCTCGCACCGGAACAGCCCGTTTTGCCCACACGGCTAAAATGGGGTTGCGTGAGCCTCCCTCACGTCACTCCGATGCCACTGGCGCGATTCGATTCGCCTTTCAAGCATCCCGACTGGATCTTTGGGCCGAAGTTGGACGGTTTCCTTGCGGTCGCTTATGTCGAGGGCGGCGCCTGCCCGCTGGTATCGCGCAATCGGGATGCGTTCAAGACGTTTGAACCGCTGGCGCAGGCCATTGGCTAGGAGCTCGCCGATATGTTATGGCTTTGTGAATATATAAGCGGCGTAACGTGATTGACCCAACACCCTTTGTGACAATCGAAGCTCCTGGAGCAACACTTTCCACTCGTGTTCAGCAATAGCGGAGTATTCTGACCGAGCGATTTCCAATGCCTTCCGGGTCAGTGAATGCTGCGCCATGAAGCCTATCAAAGCGAAGAGGTTCAAAACTCGCATGACGGGCTTGGTCCAGTCCAGAATTTGTCGCTCGACAAAACCAATCGCCTTTGCATTTTTCGAGTAGCTTTCGAACGGTTCAAATAGCTCCATTTGCCATGTTTCTCGAAAGCGGTTCTCGGGATCTACATTATCAATTTGTTCCGGATCATTCGTCCTCCAGGTAATATCGACCAAAACAAACGTTCCCCCAGGTTTAAGTACGTGGAAAGCACTGTTTAATAGCGCTTTTCTTCCCTCCGGGCCAAAATGAAAAGCGGCTTCGAGACAATGAATCTTATCAATGCTATTAGGAGTCGCGACGTTTTCAAGATGTGTCGCGTCACCTTGAATGAAGCGGATATTTCCCGCTTTGCCAAAGCTACTTTGTGCAGACTTAATATGCGGTTCGCACAAATCTAGTCCAGTGGTTTTGGAGCCATGTTGAGCGATAAATTGCGTTGTCCAGCCGTTCCCGCATGCGAGATCAAGGATCGATTCATTGGGTTGGGGGTTCAACAATTCAACCGATTTCTTGACCAGATGTCGTTGAAAATGATTCAAGCCGCCGATCAAAAATGGTAGTCGCATTATTTCAAAGTAGCCTAGATTTAAGAGAGGGCCCCATCCGGAAGCCGTCAGGAATTTTACCGGCAGTTTGGAGCCGTTGTAGGTGTTAGCCAGATGGATGCTTTTCAATTCATTCCTTTTGGGATCTGGTGCATTGAGGTAAAGATCGAGGAATCGCCGAACGCGTACTCGCCTTTCGAAGTCGCAAGATTGATTCGTTTTTCTACGGTCTTCCTTGCGCCGGTCCCCCACACGTTCGCCTTTACTGGGGTGGCCTGTTTCTACCAAATGTCTCATGGGCATAAATATAGGTACCGTTGACGATCGAAGGCATGAGGCTAATTTCTCCAGCCATTGCCGTGGCCGCGATGATCTCGGCGATTTGCCATTTCCCGTAACAGCCGACTGTTTTGAGGCATTCACGCGCCGTGCCGGAGGAAGTTCCTCCTCCGACGGTTGCGGCGAACATACTGGGAAATGTCAACGGTTATGTGAACACTCCTACTGGTGGCACATCCCTGAGTGAAGTGGGCTTACCCAATTTGTTGGAATTTTGGGGAATTCTGGCCGGATCTTTCAGGCGGGGGCGCCAAAAATGTTTGACGGATCACGTAGTGTGCCGGTTTCTACGGTTTATCTCCAAAGGTCAAACGTTCAACGTGAGGAGTGCTCGTAAATGATGAGGGGAGGACTCCCCGCCTATCTCGGCTGGATCGTGACGGCCCTTCCGCCAAAACGCCAGCCAGCCGTCGATGTCGCGGCCGACCGCATCGGTGAACTCGCCGATACTGCCGAGCCTGCTACCGTCCGCAGGTCTCCCGCGTTCAGATAGGTGATGGCCTCCATAAGCTTGGAGTACGTCCAGGCAACCTGGAAGGAGAGCCCCTTCGACAGGCGCTTCTCCACGCTCACCGTCATGGCGTGATACCACGAAAAGCCGTCGTCGAGGGTTACCGCTTCCGCCCCAATACCACCGCCCTTGAGGCGCAGCAAATCGGCCTTGCCGTCGTCCGCGGCGCAGTGGGTGACGAGGTCCTGCTGGACAAGGACGGTAGCCCGGTGCTGAACACTGTGCGATATGTGGATGAAGGCCGTATCTCTGTCGATACGGCGCATGATTTCGCACGCACCAAGAGCGTGGCGAGAGGCATCGCCGCGCGGTACTACATGCACCGCAATTTCTTTGTGAGTGATCCAGATGCGTTTTGCATTTCCAAGCAGACCATCGCCGTGAAGGGTGAATTCCCGAAGCCGCTGACACAAAGCGAAGCGGAAACTTCGATCGTGCTCGCAGCGGTCTCAGGTGGTATGTTCGAGATCGGAGATGACCTGCCTGCGCTGGGTGCCGAACCAGAGCGTTTGGCCCTAGTCACCAACCAGGACCTGCTGCACATGCCAAACTGAGCCGCGCTTCTGTACCACTCGATCTGATGACCTACACTCCGGAAGACGAGCAACCCAGTATATCCTTTTTGCGCGAAAATCGCAGGCAAGCTATGCTCGCCGTGTTCAACTGGACCGAGCAAACGCGTTCGCACACCATCCGCTTTGTAGAGCTGCAACTTAGAAGGCAGGCCCTACAAAGCGTTTGACGTACTCGCCGGCGGCAAACCGATCGCTCTCGGTAAAGACGCGATCCCTCTGACAAACCAGCCTCCGCACTCGGTTCGGCTGCTGAAGATCGTTGATTCATCGATCCCGCCGGCTCCTCCAACCATCACGGTCCACGCACCCGCTACCGGAATCGTGGGCACAACCTTGCATCTTACTGCTGAGGGAGACGCATCAGTCAGCTACTCTTGGAATTTTGGAGATGGCACTACGGCGGCTGGTTCCAAAGTGGAGCACGCGTACACCGCCGCCGGCGACTATCCAATCGAGCTGACGGCCGAGGGCGTGGATGGCAGCGTAGCTCGCCGGCGTTCACTGATTAGAGTGGCTGGCGCGATTCGCACTCCCTTTCCCCTTTCGGGGAGCCGGCGGTATGCGGAACACTGAGGTTATTTCGCGCGCCACGAGAGGATTTCGGCGTCCATCTCGGCGGCGCGGGATTTTTCGGTGGCGGCGAGGTTGTGCATTTCTTTGGGGTCGCCTCGAAGGTCGTAGAGTTCCGATGTGTCGCTGTCGTAATGGCAGTATTTGTAATCGCCGCGGCGAATCATGTACTTGGCGCGCGGGCTGTGCAGCGCGTACTCGGAATAAACCGAAGTCTGGCGCGTGGCAGCGGGTTGGCGAAGATCGCGTACCAGGCTTTCGCCATCGATGCCCGAAGGCACGGGAACTCCGCAGATCTCCAGGATCGTGGGCATCACCTGCGTGATGCTGACGGGTGTGGCGCAGCGGGCGTTGGCCTGGGCAACGCCGGGGGCGCGGACGATCAGGGGTACCGCGACGGAGGGTTCGTAAAAGACGAATTTGTTCCAGAGGCCGTGCTCGCCGAGCATTTCACCGTGATCGGAGGTGTAGACAACCAAGGTGTCCTCCGCGAGGCCGAGATCGTCGAGCGCCTGCAAAACCAGGCCGGCGGATTCATCCATCTGTTCGAGGCTGGCGTAGTAATAGGAGATGCGGCGTTTGGCCTGCGCGGGCTCTTTCAGCTCGGGAGTGGGGCGGTCGAGCACGATGGCGCTGCGGATCTCGCGCGGCACGGTATCGAGATCGACCTTGCCCCAGGTGTCGGGAAGGTGCATGGATTCGGGCGGGTACCTGGTGATGAAACGCGCGGAGGCCATGAAGGGATCGTGCGGCTTGAGAAAAGAAGTGACCAGGAAAAACGGCTGCTGCTTGCCATGCTCTTTGAGAAAACGAATGGATTCGCGCGCGACGAAGGATTCGAACTGATCGCGATCGGGGATTTTGGAGATGCCGCCGACGGAGACCGCGCCTTTGCGGCCGTCGGGCTCGCGCACACCCTTCCAGGGATCGCCGAAATCGCGCCAGAGATCGTCGATCTGCGGCTGGCCCGAGCCGGAATTGGGCTGGCCGAGCTCGTCGGCCCAGAGCTTGGTCTTGGGGCCGAGGTACTGGAACCAGTCATTGAAATCGAGTTTGTAATCGAAGCCGTGCGTCTGGGCATCGACGAAATGCATTTTCCCGATGAGAGCAGACATGTAACCGGCGCGGCTGAGGTAGTGGGCGATGGTATTCTGCTCGAACGGCCAGGGCGTGACATTGTTCCAGGTGTGGTGGTGGTGGGTGTAGAGGCCGGTGAGGAGCGAGGCGCGCGCGGGGACGCAGACCGGATTGGAGCAGTAGGCGGAATCGAAGCGGGTACCCGAGCGTGCCAGTGCGTCGAGATTAGGCGTGTGAGCGACGGGATCGCCATCGATGGACAGGGCGTGGTGCTTGTGCTGATCACACATCACGAGGAGGACGTTTTTTGGGCGGCGCTGCGGCGGCGGGGCTGCCCGCAGATCCAGCAAGAGCGAGCCGGCAGCAATGCCGAGAAATTCCTTGCGCGTAAACGAGGGCACGACCGTATTATATGAACCAATCGCCATGCCGATGGTCCAGCCAGCGGGGCGGCGGTGTAGATGCAGTGGTGCAGCAAGTGCGCAGCAGGAAATTGGGCTTTCTTGCTCAGCACGTCGCCTCTGCACGAAAAAGGGTCCGGAGGCTCCGCGGGAACACGAGATTGAGCGTCCGCGGCGTTGCCGGTCCTCGTCGTCACACCCAACCACCGCGCCCAGCGGCGTGAGCAATTTCCGTCACATGCACGCTCGCGGTGGTTTGCTGGTCTGCAAATCGGACAGTCATAGCAACTCCTCGTGTGGTTGAAAGTTCCTGGCGGTGTTGTAGTATGCCATCATGGCAACCGAAGTCGATCCGGCTGGCGTCATGCCCCCCGCGCAATTCTCAAGGCTGCTGATTTTCGTGATGCGCGCATCCTCGAAGTAGGCGCTGGAGACGGGCGGTTGACCCGTCAGTACGCGGCAGCCCAGGTCCGTCGTGGGGATTGACACTAAGGAGCCTTTTACGAGCTTCGATCTAAGAATCTAAAATGTGAGCCGCAGTGAAACCTGTACGATGCGGTCCGCTGTTGCCAGACCGCTGATGGTTCCGGCTGTGGCGTTGCCGATTACCGCGTTGGGAATGCCGAAGTTCGGATGGTTCAGAATATTGAAAAACTCGCCGCGCAGGGTAATCCATTTATCCTCTGACAGGTAGAACCGCCGGTGGATTCCCATGTCGACGTTGAACAGGCCCGGCCCGGTGAGGATGCCGTGCGCCGCGTTGCCGAAATTATACTGCAGCGGAGCGACGAAGCAGTTCGTGTTGAACCAGTGATCGATCGTGCCGTTCGAGATGTTGCCATTGCACACCGCGTTCGGCCGCTGCCCACCGCCTCCGGCCGAATTGGATACGTTGGTGCCCATCGTGGGAGTGAAGGCCGCCCCGCTCTTCACCGTCCAGATGCCGTCCGCCTGCCAGCCTCCGACGATGTGGCTGACCGCTCCCTTTCTCAGAAACTTCTGCCCCGGACCGAACGGCAAATCGGCAATGTGGTTCAACACTAGGATGTGCCGGTAATCGTCCGGCGTCGGCCCCCATTCGCAGCGGAAGCACCGCGCGTTCTGTGGCGGGCCGTTACCGCCGCCGTTGATATAACCGCCGTCGGACATGTATTTCGAGTAAGTATATGCCACCGTAAATTGAAGGTTACGGCTATAAGCTTTCCGAAAAGAAACTTGCAGCGAATTATAGGCGGAATTGCCATAATTCGTGTTGTAAGTCACGGTCACGATATTCGGATTGATGGCGTACATCGGATACCGTGGACCTTGTGCGCCGGGACCGGGAAAGGACTGGTTGTAGTTGTATGACGTGAAAAGATCCAGCCCACGCGTTCCCACGTAGCTGACATCCACCATCGCGGTAGGAGTGATCTGCCGCTGTATTCCCAGGCTCCATTGCAGCATTCGTGCCGATTGCATATTGTAATCCCAGACGTTAAAGCTGCCCTGGCTGAGCGCCCCTTCGTCGTTCACATTCGGAACCATGGGCGCGGGAAGGCCGTCGCTGAGGCGTACCGGTGGCAAGCCGTTCACGTCCGAGTTGACCACCTGCGAAATGAAATAAGGCGGATTCTTGTATAACTGCCCGCCGCCCTTTCCCGGCTCGACATACGATTCGCCGAAGCCACTGCGCAGCACGGTCTTGCCTTCGCTCGTGAGCTTATATGCCAGCCCTACGTGCGGCCCCACGTTCTCCTCATCGGGGTTGCGAAGCGTCCGGCTGTTGCCATTCAGCCCTGCGACCGACACCAGCCCGGTATTCAGGTTGAGGTTGGAAAAATGGTTGTGCACATCGTACGGCGGCATGAATACGTCGTATCGCAGGCCGAAGTCCAAGGTCAGTCGGTTGGTTGCCCGCCAGGAATCCTGCGCGTAGCCGGAGTAAATGGAATATCGCATCCCGAAGGTACTGATCAGGACGTTGCGTGTGACCGTATCGGGCACACCCAGGGCGAAATCGGACAGCGAGGTAGTCGATATGCTCGATCCCACTTGCCGCGTGAACTGGCCGTTGAAATCGAAAGTGCCGCGCGTGGGGAACGAAGAGTAGCCGTTGAAATCGTTGCGGATGAGCATCCCGCCCATCTTGATCGAATGGTTCCCGCGCACTAACGTGAGGTTGTCTTCGAATTGATACGTGGTGGTCTGGCTGTCCTCTGGAAAGGTGTTGTTATCGCCGATCACCTGATATCCGGAAATGGTGAACGCCGGAAGGCCGCCCGATTTGTCGCTGATATTGATGCCGGGAATGCCCACCGACTGCGCGGCGGGATATGGCAAGTCGAGCGGCGTGATGTTGGCGTTCCACCGCACCACGCCCACGCGCGCTTCGTTTACCGTTGTCGGGCTGATGACCTTGGTAAAGGTTAGTTCGGCGGATTGGTTCACCAGCGGCTCTGTGGTTCCGCTGTCGCCCACGATCGAGATGTACGGCCCCACCGGCACGATCGGATTGGGAGGCGTTGCGATGGCGCCCGGCTTGACGATGTCGCTGTTGTCGTAGCTGTACTTGAAATACAGGCGGTCGGATTGGCCGATGTTCTGGTCCAGGCGTCCGTCAAACTGGTCAGTGCGTTGCGCCAGCACGGAGTTATCTAGAATGTTCCGTGTGGCGCCCGGCAAGGTAGGCACCGGCAGCAATTTCATGATCTTCACCGCCGCCGGATCAAGCCCTGCCGCGGGAATGATATTGCCGGCGAAGGGTTGGCGGACGAGTTGGCCATTGACGGTCTGAAGCGAGGACGGATCGTAAATCGTCGTCCCGAACTGCGCAAAGTTGCCGGTTTCCACCATCTGCTCCACGGTCGCCGTGGGAATGGTCGAAACCGCCGATTGACCCTGCCGGATGCGGAGGCCCTGGTAATCGCCGAAAAAGAATGTCTTGTCGCGCCGGATCGGCCCTCCGGTATCGAACCCGAATTCGTTGCGGCGGAATTCGGGCGCGGCGACGCCCGCGCGATTGTTGAAGAAATCGTTGGCGTCTATGGCATCGTTGCGCAGGTACTCCCAGGCGTTGCCATGCACCTTGTTGGTCCCGGACTTGGTCTCGACCAGCGTAATGGAGCCCGCCGCCTGACCATATTCGGCCGAATAATTATTGGTGATGACGCGGAATTCCTGGATCGAATCAAGAATCGGCACCAGGTTCAGCGTGCTCAGCCACAAGCCGCGGTCGGTCAAGCCGTCGATGAAGTAGGAATTGTTGGTGGGCGGTGAACCGTTCACGGTGTAGTTGGTGCTGCCGCGGAAGGAATAGTCACCGCTGCCCAGGTTCGAGGCCCCGCCCACGCTGGTTCCGGGCGCCAGCAGCAGCAGCGAGGTGAATGTACGCCCGTTCAGCGGCAACGAAACCATCTGCCGGTTCCCTACCAGCGTCGAGACCGATGAACTCTGCGATTGGAGCAGCGGCGCGCGGGCTTCCACCGTTACCGTCTGCTGGACGTTGCCCAGGCTCAATTGCAGGTTCACATCCAGCCGGTCGCCTACCGTCAGCACGATTCCCCCGCGCACCAGCTTCTGAAAGCCCGACTGGTCCACTGTGATGCTGTAGCTGCCAATGGGAATTGTCGCGGCAACATACTGCCCCTCCCCATTAGTCTTCACTGTCATCTGGAAATGCGTATCTTCGTTCAGCAGTGTGACCGTAGCGCCCGGCATCGCAGCTTTCGCCTGATCCGTGACCGTGCCCACGATGGTCCCCGATTGCGCCTGCCCAAATAGCCTTCCGATACCCAGCAGTAAGATGAAAAATCCGAGCGCACCAGACCAGCGCATAGACGCCTCCTTGCAATTAAGAGATTCCCAAGGTCCGCTCTGCCTGTATTCCGGGAATCGATCCTCGCGGCCGACGCCGAGAAGAGCCTTAAATCCGCTCATCTCCTGTCACGGTATCCACCACCTTCGAAACACAGTCAACGCAACCCTTCAGCAACCAGTGTTGAAATCCATCGAGAATGGTAACACTCATCGCATTTCCGGTTGGCGCCACTTTTCGAGGAAATGACGGACCCGGCGTCGTTGCGGTTCGGAAGGGCAGGCCTCTTTCTCAAAATGAAGAGATACACTGATTGTCGAGCCTCCCGCCATGAAAGTCTCCATCGCGAGTCTGCTCCTCGCGGCTCTGGCAACTGCGCAATCATCGTTTGAAACTGCCTCAATTAAGCTCAACGTCACCGGAGATCGCAGCAGTTTCACTCGACGAGGTGCGGATTCCCTGGTACTGCGGAACTGGCCGCTCCGTGATATCGTGCTGAAAGCCTACGATCTGAAGAACTATTCGCTTGAGGCTCCCGACTGGTTGGCCTCCCGGAAGCAGCGCGCGACGCACCAACGTGACCGGGCGCTCGCCGCGACATGTGGCGGCTGAACAGCGACGGCGGCCTGACCGGCAGCAGCGGAGACGGCTCAAGAACGGAACCCTAACTCCCCTGTGGCGCGTCACTCGGAACTCTGGCTTCGAGGCTTGCTTCTGTTCGGCGGAATGGCTACCGTCATTCAGCCGGCCTGCTCGCCGTCCCAGCCATTCCGCCGCCGCAATGCCCGGATCTGCGCGACGTGGTGCTGCCCATGCCAGCAGTACATGCGCGCCAGTTGTTCCAGGGACACCGGGCCTTCGCGCCGCGGGTGCTGGAAGGTGCGGCTCCAGTCTTCTTCTTTCAAGCTTCGCCATGCCGCCACCCAGCGTTGGTGGAGCGCCGCCAGCAACGCGAGCGACGGCTCTACGGGGCCGAGCCGCGCGTCGGGCAATTCCGCCCACAAGGGCTCGGAATAGGGCTTGATGACCGGCGCGTCTTCGGTCAATGCCAGCTTGAATCGCATGTACGAGTTCATGTGGTCGTCCGCGTAATGGTGGACCACTTGTCTCACGGTCCAGCCGCCGGGCCGGTAGGGAGTGTCTAATTGCAGATCGCTCAGGCCGGAGACCGCACGCAGCAGTTCTTCCGGTGTGGCGGCAATGCCCCCGAGCCACTCCTCGCGCGAGCCGTTCCGGTTATCCCGGTCAAATGGCCCGATCGGGTAGCGCAGATTCTCCAATTCGGCGGCGGCGTTCCCAGGTGTTGGTGTCATGGGATTGGGATGCCGCACCAAGGGAAAGGGATTCGTCGGGAGAAGATACGCTGTCCGGCACCAACTACTGCAGTTCGCCCGAATTCGCCGTGACATTCCAACGGCCATCGACAATTCCGCATCTCAGCGGAAGTTCCGAGAAAGCCTGCAGATAGGCCACGCAGCGTTTACGCATGCACTCGGGCCAAGAGTTTCGTCGCGCAGCGTTGACGGACAGCGCCACTCACCGATATTCATTGAAAAACGACGTTGTCTGGAAGTGGATTTACGCCCAAGCTCATGTGTTGGTCGCAAAGCTCTCTGCGGAATGAAGTCCGGTATCGCCAC
>Ga0126381_100005177_pt1 | contig 14305 bp, 15 predicted proteins | sample PanSoiMetPlot_28_FD_96465 | JGI IMG/M metagenome (GOLD analysis project Ga0126381, IMG submission 96465) | Tropical forest soil microbial communities from Panama - MetaG Plot_28 | ecosystem: Environmental > Terrestrial > Soil > Tropical forest > Bulk soil | place: Panama | collected 2016-02-17
GCAACGAGTTGCGGGCTTACAGGCCGTTCTGATCCAAGATCTTCATGAGGTTGCGCTTGCGTTTCTGCGCTACCCGCAGCCACGCCATGTACTGGCGGAACTCGTCCATAGTTCCCAGCGCCTCATGGCAGGCGCGGGCGGAGAGCAGGTGCGCGGCGATCTGCCGGTAGACGTCGTCACCCGTGCGCACGCTCAGCCGCTCGATGACCTTGACGTAGACGGCCAGGGCATCGGCCGGCCGCAAACCGATAGAGGCGTCGGCCAGCCTGATCCACTGCGGCTGGCTGGCGATGTCGCCCGCCGCGTCCCACGCGGCCCCAAGGTCGCCGTCATCGATGAGCGCGTCGATCAGCACCGGACCGGCCCACGGCGACCACAGGGTGGAACCGCTGACGGCCGCGGCGTCCGCACGCAAGACGCCGAAAACGCCAGACCGTACCGCGTCCCACGTAACGGCCGCCAGAGCGGCTTCGCGCAGCGCCCGGAAGTTCGCCAGCGAGTGCTCGGCGGTGAAAAGCATCTGCCAAAGCGAGACAACGTCGCCAGCACGTCCCGCAAAGGTGTACCTGCCTGTCAGGTACGCGACGAGCCGCGCGTCCGGTCGCGGTCCGGAGCGCACGCCGCGTTCGGCCCAGTCAAGCGCCTCGTCGGTCCGGCCCACCTCGTCGAGCTTGTTGACGATGCGCAGATGCTGCCAGCCGAACGCGTCCAGGTTGGTGGCGTAGAAGGCGATGAGCGCGTCCACGTCACCTTCGGCCTCGATGACGGACTCCATCATGCCCCGGGCGCGGTGGTCGTCGGGGCTGGCCTCGTATGCCGCAAAGACGCGCTCGCGCAACGCCGACATGCCCGCGCCGCCAAGCAGCGACGCGTACGAAGTGAGCGCGGGGACGAGTCCCCATTCGTCCGTCATGTACAGGTCGCACAGGTACCGGGCCAGCTCGGCCGGATCCGGCGGGGCCGCCCGGCAGGCGAGAAGGTGGACATGGAGCAGTTCGAACCCCGCGTTGCCGACATCGCCGTCTGAGTCGTCGACCATACCGAAGCACTGGCGAAGCCACCCAATCGCGTCCCGGGCAAGCCCGATCGCCTCTGCCGCCGCGCCCGCCTCTATTACCTCAGCGATCAGGTTGGCTGCCCGCAGGATGTCGTTCGCGTAGTACGGCGCCTCGTCATAGTCGACGTAATCGGTGACCCCGATGAGCGTCTCAATCGCGCTCCTGACGTCATCGACAGCGGTTTCCTTAGCGGTCGCGCGCCGCGCCAGGCGCTGCCATATATCCGGGTCGTGCGCCGCGAGTTCGAGCAGTTCGGTGAGCAGTTGCTCCCTGGACAGGGAGCTGAGCCAGGAGACGAGCTCCTCGGACTGAATGCCAGTAGGCGCGGAAGCGACGACAGGCGCGCGTCCCGGGCGACCACCGATGGAATCGAAGCTGCTCAGCGCCACCAATCCGGTCGCGACGCAGTGCTTGCAGAAGTTGCCCTCCGCGCCGAATGGGCACGAGCAACTCCCGCGTATGCCCGCCGTCGCATTGCCGAAGGTCAGCCGAACCGCATAAGCGTCGGACCCGACCACGGTCGCGGTCACCCACGCACCGGCTATCTCCAGATCCTCGACCCTCTCGAGATAACCAAGGCCGCGCGAATAGGACATAGGACTGGCCGCGCGCCTAAGGTCGTCTTCCGTAAAGGGGAGTTTCGCCACCATATCGGCAATTGAACACCGCGCGGACGCCCGGCCGCAGGCCAAAACGGTCCGCCCGGAACACTAGCCTGCGATATGTGACGACTGCGTTCGTGCTCGGTGGCGGGGGACTGCTTGGCGCGCACGAGGTTGGCATGCTGCGGGCCCTGTTCGAGGCGGGCGTGCGCCCCGACCTCGTGGTCGGGACCTCGATCGGCGCGGTCAACGGAGCGTTCGTCGCCGCCGACCCGGAAGGCGCGGCGGAACGGCTCACCGACCTCTGGCGAGGAGAAAGCCTTCGCGTGGTGTTCAGCGAGACCATGCTGGGCCGCGCGGTAAGGCTCGCCAGGTCGGGCACCCACCTGCACGCCATCGAGCCGCTAAGAAAACTCCTCGCCGACAAGCTCCCCATCGACGACTTCAAAGACCTACGCCTCCCATTCCACTGCGTCGCGGCGTGCATCGAGGACGCGACGGCCCGCTGGTTCACCGACGGCCCGCTCACACCCGCCGTCCTGGCCAGTTGCGCAGTGCCTGGGCTGCTGCCGCCGGTCGAGGTGGACGGCCGCCACTACTTCGACGGCGGGCTCGTCGACTCCATCCCCGTCGGCCGGGCCATAACGCTCGGGGCCAGCACCGTCTACGTGCTGCAGGTGGGCCGGATAGAGAGCCCGCTCAGCGTCCCTAAGAGACCGTGGGAGGTAGGCCTGGTCGCCTTCGAGATCGCGCGCAGGCACCGCTTCCACGAGGAGATGTCCGCGCTGCCGCCCGGTGTCCGGGTGCACGTCCTGCCCAGCGGGGGTGACCGGCTTGCGCCTGGCGTAAGCCAGTTCCGTTACCGCAGCAGAAAAATGGTAAGTAGCAGCATCGACCGCTCATACGAAGCGTCGGCACGCTACCTGACCCAGGTGGCCGACACACGCTAAGGAGCCGCGATGCTGCCGCCGAAGGGAGTCCGGCGTTTGGTGCTGGCGCCGCTCGTGGTCGTGATCGCGGCCGCGCTGGCCGCGCTCGCTCCGCCGCTCGCGGTGCTCAGCGTCGCCGTCAGCCTGATCAGGTGGCGGACCGGCCGTGGCAACGTCAAACCGAAACGGATGCGAGCGCTGCGGCTGGTGAGCTTCGCCCTCGTCTGGTTTCTCGCCGAGACCGCCGCGCTGACCGTCTTCCTGTGCCTGTGGCTGGTCAGCGGGATGGGCGGGCGACTCAGCACCCAGCCGTACCAGAGCCGCCACTACGCGGTCATGCGCTGGTATCTCGGCGTCATATGCACGGCGGCGCGGCGCACCTGCGGGCTTCGGGTCGAGGTCGAAGACCCGCCAGACGCGGACGAGACCGCCGGCCGCCCGCTCATCGTGCTCAGCCGCCACGCCGGACCGGGTGATTCGCTGCTGCTCGTCCACCATCTGCTCGCCGCCTGCCAACGGCGCCCGCGCATCGTCATGAAGTCTTCGCTGCAGCTGGACCCGAGCCTCGACGTCGCGGCCAACCGCCTGCCGAACGCGTTCGTCCACCGCCGCCAGGCGGGCCGCTCGGCCGAGTTGATCCGGCGCCTGGCCGCGGGCCTTGATCCCCGCAGCGCCCTGTTGCTCTTCCCGGAGGGAGGAAATTGGACGCCGCTCCGCTGGGGTCGCGCCATTGTGCGGCTCCGTAATCAGGGCTGTGATGATTTGGCCGAACGGGCGGTGGCCATGCCCCGCCTGCTCGCTCCTCGGGTCGGCGGCGTGGCCGCCGCGATAACCGCCTGTCCGTCCGCCGACGTCATCTTCGTCGCGCACACGGGCCTTGACGGCATGGTCACCGTGCGGGATGTCTGGCGAACCCTGTCGGCTGACGTGACGGTGCGCGCCCGGTGGTGGCGAGTTCCTGCGGCCGAGGTGCCGCGCGCGGCAGGGCGCGACGCCCAGGTTGACTGGCTCTACGACTGGTGGCAGCGCCTCAACGCGTGGATCGAGTCGGAAAACGCAGGCAGCGCCGAGCCGTCAGCGACGCCGCGCGGCTGAGCCGACTGCCTTGCCGCCGACCTTGGGCGGCAGGGACGTGGCGTACTCCGCGGCGGCGTTGACCCAGCGCGCGAGCGACTCGCCCGTCAGTCCGTCGGGGTCGATGAAGACCATGCCCTTCATGGGCCGGCCGGTGAAGTCCATCGGCCGGACGTGCGGCTCGTCGAGCGCGCGCTCGGCGGCGTCGGCTCCCAGCCTGGCCATCAGCGTGTCCTTGACGACGCCGCAGAACATGTGCCCGCCGAGCATGAACGCCAGCCCGCCGAACATGTGCCGTTCGGTCACCACATCACCCGGCGCAAGCAGGTCTCGCACCCGGTCCGCGAGGTTCTCGTCATAAGCCATGGGTACCTCCGATCGCAACCATACTCTTTCCCAAGCAATCTATTGTGCAACAAGATTGTTGTAGTAGTGTCGACCCAAGCAGCCGCCCCGGACAGAAGGACCCCGCTATGGAGCTCTACACGGCATTCGACCACGCGGTCGCCTCGACCGCCGAGGTCATCAAGGGAATACCCGCCAGCCAGGACGCCACGGCACCCACACCGTGCACCGAGTGGGATGTCCGAGACCTCCTCAGCCATATCATCGGCACCCTCTGGCTGGCCGAAGGCCTGTTCGCCGATCAGCCGCCCCGTTATTCGATGGCGCCGGGTGCGCTGCCCCCCGTCGACGTGATTGGCGATGACCCGGTCGCCGCCTACGCCGAGGCCGCCGCCGCGGCGCTCGCCGCCGCAGGCGCGGGCGACGCGGTCACCAGGACGCACGTCACGCCGCTCGGTGAGATGCCCGGGCCAGGGCTGACCGGCTTCACCACGCTCGACATCCTCGTGCACGGCTGGGACCTGGCGATCGCCACCGGCCAGCCCGCCGACCTAGACGGCCGTCTTGCCGCGCACGTTCTGGCCTTCGCCGGGCAGGCCCTGGCCACGCCGGACAGCCGCGCCGCCCGCATCGGCCCTGCCATCGCCGTCCCCGCCGACGCGCCCGTAACCAGCCGCCTGATCGCCTTCCTCGGCCGGCGCCCGTGAACCCAGACGCCGCGCTCAAGGCGCTAGCCGAACCGCACCGCCGCGTCATCCTGCAACTGGTGGCCGACGGCCCGCGCCCGGTCGGCGATATCGCCAGCCACCTCGATATCACGCCCCAGGCCGTCTCGCGGCACCTGAAGGTGCTCCGCGAGGCGGGCCTGGTAGACGAGCGCCGCGAGGGCACACGGCACCTGTTCGTCGTCAACCCGGACGGCTTCAGCGCGGTCCAGGAGTTTCTCGCCGACTTCTGGATCCGCCACCTCGGCCAGCTCAAGGCGACCGTCGAGAACCCGCACGAACCGCCAGCGGGGTGACCGCATGACCGACCTGTTCGAGACAGAGATGGACCTGAACGCCCCGGTGGAGGACGTGTTCAGGCACCTGACCGACCCCGCCGCGATGATCCGCTGGATGGGCCAGCACGCGACGCTGGAAGCCGCCCCTGGCGGGGCCTTCGAGGTGGACATCAACGGCGTTCCCGTCCGCGGCCGGTATCTGGAAGTCGACCCGCCCCGCCGTGTGGTGGTGAGCTGGGGCGTGGCGGGCAGCACGGAGCTGCCGCCGGGCAGCACGGAGGTCGAGTTCACCCTCATCCCGACCCCGGCGGGCACCCGCCTGCGCCTGGTGCACCGCAACCTTCCACCATCGCAGGCCTCCATGCACGCGGTCGGCTGGGAGCACTTCCTCGCCCGGCTCGCCCTCGCCGCCGCCGGGCACGACCCCGGCCCGGATCCCTGGGTGTTAGCCGCTAGGCCCGAGCCGCAAGTCGGGCAGAAACGGGTGCGCATAATCGATAACAAAACAAACAAATCAAAACGTGAACGACGAGCGCAAATGTCCCAGGTCCTGCCGCGCTAGCATCTATAGCTAGGCCGTGCCGAACCTCAGTCCAACCTTGCGCGTAAAGCGGTTTCGCGGGCCAGGAAGCGCTTTTACGGAGTGGGTGAGTTTGCGGTGGCCCAAATGCTAGTGGGGCGGTACGAGCTTGATGCCCCGCTCGGCAGTGGTGCTATGGGCGAGGTCTGGCGTGGCCGGGACCTGGCTACAGGCCGGCCGGTCGCCGTCAAGCTGGTCCAGCTCGCCAGCATCGATGACCAGGCGCGTGTCGCGGTGACTATCGCCCGGTTCCGCCGCGAGGCCGACACCCTGGCCCGGCTCAGGCATCCCAACATCGTTTCCGCCCTGGCCGCCGGCCAGGTCGGCAAAGAGCTTTTCATGGTGATGGAACTGGCCGAGGGGATGTCCTTGGCCGCCATTCTGCATCGGCGGCAGGACAACCGCCTGGGGATGTTCCCGGTCGAGAGCGTGCTGCACATCGCCGGGCAGACCTGCTCTGGGCTGGCCGCCGCGCACGCGATCGGCGTCGTGCACCGCGACATCAAGCCGAGCAACCTCATGGTGTCGGCCCGGGGCCGCCTTATGATCGTCGACTTCGGCATCGCCCGCCTGCTTGAGGACAACTCCCCGAGGCTGACCGCGCAAGGCGAGACCGTCGGCACGCTGTCGTACATGTCGCCCGAGCAGTGCGCAGGCGTCGACGTGGACGGGCGCTCGGACCTGTACTCGTTCGGCTGCGTCCTGTATGAGTTGCTGGCCGGCCGTCCGCCGTTCGTGGCCGAGCTGCCCATCACCTTGATGCACATGCACATGGAAGAGCGACCGGCCCCGATGCGCAACATCCGACCGGACCTGCCCGCCGGATTGCCCGAGCTGGTTGACCGGCTGCTGGAAAAGGATCGCGACGCGCGGCCACAGGACGCCGGGCACGTCGTGCGCATCCTGGCTGGCATCAAAGACAACGTCGACCGCCGGGCCACCCCTGAGCGCGAGGCCAACCGGCGCACTCTCCTGCTCGAGGATGGCGACAGGGGGCTGCCCGCCGGCCCGGGACCGGAGGCTTACCGCGAGATGGTCGTGGCTGAGAACCCAGGCCAGCGGCGAAGGCAAGGACCCGTCGCGCCGAGCCCCGAAGGGTACCGCCTGGCCGCGCACGACGACGCCTGGTCCCCGCAAGGTCATCCTCGCCGGGTGCCCGACCAGGCGGAGCAGGGCCCGCCGCCTATCCAGCCGCAGTGGCAGCCCGCCGACTCCGGCTCCGACTCCGGTTCCGGCGGCGGAGGCACGCGCGCGGACAAGGGCAAGCGCCGGGCTAACGGCGGGCCGGTCGCCTGGCCCACCGCACCTGCGAGGCGGCGTTCCCGTCGCTTGACTGGCGTGCTGAGCAGCCTGCTTACCTTCGCAATTGTGGCTGGCATCGGCGCTTATGTGTGGACCAAGACTCACCAGACCCTCAAGGTCACGGCGGCCACGGTCTTGGTCGCGCACCCCGGCAAGATCACCTGCAACGCCACGGTGGACGTGGTCGGCACCATCTTCACCAACGGCAAGGGAGGCCCGGTCACCTATCAGTGGACCAAGGACGGCCAGGACCTGCCGACTGGCACGGTCACCGCGGCCAGCGGACAGCAGCAGGTCCGCGTCGACCTCAAGTGGAACCTGCGCGGCAAGGGGACCCACCACGCCGTAGCGATCTTCCAGGTCTTCACACCGAACGTGATCTCGGCCCAATCCGCCTCCTTCACATACCAGTGCGCCTGATGAATGTCACTGACGGAGCGACCTCATGAATGCCTGGGTGGTACCCGGCTATACCGAAGAGCGTGAGCTGGGCCGCGGCGCGTCCAGCCGGGTCGTCGAAGCGATCCACATCAACAGCGGCCGGCCGGTGGCGATCAAGTACCTCGCGCCAAGGCTGTTCCGCGACCCGAGCTTCCTGGCGCGCTTCCGCGAGGAGGTCGAGGTGCTCCGGTCGCTCGACGTGCCGGAAGTCGTGCGGCTGTTCGACTACGTCGAGCATCCTGGCCAGGGCGCGGCGATCGTGATGGAGCTGGTCGACGGGGTCTCGCTGCACGAGATGATTACCAGGCAGGGCCCTGCCAGCCCGGAGTCCGCGCTCGTCGTGCTGATGGGTTCTCTGCTCGGCCTCGCCGCCGCTCACCAGCTCGGCATCGTGCACCGGGACTACAAGCCGGAGAACGTGCTGGTCGACGGCGCGGGCAACAGCAAGCTGACAGACTTCGGCATCGCGGTCAGGTCAGGCGCGAAGGCCCCTGCCGAAGGCACTCCGCTGTATATGGCACCCGAGCAGTGGACAGGTGCGCCCGCCACCCAGGCAACTGACATCTACTCCGCCACCGCTGTGTTCTTCGAGTGCATAACCGGCAAGACCCCGTTCTCCGGGCGGCTCGGGCAGCTGGCGACGCAGCACATGACCGCGGCGGTTCCGGTCGCCTTGGTTGATCCCCCGCTGCAGGCCCTTATCGAGCGCGGCATGGCCAAGGACCCGCGGGACCGGCCGGCGCACGCCGTGGAGTTCGTCGCCGAGCTGGTCTCGGCCGCTGACTTCGCCTATGGCCCGGACTGGCAGGAACGCGGCCGGGGTCAGCTGGCCAAGCGCGCCGCGGCCCTGCTACTGCTGCTGCTCGGCGGCGTCGCCGGCGCGGGCGGCGGCTCGTTCGCCGCCACCCGTCTCGGCCGCATGTCCCGCGGCAGGAAGGCCGTGTTCGCGGGCGTCGTCGTGGGCATCGTCGCCGCCATCGCGGTCACCACGACAACACTCGCGCTGCAGGCGAACAACACCGGCGCGAGCACCAGCCTTAAGAGCGCGCGTGGACTAGCCGCCAGCGACCCGGCCACGAATTCGCCGACGACCGGCCTCAAGGGCACGAGTGCACCAACCACCGGGGCGGCAACCACCAGTGCCCCCGCCACGAATTCGCCGACTGCCAGCACCCCGACTCCCGGCACCCCGACTGTCAGCGCCCCCGCTACCAGCCCCCCGACTCCTGGCGCGCCGACCACCAACCCGCCCTCCACGAAACCGCCCACGACCAGCACCCCTACCCCGAGCGCTTCGAAAACCCCGCCACCGCCCCCGCCGGTTATCACGGTGGGCGTGAGCCCGGCAACAGTCTCTGGGGCATGCCCGGCCACGCTGTCACCGCTTTCCGTGCCCGGGACGATCAGCTCGGACCGGGCGACCACCGTGACCTACCACTGGGCCCGATCCGACGGGACCAGCACCGGGGCGGCACAGGCGAAAATCCCCGTCGGCGGAACGGTTAGCGTCCTGGACTCGGTAACGCCAGGGTCGAATCAGTGGGAGATCGCCGACTCGCTCGTGGTGACGTCCCCGTCCTCCCACAGCGCCGGCACCAAGGTGGCCGTCCAGTGCTCGTATCCAACGCTCACACTGACCAATCCGGGCACGCAGTCTCCCGTGGTCGGGCGGTCATTCACCCTGTCCCTCCAGCTCTCCGGTGGCAATAACCCATACAGCTGGTCGGAAAGCGGCGCCCTTCCGCCCGGGCTGAGCTTCAGCGACGGGGTGATCAGCGGCACGCCCACTCAAAACGGGAGTTACCAGGTCACCATCACCGTCACCGATAACGAGGCATCACCCCAGACCGCATCGGTGACATTCAGCATCGATCCGTACTTTTTCCTCCCCTGACGCCTGCGCCGGCCGGGGGTCCCGGTCACTCAGGAAGATGGCAGACGGCTTCCACGTTGTTGCCGTCCGGGTCACGCACGAACGCGCCGAAGTAATCCTTGTGATACTCCGGCCACACCCTGGGCTCGTGCAGCACCTCGGCGCCCGCGGCGCGGGCCGCCTCGAAGAACGCGCGGACCGCGTCCCTGTCAGGCGCCGTGAAGGCGATGTGTGACTCGCGAAAGCCGTCCCCGGTTTGCTGCGCCCCGAGCCAGAAGTCCGGCCACGGCGGCACCCCGTAGCCGATCGCGGCGCCGAAGTCCATGATCCGCTCCCCGCCGAGCGGCGCGAGCACCGCGTCGTAAAACGAAGAGCTCGCGCCTATGTCAGCGCACTGAATACTCACATGATCAAGCACGCCGCCCATTGTGGCAGGCAGCGCGGGAACGCACGCATGCCAGGACGGCACCACGAGCCGCCCGCTCAATTTTGTCGGTGGTGGGTGCGACACTCCCGCTATGGATGCTCCAGTGCGGGACAGCCACGGTACCGAGGCGGCCTACCCGACGACGATGGCGGCCGCGCTTTCCGGGGCAACGGTCAGTCAGCTTCGTTACTGGCGCTCCGAGCGGACGGGACCGTTGCTGGTCCCGGAGGTGCGGGCCGCTCCCGGGGCCCTGTACTCCTTTAGGGACGTGCTAGCCCTGCGGACCTTCGTTCAGCTTCGAGCTCACGCGTCGCTGCAGAAGATCAGAGCCGCCGTCGACGGCCTGCGGGGCATCGGTGAGGCCGGTCATCTGGCCTCCTACCGCCTGGTCTGCGACCGCGCCGGCAATATCCAGCTGATCACCGACGATGAGGTTGTCAGCCTTGGGCGCCGCAACCGAGGCCAGCTGCAGTTGCTCGCCGTCAACGGCGATGTCATCGAGCCGATCGCGGTGCGCGCGATCGGTGTCCCGCATCTCCTCCGGCCGCGGCTAGCCGAGACGTATTACCGCAAGATCGCGTCAGTCGGTGCTCCAGACCGGCACCGAACACGCGCCGTTCCACCCCCCGCGCCCCCGCTTCTCCCTAACTGCAGCCGGACCCCACGTTCCCTCGTTTTGTCAGTGGGTGGTGCGACACTCCAACCATGAGGACCCCCAGCGACTCACGAGACATGCCGCGCCGTCTCGGCGCTCTGCCATCCCCGCCAGGATCGGCGTTCAGCCGGAGCCTATGGGTGCTTTCCGTCGGCGAGGGGTGGATGTGGCCCCACGCGGTCCTGCCGATCGACGACCGGCTAGACATGCCCGACCACGACCACATCGCGCGGCTGTGCGAGATCGTCGGCATGAGCCTGCGCCATCCGATGTGCCGCGACGACGAAGAGGCTCTCGTCGTGCTGCGCAGGCCAGGGCCGGCCGTGATCAGCCAGGCGGACGCGCACATCTTCCGCCTGGTCTGCGAGGCGGTCGCGGACCGGGCAAGCACGCCCTGGACGTTCTACGTGACAGGACCGGACGGCGCGGTGGAGTGCTTCAGGCAGCATTCCCGGCTGGCGCGCTCGCCCGCCTGACAGCCGCGCCGAATCGACGCCCTCGACGCGAACGGCCATAATGCGAGGTATGTCCGATGAGCGGGGTGCCTCGGCGGTTCATGAGGCGGGGGACCTGTCCTACGAGGCGACATGGTACGCACGCGACGCCGCCTGGCCGAAGCTGCCGAAGTACCTGCGCGAACAGCTCACCGACATGGTCGGCGGCAAGATCGTCGAGTGGTGGGCGGCCGGATCGCCGAATGGCCCATCGGGCGCGGTCGTCCTCGGGCCCGCGGGTCTGTGCCACGCCGAGCCGGTAACGGATCCAGGCGGCAAGCCCGGCCACCGGCTGCGGACCGCTCGCTTCGCACCGGGGTCGCTGTGGACGCTTGCCAGCGGCAGCCCGGTCTCGCTGCCCGCGTCATCAGGCACGGGAACAGCCGCCACCGTCGATCTGCCGCTGGCGGACTCGCTCAGCGACGACTTCAGGGGAATGCTCGGCAACTTGCCGGCGAGCACGCAGATCGCGCTGCAGGAGCTGTTCACCCCGCGGCCAGATCTCGCGTACGCCTACTACTACGAACAGAGCTCGGCCGAGCAGCGGGCGACGTGGCGTTTCCTGTGCTACATAACCGACGACACCACGCTTACCTTCGGCTCCGGAACTAAGGTCACCTCGCCGCGAGCCGAGGCCGAGGCCGGCGCCGACGCGGTGTGGGACGTCACCTGCTACCGGGCGACCGTCATCGAGCAAATCCCGCGGCTGGACGACGCGCCGCTTGCCGCGTCGCCCCCCGCGGGCCAGCGACGTAGCTGGCTCACCGGACGCCGGTACTCCCCAGGCAGTACGCCACCGCCAACCACCGGAGGATGACCAGGCGGCCGGGATGCGCCTACGCTGCGATCATGAGGATCGAGCGCCCCTCGGTGCGCGACGCGGCCACCGCCGCCGCGCTGACGGTGGTCATGGTGGTCGCCGCCTATGGCGAGGCGCACCCGCAGGATCCGACCAGGTACTTCACCGGCGGGCACCACCTGCCGCACACGCCGCTGGCCGCGTTGCTGCTCGTGGCCGTGGCTGGCGCGGTGCTGGCCTGGCGGCGGTGCTACCCGCGCGTGGTCCTGTGCGTCTCCACGCTAGCGGTCGTGGCCTACACCCTGCCCGGCTACGTCAACGGCGCGGCGCTGCTGCTGCCGGCCGTGGCCATGGGGACGCTCGCCACGAAGCTGCCGATCCGCCGGTCCGCGCTGTGGGCCGTGGCCGTCACCGTCGTGCTGATGGGCGCGACCGCGGTGAACAACCCGCTCGGCGCGACCAGTGGCGGGTTCGTCCTCATCCCCGCGAACTTCGCCGTCGCGCTGTTCGCCGGGATCGCGATCGGGAACCGCCGGGCCTACGTGGAGTCGATGCGCGACCGGGCCGAACGCGAGGCACGCCGGCGGATCGATGAGGAGCGGTTGCGGATCGCCAGGGAACTGCACGACGTGGTGGCGCACACGATGGCGACGATCAACGTGCAGGCCAGCGCCGCCGCCCAGCTGCTCACGAAGCGACCAGAAGAAGCGGCCGAGTCGCTTGCCGCCATCAAGGCGGCGAGCAAGGAGGGGCTGCGCGAGCTGCGCGCCATACTCAACGTGCTGCGCCACGCCGACGATCCCGACGATCCCACCGAGCCCGCGCCCGGACTCGCGCGGCTGGACGCGCTGGCCGAGGGGGTGCGGCAGGCGGGGCTGCCAGTGGCGGTGTCCGTCACCGGCGACGCGCGCCCGCTGCCGGCCGTGATCGACCTGGCCGCGTTCCGGATCGTCCAGGAAGCGCTGACCAACTCGATCAGGCACGCCGGACCGGCCACCGCCACGGTCGCGATCCGCTACCAGGAGGCCGCCCTGCTTGTGGAGATCACCGACACGGGGAGAGGCGCCACGGCTCGTTCCGAAGACAAGGGCGGATCTGGGCACGGCCTGCGCGGAATGCGGGAGCGGGCCACCGCGGCGGGTGGCACGATTGAGATCGGTCCGGGGCCATCGGGCGGCTTCCGGGTCGCCGCTCGGTTCCCGCTTGACGGCGCCGCACAGGAGGCGACAGCGCGGGAAGCGACCGGGCGGGGCGCGACTGAACGGGAATCCGACTCTGAGCGGGGGGCCTTGCGGTGATCCGGGTGCTGCTGGCCGACGACCAGGCGCTGATCCGCGCGGGATTCCGCGTTCTCCTCGAGGCGGCGGGTGACCTGGAGGTGGTCGGCGAGGCGGTCAACGGTGCGAAGGCGGTCGAACTGGCCCGCCGGGAGCGCGCCGATGTCGTGCTGATGGACATCCGGATGCCCGAGGTGGACGGCCTGGAAGCCACCGAGCGGATCGCGGCGGACGACGACCTCGCCGGTGTGAAGGTGATCATCTTGACGACCTTCGAATCGGACGAGAACGTCTACCAGGCGCTGCGCGCCGGCGCCAGCGGCTTCCTGGTGAAGGACACCGAGCCGGAGGACCTGATCCGGGCGATACGCGTGGTGGCGCGCGGCGACGCGCTCCTGTCGCCAAGCGTGACCCGCCGGCTGATCACCAACTTGGCCAGCGAGCCGCGGCGCGGTGAGCCGCGGCGTGAGCACGTGCAAAGCCTGTCCAGGCTGACAGAACGCGAGCGCGAGGTGCTCTCCCTGGTCGCCGAGGGCCTGTCCAACGACGAGATCGCGGGACGGTTGTACCTCAGCCCGCTCACCACCAAGACCCACGTGAGCCGCATCATGACCAAGCTCGACGCGCGCGACCGCGCGCAACTCGTCGTCATCGCCTACGAAAGCGGCCTGGTAGTCCCCGGCTCGGCCACCTCACCCGCCTAGCCCGAAATGCCGCCGACATAAGGTGCCGACGGCCAGCCGCAGCAAGTGAGCCCGGACATCACCAGCCTCTACACCATCACGGCACGACTCGTGCAGCCAGCGCAAACCCCGCGCCGACATGATCGTGAAAACATTTTTTAGGACGTAAACAAGTGGCGCGTATAGTAGGAATAATTTTCGTGATCATTACCCTGACCCCGTGAAGGGGTACGCGAGTAGACGCCTGTGACTGCCGGGACGCCCGCCGCGCCACCTAGAGCCGTCGGCCCGCCGCGCCCACCTAGGCCACCCCGCTCGCCCGCTCGCCTCGGCCGCCCGCTCGCCCCGGCCCCCCGCTCGCCCCGGCCGCCCGCTCGCGCCGGCCGCCGGCCCTTAGGCCGCCCCTCGCGCCGGCCCCCTAGGCCGCCCCTCGCGCCGGCCCCCTAGGCCGCCCCCTCGCGCCGGCCCCTTAGGCCGCCCGCTCGCCTCGGCCACCCCGCTCGTCGTCCAGTCACCCTGCCTCGTCGGCCGGCTGATAATTTGCGGCGCTTCGTGCCGCGTCGGGCCGTATGATCGCGACGCGCGCGTCGCAGTGTCACCTGCGGTATCACACCCCGCATGAGACTCAAGCCGGTGTGAGTGCACGCGTCAACAGCACGTGCAAAATCGAATACAAGAGTCATTTTAGTTTACGGAGTGTGAATATTTGCTGGATTTATCAGTATCGCGGCTCCGATGCTGTTTGAGCTGGGTAAGCGATAAA
>Ga0126381_100005178_pt1 | contig 14304 bp, 9 predicted proteins | sample PanSoiMetPlot_28_FD_96465 | JGI IMG/M metagenome (GOLD analysis project Ga0126381, IMG submission 96465) | Tropical forest soil microbial communities from Panama - MetaG Plot_28 | ecosystem: Environmental > Terrestrial > Soil > Tropical forest > Bulk soil | place: Panama | collected 2016-02-17
GAGACCCTGCTGGCCAGGCTGACCGACCTCGGCTGGGAGGCGGAGGACGTTACCGCCTACCGGACCGTGCGGGCCGCGCCCCCGCCGGCCCCGATCCGCGAGGCGATCAAGGGCGGTGGCTTCGACGCGGTGCTGTTCACCAGCTCCTCGACGGTAAGGAACCTGGTCGGCATCGCGGGCAAGCCGCACGCGGTGACGGTGATCGGCGTGATCGGCCCGCAAACCGCGAAGACCGCCGCCGAGTTCGGGCTGCGGGTGGACGTGACGGCGCCGAAGCCGTCGATGACCGCCCTGGTCGACGCGATGGCCGAATACGGCGCTGGGTTGCGCGACGCGGCCGAGCAGGCCGGCGAACAGCTCCGCCGCCCGAGTGAACGCCGCCGCGGCGGCCGAAGGAGGCGCTAGACCAGCCATGTCCCAGTTCCCGCAGGTCCGTCCCCGGCGGCTGCGCCGGACCCCTGCCATCAGGAGGCTGGTCGCGGAAACCACGCTGCGGCCGCGCGACTTCGTGCTTCCCGTGTTCATCAAGGAAGGCATTCCCGGACCCCAGCCGATCAGCTCGATGCCCGGCGTGCTGCAGCACACCAGGGACAGCCTGCGCAAGGCCGCGGCCGAAGCGGCGAGCGCGGGCGTGGGCGGGATCATCGTGTTCGGGGTGCCCGCGGCGAAGGACGCCCGTGGCTCCGCGGCCGACGACGACGAGGGCATCTCCCAGGTCGCGCTCGCCGACCTGCGCGCAGAGGTGGGCGACGACCTCGTCGTGATGGCCGACCTGTGCCTGTGCGAATACACCGATCACGGGCACTGCGGCGTGCTCAGCGACGACGGCTACGTCCGCAACGACGAGACGAACAACCGGTACGCCGCGATAGCGGTCGCCCAGGCCCGGGCGGGCGCGCACATGGTCGCGCCGAGCGGGATGATGGACGGCCAGGTCAGCGTCATCAGGACCGCGCTGGACAACGCCGGGCACGGCGACGTGGGCATCTGTGCGTATGCGGTGAAGTACGCGTCGGCCTTCTACGGTCCGTTCCGCGAGGCCGCCGAGGGGGCGCCGAAGTTCGGCGACCGCGGCAGCCATCAGCAGGATCCGGCCAACGCGGCCGAGTCGGTGCGCGAGGCGGCGCTCGACGTCGCCGAAGGAGCCGACGTGGTGATGGTCAAGCCGGCCCTCGCCTACCTGGACATCATCAGGCGGGTCGCCGACACGGTCCCGGTCCCAGTGGCCGCGTACCAGGTTAGCGGCGAGTTCGCGATGGCAGAAGCGGCCGCGGCCAACGGATGGCTGGACCGCGAGCGGGTCATGATGGAAACCCTCACCGGCATCAGGCGTGCGGGCGCTAGCATCATCCTGACGTACTGGGCCACCGAGGCCGCGCAGATGGTTTCAGCAATGTAGGCAGAACGGCCTGTGGTTTCTCCTCTACGATACGTAGCAGGGGTGGCGGGGAAGAAGCACCGAGGGTCGTTCTGTATCCTCGGTTTTTAGTTCCTTTTTGAGGGGTTTTGAACTTATGGTCGATGTGGTGCGGCGCCGGGGCCGCGCGCGGGCGGCTGAGCGACACGAGCCGCTGGGTGCGGCCGCGGCGCGCTATGCCGCCATGGGCTGGCCGGTCTGCCTGGGTGCGCACCCGCGCAGGGCGAATGAGCCGGGAGGGGCGTGCTCCTGCGACCGCGTGGGCTGCCCGGCACCGGGGGAACATCCGATGTCGCCGGCCTGGCAGATGCAGGCGACGGTGGACATCCACGTGATCAGAGGCTGGTGGGAAGCCCGGCCGGAGGCGAACGTCATGCTCGTCACCGGCCGGGTTTTTGATGTACTGGACGTGCCGGCCACCGCTGGAGCCGCCGCGCTGGTACGGATGAGCGCGGCCGGGGTGAAGAGCGGACCGGTGGCCTCGCTCGGCGATCGCATGCTGTTCTTCGTGCTGACCCGAGGCTCGCCCGCGGACGAGGACGAGTGGTGGTCGTGCGGGCTTGACTCCTCACCGGAGAGCGTGACGCCGGGCCTGCGCTGGCACTGCCGCGACAGCTACGTCCTCGCCCCGCCGTCCCGGCTGGTCTCCGGGCCGGGTTGCCGCTGGACCAGGTCGCCGGAGGAGCACCCGCTGCGCGACGCGCTGCGCCTGCTCGAGTACCTCGTGGACGCGTGCGAGGCAGGCTAGATGACGCGCTCTGAAGATCTCTTTGAGCGCGCCTGCGCGGTGACGCCTGGCGGGGTGAATTCTCCGGTGCGCGCCTTCGGGTCGGTGGGGGGCACGCCGCGGTTCATGGTGCGCGGGTCGGGCCCGTATCTGCACGACGCGGACGGGCGGTCCTACGTGGACCTGGTGTGCTCGTGGGGGCCGCTGCTGCTCGGGCATGCCTTCCCGCCGGTCGTGTCGGCGGTGTCGGCGGCGCTGGCGTCGGGTACGTCGTTCGGCGCGGCCACCCCGGCGGAGGTCGAGCTCGCCGAAGAGATCGTGGCCCGGACGCCAGTGGAGCAGGTCCGGCTGGTCAACTCGGGCACCGAGGCGACGATGTCGGCGGTGCGCCTGGCGCGCGGGTTCACCGGGCGGTCGGTGGTGGTCAAGTTCGCCGGGTGCTACCACGGCCACGTGGACGCGCTGCTCGCGTCGGCCGGGTCAGGAGTGGCGACGTTCGCGCTGCCCGATTCGCCCGGGGTCACCGGGGCAGCGGCCGCGGACACCGTGGTGCTGCCGTACAACGACGTTGCCGCGGTCTCGTCGGTGTTCGGGGCACGCGGGCCGGAGATAGCGTGCGTGATCACCGAGGCGTGCCCGGCCAACATGGGGATCGTGCCGCCGGTGACTGGCTTCAACGCGCTGCTCGCGTCGCTGTGCCGGGACGCCGGGGCGCTGCTGATCATGGACGAGGTCCTGACTGGTTTCCGTGTCACGTCGTCTGGCTGGTACGGGGTGGACGGCGTCGCGGGTGACCTCATGACGTTCGGCAAGGTGATGGGCGGCGGGCTGCCGTGTGCCGCGTTCGGCGGGCGCGCCGAGATAATGTCGCGGCTCGCGCCGGCCGGGCCGGTGTACCAGGCGGGAACGCTGTCGGGCAACCCGCTGGCGGTCGCCGCCGGGCTCGCTACGTTGCGGGCCTGCACGCCGGACGTGTACCAGGCGGTGGATTCCGCCGCCGCGACGGTCTCCAAGCTGGTCTCGTCCGCGCTGACCGCCGCCGACGTGCCCTACCACCTGTCCGTCGCGGGCAACCTGTTCTCCGTCTTCCTCGGCCGTACCTCTCCCGTGCTGTCGTTCGACGACGCGAAGGACCAGTCGACGGCGGCCTACGCGGCCTTCTTTCACGCGATGCTGGATGGCGGCGTGTACCTGCCGCCTTCCGCGTTCGAGGCGTGGTTCCTCTCGGCCGCGCACGACGACGCCGCGCTATCCCGCATCGCCGACGCCCTCCCCGTCGCGGCGGCCGCGGCCGCCGCCGCCCTGGCCTAACGGCCACGCCTCTCCAACCCACCGGGGCCGCTCTCCGACCCAGCGGGGGCGGTGGCCCACCACCCACGAAAGAACGGGGGTGGTGGGCCACAACCCCCGGTCAGGGTCCCAGTCGCGGCCAGAATTGCGGAACTGCGGCGGAGATAAGGCGCCGGTTTCCGCCCATTTTCTGCCAGATGACCCGGATCTTCCAAATAGCGGTGCAGCTGACTAACTGGCCATTATGGGTGATATGTGTAGTTCGCAAGGAGCCCCGATGATCCCGCCCTGTCCGAGCAGTGCCTCAGCCCTCGCTGGACTGGCTTACACGCTGGGCCTTCTCACCAGGCAAGACGGCCGATCCTGGAAACGCCGCCTGAATGGGGACGACTAATAGTAACTGCACAAAAAGGTTCCCAGTAAAACATCACGGGATGTAGCATGACAGTTGCGACATCATGTGACCCTGTACTGCTCAAGATAATGCGTATAGTTCGAATTACGGTCCTAATCTTAATGGTTACGCGATAAAGCGGAAACTGGGGGGAATGTCCCGGCTAACGGAAGGTTACGGACGGACTATGAAGTCGCAGATCTACCTGGTTCTCATCAGGGATGGTCGCCTAGCGCTCGCCGTGGGGGCGGCGCTGGAGGATCGTCTGCTGCGGGACGGCTATCGAGCAATGGCGCTGGTACCTGCGGTCCGTGGACTGGAATTCGCAGATTCCGATTGCCGTCGGCATCTGTCGTTCGGATTGCCCGGCTCAGGACCTGCCGGCCAGACGCCGCAGGTGGTGGCGCTTTACGAAGATGGCCTCCTGGATAACCTGGCCTCCCTTGGCCTGCCCGCTTATGTCGGCGTCCAGCACGAGGGAGAGCCCCAGATCGCCCGCTGGGCCGACGATTCCGGCGCGATCATGCTGCCCGTCGCCACCGCCCGCGACCTCGTCGACGCGGTAGCCGACCACACCCCTTGGTGGAGATACGCGGCCGAGCTGCCGTCGGCCCCGGCCGTGCCGGCTGCTTTCCGTGCCCGCCAGTCCGGCCCCGGCGGATCGCCCGCGCGATCACGCAAGCTCGTCACGGCGGCTGGTGTCGCGGGACCGCTGCTGCTGGCCAGCCTGCCCCCGACCGCTATTGCCCTCGGCGGTTCGAGCCATGCGGCGCTGCCCGCCGCGGCCTCCGGCCAGACCGCGGCCGTCCTCGCCGCCGATACACAGCCGGCCCCGCCCCCCGCCGCGCAGGCGCCACCCGCGCCCGCCGCGCCCGCGCCCGCCGCGCCCAGTAGCTTGGGCAGTTTCTTCACCGGTGTCGGCACGGGCATCCAGAACGCCGCGAGCGCGACGGTCACCGGCGCTGGCAATCTCCTCAACCAGGTCGGTACCGGCTTCAACAATGCCATGGCCCAATATGGCCAGGCGGAGATTGCTCAAGCCCAGGCGCAAATGGCCTTCTGGAACGCGGTGGGACCAGCCATCCCGCAGGCCATTACGGATGGCACAGCGACGGGCAAGTGGGCGGCGCCGATCGGCGCGGCGGTCGGTGGTCCCATAGGCGCGGTCACTGCCGGGCTAGGTGCCTCTGAAACCGGTCCCGGCGCGATCCCAGCCGCAATCGCCGGTTACGGGGTCGGAGCTAAGGGCGGCGCCTACCTGGCGGCTGGCGGCGGATTCACCTACGGGTTCCTGAACAGTCTCTATAACAGCCTCACGACTTCACCCGCCGGCGGTAACACCTCGCTGACCCCTGCCACCAGCAGCGCGCCAGGAGGCAACACCGGCAGCTTCTTGGGCCGGCTCGCCACCGCGGCCGCCAGTGGCGAGCAGCTCGGTCAAGAACTGGCGGGTCCGACCGCCCTAGCCGCCGGATCCATCACGGCATTTGGCAACGCTGCGCCCAGCACCCCGCTGCCCCCGGGTGGAGCAGCGTTTTCCATCCTGAAGAACGCCGGGGGGACAGCCGGCAACGTCGGCGCTGGCGCTGGCGGTGTCGCGTACACCACGGGCTTCTTGTACAACTTCATCAAGAGCCTCGTTAACTCGTCGCCCGACAGCAGCGGACAGCCCAGCACCAGCGTGGTCGTCGGGCCCGACGGCAGCATCACCTACGTCGCCCCCGACGGCACCGTCACCACGGTCGGAGCCGACGGCACGGTCACGACCACGCCGGGCAGCGGTAACACGCAGTCAAACGCCGGCAGCACGTCACAAAGTGGCGGTAACACGACACAAAGCAGCGGCGACATCGGCAACGGTACTCCGAACGCGTTCACTAGCATCGCTAATGGTGCTCAGGCCACCGGGGCTGCTGGCAGTAGCACGTCGCAGAGTGGCGGTAGCACGTCGCAAAGCAGCGGCGACATCGGCAACGGTACTCCGAACGCGTTCACTAGCATCGCCAATGGTGCTCAGGCCACCGGGGCCGCTGGCGGCAGCAGTTCGTCGAATGGGACTTCCACAGCTGCGCAGGCGCCGACGGCTGGGATGGCTAACGGGACGCCGCAAGCGGCGGCGGCTGCGGGTGGTGGTGGTTCGCCGGCCGGGACGACGACCGCGCAGGCCCCAGCTGCGTCGGCATCTGACGCTGCTCCGGCATCTGACGCTGCTCCGCCTGCGCCGCCTGCTCCAGTAGCGGCCGCGGCACCGGCTGCCGGCGCCTCGGGGTACGGCGGGAACACGTCGGTGGACGCCTCCGCTCCGGCAGCTGCTGCCCCACCCCCCACGACCTCGGCAGGCACGGTTACCGATGTCGCGCCGTCCGGGTCAATGGGCGGTAGCACATCGGTCATGACTGCCGATGCCGGTGGTTATGTCGGTGGCGGGTCTGCCGGCGGCATGGCGAGCGGCTGAGACGGAGCTGGCTGACGATGACTGAGGCCGCGGAGCTTGGCCTAGCCGTACCGGGTTATCCGGCTTATGCCGGGGCTGGCTCGGATCCGGTGTTCGTGTTGTGCGCGGGGCGGTCCGGGTCGACCTTGCTGCGCGTACTGCTGGACGCACACCCGGATCTGGCCTGTCCGCCGGAGACCAAGCTCCCCGAGGCTCTCGGGCGACTCATCACCTTGTGGTCGGCGATGGAAGCACTTCCGTTGCCGGCCCGGGGTGATGGTCAGTCGACGCCGTCCCCGGCCACCGCCGAACAAGGTATCCGGCACACGGTCGACCTGATCGTCGGCCCGTATCTGGCGCGCCGTGGCAAGAAGCGGTACTGCGACAAGAACCTGGGCACGCATCTGCACGCGGACATGCTGTTGCGCGTGTATCCGGAGGCGAAGTTCATCTCGCTGCACCGGCATCCGATGGACGCGATCGCCTCGGGTATCGAGGCGTGTCCGTGGGGCCTGACCAACTACGGGTTCGAGCCGTACGCGGCTGGGGCGCCAGGAAACTCGGTAGTCGCGCTGGCCAGGTACTGGGCGGACTACACGGCCGGAATCCTTGCGGTAGAGGAAAGGTATCCCGGGATCTGTCACCGAGTTCGTTATGAAGATTTGGTGGAAGATCCGGATACGGTCGTCAACGAAGTTTTCGAGTTCCTCGGGCTCCCGCCGGTCCCCGGCATAGCCGATCAGTGCTTTTCTGCCGAGCATGAGAGGTTCGGGGCCGGGGATTTCAAGATCTGGAACACCTCGCGGATCACGAGCGACTCGGTGGGCCGGGGATGGTCCATCCCGGCGAGCCTGATAGCGCCGATGGCCCCGATGGTGAACGCGCTCGCGGGTCCGCTCGGGTACCGGTCCGTCGACGAGAGCTGGGGCGTGGCGGCCAGGCCCGGTGACCTGCGGGTGACGGCGGACGGCCAGGCCTTGACGCCGCTGGCTGCCATGCGGAGCGTCACGGGTCCGGTACCAGCCGGTTCGCTGCTGGTCAGCGAGCGGTTGCAGAACGGGCTGCGTGGCCTGGATGAGCCGTTCGCCGAGGAATGGAAACCGTTCTCAGAGGAGTCTTTCGTGCTGGTCGCCTTGGCGCCCTCAAGCGCGGACGGCGATACCTGGTGGCTGGTGGATCTTGCCTCGCGGAAAATCCTGTCCGGCAGCGGGACCTGCGATGAGGCCGCCCTCTGGACGGTCATCGCACCCGCGGCGACGTGGGAGCAGATCATTCGTGACGGCCTCAATATCGGTACGGCGTTCCGTCGGCAGGGGATGCGCTACCAGGACAAGGGCGATGGCGGGCCGGGGTCTCTGGTGGCCGAAAGCCGCGTAGCCATGATGGGTGACCTGCTCGGCATCACCAGCTGGCGACCCCATATGGCCAGCACGTCCGTGGTGCCGTTGACGGCGGACGGTTCCTAGCAGGTCGATCACTGTGACTGACAAGGTACCGTCCGGCCGATGGGGTGCCGGCCGCGATGAGGCCGATCTTGACGCTGACTTGTGGCCGGACTCGCCAGACATAGAGGCTCCGGTCGCGCAGCCTCGCGTGACTGACGCGGTCCCCCGGATCTCGGCGCGGGAACGGATTCGCAGGGACCGGGAGCGCATCGCCAGAAGGCGGCGGCGAATTCGCGTGCTCACCGTGAGCACTAGCGTGCTGGCCCTGGCGGCGGTGACTCTGGTGGCGGTGGTCGCCATCACGTCCCATCACGGCAAGCGCATCGTTCCCCCGCCTCCGTTCGGGTACAGCGGACCTTATGCACCGGTGACGCTGAACGCTGACAACAGCGTGACCATGGCCCGGCCCGGCGTCACCAAGCCCGTGGTCGACGTCTACGAAGACTTCCAGTGCCCCACCTGCCGCACGTTCGAGAATTCGGACGGCGCCCTGCTCCAGAAGCTGGCCTACCAGGGGAAACTAAAGGTCGTGTACTACCCGTTCACGATCTTCTCCGGGCAGCCTCAGCTGGACAACTCGGTCCGGGCGTGGGCCGCGGCCAAGTGTGCTCCGCCGGGACGCTGGGTTAAGTACCACAACGTGCTTTACGCTAATCAGCCGGCGCAGACGAAGGTGGGCGGTTTCCCGGTGAGCCAGCTCATCCAGCTGGGCAAGGGCGCCGGCATCACCAGCCCCGCCTTCGCGCAATGCGTCAGGTCGCAGCAGTACGCCGCGCAGGACGCGCCGCTGAGCGACCAGATCATCAACTCCGGCGTGAGCAACATGCCGGTCATGATGCTGGACGGGCATGTTCTCGGGAGCAACCTCGCCCCTTCCGCACTCCGCAAGCTGATCCTCACCCGGTCATAAGGCCCAGTAGCGGCGGCCGGGTGCGGGCGGCGCCGGGCCGGTGCCGCGGGCGTACCCGGGGGGCTGGGGGCTGTGGGCCACCGCCCTCGGAAGAACGTGGCCTGTGGGCCACCGCCCCTGGTCAGGGCAGGTCAATCGGCACGCGCCCAAGCCAAGGGGGCGTGGCCAGCGTCTGCGGCTGACCACGCCCCCTATGGTGCGGAGCGTCAGGAAGAGGCCCCAGCGGGAGGAGTCGTGCCGTCGGCAGGAGGTTGTACGGTCGCGCCGAAGATACTCGCGCTACCGGCCGCGGGGGCCGGCGTAGCCGCTGTGGGCGTACTGGGCTGCGCAGCCGCGCTGGCTGGCGTGGCTGCGGTGGGCGTGGTGGGCTGCGTAGCCGTGGTGGGCGGCGTGGCCGCGCTGGCTGGCGTGGTCGCCGCGGGCGTGGTGGGCGGCGTGGCCGCGGTAGCCGGGTTGGCAGCGCTGCTGGCTGGCGTAGCCGCGGTAGCCGTGGTGGGTGGCGTGGCCGCGCTGGCTGGCGTGGTCGCCGCGGGTGTGGTGGCTGCGGGTGTGGTGGGTGGCGTGGCCGCGGTGGTTGTGGTGGGTGGGGTGGCCGCGCTGACGGGGGTGGTGCCCACTACTCCGGTCTGACTTGGGTCCGTGCCGGGACCGTTCACGTCCGGGGCTGGGCCCATGGTGATGGGTTCCGGGAGCGGCGTCGGCGGAGCCGGGATCATCGGGAGCGCGGCGGGCTGGCCTGGTGATGGCGTCCCTGGTGACGAGGTCGTGTTAGGCGCCGCTGGCGAGGAAGAACTGTTGTTCCCGCCGTTGGCACCCGCGGTGCTCGTGGGTGATGCGCTCGCGGGCGCCGTCGCCTGGAGGCTGTTCACCTGACCCGGTGCCGCTGTCGTTGTCTGGCCGTCGAAGCAGGTGAGAGAACCCAGGGCCGGGTCGGACTGGCAGCCGGCTGGTGCTCCAGTCGCCGTGTTCGGTCCTGCGGACATACCGCCGGCGGAAGGTGAGCTGGCCGCCGACGGCGACTCAGCGGCCGACGATGAGCTAGAAGCCGACGGTGAGCTGGCAGGCTGCGGCTCGGCCACTGGTTGCGGCTGGGCCTTCGGTTCCGGCGCCGGCTGGCTGCTGGTCTTCGGCTGGCTGGTGCTTGTTGGTTGGGTGCTGCCCTTCGGCTGGCTGCCGTCGGCTGGCTGGCTGGATTGCTCTCCGTGTCCGCCCTGGTGCCCGTGTCCGTTCCCGGTGCTCTGAGCGGTAGGCGTAGCGTCTCGGGATGGTGCCACAGGAGGTGTGGAGGCCTTAGATCCGCCGGTGGTGACCGGCGGGCGTGACTGAGCTGGCTGGGGCGCCTGGGCCGCGGGGGCCGTCGGGCTGGCGGTCGGGCTAGGCCAGCCGTCCCATGCCGGGGGCTGCTGATAGACCGGGCGCTGCGGGTTGTCCTGGTTGTTCTGCGGCGGCGGGGTGTACTTCGGGTTCGCGTGCCGCCGTGTGGTGGTGTGCGTCGCTACGGGCAGGACGACGTTCAGCTTCCATTGGGGGGTCGACGTGGCGGGCAGGGTGTCCTGGGCGCCGCGTATGTGCGTCGCGACTAGTTCGTTGCTGACCGCCTGGCCGACATAGGGCAGCAGGTCATTGCCGATGGCCGTCTGGGTCGGGGCGGTCTGCCCCTGCATGGCACCCGACAGGTCGGCATAGAGGAAGTGCTGGCCGGAATGCGCGGCCGCGACAATGCTCGTGGCCTGCTTGTTCGCCGTGTTCACCGCGGAAACCAGCTGGTCGGACATGTTCGCTTGCTGCTGGTTGACGGTGTGCCAGGTGAACGGTGACCACCACTTGAAGCCGGACGACTGCTGCTGCCCCGGGATCGCCGGGTAGCCGAGCGTGACGATCGACGTGCCAGGAGCAGTGTGGGTCGCGATGGCATCGAGCAGAGCCGTCTGAGCGTAAAGATAGTAGCCGTCGTAGAAACTCGTCATCAATTGCGGGAAAACTTTCGCCGATGCCTTGCTGTCAAACAGCACGTTTCGCATCGGTCCAGCCAGAGCGGCATTTCCGCCGCCGATACCGACGATGACGACACTGGCGTGCGTAACCGCGCCGATCAGTGCGGGGAGTTCGCCCTGGCTCGCGGGGGCGAACAATGAGCTGTTCGTCGCCGCCGTGACGGGAATGAACAGCACGTTCACCTGGACGCCGCTATTTGCCGATTGCACCTGGTTGAGCGCTTGGAGCGTCGGTGGCACCGACTTGCGCAGCATGGCTTGCGAACTCGTTGCGTAACCGTAGGAGTAAAAGTCGCCGATAACCACTACGTTCAGTTTCGGCTTGACCGGGATCTTGCGGCTTGCGACGGCCGCTTCGGACTTCGGCGCCAGGACGGTGGCCAGCAGGACCACCATCAGGACGCTTCCCAGCCGCCATGGCCATGCCGGTGCATGGCGCACGGCTCGCTGCCGGGGAATACTTGCCTTCTTCTGCGAGAACGAACGTTTTGCGCGGATCACGCGCGTTTCCTCCTTCGCGACAAATTCCGTTCCGGGCAGGCTAGGTATCGCTGTGGGTATTGGCTAAAGAAATGTTCCAAACATATACCATTTGTGGAGCTATGTGCAGTGACTTTCAGGTTAACTTCCGCTTACGCAGCGCACTGAAGCCGACGAAGCGCCCATTTCACATGAAGCAGGAAGAAAGCCGCGCTACGCGAACATTTTCTATTTCTCTCCAGTGCCGTGGCCGGCGCGCGCCAGCGGCCTCGCGTAACCAGACCGGCGCACTGCGCGGCCAGTTATCCACAGGCAAGAGTGCTGCTCACAGGTTTTCCACAGGAAAACTCATGTGACCTTAGCCCGAGTGTGCCGGGTAAGCTGGCCGGGCCATGTCCGACACCACTGTCGTCCACCTCCTCCGGCACGGTGAGGTGGATAATCCCCAGGGCGTCCTCTACGGACGACTGCCCGGCTATCATCTGTCCGCGACCGGGCGCGCCATGGCTATCGCCGCTGCCGACTTTTTCTCGGAACGGCCGGTGGTTTCACTGTTCTCCTCCCCCCTCGAGCGCGCGGTGGAGACCGCCACGCCGGTGGCGCAGCGACTGGGCCTGGAGATCGTCACCGATCAGCGCCTGATCGAATCGGGCAACCGGTTCGAAGGCCAGCACCATCCGCTGCGCAAGCCGGAAAACTGGACGGCCCTGCTCAACCCGTTCACCCCGTCCTGGGGTGAACCGTTTCGCGAGGTCGTCACCAGGATGTACGCCATGCTGGCGGTCGCGCGGGAGGCGGCGGCGGGGCGCGAGGCGGTGTGCGTCAGCCATCAGCTGCCGATCTGGGTGACCAGGCGCCAGGCCGAAGGCCGCAGGCTCTGGCACAACCCGAAGCTGCGGGAGTGCGCGCTGGGTAGTGTGACGAGCTTCACGTTCTCGGGGGATCGGATCACCGGGGTGTCCTACGTGGTGCCGGCCCGCCGTCAGGTGCGGGATCCCGATGCGGCACAATAGGGTTTACTACCCTCTGTAGGAGTTCGCGGTGCCCAGACCTAAGCGTCGAGTGGTCGTTCTGGCCGCGGCTGCGTGCGCCGCCGCGGTAGCCGTCGGGCTGCTGGTCACGGGTTTCGGCAACGGCGGCAGCAACGGCGTCACCTATCTAGAGGGCACTACGAACGCGGTGATGTACTCGACCGGGCACCGTTCGCAGGCGCCCGATTTCTCCGGCAGCACGCTGACTGGCGCGCCGCTGCACTTCTCCGCCTACCGGGGCAAGGTCGTGGTGCTCAACTTCTGGGGATCATGGTGCGTAGCCTGCCGGTCAGAGGCGGCCGCGCTGGCGGCTGTCGCGCAGCGGTACCGGCCGGCGGGCGTGTCGTTCCTCGGTGTCGACGTCCGGGACAGTACCGTCAACGCCGAGGCGTTCACGCGCAGCCAGGGGATCGGTTACCCGAGCGTGAGCGATCCGCAGGACGCGATCACGCTGGACTTCACCTCGGTGGTGCCGCTCTCGGCCACGCCGACCACGCTGGTCGTCGACAAGACCGGACACATCGCCGGGGCGGTATTCGGGGAGGCGACATACTCCGAGCTGAACACCCTGCTGACCAAGGTCACCGGGAAGGCCGATGACTGAGGTCCGGACTCCCGATGTAGACCAGGACGGGTTCCCCGCGGGGGAACTCCCGTCGGCGGCGACCCGGCCGGCGGGCGCGGCGACCCCGGGCGGCCTGCGTGACTGGCTTCGCTGGGGATGGCGTCAGCTCACCTCGATGCGGATCGCCTTGATCCTGCTGTTCCTGCTGGCGCTGGGCAGCATCCCGGGATCGATGCTGCCGCAACAGGGCGGCAACGCGGCCGGAGTGGCCAACTACTACAAGTCGCACCCCACGCTGGCCCCGCTGCTGAACCATCTCGGCCTGTTCAACGTGTTCGCTGCCCCCTGGTTCGCCGCGATCTACCTGCTGCTGTTCGCATCGCTGGTGGGATGCGTGGTGCCACGGACGTTCCGGCTGGCAGGCTCGGCCCGCACGCTGCCGCCGCGCGCTCCCCGCAACCTGAATAAGCTGCCGCACTCAGCGGAGTACGCGGCGCCGCAGCCGCCCGAGGAGGCGCTCGAGGTCGCGGCCGGCGTGCTGACCAAGCGCGGTTTCCGGCTGCGCCGGCCGCAGGACGGCGACGCTCTCACCCGCCGGGCCTCGCCGGGTGATCCGGACTGGATCTCGGCCGAGAAGGGCTATCTGCGGGAGGCGGGGAACCTGCTGTTCCACCTGGCACTGCTCGGCGTGCTGGTGTCGGTGGCGATGGGCGGGTTGTTCGGCTACAAGGCGAACCGGCTGCTGGTCGAGCGGGAGACATTCGCGAACACCACCACGGACCTGGACGCGTTCTACCCCGGCCGGCTGGTGGGTGGCGGCGACCTGCCGCCGTTCACGGTAACGCTGGACAAGTTCGACGCCAGCTACGTACAGACCGGCCCGCAGCAGGGGCAGCCCGAGTCGTTCGACATGCACGTGACCTACCGGGCCAGCCCGACCGGACCGGCCCGCCCGTTTGACATCCGGGTCAACCACCCGCTGGACGTCGACGGAGCCAAGGTCTACCTGATCGGGCACGGCTACGCGCCGGTGTTCCGGGTGACCGACGCCCGCGGCCAGGTGGATTACAACGAGGCGACGCCGTTCCTGACCGGCACCGCGGCGAACTTCCTGTCTCAGGGTGTGGTCAAGGTCCCCGAGGCGCAACTCGGCTTCACCGGGATCTTCGTGCCGACCGCGGTGGACGTTGGCGGCACGCTGGCCTCGCTATTTCCGGCCGCCGACCACCCGGTGGTGAGCCTGATCGCCTACAGCGGCAACCTCGGCATGAATGCCGGTCCCTCGCAGTCGGTCTACCAGCTCGACACGACCGGCATGAAGAAGCTGACCGCGACGCCGCAGCTCCTCCAGCCGGGCCAGACGCTGCGCCTGCCCGGCGGTAAGGGCAGCATCACGTTCGTCGGCTACCGGCAGTGGGCCAGCCTGGCGATCACCCACGACCCCGGTCAGCTGCCCGCCCTGGTCTGCGGCATGGTGGCACTCGCCGGGCTGCTGCTCTCGTTCATGGTCCGTCGCCGTCGCGTGTTTGTCCGGATCCGGGAGGCGGAGTCGGGCTCCGGTGCCGTCGTTCAGGTGGGCGGGCTGACGCGCACCGACGCCAGCGGCGGCTTCGAGGC
>Ga0126381_100005179_pt1 | contig 14304 bp, 10 predicted proteins | sample PanSoiMetPlot_28_FD_96465 | JGI IMG/M metagenome (GOLD analysis project Ga0126381, IMG submission 96465) | Tropical forest soil microbial communities from Panama - MetaG Plot_28 | ecosystem: Environmental > Terrestrial > Soil > Tropical forest > Bulk soil | place: Panama | collected 2016-02-17
CAGCTGATCAACAAAACCAATCAGTTCAATCTGACAACGAGACGCACTACCGCGGCGGAAGCCTCGGCATGGATGGCGGACCCCGACTGTTATGCGCAGTTCATGAGGGCCCGGGACCGCTTCGGAGACAACGGCCTGACAGGAGTCCTGGTCGCATTTCGCGAGTCACGCGTTTTCCGTGTCCATCTCTGGCTCATGAGCTGCAGAATTCTCGGCCGCAATATTGACCGGCTGATGTTCAGCGGTCTGGTGCGCTTTGCGCAAGGCGCCGGAGCTGAGGCGCTGGTTGGAGAATACCTGCCTTCCGCCAGGAACGATCAGGTCCGCGATCTTTACCACCGCCTGGGTTTTGAGCTCATCGAAACCCGGGGCGACGGGTCCCGCCTGTATCGTTTCGAACTCAGGCCGTTTCACGCTGAGGAAGTGCGCTGGTGTGACTTCCGCGATCATTTCCAGTGGCCGGACAACCCGCCTCAGCCGGGAGCCGAGCCGCTGGCTGCGCCGCTCGAGGAAACCATACGCAAATGACATCAATAGATCATCAGCTGACCGCACTGCTCAGAGAGTTTTTTCGGCAGGATTCTTTTGAATTCACACCTTCTACTGCTCTGAAAGATGTGCCCGGCTGGGACAGTTTGGCGCACGTTAATCTGATGCGCAGTCTCGAGACTGAGTTCGGCGTTCGCTTTACGGTTCGCGACATGGTGAAGATGACGACGATCGGGTCCATCAGAAGCGTGATCGAGTCCAAACTGGCCGGTGCTTCGCAACCATGACTCGGCGGCCAGGTTTTTCGGTTTCAGACGGCACAGATTTGGCCATCCCAGTGTAGGCAAACACACCAGATTTTTCCTATTCCTGTTAAACTGGTCACTTGAGGAGATTTCTGAAGCAAAGCGCGCTGGCTACGCTGAAGAACTCCGCCGTCTTCGCGCTTGCCCGCCAGACCGCGTGGCGAAATCGCAGGCTGGTTATCCTTGGTTATCATGGCGTGTCGGTTGAGGACGAGCATGAATGGAACCCTCAGCTCTACATCACACCCGAACTGCTGGAGAACCGGCTGCGATTTCTCCGGCGGCATGGTTACAACGTCATTTCACTGAGTAAAGGTGTCGAAGGCCTTCATTCGGGGGATCTGCCGGAACGAAGCGTCGTTCTGACATTTGATGACGGCGTTCTGGACTTTTACAAGGCAGCCTATCCGATATTGAAGGCTTACTCTTTTCCCTCGACCGTCTATCTCACGACTTACTATGCCGAGGATAACCGGCCTGTCCTGGGAATTACTGCGGACTATATTTTATGGAAGCAGCGTCACCGGACGGTGACGCTGACCGTGGTTCCAGGCATCGGGGGAACGATGGACCTGGGAGACCCTTCGGTCCGGGAGGCGATCATGAAAGCCATTCGCACCCATGCCGAGGCGGCGCATCTTAACGCCGACGAAAAACACGATTTGCTCCGACGCCTGTCCAATGAGACGGGCTTCGATTTTGACCGGCTGTGTGAAAAGCGAATTCTTCATGTGATGGCGCCCGGGGAGGCCCGCGAACTGGCCCAGGCCGGCGTGGACTTTCAGCTTCATACTCATCGTCACCGTGTTCCGCTGGACCAGGCTCTGTTCAGGCGCGAAATTTTGGACAATCGCGAGCGCATCGAGGCGATTACAGGCCGTCCCTGCGAACACTTCTGTTATCCGAGCGGTGTCTATCATCAGGAATTCCTGCCGTGGCTTCGCGCGTTGAACGTAAAATCGGCAACCACGTGCGATCCCGATATCTGTTCGGGCGCCGATGAACCTCTCCTGCTGCCGCGCCTTCTCGATCAGAGCAATATCAGCGATGTCGAGTTTGAAGGATGGTGCTGCGGAGCTGCCATGTGGTTGCGCGGTTTCGCAGGCAGGCCGAGGGCCGCGGCGTGAATGCCGAGGCCGGACTGAAGAATGACGCCGAAGGCGGGGCGGCGGCCGCGGGCCGTTCGGAGCGCTTTGCCCTGAATGTGTTCTGGAACTGGCTCGGCGTAGGAGTCTCTCTGTGCGCAGGGCTGCTGCTTTCTCCTTATCTGATCCGGCGTCTCGGGCCCGATGGCTATGGAGTATGGGCGCTGTCTTTCTCTATGGTCGAGTATTACTGGCTTCTCGATCTGGGTTTCCGCGCCGCTGTGGTCAAGTATGTCGCCCATTACTGGACGACCGGCGAAAACGACAAAATAGCTGAAGTCATCAACACAGGCCTCTTTTATTCAGCCGCAGTCGCAGGCGTGATCATGCTGGTAATCGGACTTGCCGCATTCCACCTCGACCGGTTCTTTCAGGTAGCCCCGGCATTTCGCGGACAGTTTCCCATACTTATCGTTCTGATCAGCACAAGCTGGTGTCTCGGGAGCATATTTAACATATTCGGCGGGTGCCTCGATGCGGTGCAGCGCTTTGATCTCTCGACCCGGGCTTCTATTGTCAGCACCGCTGTACGCACCTTCGGTACGGCAGCCGTGCTCTATTTCAGCCGCAGTCTTATAGCGATTGGTCTGATGACTGCTTTCAGCCAGATCGTTATGTACGTCCTGAACTACCTGATGTTCCGGCGGCTGTTCCGCGGGCAGAGCATTTCATTCCGCCATGCTTCGCGGTCTATGCTCCGCACAATGGGAGGTTTCGGTATTCATGCTTTCCTCACCAACATCGGCAATCAGATTTCGACGCAAAGCCCGCCGGTGCTGATCGGTCATTACCAGCCTGCGAGGTTCGTCGGCTATTACAACCTGCCGGTCAAGCTCCTGCAGTACACGGTGGAACTGGTGGCGCGCACCGGGCTGGTGACAAATTCGAATGCCGCTGAACTGGCCGCGCGGAATGACCGGACCGCACTGTCCCGGCTGGCGGTTTTTCCGAACCGTTACTGCCTCGTCATGTTCATGCCGATGGCTGTTTTCCTGGCGATATTCGGCGATCAGTTGTTTCAGTTGTGGGTAGGCGCGGCATTCGCGGCCCAAAGCGCGCCCATCCTTCCGGTTCTTCTGGCGGGCAGCGTCATCGCACACGTGGGCCAGTTCAGTTCCACCATGCTGCTGCAGGGCCTCGCCCGCAATCAGCAGTACGCGCGGGGACTGCTGGCCGAGGCCCTTATCGGCATCGTCCTGATGATCTGGGCTATACCGCGGTATGGAATATTAGGCGGAGCCGTTGCCGCGTCGGTCCTGATGATCCTCAACCGCGCGGTCTACGTTTCATGGCTTACCTCGAGAGTAGTTCGTATGCCGTTCTGGTCCTATGTAACTGAGATTTACTTCTACCCGTTTGCCGCCGCTGTACCCGCGGTCCTGCTTCTTTGGTGGATAAGATCGTCCGTATTCACGCAAGCCGGCTGGCTTAGTCTGGCGACAGCGGGCCTTATAGCAGGGCTTAGCTATTACCCCGTGGCATGGTTTACCTGCCTCGCGCCGCAGGACCGGCTGATGGCCCGCGGCATTCTTACCAGCCGTCTCGCCGCAAGGTTCAGCTGAAAGATCAGACGTTCCGCGTCGTCAGCTTCGACCACTTAAGGAACCGCTTCAGTTCGTTGAGCGCGACCGGCCGGAATCCCACCTGTTCTATAGCTCGTCTGGAAGGGACATTGTTTTCCAGTACCGAGATGTAACACTGCGACACACCCTCGGCGAAACGCTTCTTCAGTATGTAGAGAAGCAGCAGCTGATACAACCGCCGGCCGCGAAATTCCGGCAGAGTATAAAACGCATAAAGGGAAGCCGAGTTCGGAGCGAATTCGAGCCTGGCTCGGCCCACTTCTGTCAGTATTGCGGGCTCCTTTGGGAGATAAGAACAACCCCATGCAACGAGCCTGTCATCCACGAGCAATGTATGGAGCGTTCTGCCGGTCCGCTGCAAATCGTTGAAGTTGGCGGCCAGGCGGGATATTTCCCGCGCCGCGTCGTCGCCGCGCTGCTCGCGCTTCAGGAGATCATACAACCCGTTCTCGTGGTGTGTGCAGATTTCGCCCGGCTTGAGCTGAGGCTGAATCTCGTGCAGATCTTCCGGCCTCGCAGTGAACACAATTCCTCTGCGATGTTCTCCTATCAGGCCGGCAAGTCTGCCTGCAGCGCGGCCGGCGGCCGCACCAATCCCGATTTCCCTGATGTGTCTCACTTCCTCGGCGAAGGTTTCTCCCACAGGCCTGACGCGCTTCTCCCACGCTCCCGTGCCGGCCGCTTTCTCATACATGCTTCGCGACGCGCGGATCACAGCCGCGCGCGCTCGCCTGACAAAGTACGACGACGGCCGCCGGTACAGATCCACCAAAGGAACTTCGACCCGGGAGTTGCTGAAGCGCTCCTTCACTTCGCCTTTGCCCATCGTAAGGTCGACTCCTGCGGGGAAGCCCCACTCCGCGGCGTTGTGCATCGTCAGAGCCAGCAGGACCAGATTGGGAGAGTACTGGCGCTGGCGGATATCGAATGAAGGCGCGCCCCAGTAAAGCACGCCTTTTAAAACAGATCCTACGTGCGCCGCAATGAGTTGTCCGTTCCAGTGCAGGGTGGTTACATGACCAAGCGGGCTACGTACCAGCCTGTCGAAGAAAGCGCGCTTCTGAGGATTGTCCAGAGAAACCTCGCGCCCGCCGAAAATCTGCCGCATCGAATGCTGGAGATAGAATTCGTCTTTGATGGCGTCCCATTCCGCCGGATCCCGGACGTATCGGGCTTCAAGAGTGCCCTGACGCCGGAAATAGTTAGCCGCATAACGTACGGACTTCTTCTTCAGCGGATCCTCCGACTCCACGTTTGTCCACCATCGCCACCCGTTATTCCACCGAACGATGGTACGCACGCCATACACGGAACAGAGAGAACGCAGCAGTTTCGTTGTCTCCGACTCCGGGAGCATCGGACCGAAAACAAGGCCGTCCGGCGCAGTTGTCTGAGCACTATAAAAGCGCAGGAACTCGGTAACTACAACATGGCGGTAGCCCGGTCTGGCCACGACGTCGCGGTAGTCGGACATGCCGTCCCCCCCGAAAGTGAGGCGCCCGGTAGCACGCTCAACGGCGAGCGGCACAACTCCGGCAAGCAGGCCGTCGCGAACCACCGCTAAGACTCGTGGCTCGAAGTCTTCGTAACTTTCATACCACGGCAATACCCAATCGGGAGACTGAAACAGGGTTGACGTATCGTCAAGATCAGTCAACGCCCGCCATTCGGCAACGAAACCGGCCTGCAGAGCATCCCGTACGTCTTCAAGGCTTTTGAGGACCAATTGCCCGCCGGTGTTCCGATCCTCCGCACGGGCGATTTCATTGGTGAGAGCCACGGCTGGTTTATGGTCGGAAAATCAGACGCCGGTCATATCACATGACCGGCGCGCAGCAGGACAAGCTGATTGCATCCAAGATCGGGATCGGTTACGAGGCGAGTGAGGACGAAACCATGTTTTCGGTAAAAATGAAATACATCCTCTGCTTTGGAAACCTCGAACGGATAGCCGCCAACCCAGTCGACCATGTCTCTCCACACCGACATGCCGCGTCTTTGCTCGTGATACTTACGAAAGATGTAACCTGGCCGAAGGAGAAGCAGGTCTTTGAGCATTCCACGCCAGTAAAGTCTCCAGAAGGAGGCGGCCAGCAAAGGAAGGCGCATAAAAGGGTACCGGTTATAAGTCTTTTTCACCCAGAGCCAGCGCCGGCTTGGTCCACCCTGATCGTTATAGAGGGCGATAAAAAGCTTCCCTCCTTCTTTTACCAGCGGGATAACATTTTCAAGCGCCTGCCAGAGTTGACCGGTATGGTGAAGAACGCCCCACGAATAGACGACGTCAAACTGCCCCAGCCGGGTAAGAAAGGCTGTATCGAGCACAGAACCCGATTCCACAGTCCAGTCCGGGTCATTGGCGAAATAGCGGCGTCTGACCTCGTTCGTACAGGCTACGGAATGCGGATCGTAGTCGAACGAATGAACCCGGGCGCCCATGCGGCGTGCCGCCAGGCTGAAAAGGCCGCTCCCCGAGCCGATATCGAGAAACGATTTGTTTTCCAGATTCCCGGCCTCGAGCATGTCCTGCAGCGAACTTTCCGCTTCGCGGATCTTGTGATCATCGAGCTGCTCAAGGAATGCAGTCCAGTTTTTCCCGAACTCGAAGCGCTCTCCGACGGAGACCTCACGGGCATGCTCGTGGCTCGTCAGCGGCTGCATGCCTCCATTGTAGGCCGGGAGCGGTTTGGGCCGCTCCCCACTTTGGTTAATTCACTGCAGGGTCGCTCCCTGAACCTTCGCGCCGTTCAGGAGCGTCTGACGCACAGAAATGTGGGTGATCGGGGTCCCGGCGCCGATGACTGTATTTTCCACAGCGACGCCCTGAACACTCGAAATCACGCTGCCGGCGGAATCCAGAAATTCGGCGGAATACCACGCGGTGTGCAGAGGAAGCACCGGCACCGCGATCGTGCAGGACGCCTCACACGGGGCCGCGGTGTACGTGTCGGTCGTCTGGTACCGGAACGGGTCCGCGGGATTGACAGCGGCCGATACCGCCACGCACCCCTCCCGCCGCGAAGTGCAGTATGGCGTGGTGATGGTGCCGCCATATTCGGGATACCAGAACTTAACCTGTGCCTGCACAACTCCAAGTCCGGCCGGCGGCGTCAGATTCACCATCGCCGGGATAAAGTTGCTGCGGTCGATACCATCATCCCCGGGGTCCGGGGGAACTTCGATAGCCCACACATCCGCGGCGTCTGCCGGAGCAGCCGGGTAAACCGCCGTTACATGCCAGAACAGCGCCCATTCACCCATGTGCGTCAGCTTCAAATTGATGCCCGTCGAATCATAGTTTGAAAATAGCCGCGTCAGCGGGCGATACGATTGGCCCCCGGTCGGATCGCTCGGAACGACGAACTTGTACTGCATCGCCCCGACCCCAAGGGCAACCCAGTTTCCGATGCAGATGTCATTAATGCCGGTACCGTTCTCGCCGCCCGTACACCAGCGGCCGTAGTTGCCGGTCAACTGAAGACAAGGCGAATTAGCCGGGTTCGGGTAAGCATCACAGGCCCTGAGACTGAAGTACACATACGGATCCGAAACATGTGAGCCCGCAGCGCATTCCCCGTCCCTGTTGGGTTTGCACCATACTGCGTTATCCGCGTCAGTAAGCACGCGCGACGGGGCGCTGACATCGACCAGGCTCTGGCCATGCGTCTTGGCGAAGATCGGCAGGATCTTGGGCTTCAACGGCTGGAAACCCGCTCCTCCGGTCGGGTCGTATTTCCATACGTGTGTCGTGCCCTGAACCAGAGTAGTGGCCGAGGTGTCAGGCGCGGCGAAGGTGTTGCCGCCCACCCAGGAAGTCACGTCGAAAAACGAATAGGTGCTTCCGGTGGCGATGCTGGGATGTTTCTGATAACTGTTCCCGCTGCCCACGCCCTTGACGCCGGAGAACAAGGTGTCGGTGGGAACCTGGTATGGAGGCGGCACCCCCCATCGGGATTTGACGAGGCCATTGGGATCGAATTCATATTCCGAACGGATCGTTCCTCTGCTGACCGGATGGGTTCCCCAGTCGAGTACCCAGTCTCCGGGGTGATCATTGCCATGCGGGCTGCTCACGAAGTCCCACAACACATAACCGCCGGAAGAGGTACTCAGGCTGTTCACGTTCTGGCACCATATGACGAACTGATCACCCGGGTTATGCGCATACGCCAAAGTGTCGGTCATGGCGCGCTGCACTACCCATTGCGCAGGATTGATCTTGTTCTGGACCATCATGGTTTCACTGCCCATTACGAGCATGTCGCCAGTCTGAATCGTCTGGAGGAAATGATCCAGGTTTCCGGAGACAGGTTCGCCCGGAGTCCACGCGGAAGGCGCCGGGCCCCAGTCCCGGGTATCCCAGGCACTGGTCACGTTAATGGTTTGCAGCGTGCCCGAAGCTACACCGGCCGGCATGGCAGTCTGGAGCGTAACGTTATACGGGCCCTCTCCCTGATAGGTCAGTCCCAGATCCCGCCAGACCACTGATCCATCGAAGGTCGTGCCCCCTGCTGCATTCCAGTTCAGTGGAATTGAATTGCCGGACTGTCCGGCTGCTGTGGCAAGCTGCACGTGTCCGTTCGGATCCACGATCTCGGCATTAAGCGCGTAGGCCGTAGTTGCCTGCCACACTGGAAATGTCGGTGCGAGCAGGTAATCGACGGCAATCGAGTCGATCGCCGTGTTGGGGCCAAGAAATTCATAAGTGTGATCTGTGCACCATCGGGACCCGTTGTTAGCCCAAAGCTGCGTTAGTGCAGCAAGGCTGCCGGTGCCGCCCGCGGCCAGGGGTAAGCCATTGCCGAGGTTGTATGCTCCTTCCCATGCAATGGACCCCTGCTGATACCGCAGGCAACGGAATATGGCGTAATTGGCCTGGATTCCCGCCACCTGACAGCCAAACTTTGTGGCATCGAATGCCGGATTGAAAGCGTGCGCGAGTACGTTCAGATCTCCTCCGCTAAGAAGATCCACCTGACTATAAGGGGCGGAGGCCGGAGGTCCGCCTGTTGCCGCTGAAGGGTTGTCGTTTCCCGTGTAGGTCCACTTGACGATAGTGCTCCTCGGGCCTATAACTACACCCCTGTAAACGACATTCGCATTGGCCGGATCGAAACTAACCAGTTCCTCGCCACCAACACCGAAATGTCCACCACCCCCAAGAGGTACGTAATCCCCCATTGCCATACCCAGAAACTGCACAGCACCGGTAGCCGGATTGATAGAGTACATATATGAGTAGTACTGCCCGGGTTCATTGATGATGCAGTGATAGTTGCCCTGGGGAGAGACGACATCGGAGCAGTACTGTCCGAATCCGCCTGAAGAAGGCCACGGCGGGTTATTCGGCGCGCCATTGCTGTCAGATGGCAGACTAACCCGCTTCATCATGACGCCGGTGTGCGGGTCGATCAGCGCCTGGCTGCGGTCCGTGGATGATGCAGTAGGAAAATTGTAAGTGCCGTCGGCCTTTGTCGGTATCAGATCCTGATAAGTTGCACCGTAAGGAAGAGTCTTTGTGGTAAAGGTGCCTGTGCCGATATCTGTCCCGCAGGTGACCCTGTAGTAATGCAGCGTTCCCTGGTGAAGCGCCCGGCTTACATTGCTGACAGCATCGACTGTGGAAAGTTCTATGCTTCTCTTTCCGATCACCACCAGTTTCTGGCTTTCCACGGCTATCGTTCCCGGTCTGCTGTCGAGATTGGCGCCGCTGAACAGTGCCGGATCCACATCGTGCACGAGCGGCAGGAGGGTGGCCGATTCGCTGACTTCAATATTCGCGGTCGCCGCGCAGGTGAATTGAAGCACGGCCTGAGTCGGGGACGCCGAAAATGACGTAACTGTCAGGGCGAACGATGTTGAACTCAGAATGAGTATTATTGCCAGGGGTTTCAATTCAGAATCCTCCTTGGTGCAAAACTCACCGCGTTCAGAGGCTTGAACCCGGCGATGACCGCCGCGGCGCCGTTCGTTGCCGCCGGGGACCCTGTCCACACGGGACTCAGCGAAACCGGCACCGGCTGCACAGACCACGCCAGACCGCAGCCAAAGGCGCCGGGCGATGAGGACGTGAGTCTCGTGGCGATCGCGAAACCGGAGCTGATCCCCGAAGGAGCCGCGGGAAGATTCGCGAAGGCAGCCCCGCTCACCAGCAATTCCTGCCCCGCTGTGGTTCTCACGGAACCTGTACCGGGCGAAGGCAGTCCGTTGCCCCCGTTATGGCCGCTCGGGTCAAAGACATAGCTCCCGCTGAATCCCGCCGCGCACAGGCTGGGGTAACTCAGCCCTCCTCCGCTTATCGTTATCGTGTGGCCCGGACCGACTATGGGGTTAATCGAATACCATAGCTGCACCCGGTCCTGATTGCCATCATACTGGAAAGGCAGACTCGTCCACTGGTTCGCATAGCTGTCAGACAGGGTCCATCCCGTAACGATTGTGTATGTCGCGGTAACAGCGAACAGAACGTTGGCGCCGCTGGTATCCATGGGCGCCGTAGTCACGGATGCCGGATTCGTGTAACCCGCGGAGACCGCTGCTACACATGGCATGGTGCACTGACACCAGCCCGTCACTGTGAAGAGAGTTAAGAAGATAATAACTGACAGTATTTTCATTAGAAAGCTCCATAGATATGCAGTTTGATGTCTTTTGTCGTTCCGTTAGCGGTTCCGCTCAGATCGATCTGGGCGTTGGCCGGCACGCTGGTTGAACTCATCGAGGATGCCAGTATGTAGCCCGCGGAACCGTTCGCAGGCGACACACTATAACTGCCGAAAGCGACGCAGGTGATTGTGAACAGCGCATTTCCGCTGATGCTGGCGGTGACGGTCTGGGAGCCGCTGTCGCTGACGCACGACGCCTCAGTAAGACTCTTGGGCACCGAGTTATTGATGAGGACGGAATGACTTGTCAGATCGCCGGTGGCAAGCGGTTGGATAGCATTTTCCGAACCTACTTCATAGCCTCCGATGCTGACGACCTCAAGATCGTGAATCCGTCCGCCGGAGTCCTTTCTGACGAGGTGATCCGCGCTGCCGGAGTCGAAGATCAGGCTGCTTTCGGTGGATGAGGGACTGGGGAGCGATGCTGCGCTCTGGTGCGTTCCGGTCAGCGCGAACGGGCCGCTGCTCGTGAACCCGGCGGAGCAGTTCATCTGGCCTCCTGACCCGCTGCACCCGGTGGCGGCTAGCCCGTCTGATGCGCTGCCGCTCGAAACCGGTGCGAGTGTATTTGCTGACGTGCAGATATAGATCGTATTCGTGGGGGTGAGATAGAAAACGTTGTAGGGTGTGCAGGTTGATGGAAGCGCCGCCACCGGAGTCAGCGGGTTTCGGATCTGAGTTCCGGTAATTGCCGTTTGAGCCTGCGCCCGGTGCGCCGGAATGACCAACAGCCAAAGAGCCAGCCACACGCGGGTTCGCGTTCGTCGAAAGTGCGGAAAATCATTGGCCGCCTTTTGTTCGGCGGTTGATTGCAAAAGCATCACGGTTTGGTTCCTTTTCCGGAAGAGCACAATGTCTTCCGGTAAGGTTATAGCCGCCGCTCCGTGTGTCCGATCCTCGCATTTATCGTAAGCCGCTGAATAAAAAGAGAAAAAAAAGCGCCGAACGTTGTGAACCGCCCATTGCCGAGGCCACAACGGGGGATGAAAACGATCTCAGAGTGGGGTATCGTGCTTTGGTCGTGGGTGCGACATGAGGCCGATCTCATTCTGGCGCGTCAAGCCCGATTGTGAACTGTCCTTCGCTCACGGCAGAGGAGACTCCAGGTAAGTTACTTTACCGCTGTTGTGCAGGAATGGATGTGCACAACAGCTCTGTCAGTGTTTGTGTCCGCCACCGCGTGCGGGGCGGTCATGTCGAGGTGGAGGAGGCTGTGTTCGGAACCATGACTCAGCAACGGGAGCAGCTGCGCGAATGGCTTAAACGCCGGGTACGGCACGTGGCCATGGAATCGACGGGCGTTTACCGGATACCAGTATGGAATGTGCTCGAAAGCGGCAGGCGTAAGTTCGAACTGACGCTAGTTAATCCGATCGCAGTGCGGGCGCTGCAGGGGCAGAAGACAGACCGTATCGATGCCCGCCGCATCGCCGAGTTTCTGCAGTATGGTCTGCTGCGGACGAGCTTCATTCCGCCGAAAGATCTTCGTCACTTGCGTGAGCTGGTACGCATGCGGGTCCATGTGCAGCAGGACCGAAATCGGGTGATCAACCGCATCGCCGGTTTGCTGGAAACTTCCCGACCTAAACGGCCCTACCGCAAAACAACAAAAGGCCGACACAGATACAACTTAAAGTCCGGGTTTTCCGAAGGAACCGAACCCAACCTCGGAAAACTACCGAGCGCACCGGCAATCTCTTTCCCGGCTCTCTTAAACGGGACGCGCAGCGCAAGCTGCGCAAAACTGCTGTTGGACCCACGCTCCATGAGCCGGATTTCCTCTGCGAACGCCGCGGTGAAATCAGTCACTCGGTAAACGCACCCCCCAGGTCCTCACCATCAGTGCGTTCATCGGATCGACTGCCCGCAAGGCAGGCGCTTTCAGCAGTTTTTCAGGCAGCGATGATGCACTGAACGTGGTGTCTCGGCTGCTCAGGCTCATATCTGTCCTCGCGCTCACATTACCTCTCACCGCGCAGGCGCCGCTCGTGATCACACTTCAGGATGCGCTCACCCGCGCCCGCCAATACGGCACGCAGATTCAAAGCGCGAATCTCAACACTCTTCTCGCGCGTGAAGACCGCGTACAGGCCAAAGCTGCGACGCTGCCGTCGCTCAGCGCGTTCAATCAGTTCATCTACACCGAAGGCAACGGGACGCCCTCCGGTGTGTTCGTCGCCAACGATGGCGTGCATGTTTATAACGAACAGGCGCAGGTCCACGAAGAGGTTCTCTCACTTGTGCGCCGGGCTGAGATTCGGCGCGCTGCGGCGGCCGAGGCTGTGGCGAAGGCGAAGGTTGAAGTGGCGCAGCGCGGTCTCAATGCCACGGTCGTGCAGGATTACTACGCGATTCTGGCCGCACAGCGCCATTTCGCAAATACGCAGACCAGTCTCCGTGAAGCGGAACAGTTCCTCGACATCACGCAGAAACAGGAGAAGGGCGGCGAAGTCGCGCACGCCGACGTGGTTAAAGCTCAAATCACTCTGCAGCAGCGGCAGCGCGATGTGCAGGACGCGCAGCTCAACATCGATAAGGCGCGCATCGCGCTCGGCGTGCTGATCTTTCCCGATTTCCGGTCCGATTATTCGGTTGCAGACGATGCTCAGCAGGGGCCGCTGCTTCCGCCGCTGCCGGAGGCGCAGGCGAAGGCGACGGCGACGAATCCTGATGTGGCCGCCGCGCGCTTCAGCGTGCAGCAGGCCGAATACGACCATCAGGTGGCCCGGTACGGCTACCTGCCGTCGCTTGGCCTCGATTTCTTTTATGGCATCAATGCCAATCAGTTTGCCGTGAACACCGACCGGCCTGACGAACACCGCCAGAATCTCGGTTATTCCGGCCAGATTACGCTGAACATTCCGGTGTGGAACTGGGGCGCCACGCGCAGCAAAATCAAACAGGCCGAACTGAAGCAGCAGCAGGCGCAACTGGATCTCACACTCGCGCAGCGCACGCTGCAGGGTAATCTGGCGGCGGCTTACAGTGAAGCGCAGGTGGCCCAGGCGCAGATCGATTCACTGCGCACCTCGCTCGATCTTTCGACGGAAAGCCTGCGCCTGACGCTGCTTCGGTATCAGGCGGGGGAAGCGACGGCGCTCGAAGTGGTAGACGCGCAGACCACATTGACGCAGGCGCGTAATGCATATGACGACGGACTGGTTCGATACAAGGTGGCGCTGGCGCAACTGCAGGTGCTGACGGGGAGTCTCTGAGATATGTGGATTCTGAAGCGGGGATGGCTTGCCGCGGCGAGCGTTGCCATACCGGCACTGCTGCTGGCGAGCTGCGGCAAGTCGGAAAAGAAAGAGGCAGATGAAGGCGAGCCGCCCGCGCAGGTGCAGGTGGACGCTGTCACGCGCGGGCCGATCGACCTGATCGTGGAAGGCGACGCGGTGCTTTATCCCGTCAATCAGTCGAATGTGACGTCGAAGATCGCTGCGCCGATACGCCGCGTCCTTGTGAATCGCGGCGATCATGTGAAATCCGGCCAGTTGCTCGCGGAACTGGAAAGCCGCGATCTTGTGGCCAGCGCGGAAGAGAGCAGGAATCAGCTCGATCAGGCGCAGGCCGTACTGCAGACCACATCCGCGGCAACGGTCCCCGAGGACCGCACCAAAGCGCTCGCCGACGTGCAGGCCGATCAGCAGGCTTTCGACGCCGCGAAGAAGGTTTATGACAGCCGTGTCGAACTGCAAAAGCAGGGTGCGCTGGCGCAGAAACTGGTGGATGATGCGCGCGTCGCGATGGTGCAGGCTCAGAGTCAACTGGAGACCGCGCAGCGGCATCTGCAGTCTGTGCAGCAGGTGACATCGTCGGAACAGGTTAAGGCCGCGCAGGCGCAGGTCAACGGCGCGAAAGCGCACTATGACAGTCTGGCGGCGCAGGTTGCGTTCGCCGAGGTGCGGGCGCCGATCGGCGGTATCGTGTCGGATCGGCCCGTCTATCCCGGTGAAACACCGCAGCCGGGCGCGCCGATTGTGTCGATTGTCGATATCTCGAAAGTAGTCGCGCGCGCCAACATCGCAGTCAAAGACGCAGCGCCGATTCGGGTAGGCAAGCCGGCCACCATCACCGGTCCCGAGGGCGTGCTCACCGGAAAAGTCACCGTCGTCAG
>Ga0126381_100005180_pt1 | contig 14301 bp, 6 predicted proteins | sample PanSoiMetPlot_28_FD_96465 | JGI IMG/M metagenome (GOLD analysis project Ga0126381, IMG submission 96465) | Tropical forest soil microbial communities from Panama - MetaG Plot_28 | ecosystem: Environmental > Terrestrial > Soil > Tropical forest > Bulk soil | place: Panama | collected 2016-02-17
ACCTCAATTCCGCTGCCCATGAGGAACCTCTTAGGCCTCTGTCTATGAAGAGAGACGAGATTTCCGCCCTAACCATGACAGGGATCGTTCTCGGTCTGTAACATTTTGCTCTCCGCCAGAGCGGTTCTACCGCTGAAGAGGTCGTGCCGCCGGAGCGGTCGTACTGTCGGAGCGGTCGTACCGCCGGCATCACTCGGTTTGCAGCCCTGGCCAAGGGGCGCTTGCATCAGATCTCTCTCACAAATTATATCCGCAACCCTGTCAGACTGGTAGAGTTGAAAAGACTTCCAGCTGGGCGCATGCATACCTGGAGTCTTATTCCCGGTCATCCCATTTGTCTAGGATCGATGTGATATACTTCCAGGTCCTCTCGATCAAGTAGGTGCTATGCGACAGATTGGGCGTTTTTTTGGTCAGAGTCCTGGGAGTCGATCCGTCTTGGAGGGTGACGGTTCGAGGCTTCGGATCAGCCTCAGCGGGTCGGCAAGGGGAGAAATATGCAATTAGGCAATCTGGCCGGAAATGTCTTGGATGACAAGTACTTGATCGAGAGAGAACTCGGCCGGGGCGGGATGGGTGCGGTCTACAAGGCGATTCACGTCGGCACAGACCGGCCGGTTGCCGTCAAGGTAATCGTCCCGCAGTTCATGGCCAGCGACGAGTTCATCGAGCGCTTCAGGCGCGAGGCCAAGGCTGCCGGTCGGCTTCGCCATCCAAACGTTGTCGACGTAACCGACTTTGGCTTTGCATTAGTCGGATCGCATCGAATTGCGTACCTCGTGATGGAGTACCTGGACGGTTGCACATTATCGGACATACTGGCGGAAGAATCTATGCTCCCGATTCCCTGGGTGGCCGACATTCTGGATCAGGTGTGCTCGGCTGTTGATGAAGCTCACAAGATCGGAATCGTACATCGGGACCTGAAGCCCGATAACATATGGCTCGAGCCGAACCGGCGCGGCAGCTATACAGTGAAGGTGTTAGACTTCGGCCTCGCTAAAATCGAACGGACTCTTGCGTCAACTGAACAACAATCGCCCGGCGTGCCCTTGCAGCCTTCGGACCACGCGAGCACGCAGGCCCAGAGCCCGCGAGTCCAGATGACACCTGCTCATAAGACAGATGAACGAGAGGAAGCAGCGACGATCGTTCAAGCGCCAGCTGCCAATGATGACTCTACTCGCATCATGGAGGGCGCTGCGGTAGCAGTTGTAGAGTCGGACGAGCCCGGCACCCTGGTGATGACGGCCCAACCTGGAACCGGAACCGAGGATGAAGCCAGAACGTTGATTGATGGCCGGCAAACCGTTCGGAACGATACGGCGCTCGGGACAATGCCGGCCGACGGGTTGACTCGCGTGGGATCGATACTGGGGACGCCGACTTATATGTCACCCGAGCAGTGCCGGGGTGAAGCTCTGGACGCCAGGACCGACATCTATAGCATGGCGGTAATTGCCTATCAGATGGTGGCGGGCCAACCTCCGTTTAGTGGAGGTATGAAGGAAACGATCAGGCAGCACATCGAGGCGGTGCCCCCGAAGCTGAAAAGGGATGGCACTCGTGTCCCTAAGATCATGCGAAACACCATAATGTCGGGCTTGGCCAAAGATCCCAGTGCCCGGCCGCCGAGTGCGGCGGCGTTTGCCAGCGCGATCAGATCGAGCTTGAGCAGTACCGGGGCGCTGCTGCGCGAGTCATTCACGCTTTATATCCAGCAATTCCCGAAATTCTTCAAAGTTTCGCTGGTTTCGCACATCCCGGCTCTTGTAGCGGCATTCGCGCTGCTGGGAGTTGAGCTGTTCAGGCGACACAACAATATACCCAAAATCAGCCTTTTTATTACGCTGCCGCTGAATCTCTTGCTGGGATTGTTTGCGTACATAGCCAGCATAATCGTTGTCGGGGTTACTATAAGGCTGGTGTCTCAGTTGTTTGTCGCCCCGCTGAGGCCCGTAATGCTCAGGCCTGCGATCGCAGCGGTCAAGAAGAGGATCTGGCCCTTGTTCTATACGGGAATAATGTATACGGTCGGATCGATTTTGGGCATGATACTCCTGGTGGTGCCAGGCGTAATCTTTTATATCAACCGGTCGTTATGGGATCCGGTAGTGATGATAGAGGACCTGAAAGGTCGGGCAGCGCTCAGGCGGTCCAAGGTTCTGGTCAAACGGTCGAGGCTTACTGTCATCGCAATCACGCTGATTCAATACTCGATACCAAGCCTTGCCTCAGGCCTTATTGCGGCGATACTGCATTCCATCCTTAAGGGGTTCAACCAGGGACAGGCCTCACTGGTTAACGACACGGCTCAACTGTTTGGCAGGGTCATCGGAGTATTCATCATACCGCTCATAGCGACAATGACGGCGCTGTTGTACCTCAAGACCAGACTGGCCGGGGGAGAGACCCTGATGGAGATGCTGAGCGAGTTCGAAGCGGAAGATATTCCTACAACCCGCTGGCAGATGAGGATGCGGGAGCGCACTTCGTTGCCCACGCCCAGCGGCAAATAACTGATTTGCCCGACCTGAATCGCCCGTGCCTTTGTAAGAGTCAGCTCTAAACGAGCGAATGGTCTAGGCCTTCGTGTTTCTCGTGCTCTTGCCGCCCCGACAGGAGCTAGATGGGTGGGCGATGCCGAGCATACCGCACAAACCCCTTACCTTTTCGACGGGGAATCTTATATGGCCAGTGTTGAGAGTCTAACGACTGAAGAACTGTGCGCTGATGAAGCATCATTTCGTCCAGATATCGGGAAAACATGTGTCATGAAACTCCCGATCTGGTAACGCGAAATTTCACCAGCCTGTCATATAATCCTTTGCACCCCGATCCCCCTCACCCCGCGAATGCTCTCGTTCGCGTGAGGTGGATTTATATCCTAGCCACTCAATCATTACCGATTCTGCATGCCGGTTGGGGCGGATTGTTTCAGCTTTGCCCAGCGCTCGAGTAAGCTCGACAGAGACGCTTCTGTTTCAGCCACGCCGGCGGCCATTGTTGCTGTTGGCGGATTGTCGGCGCTTTGGAGCAGGGCCAACAGGAATACTAATTGGCTCTGAATGCCGCCGAGAGACTCCCTGCCCCGCTGGGCACGGTTGGCCGCGAAATACAGGATGTCGATGTCCTCTTCTGGCTCGCCGGTTATCTCGGAGAGCTGTTTGCTGAATTCCGCGAACGCCTTTTTAGACTCGCCCTCGGCGTTTTGGGCAGCGGCTCTCAAAGCGCCTCGGATCTTGTGGGCTTCGTCCATCGCGTCGTGGATACGGGCCAGGCCCTGGTAGGACTTCATAGACAGGTCGAATTGCTGGCGCAGGGCTTCCAGAGGAGTCGTTACGCGCGGGTCTTCTTTAACTGTGAGCCTGCGCTCAAGGCGATGGTTGCCGCCGATAAGCCTGATCGTGTATTCGCCCGGCATGACTGCTGGGCCCATCGGTTCGGCGGGAGTGTCGCGGTGGACCGCAGAAATCGGAAAGCTGGGCGGAATGTCTTTGGGCCGGGGATAGTGCAGATCCCAGACAAAGCGGTGCATTCCCGGCGCGGCTGATAGTGGTTGATACGGACGAATCCAGTAGGTCGGGACTGCGAGACGTTTGGGGTCAACTTCCTCGGGCTTGTCGGAGCTCGAATAGCGGCGCACGAGAGAGCCGGCGCTGTCATAGATCTCGAGCATCACCGGGAAATTCGAGGCTGGAGCGCTGCCCAGGTAATAGTCGATAATTGCGCCGTCGGGCGGGTTCTTGCCGGCAGGCTCGTCAGGCGGAATGGGTGTATCGGTGTTAGTGTCCCGCTTTATGCGATAGGCGACCTCGGGCTGGAACAGATATGCGGATGACGTGGCGACCTGCTGGCTCAATTGCCTGAGCGGAGTTATATCGTCGAGGATCCAGAATGCCCGCCCGTGAGTCCCGACGACAAGGTCGTCGTTGTGTATTACAAGGTCGCGGATCGAGGTGGCGGGCATGTTCAATCTGAGCGGAAGCCAGTTGTCGCCGTCGTCGACCGAGAAGTAGACGGCGCGTTCGCTGCCTGCGAACAATAGGCCCTTGCGAACCGGATCTTCCCTGACGGTGTTGATGGGCGCGTTATCTGGGAGGCCGCGAACGATTTGTTGCCAGGTTTTGCCGCCGTCATGGGTGCGATAGATATGAGGGCGCTGATCGTCGAGGCGGATGCGGTTGACAGCAGCATAAGCGGTTTCTTTGTCAAAGCGACCGGCATCGAGCTGGGCGACTTTGCTCCAAGCGTTCATGTCAGGCGGAGTGACGTTAGTCCAGTTCTTACCTCCGTCGCGAGTGACGTGGATAAGTCCATCATCGGTGCCTGCCCAGATTGTGTTTACATCAACATAGGAAGGCCCTACAGCATAAATGACACCGCGCCGCTGAGCCTTTTTCGCCAGTTCGGCCGGGCGGTAGACGCCGACGCTTTCAGGAATCTCAGCGGTTTCGCGAGAGAGATCCGGGCTGATGACGTCCCAGGTGTGTCCGCCGCTTGTAGTTTTGAACAGAACGTTGCCGGCGAAGTACAAGATGTGCGGATCAACGGGTGAGAAGAGCAGGGGCTGAGTGCGAAGGAAGCGATACTTGCCGGATCGGATGGCCTCGGGACCGACGTTCTGGACCTGGCCAGTCGTGCGGTCAAAACGCTCAACACGTCCGCCATAGATTACATTCGGATTAAGCGGGTCAGGCGCTACATATCCATATTCGTCGGCGCCGACGGGGTGCCAGTCACGGAAAGTGATCTGACCGTCATTGCCGCGGCTCGAGACTCCGGCGGATCCGCTCTCTTGCTGACCGCTGTATACCATATATGGGAACTGGTTATCGGTGATGACGTGGTACATCTGGGCAGTGGGCTGGTTGTACCAGGAGCTCCAGGTGCGTCCGCCATTGACAGTGATGACGGCGCCCTGGTCGCTGGCGATCAGGACTGTATCGGAACTATCGGGGCTGATCCAAACGGTGTGATAGTCGTCGCCCCCCGGCGCGCCTTTCCATGCAACGAAGTTCTGGCCGGCGTCGGTGGAACGATATGTTGAGGTGTTCGCGACATAGATGATGTCCCGGTTTTTTGGATCGACTTTGACCTCGGCGAAGTCGCTGCCGCGGCCCCAGATGCGCTGTTCGTTATTGACGCGCTGCCAGGTTTGGCCAGCGTCGTCAGTGCGATAGACGCCGCCGGATTTCGGCGAGGCCTCGACCATTGCATAAAGGCGATTGGGATCGCTGGGAGCAACTGAGAAGCCGATCCGGCCGAGGCCGTCTTTAATGCCGGGGAGGCCACCGGTCAATTGAGTCCAGTTAGTTCCGCCGTCGGTTGATTTGAAAAGACCGGAGCCCTCTCCCTGCCAGGAACCATTCTCCCAGGGGCCCTGACGCGAAGCCCACAGATCGGCATAGACAATTTGAGGATTGGATGGGTCAAAGGCGAGCGCCTCAGCGCCGGTGTTCTCGTCTTTGTAGAGGACGCGGTCCCAATGCTCGCCGCCGTCCGTCGACCGGTAGACGCCCCGCTCGGCGTTGGGTCCATAAGGATGCCCGAGCACGGCGACGAAGACCCGGTTGGGATCGCGAGGATCGATTATAACTGCGCCGATTTGCTGAGCGTCGCCGAGACCCATGTGGCGCCAGGTCTTGCCTGCATCGGTTGACTTGTAGACTCCATCGCCGGTGGAAAGGTCGGGGCGCTGGAGGCCCTCGCCAGTACCGACGTAGATGATACTGGGGTTTGAAGGAGCGAGGGCGAGCGCGCCGATCGAGCCGGTCGGCTGATCGTCAAAGATGGGCCACCAGGTGCGGCCAAAGTCGTCGGTTTTCCACACGCCGCCGTTGTTGACGCCGATGTAGAAAAGGCCGGGATGACCGGGAACGCCGGTCGCGCCGACCGTGCGGCCTCCGCGAAAAGGGCCTATCATGCGCCATTGCATTTCGCCGTAGAGTTCAGGTCCAAACTGTTGGGCGTGGGCGAGGGAAGGCAGAAATCCGCACAGGGCTAGAACGATAATGGCGCGTTTGGTCACAATGCCACCTCCGAAATGATTGGGGTAATCGTCAAGTTCGTAATGGAATGAATATTCTATTTCAAGCGGGAACCGGGAGTCGAGCTTCCTTAGCCTGCCGGGCAGACCATCGGGGGCCGAGATAGGCGCAAGGCGCGGAAGCCTCTAAAATCGAATAGAGGTTAATAAAGTCATTTGGGCTCGGGCCGTGCTTCGTTTGCGTCAGGGTTGGAGTCAAACTCGTCCTCGAAGTCAAAGGCCAGCTTCGGGAAGCGCTTTCTCAGCCTCTCCTGATCCTTCAGCTTCAGATAGTTGTTCCCCATATACACCTTCAGTCCGGTTACCGCGCCCAAGGAGTCGGGCAGCTCAATAGTATGGTTCTTGCCATGTGCAGATCTCAGCGAAAGTTCTTTGAGGTTCATCAGGTTGCCGATGAAGGCCGGGATTTGACGAATCTCGGCCCAGTCCAACGCTAGATACTTGAGCTTATGAAGCGCAGCGATCTGGGGCGGCACCTCGCGGACATTCCCAAAGTTATGGCCCAGATCAAGTACCTCGAGGTTCTTGAGTTTGGCTATCGAGAGGGGCAGGGGCTTGCCCAAGGCGCCGTACAAGTCTAGTACCCGAAGATGCTCCAATCGACCGATTGAGGCGGGGAGCGCGACGCCCATTGCACACCCGTTGCCGTTATTCATGACCAGCTTTTCCAGGTTGTGTAGATTGCCGATTTCGGGCGGGAGATCCTTAAGATCTTCAAGACAAGCGATGTCAAGCTCCTTCAGACTGGTCAGTCTGCCCAGTTTGGCGGACAGGTGTCTCAGGTGAGCGTTGCCATCTTTGCCGGTCAGGAAGCCAGGCTCACGTTCAGTAGCGTTCGTGCGGCAGTCTTGCTCGGTATGCAAGATGAGACGAAGCGTTCGAGTCGGGGCTCGCAAAGCTTCCCGAAAACTTGAAGCGACATGGTCTGGGTTGGAGAATACGATGTAGCGGGTCTCGGCAAGGGGGATGAATTCGTAGCCGTCGCTGTATAGTTCAACTGAGGTCTCCTGGATATTCTCGACGGAGCCGGACTTGCGGCGACCGTCCTTGAGCACGATCAGATCTTCGTAAGAGTCATTGCGGGGAGCGGCCTTGCAATCGGGGAAACAGATCAGCCTGGCCTGGGGACGGATCGTGGAGCTGGTGTCGACCTTTGTGGGGTCGCCTCTGGTCACAGTCCCGTCGCGCCATACGATTTCGCCTTGAATTTTTCCGCCATCGCCGGCTGCGGTACTCTTCTGCGATGCGGATTGGGAGGCGGCGGGCGGCTTGCTCTCGCCGGGCTGGCTGTCTGTAGTCTGGCCGGACCGTGTTGTTTGCTCACCAGCATTGCTGACCGGCCCCGGGTTGCCAGCGAGCGGCCTTGCAGCGCAGACGACAAAGGCGAGGAAGAAAGCTGCGATCAATGATTTTCTGATTGCGGTTTGATTCATTCTCACGCTGGGTCCTCCGACAAACGTTTTGTCCGGGCGAGGCATCAGGAGTGGCGACTTTCTCCCACCTGGCCCCCTTTTGTTTTGGTGGGCCGTCATTTCTGGTGAAGCTCCAGATCAAGCGCAGCTGGTCCGGGTCTCTTGGATTGGCCGCGCGACGGCAAGCAGTTCGCAACAGAGGGGGGCCGGTTAAGGGTTTGGCTTGAATTACGCCAACCAGATCGCGATGATAACATGGAATGGCTATCGACAAAATCGCGGCGCTCAAACGCACGGTTATGTTCAGCTCACTCGAGGAGACGGATCTTCGCGCCCTGGCGGATCGCGCTATTGAGACGAAACTAGGGCGAGGCGAGATACTGTTCATGGAGGGCGACGAGGCCCGTGGGCTTTACTGCATAGTCGAGGGTTCGGTGCGGGCTTTTCGCGAGAGCCTGGAAGGGCGCGAGCAGGTCATTCACGCCGAGACGGCAGGCGCTACAATTGCCGAGGTGCCGGTATTTGACGAAGGCAAGTACCCGTCAACGGTCGCAGGCGATGAGGACTCGGTGCTTCTGTTCATCGACAAGCGCGATGTTCGGCGGCTTTGTCTCGAGCATCCCCAGATAGCGGTGGCGGCGCTGAGACTTCTGGCAGGGCGGTTGAGGAAGTGCGCGGCTCTGGTCGAGGACCTGTCGCTGCACGAGGTGGATCAGCGGCTGGCGAAGTTCCTGGCCGGCGAAGCGAGGGCGCGAGGGGCCAAGACTAATGCGGGGATCGTCTTAGAGATGCCGCTGACGAATCAGCAGGTGGCGGCCCGGATAGGGTCGGTCCGCGAAGTGGTGTCGAGGGCCCTGGCGAGGCTCCAGAAGAACGGGTTGATAATGGTCGAGGGCCGACAGATTACGATCGCGGATGAAGAGGCGCTAAGATCTTACGGAGGCGAGTGAAAATGTCGAGAGGTTGGATTTTAGATATCTGCCTGTCATCCTATATCCGATCTGTCAGGGCGGCGATGACCGTAGTCAGTTCTTCTTCGTCCACCGGTTTGGGGACGTGCATTTGAAAGCCGGCCTGCAAGGCTCGCAGGCGGTCTTCGGTACGGGCGTAGGCTGTTAACGCGATGGCGGGGATGCGGCTCAGACGCCGGTCGGCATGCGCCCTTACCAATCGCATCAATTCGTACCCGTCGGCGGCGGGCATCCCGATATCGCTGATCAATATGTCGAAGGGCCCAGTCGCCTCATCTTCAAACCTCGATTCGAGGACCCCCAACGCGGCCTCCGCTGAACCCACGCTTGTGACCAAGACCCCATACCGTTCGAGCGTGGCGGCGAGCAGTTCGCGCGCGCCAGGGTCGTCATCTACCACAAGCGCCGCCAGTCCTTCGAGCCTGGCGATTTGCGACCTGCCACGTGCACGGCGGCGGCCTGCGGTCTCCGCGCCTTTCGCGCCCTCAGTCCCCCTGTCGGCTTTGACCGCTCGCACCGGCAGGTTGACGGTGAAGTTCGCTCCCATGCCTTCACCCGGGCTTTCGACCGCCACAGTTCCGCCGTGAAGTTCGACCAAATGCTTGACGAGCGCGAGTCCCAGGCCCAGTCCGCCGTAACGCCGCGAAACCGTCGAGTCTCCCTGCTTGAAGCGGTCAAAGACATAGGGTAGCAGATCGGGGCTAATGCCCTGGCCGGTGTCACGCACGACGATCTCCACGCCCGCGCCGCTGCGCCGCAGTACTACCTGGACAAGACCGCCGCCGGGTGTGAACTTGATGGCGTTCGACAGCAAGTTCCAGATTACCTGCTGCAAGCGGTCAGGATCGCCGGTGATCTGTCCCGGATTGGGATCTAAATCCGTAGCGATAACGACACCTTTGCTGTCGGCGGCCGGGCGTATAATGTCAAGCGCCGCTGTGATGACCGCCACAGGTTCGACCGGTTGGAATTCCAGCTTCATCTTGCCGGAGATGATGCGGGCCGTGTCCAGCAGGTCCTCGATCAATTGCAGTTGCGCCTTGCCGCTGCGCTCGACGGCCTCGGCGACCTTTGCGATCTCCGGGTTGTCACGCCACTGTGAGCGCAGCAACCGGTTCCAGCCGAGGATCGAATTGAGCGGCGACCGCAGTTCGTGTGAGACAATGGCCAGGAATTCGTCTTTCGCCCGCGTCGCGTGTTCGGCTACTTCGCGCGCCGAACGCTCATCGGCAAGGAGCCGCGCAATCTCCTGCTCCGCCCACTTGCGCTGGCTGATGTCGGCAATCGCCGCCACAAACCCGACGACTTTTCCGCTCGAGTCAAACTCCGGCGCGTAGGAGCTGTGCATGAAATGCCTGCCAATGGCGGCATACGGAACTTCGACCTCGAGTTCGACCGGCTTGCCGCTCAACGCAATCTCGATGTACGGACGAAGACTTTCGTAAGCTTCCGGGCCGATGGATTCAGGCAATGATTTGCCGATAAAGTCTTCGGGTGTTAAGCCGAACATGTCGGCGTAGGTTTTGTTGACAAACTTGAATCGCGCTTGAGCGTCCAAATGGGCTAAGAAGACCGGCGCAGTGTTGGTAATCAGGGTAAGCTGCGCTGCATTTTGCCGCAAAAGCTCCTCATTGCGCTTGCGATCAATACCGAAGGCGAGCTGCCGTGCGATAGTCAGGCTGAGTCTCTGCTCGTCGTCGCTGAAAGCGTGGGGCGCGTTGAAATATGTCATTAACTTGCCTATGCGCTTTCCACGTGACACGAGCGAGCTGAAAGAGAGCGCGCCTATGCCCTCGCTTTTGATGACGGCTTTAAGCGAGTCGTCTATCTCAGCGACGTCAACATCATTAATGCAGATCTGCTCCGGATATTTTCCGTCAGGCTTCCACGGTGGAAGGCCTTCAAGAGCCTTGCGATAACAATCGGATAGACCGCGCCAGCCGGCAAACCGCATCGTGCCGGCCTCGTCGAAGAGCAAGACCGCGGCGCCATCGGAATCGAGCGCGCTGAGGATCGCATCCAACGCGGCGTTATACACGTCGTCGAGCGATCGAGCGCGGTGCAGATGATCAGCCAAACGATACAGTGCCTGTTGCTGTCGCGCGCCTTCGGCCAGCGCCTGCTCGCCCCGCTTACGCTCGGTGAGGTCGGTGAACGAGTGCAGGAGGTATGGGCGCGAGTTGATCTCGACCACCGACGATATTACCATGCCGATGCGTTCCTCCCCGCTCTTGGTGAGGCAGCGAGCTTCGAAACGGTAGACGCGCTCGCCCGCCCGAATGGCTTCCAGCGCCGCATCGCGCTGCTCCCAGTCCGCCAGCAGCCTTAACTCGCCGGACGTGTGCCCAACAGCTTCCTCGCGCGTGTGACCCGAAAGCCGCACAAAGCTTTCGTTGACCTCTGTCACGCGTCTATCGTCGAGCGAGGTAATGATCATCGGCAACGGACTCTGGTTGAATGCAGCGGAGAACTTTCGCTCAGACGCGAGCAGGGCATCCTGCGATTCGCGTCGCACCTGTTGAATCTGCAATCTGGCTTCAATGCTGGCGAGCAACTCCCTGGCCGAAAACGGCTTGACCAGGTAATCGTCCGCCCCGGCCTCCAATCCTTCGACTTTCGACGCTTCCCCGGCCCGGGCCGAAAGCAGTATGACCGGAATTTGACGTGTCCGCTCGTCGTGGCGCAGTTCGCGCAGGAAGCCGAACCCGTCCAGTCGCGGCATCATCACGTCAGTCAGGATCAGATCGAACGCGCATTCGCGCGCCGCTTTCAGCGCCTCCTCGCCGTCAGCGACGGCCTCGACTTCATACTGCCCGGCGAGCAACCGCCGCAAGTACTCGCGCATGTCGGCGTTGTCGTCGGCGAGCAGAATCCTCGAATGCGGAGCCCCGAATGCCGAACGCTGAGTAGTTTGGCCGGGGCTTGCGTCCTCGGCAAATCGCCCTTCATTCGGCATTCTGCATTCTGCATTCTGAATTGGGAGCCATCGCAGCGCCTCCTCAATGTAAGCATCGCCGCGCAAGCAGGGCGACGCGAGGGTGCGCGGCACCCCGATGTGATCGGCCGGCAGGTGAGCCTTGCCGAGCGGGATCGACACGATGAACGCGCTGCCCCTCCCGAACTCACTTCCGACGCGCGCCGTCCCGCCGTGCAGTTTCGCCAACTCCTGGACGAGCGCGAGGCCGATGCCGCTGCCCTCGCAGCTGCGCCCGCTCACGCCCTTCACGCGGTGGAAACGGTCGAAGATGTGTAACAGTTCTTCCGCGGGGATTCCCACGCCTGTGTCGCGCACGACCAACTCGGCGTGACCGTTCACCGCATGAAGGCTGACGGTAATCACACCCTCAAAGGTGAATTTGAACGCATTGGAGAGGAGATTCAGGACGATCGTCTCCCACATAGCCCGATCAACATAGATCGGCTCATCGAGCGGCGGGCAATCGATGACCAGGCGCATGCCGGCTCGTTCTATCGCAGACCGGAAAACGCTCGCGAGCTCTGCCGTGTATGCGGCCAGGTCGATTGGCTCGTAGACAGCGCGAATGCGCCCCGCCTCAATGCGGGAAAAATCAAGCAAGGTGTTAACCAGTTTCAGCAGCCTGACGCCGTTTCGCTGTACGACCTCGAGCTCTTGCCGCCGGGCCGGGTCGAGATCACCCGAAAGGATGTCTGAGAGGGGCCCAAGCATAAGAGTAAGCGGTGTGCGAAATTCGTGTGAGACGTTGCTGAAAAAAGCGGTCTTTGCCCGGTCCAGTTCGGTCAGGACGTCTGCCCGCTTACGCTCTGCCTCGTGCGCTCTGGCATTTGCGAGCGCGGTTGAGATGTGGCCGGTGATTGTTTGGTAAAAATTCCGATAAGAGTCGTCAAGGGGAAGCCTCGGGCTGACTGCCGCAACCAGCAGGCCGGTCGGCAGGTTCTGGCCAGGAGCGGATATCGGGAGGACCAGGCATGAAGGCGGCGGGTCGCTCCAGGTGCCCGAGGGCAGGTTCGGAATTTGCGTCGTATCGATCAGTCTAGCACTGTTCGAGGATATGACGCTCTCAAGAGGCCAGGCGCTGCCGTTGGAGTTACAGCCAAGAGGCACTTTCAGAGGGCTGTACGCCAGGCCTTTCTCTATGCCTGCGGCGGCTGCAAGACGGGCAGTTTTCCGCTCAGTGTCGACCAGGTAGATCAGAGCAAACGGTACGTCCGGATTTCTCTCGCCGAGAGCCCGAGCCGCGGCTTGGCATGCTTCTGTGTCGCTCATCGGCTCTGAGAACGACGGGTCAGACAATGCCCGCAAGGTCTGCAGCCGCCTGCGTTCCAGGACCCGGCCCGTTGTCTCGCTGACAATGCAGAGAATACCACCGACAGCGCCATCCTCAGCTCGCACCGGGTCATAAGACACGTCGAAATAGGTTTCTTCCGGGTAACCGTGACGCTCAACGACGAAGGCGTGATCCTGAGCGTAGAATGCTTCTCCGGTTTGAAGGACGCCCTGGACTAGCGGCCCTAAGTTATCGTCCCATATTTCGGACAAGCACTGGCTCGCCGGCTTTCCAAGGGCCCACGGATGCTTTGAGCCGAGCACGCGTGCATAGGCATCGTTATACAGCGCCACGAGTTTTGGCCCCCAGAAGAGAACTATCTGGGCGCGCGATGCTAGCAGGATGCTGATCGCACTACGCAGGCTTTGTGGCCAGCGTTCACGCGGACCAAGTGAAGTTGCCGACCAATCGAACTCACGAACCCTTGCACCCATTTCCCCGCCGCCAGCGAGAAAGTTGCTACGATGTTCCTGAAGTTGCTGCCTGGGCGCCTTCACCCCGTCCTCCCGCAAAGGGCAAGCTACGGCACTCTCATGGGAATCGATGGCCCGAGCCTGGGCTGAGTTTCGAGGTTTTAAGGATCCGGCATTGAACGGTGGATCGAGCATGAAACGATGTGCCCGAGCGCCATCTCCCCGATGACCTGCCTAACCACCCTCATGCATAAACAGATTTTACCACTCGATGGCCAAGATTGTTAGTACTCGGGTAATGAGACTTTCCTTATCGCCCAATCCCACCCCGTCGGAAGACGCCGGATATTTCAATTCCAACCTGCTGCCGAGGAGCAGCCCTGAACAATCGCCAGGTACGCGATAAGGTTCTGTTAACTAAGGAAGTATCATGAACTTCAGGCAGATTGACCAATCGCCGAAAACATTCATCATCGTATTCCCAACAGGGGACGAACTCGCATCAGGTTTGTCGGAATTCGCAAAAGACCAAGGGTTGTCCGCCGCAAGATTCAAGGCCATTGGAGCTTTGAGTTCGGTGCTGTTGGGCTGGTTTAGATGGGAGAAGAAGAAGTACGCACCATCTGTAACTCTTGATGAGCAGGTCGAACTCATTGCTTAGCAGGTTTCAAGAGTGCATCAAGGGCCAGTGGTCCAGCCCCGCCTAAAACCAGAGCCGCCAGGCACGCGAGATAGAGAAGGTTTACCTCGTAACCGACCGGTCCGAATTGCGGACCGGCAGCAGTTACTGCGACCAGCTTTACCGAGCTGAACCCGTTATGCAGATGCACGGAGAAAATGGCGACAAGTAGCAGTATCGCCATCGGTACGCTCGCAAGTGTCACGAATGCGCCCAATAGGACGGCCAAACCGCCAAGCAGTTCAGTCAGTATGCTGACCCATGCCATGAAGTGTGGTGCGGGCACTCCTAGAGCCTGCAGAATTTCAGCGAACGCGTCCGGACCTCGCGACAACTTGGCAAAACCGTGCTGCATGAATCCGCAGCCGACGATCAGGCGTAGCGGAATTGGTGCCCAGCGGGCGAGCGCAGATCGTCCCAAAGCCCCAGCCAGTGTCATTCTCTTAGTCATGAATTGCCTCTTAGAATCC
>Ga0126381_100005181_pt1 | contig 14301 bp, 8 predicted proteins | sample PanSoiMetPlot_28_FD_96465 | JGI IMG/M metagenome (GOLD analysis project Ga0126381, IMG submission 96465) | Tropical forest soil microbial communities from Panama - MetaG Plot_28 | ecosystem: Environmental > Terrestrial > Soil > Tropical forest > Bulk soil | place: Panama | collected 2016-02-17
CATGAGACTCACATCGCAGCAGATCGCTCAGTTCGAGGAACAGGGGTTCTTATCCTTGCCCGGTTGTTTCTCGGACGAAGAGGTGGCCGTGCTGCGCTCCGAGGCGGAAGACATCTATGCGACGGAGCGCCAAGAGGTTTGGCGAGAAAAATCCGGGGCGCCACGTACAGCGTTCGCGGCACACACCTACAATGAGGCGTTCCGCCTGTTAGGTGCCCATCCACGCCTTCTCGGGCCTGTCGAACAGGTGTTTGGCGAGCCGCTCTACATGCATCAGTTTAAGATCAATGCCAAGGCCGCGTTCGATGGCGAGCTCTGGCAGTGGCACCAGGATTACGGCACCTGGGCGCGCGACGACGGCATGCCTGAGCCACGGGCCATGAACATCGCGGTATTTCTCGACGAGGTGATGGCCATCAACGGCCCGCTGATGTTCATTCTCAAGAGCCACAGGCACGGCACACTCTCGGCGGGGCACGACCGCGAAACGACATCGTACCCGCTGTGGACGCTGGACAACCAAACCGTCACTCGTCTTTGCGAGGAAGGCGGGATCGTCGCTCCGACCGGTAAACCAGGCACGGTACTGATGTTCCACGGCAATCTCGTCCACGCCTCGCCGCCCAACATCACTCCCTATCCGCGCAAGATCGTCTACCTGACGCTATGCGCCGTTTCCAACCACATCACTAAGTTCACTCGTCCGGAATGGATTGCCCATCGCGACTTTACCCCAATCCAACCGGTCGCCGACGATGCGCTCTTGCGTTACGCACGGTCGCACCAGGTTGCTGCGGCGTGACACACCAGACTCATCGGGTCAGTCAGGCGTTTTGAGGCACGGCCCCGGGACTCAAGGGCGTTCCGTCGCGCGGACGAGTTTCTCTGGGACGGGCTGCGGCCCCGCCCCGGGGCCGACACTATTGTGAGGATCTCGCACGATGAGTCTCCGTACCAAGCTCGCCGCCCGGGTGGCCGCCGGAAGCCCGATCCGTGTCGCGTTGATCGGCGCCGGCAAGTTCGGCTCGATGTTTCTCTCCCAGGTACCGACAATCCCTGGACTAGAGGTTTCCGCCATCGCCGATCTCGATCCCGATCGGGCCAAGGCGACGTGTCGCCTGGTGGGTTGGGACCCGGAGCGGATCGCGCGCACGCGATTTACTGACCAAACACGAGAGGCCTGCACGCAAGAGGCCATCGAACTCGTGGTCGAGGCCACGGGGGATCCGACGGCCGGAATTGCGCACGCGCTGGCTGCGATCGAGGCTCACAAGCACATCGTCATGGTCAACGTTGAGGCTGACGTACTGGTCGGCCCGTTGTTGGCTGCGAAAGCTCAGGCGGCCGGCGTTGTTTACTCCATGGCGTATGGGGATCAGCCGGCACTCATTGCCGAAATGGTCGACTGGGCGCGCGCCGCTGGCTTTGCGGTGGCGGCCGCCGGCAAGGGCACCAAGTATCTGCCGCTCTATCACACGGTCACACCAGACGAAGTCTGGTCGCACTACGGATTGAAGTCTGAGGAGGCCAAGGCCGCCGGCATGAACCCACAGATGTTCAATTCGTTCCTCGATGGCACCAAATCGGCAATCGAGATGGCAGCCGTGGCCAATGCGTGCGGTCTCGACGTCCCCATGGACGGATTGCGGTTTCCGCCCTGCGGCGTGGATGACCTCGCCCACGTGATGCGGCCGAAGGCACTTGGAGGTTGCCTCGATTGCGACGGCACCGTCGAGGTGGTTTCCTCGCTGGAGCGCGATGGGCGTCCGGTGTTCCGCGATCTGCGCTGGGGGGTTTACGTCACACTCAAGGCACCGAACGACTACGCCGCCGCTTGCTTCAAACAATACGGACTGCCGACCGACTCAACCGGGCGGTATGCGGCGATGTACAAGCCGTTCCATCTCATCGGTCTCGAGCTGTCAATCTCGGTGCTCAACGCCGTGCTGCGCCATGAACCAACCGGTATGACGCACGAATGGCGCGGCGACGTTGCCGCCGTGGCCAAGCGCCCGCTTAAGACCGGGGAACGACTCGACGGAGAGGGAGGATACACGGTCTATGGCAAGCTGATGCCAGCGACGCGCAGCCTGCGCGAAGGGGCGCTCCCGATTGGCTTGGCCCATGGCGTCCGCCTCGTCCGCGACATTGAGGCCGGGACCACCGTGTGCGCCCGGGACGTCTTGCTCGACGACCGCGCGCTTGCCGTCCGTATCCGCCGCGATCTGGAACGTTCCACGTCACTCTCGGTCTAACGACCTTCGGTGGTGGGGCTCGGATTCGGGAGAGACGCCGCTGCCATTGGTCAATCCGCTCTTTACCTAGTCGTATATCGCCGTCGGCCGGCTTGTCGAGTTCTGGCGCTGAGGCGAGTATAACGGGGTCGAGACCTCTAGCGACGGATTGCACTGCTCTGGCCGTCTGAATCTTGGACGGCCAGAAAATCACTGGTCTGATCGCTCCCATACAGTCATCATCGCGTTACAGCGAGTCTCCCAATAAACACGACATTTCCGGCGGATATCTCATCCGTGGGGCGGCTACGGGCCGTGTCTGGAGGGTGTAACGCGTTACGATGGCGCATCGACGCACTGATGGGGCGCTGCATCGAGGCGTAAAACAAGATCGCGAAAAATGACGGCGCCTTCATGGGGCATGATAGGCTGGGATTCTGCGTGATAGGCCGATCCGCACAAGCCAAAGGGATCTCTCGCCACCATTCGTCCCTGGTGACGGCATCCGCCAACGCACAAGTCACAGGCACGCCGGGACTCGGGCGCCGTTACGCAGTTAGCCCCCGAGCCCCGCCCATAGCCCCACTAGCCTTTCGGCATCTCCAGAAATTATCTAGCTGAGGTGGGTCAATCGGCACACGCCGGTCCGACTATGTGACTATATAGGGTGAGGCTGGGGACGGGGCGCGGCCGGAATCGGCCGAACTCATGGGAAAGAGATCGGAACATAGGTTGCATGGCAACCTATGCGTCGATTGCATGGATCCCCTCTCCCTGATCGATGATTTAAACGTTGGTTTGATGTTTGCGTCCGGAGATTTGTCAATGTCGTCAATGAGTTCAAACGGATTGGACGTTCGCCGCAGGAGATTGCTGTTTCGTTCTTGGCATCGCGGCATTCGCGAGATGGACCTGATCATGGGGCGGTTCGCCGACGCGTTCATCCAACAGCTGAATGGGCAAGATCTTGATGATTATGAGCGATTGACCGAAGTGCCCGATCCGGAACTCTGGGAATGGATTATTGGCGAAGCCCCCGTGCCGGCTGTCTATGATTGCGATGTTTTGCGCAACCTGCGGGCGTTCCATCGCGGCCGAACGGAGGGCTGATCGCGCTATGGCGAATTCACCCGCCGATCTTCTTCGCCCTGGCCACCCCCTGACACTGTCGGGGGTGGCCGATGGTGCGGAAGCCCTGATCGTCGCCGACCTCGCACGATCGGTTGCGGCGCGTCCTCGAGCACCAGCCACCAGCCTCGTGGTTGTCTGTCGTGACGGGTCGCGGCTCGCCCAGCTGTCCGGCGCACTTGGCTTTTTTGCCCCCGATCTGGTCGCCCTTGAATTCCCGGCCTGGGATTGCCTGCCTTACGACCGGGTGTCGCCCCATGCGGCGACCCTCGCGCAGCGAATGGTCACCCTGTCCCGACTGGTGCGGACCAAGGGGAACGACCGGCCGGTTGTGGTGCTCACCACGGTCAATGCCGTGCTGCAGCGGGTCCCCGCACGCGAGGCAGTGGCGGGACAATCGCTCTCGGCAGTCCCCGGTAACATCCTCGACATGGGCGGCGTGGCGCGCTGGCTTGAGCTCAACGGCTTTAACCGCGCGCCGACCGTGCGCGACCCGGGCGAATATGCGGTGCGAGGTGGCATTATTGACCTGTTCGCGCCCGGCATGGAGCTCGGGGTGCGGCTCGATTTCTTTGGCGACGCGCTGGAATCGATTCGCAGCTTCGATCCCCAGACCCAGCGCAGTCATGCCCAGTTGCGCGCCCTCGACCTTGTGCCGGTGAGCGAATTTCAGCTCACAACTGAAACCATCCGCCGTTTCCGCCAAGGCTACGTGGCTGAATTCGGTGCGGCGGGTCAGGATGACGTTCTCTACCAGGCCATCAGCGAGGGGCGGCGCTATCCGGGAATGGAGCATTGGCTGCCGCTATTTCATTCCCGGCTCGAGACCTTGTTCGACTATGCGCCAGGAACCGCGATCGTGCTGGAACCCTTGGCCCAAGACGCCGCCCGTGAACGGATCGCCCAGATCGTCGATCATTACGAGGCCCGCCGTGAAGCGTTGAAAGTCGGGGACAGCGGGGCACCCTATAAGCCGCTACCGCCCGAACGCCTCTATCTGACCGAGCCCGAATGGCGCGCGCGACTTGATGAAGCGCCGCTCGCGCAGCTCACACCTTTTATCCTTCCTCCCAGCAGCGACAGTGGGTCGGTGATCGAGATCGACGCCCACCAGGGGCGCAGCTTCGCGCCTGAGCGCGCTGAGGCGCAGTCGAACCTGTTCGATGCGGTCGTAGCGCACGTCCACAAGCTGCTGGCCAGCGGCAAACGCGTCCTCATCGCGCTATGGACCGAAGGGTCGCGCGAGCGCATCAGCCATGTGCTCAGCGACCACAAGCTCGTCAACCTGGTCAGCGTTGCGAGCTGGCCGGAAGCCATCAAACGACCCAAGCCCGACATCGCACTCGCGGTTCTCGGCCTCGAAAGTGGCTTTGAGATGCCGGACCTTGCGGTCATCGGCGAACAGGACATTTTGGGCGACCGCTTGGTGCGTCCTCGGCGTGCCGGCAAGCGCGCCGCTGACTTCATAGCCGAGGTCACAAGCCTGTCGGCAGGCGATCTCGTGGTCCACGTCGATCACGGCATTGGCCGCTTTGTCAGTCTCACGACGATCGAGGCTGCCGGCGCTCCCCATGACTGCATGGAAATCCACTACGCGGGCGGCGATAAGCTGTTTCTGCCGGTCGAGAATATCGAGCTGCTTTCGCGCTATGGATCCGAGGATGCCGGCGTTGAACTCGATAAGCTCGGCGGTAGCGGCTGGCAGGCCCGCAAGGCGCGGCTCAAGCAGCGCATTCGCGAGATGGCCGGCGAACTCATCAAGATTGCAGCCGAGCGCCAATTGCGTGAGGCGCCGCGTCTCGCGGTCGCCCACGGTCTCTACGACGAGTTCTGCGCCGCCTTTCCGTACGAGGAGACCGACGACCAACGCGTCGCCATCGATCAGGTGCTCGACGATTTGGGTTCCGGCCGGCCCATGGATCGCCTGGTCTGCGGTGATGTCGGCTTCGGCAAGACCGAGGTTGCTTTACGCGCAGCCTTCGTGACCGCGATGAATGGCAAACAGGTCGCGGTCGTGGTCCCAACCACATTGCTTGCCCGTCAACACGCCAAGACGTTCACCGAGCGGTTTCATGGCTTTCCGATCCATGTCGCCCAGGTCTCGCGGCTGGTCTCCGGTGCCGAACTCGCGCGGGTCAAGCAAGGAATTGCGTCCGGTAGCATCGACATCGTCATCGGGACCCACGCGCTCTTGGGCAAGACGGTTCACTTTAAGGACCTCGGCCTTGTCGTGATTGACGAAGAGCAGCACTTCGGCGTCACTCATAAGGAGAAGCTCAAACAGCTGCGGGCCGAGGTTCATGTGCTCACCCTCACCGCCACCCCCATCCCACGCACGCTTCAGCTGGCGCTGACGGGGGTACGGGAACTTTCGATCATCGCCTCACCGCCAATCGATCGCCTGGCCGTGCGCACCTTCGTTTCTCCGTTCGATCCGCTCATCGTGCGCGAAGCACTGTTGCGTGAGCACTATCGTGGCGGCCAAGCCTTCTATGTCTCCCCCCACATCGAGGACCTGGCTGAGGCCAAAAGTTTCCTCGAAAAGACCGTACCAGAAGTGCGCGTCGCCGTTGCTCACGGTCAGATGACTTCGAAAGTATTGGAAGACATCATGGCGGCCTTCTATGACGGCAAATACGACGTGCTGCTCTCGACGACGATCGTTGAATCCGGCCTCGACATTCCCACCGCCAATACGCTCATTGTGCATCGAGCGGATAGGTTCGGGCTTTCTCAGCTTTATCAATTGCGCGGCCGCGTGGGGCGATCGAAGACCCGGGCCTATGCGTTGTTTACGCTGCCGATCGGCAAACGGATCACCGCGCAGGCTGAGCGCCGGCTCAAGGTCCTGCAATCGCTCGATACGCTGGGCGCCGGGTTCCAGCTAGCTTCCCACGATCTTGACATCCGCGGTGCTGGCAATCTCCTTGGAGAAGAGCAGTCCGGCCACATCAAGGAAGTCGGGTTCGAACTCTATCAGCAGATGCTGGAGGAAGCGGTGATAGGCCTGAAGGCCGGTATCGCCGCCCCGGTTGCCGACAAATGGTCACCGCAGATCACGATCGGCACACCGGTGCTCATTCCCGAGGACTACGTATCGGATCTCAGCGTACGGTTGGGCCTATACCGACGCTTGGCCGAAATCGAGGACGAGCGGGCCATCGACGCGTTCGGGGCGGAACTGGCCGACCGCTTCGGCCCGGTCCCTGAGGAGGTGCGGCATCTTCTCAAGATCGTCGGTATCAAGCTGTTGTGCCGGCGCGCCAACATCGAGAAGATCGAGGCCGGTCCCAAGGGCGCGGTGGTCCAGTTCCGAGACAACGTTTTCGCCAATCCCGAGGCACTGGTGGGCTTTATCCGCAAGCAGGGCCCAGCCGCCAAGGTCCGTCCGGACATGAAGGTTGTGTTCTTTGATGACTGGCCGCGCGCCACCGCACGACTGGAGGGCGCCGAACGCATCCTGCGCAGCCTGGTCCGACTCGCCGACAAAGCCCAGGCAGCGTGACGACCGACCAGGGATCGGAAGCCCCCCTCGGGGACGAGCGGCTCCGCCTCATCACCCTTCGCTTCAGCGAGACGACAGCGTGACGCCGGCGTCAGTCCGAGGGCGCGCTCACAATCTCCGATTGATTGCGTCGCGCGTACTCGAGCGCGGCTCTCCCCAGGGCGTCAGCCAAGTAGCTGGGGTCTTGGGCTCCGGCGACCGCAAGAACGTTGCCGAAAATAAAATAGGGCACCCCGTCGATCCCGGCATTCTTGGCGACGTTCGCTTCGGTCGCGACACGCTCTTCGTCGGCGTCAGTTGCGAGCAATTGGCGCACGAGTTGGCTATCCATGCCGGCGTCAGCCGCGGCTGAAACCAGCACCTCCGGATCGGTCAGGTCGGCTCCCTCGCTAAAGTACAGCTCCATCAGTCGCTGTTTCACCCGACCAGCCGCGCCACTCGTGCGTGCCCACAAGATCAGTCGGTGGCAATCGAGGGTGTTGGGTTGGCGGCTGATCCTGTCGAGGGAATAACTGAGGCCTTCCGCGGCCGCCGCCACCACGACTCGTTGAGCAATAGCCTGATAGCGCTCAACCGAGCCGAATTTGGTCTTTAGGTAGTTTGACCGGTCAATCCCCGCGCGGGGGATCCACGGATTGAGAAAATAGGCCCGCCAACGCACCTCGGTATCGATATCGGGTCGCATCGCCAGAGCCGTTTCAAGCCGGTGCTTGCCAATAAAGCACCACGGACAGACAACGTCGGACACGACGTCAATCGGCAGCACTGGGCGAACGGTGTGTTGTGACAGCGACGTCGACATGACCAAACCCTCGGGTCTCCCAGACCCAAAGGTAAGGCTGAGATCAGCCTGTCGCAACCGCGCCTGGTGGACACGACACTCTGGCAAGCAAGGTCCGCGGCGTATCGTGGCTCTTGAAAGCCGCGATCGTCACAGTGGGATCAAGCTGCCGGCGATCGTGACCGGCGAGCAGAGTCGTATGTTTGAGTACGCTGGCGATCCGCCTCGCCACCACATGGGCGGCGCGTTGGTCGGTTTCCGTGAACGCGACCAGAATCGTGCCATCGTCGTCGCGGCAACCGAAATCGACCCCGCGAACCAGTCGGGCGACGATGCGCGCCGCGTCATGGCTGGCACGCCAGTCGGTCAGGCTTGCGAGCGAGAACCGCGCCAGCGACAGCGCCGTCCCATATTTTTCCGCGTCGCTCATGGTGCGGGCAAGGTCGCGCAAGAACGCGTCGCTGCTGTGTAGCCCCGTGTCGGGGTCAAGCGAACCCTTGGCGTCGAGTGATGCCATCATGCGACGCAGGCGTCCCGTAAACGCCCGCAGGCGCAGCAACGGCATCAGATGATCGATCGCAGTCTTTGGCTCACCTGCAACGTAGATCAGATTAGGCAGCTTTTCGGGGTCGATCCCGCCCGCCACGCCGTCGGTCACGACGATTGGAAGATCGCGAAATCGGGGGTCGGCCGCCAATTCATCGACGAACCCCATCACGATCCGCCTATTAAAGCCGTCGCCGATCACCAAGCCATCAATGTCACGGGAGCGAAGTAGGTGGCCGGCGGCATCGAGACTGAGCGCCCCGACGAGACCTGCGCGCTCGCCGACCGCGACCACGAGGGCCGGATAGCTTCCCCCCCGACCCGCGACCAGAACCGTCGCATCTTCGAGGGGGTCCCCGCCAGGCATAGCGGGTGTCCTTCCGGCTTCCTCAATCAACGCCAGCCGTCTGAGCACCGTGGCGTGAAGTGTCCGTACACGCAGCGCCGCCCGGAGTCGCGCCGTCAGTCGTCCAGGACGGTCATCGGCGCAAATCAGCAGGCCAAGCCGTTCGGGGCTCGTGCCATCAGTGGTCGCAAGGATCGGCACATATGGACGATCTCCAGCCCAGTCGTTTGGCATCCCCATCACCGGATCAAGATCGGCGGCCGGCGGTTCTGCCAGGACGATGGCGGCCGGCTCGATCTCCGCGAGCCTGGCAGCAAGCTCGGTGTGGGTGGTCTCAATGATCGGGAAAGCCCCCGCGCCGGTCAGGCTCGAGAGCAGTTCGGGAACCGGACTGTCGGCGACGACAAAGATCGGACCTTGAAGCGACATGCGAGCTTCCAGAGCGTCACGAAAGCTTAGCCGCGTTCTCGTAAACGCTCGGTCAACGCCGACGTGCTGTCCGCGTGCTAAGCCGTTGATTGACTCTTGGTCTGGCGGTGCTCACCGAATGCCGCCGTGAGCAGTGGCTGAGCGCCTTGTGCGGCCAGCGCCCGCCGCACGGCCTGACGATCCGCCGCAACCCCCGCAAGCCGCTGGCCAGTCAGGGCGTCGGGCAACGCGGCTACCGACGACTCCGGGTCGATTCTCGCCACCGTCTCCTCAAGTTCGCGCAATGGCACCCGGTAGCCCCCGACGCTCACAATCCCCGACGGGGGACCGGTAATGACCATGCGATTCGATGCGCGATCGAACCGACATGGATAACCTGTGTCCACAAATCCGCTTTCATCAATTTTGAGCCGGAGCGGACCGCCGCGCTCGGTGCCCAGTGGGAATTGATGGCGCGGAACGATGGCGCCGCGCAGCGCCAACGTGCCGGCCTGGCTTCGCGTCGCTTCAACCCGCAGCGTCGCGCCCGCTGGATAGCGCCCCATGGAAGGGAGAGCGGGGCCTTCGGGATGACCGTTTGGGCCGCGGCGACTGGCAACCACGGCGATCTCGCCAAACGCCCAGAGGTCGACAATGGTGCGCCCCGGATCAGTCAGCAGTGGGTTGGCGGGCGTCAATCGTTCCGGCGTCCGCCACAGGGCGAGCACAGCGGCCGGCCCAAGCAGTTGAGCATCCGCGAGGGTCGAGAGCAGCGGGCCGGGGACCACGGCGAGTGTGCAGCGTTCGCGGTCGCGTTGCAGCGCGAAGACATCGGCCGAGAATGGGTGTTGCAGCACGAGTGTTCCATCGCCCACAAGCCACGGGAGAACCCCACAGGCCAGTCCGGCCAGTGAGGCGACTGACGCCGCGGAGATGATCGTCGCGCCGGCGCCGGCCGCTCCAAGTTCGGAAACCACGGCTGCCCCAGCGGTAACGAGTTGCGCATTGCTCCGCGCCAGAGGAATGATGCCCTCGGCTGTGACTTCGAACGTGACCACGGCGATGTGGTTGGCGGGATCGCCCCAGCGCTCCCCCGGCGCAACCGCTGTGGCGGGCGCATCAAACACGTCATTGAGCGAGATGACACCGTCGGGCAGGAGATCACCAAAGCCGAACAGGAAGCGGATGGCGAACGTTTCCGCCGCCACATGGGCGGCCATGTCCCCATGATCGACCGTCCCGACGCGGCGCGGGACGACAAGGGCCCGGGCACCAATCCGCCCTAGGGCGCGGACCATGTCGACCCGACGCCACAGTAACGGCACAGGAACCGCAATCAGGCCCGCTCTGAGTACGCCCAGCAGCACCAGAACGCTTTCAACCACATTCGGCAGTTGGATCGCCACTATGGCGTTTGCCGGTAGCCCGCAATCCAAAAGACGCCGTGCGATGGCGGAGACGACGCGGTCGGCCTCTTTATAGGTCAGACGCCGTACCGGGCCGTCCGTGAAACGATAACGATCGGCCGGGTCGACCAGGGCCAAACGCTCTGGCGAGCGGGCAACCGCAGCCCGAAACAGCTCGTCGAGGGTCGGCAGACGCTCCGAACCCGAAGTTGTAGGGGCTGTGTGCTCACCGAGAATCACGGTCATCAAGCCTCACGGATTGGGTGTCTTGGTCCACCAAGTCTCCGGCAAATAACCAAATAACGACGTTCGCGCGGGTCGCTCGATCTTGGCCCAACGCGCAATCCACTGATCGTGAAGATGAAACAGGGGAACGACATAGAAACCGGAGATTAGGACCCGATCGAGGGCCCGGACCGCGGCAACGAAGTCACCACGGTCCTGTGCACCCAGCATCGCGGCAATCATGGCGTCGATAGCCGAATTGCGCACCCCCATGTAGTTTCGGCTTCCCGGCTCGTCGGCGGCGGCCGAGCCCCAATAGAAGCTCTGCTCGTTGCCCGGTGAAAGCGATTCGCTCCACTCGAACTGTATCATGTCGAAATCGAAGGTCTGTCGCCGTTGATCGTATTGCACACTGTCGACCAAGCGCACCCGCGCCAGGATGCCCGCCCGTTCGAGATCGTGGGCGAACGTAAGCGCTAAGCGCTCCTGTTGCCTTGTGACCACCAGGATCTCGAACGTGAATGGTCGGCCGGTTGATCGATCGCGCAGTTGCGTACCGCTGAGCTCAAAGCCGGAGGCCGTCAGGAGAGCGAGAGCTCGCTTGAGCAGGCGGCGATCACGACCGCTGCCGTCGGATACGGGCGGCCGCCAGGCTCCGGAGAGGACCTCGGGCCGGACGGCCTCTGGAAACGGTGCCAGTAGCTCGCGTTCACGTACGCTTGCCGGGCGTCCGCTGGCGCTGAGTTCAGAACCTTCGAAATAGCTACTGGTGCGCTCATAAAGATCGAAGAAGAAGTTGTGATTGAGCCATTCGAAGTCAAACAGCAGCCCGATCGCTTCCCGAACGCGGATGTCGGTAAAGAGCGGGCGGCGGGTATTGAAGACGAAGGCTGACATGCCCCGGGGCAACCCCGTGGGGAGCGCCTCTTTGACGATGCGGTGATCGCGGACCGCCGGGAAATTATAGGCGGTCGTCCACCGCCCCGGATCCGTCTCAACGCGGATGTCCGAGAGGCCTTTTTGAAAGGCTTCGAATTCGGAGTTGGAATCGCGATAGTACTGGAAACGAATCTCGTCGAAATTCCATAAGCCCGCATTGACCGGAACGTTGCGTCCCCAGTAGGCCTTGTTGCGCTTGAAGGTCACGTTCACCCCAGGGTTGACGTCGGTAACCAAATAGGGACCGCTCCCAATTGGCGGGGTGAGAGAAGTTGCCTCGAAGCCCAGCGGGTCAACGGCATGCCGGGGCAAGATCGGCATCAGTCCAAGAATGAGCGGAAGCTCGCGGTCATCGGCGCCGACGAGATCGAAGCGTACCGTGCGTTGATCCACCGCTTCGGCTCTGACGACCTTTTTGTAATAGGTCCGTAGATTTGGACGACCATGGTCGCGCAGGAGCTGCCAGGAAAAAATCACGTCCGCGGCGGTGACCGGGACGTTATCGGAAAATGTGGCCGCAGGATCTAAGGCAAATTCTACATAGTCGCGTGCTGCATCGGTTTCGATCGTGCGGGCCAACAGCCCGTAGAGCGTGAAGGGCGCATCATAGTCACGCGCCATCAGGCTCTCGATCACGTAGCCGCGGACCTGATCGACTGGTAGGCCTTTGATAATGAAGGGATTAAGGCTATCGAATGTCCCCACGATCGCTTGCGTCAACCGACCGCCTTTCGGAGCGTCCGGGTTGGCATAGGCAAAGTGCGAAAACTCGGCTGGCCGCCCCGCCTCGCCGTGCATGGCAATGGCCTGCATGGGCGCCCCGCCGTGGGCCCGTGCGGCCACCAACGCGGCGATGACCACGGCGCCGAGCAGCGGTACTCGCAAGCAGGACAGACGCCTGAAGGGCCGGCCGCACGCGCGCGCGGGCAAAGGCGATTCGGTCACGCGGCACGCTAGCACGAGAGTCCCGAAGGTGGGCCTGTTGCAAGGCTTCCTCGCTGCGCGGATTTGGGTTATCACGCGCCCGCTTCCTGTCGCGTACCCGCCGAATTCGGCGACGCAACGACCTGCGAAACAGAGGGGCGTTTCCCGCGGGCGCAACCGGCGCTTGGCGGCAGAGAGGGCCCAAAGTCATGAAGCGTCAGAATGGGTTCGCGCGGGTTCGCGCGGCGTGGCTACGCTTGACAGCGACCGCAGGGTTCGGGTTGGCCGCGGCCGTGGCGATGGCCCAGGACCCGAGCTTTGGAACACGAGGGGAAGGGCAACCCAAGAAGCCCGCGGCGTCCCCAACCGCCGCTCCTCAACTCCCGGCCCCCGAACCTGGCTCGGGCGCGGCTCCCGCCCAGTTCGTGTTCTCGCCGTGGACCAAGATCTGCGGCAAAGATTCGCCGCCGGCCAACAGCAAGGTCGTCTGTCTTATTGTCAAGGAAGCGCGCGTCAAGGAAGCCCGGCTCGAAATCGGAGCCTTTGCGGCCAGCGCGGCCCTGGTCGAGTCGGAAGACGAGCCCAAAAGAATCCTGCGCGTCATTTTGCCGCTGGGAATGCAGATCCAGCCCGGCACCCGAGTGTTCATCGATCAAGGACCTGCCGCGCAGCGACCTTACCTGATCTGTTTCGCGAACGGTTGTATGGCGGATTACGAGGCTGACGCGGTCATGGTGGCCAAACTGGCGAGGGGTCAGGAATTGGTGATTCAGGCCATCGATTCGAGCGGGCAACCGGTCACCGTCAAGCTGCCCTTGATCGATTTTGCCAAGGCGTACGAGGGGCCCCCCATTGATCCGAAGGTACTGGAGGAACGCCAGAAGCGGCTCCAAGAAGAAGTACAGGGCCCGCCGAAGGGCAATGCCGGAGAATAAGAGCAACACCCGGGTGAACCCGCCCAGCTGAGCGAGCCTTCGAGAAGATTCCTATCGACGGCCCGACGTGCGTGGTTGCGAAAACGCCAAGATTTTCGCGTCATTTGAGCCCAGACGCGACCTCAACCCGAGGCGGCAAGGTGGGGAGGGCGGCCCATAAATTCGTGCCTCTAGGCTGGAGACCCATGAGACTCCCGCAGGAATGCGAAGTGGGACGGGTCGCATTTCTAGGAGGCTTCCTCGTGGCGCCGAATTCGGCTATCACGCGCCACCGACGCGTCACGTTCCCGCCGTTTTTGGCGACGAGACAGCCCGCGTAAAAACAGGGGTGTTTGCCCTAGGGCAACGGTGCCTCGGGGGCAGAGAGGATCCAAACTATGAAGCGTCAGAATGGGTTCACGCCAGCTCGCGGAGCACGCTTGGCGGCCACTGTTCTTGCAGCCGCGGGAACCTTTACGTTGGCGATCTGCGTCACCGCGTTTGCCCAGGACACGACCCCGAAACCAAAGGCGACACAGTCCAAAAAGCCCGCGGCGCCAGCCACGCCCAACCCGCCTGCCGCTCAGCCTCCCGCCAACGAACAGTCCGCAGCGCCAGCACAACCGCAGTATCAGCTGATCTACTCACCCTGGACTAAAATTTGTAACAAGGATCAGCAGCAGGCCGCCGCCAAGGAAGTTTGCCTGATCATGAAGGAAGCTCGGCTCGAAGTCGGACCGTTCGCCGGCAGTGCGATTCTCGTCGAGCCGGAAGGGGAGCCCAAGAAGATCCTGCGAGTGATTTTGCCGCTTGGCATGCAGATTCAGCAAGGAACGCGGGTTTTTATCGATCAAGCAACGCCAACGCAGCGGCCCTATGTGATCTGCGTCCCCAACGGCTGTATGTCGGATTACGAAGCCGACGCCGACATGGTTGGGAAGCTCA
>Ga0126381_100005182_pt1 | contig 14301 bp, 12 predicted proteins | sample PanSoiMetPlot_28_FD_96465 | JGI IMG/M metagenome (GOLD analysis project Ga0126381, IMG submission 96465) | Tropical forest soil microbial communities from Panama - MetaG Plot_28 | ecosystem: Environmental > Terrestrial > Soil > Tropical forest > Bulk soil | place: Panama | collected 2016-02-17
GCACGAGCGTAGCCCTCACAAAGTTTAAGAAAACCCTTTAGCACAGCGTCCTGCTCTTCTTCCGTCAGCGTCGGATAGATCGGCAGCGAGACAAGCGATCGATAGGCCCGAATCGCGTTGGGAGCAACCGGGCTACCCTCCGGGCGCCAGTCCGTAACTGGAATGGCGGCATGTATGCCAAACGGCAGCAGGTCGCGAACGACCGTTTCTGCAGGCACGCGGAGCATCTCCACCGCAAAACGATACCAGATTCTCTCCGTGCTCCTCGCCGGCAATCGAAAGACTTGATTCCTCTCTGCGTCTGCAAACCGCTCGAGATATCGTTGAGCAATTCGGGCTCTGGCAGCGATCATTTCAGGCAATCTCTTCAACTGCACCAAGACAAGCGCCGCCTCTAGTTCGTTCATCTTGTCGTTCAAGCGATGAGCATCCGCCAGTTGATCACCGTAATCCCGTGCGCCTCTGACAAAGCTCGAAACCTCGCTGGAATTCGTCAGCACTGCCCCACCCTCGCCTCCACCAATGAGCTTTGTGGCATAAAACGAAAGCACACCAACAATGGAACGGGAGCCCAGATTCTTCCCATCGATCTTAATCCCAAACGCGTGGGCACAGTCCTCAATCACTGGAACGGAAATTCCTTCCACGATCGCTGGAACGCCGAAGGTATTAACCGCAATCACGGCGCGAGTACTCGCGGAAGCGAGTTGTTCACATGCTTTCGAATCGAGAATCCAGCGGGTACTCTCAACATCCACGGGCACCGGCGTTGCGCCCCATGCCATTGCCGCATTCGCCAGTGCCACGCAAGAATATGCTGGAACAGAAACGGAGTCCCCGAATCGCACGCTCAAGGCGCCAAGTGACAATCGCAGAGCCGCCAAACCCGACGCGACACAAACGGCATACTTAACCCCAGCCATCTGTGCTAGCGAGTTCTCCAGTTCCTCCACCCGCGGACCTTGCGCCCACTGGCCACTACGCACAGTTTGCAGCACTGTTTCACATTCTGCGTCGTCGAAAGTCAGTCGATTGTGAGGAATGACTCTTAGCATCGTACGATTCAGCACGCTTCGCTTGTTCGTGGAAAAACCAGCGAATGGTGCTTGGTTGGACAGATACCAACTTCTTCTTCCACAAACCCAGCTTTGAGAAAAGCTGCGCGCCCGCCTGGGTTGTCAGTTCTGACACAGGCAATCACTCGGTCCACCTCCCAGGCTTCAAAGATCGCCACACACCCGGCGCGAATGGCCTGTACCCCTAGTCCCTGCCCTGTGTAGGCCTCGAGTAAATATACCGATATGACACAGTCCTGCGGCCTTTCGCGATCAAAGCGCAATTGACCGATAGGAGTGTCTTGGTGCAGAACGATGAACATCCTCCGCCCACGTTCAACGATCGTCTCATGAAACCAATGTTCGTGTTCATCCCAACTGACTTCCCGGTTCTGTGATCCGTGCGTCAGGATGAACGGATCGTTTCGCCAGCCGAAGACCATCTTGCAATCGTCGAGGGTCACCGGGCGGAGTGAAACCTGGTTACCGGCCGGATTCAAGAAAAATCCTCGAGAGTAAAAACATGGCCTGCCGGTACAGCTCTCGTCAATTCACGCGCGATCAGACGATCGAGTTCCTTCGGAGGAAAACCGAAACCCGGCCTCCGGAAGGCAATGTCTGTCGGCGCCAACGTATGGCCCGCCTGCAGCGGGCGCGCCGACACACACGACAAGCGGTAGTCTCGCCTTCCGAGTATCTCGGAAGCTGCCGGCACTAACTCCGACGTCCCCAAATTTTTTTCGATCGTACGCACCGAGTCGACCAACTGCCGGAACTCTGTCGGGTCTGACGAGAACCGGTGGTCTGGACCGGGCAGATTCCTGTTGAGCGTGAAATGTTTTTCGATCATGCACGCGCCTAAAGCAATCGATCCGATCGCCGCGACCGTGCCCGCTGTGTGATCGCTGAGACCTATCGGACAATCGTACCTCGCCCTCAGGGTTGTCATTTTGCGCAGATGCACATCTTCAGTCGGCGTCGGATAGGACGATGTACAGTGCAGCAAGATCAAGTCCTTCCCCCCGGCGTCACGAAAAGCGGCCACTGCATCGTCAATCTCAGTCGCTTCCGCCATTCCTGTCGATATGATGGTGGGCAAACCCGTTCTCGCCATTGCTCGAATGAGCGGAAGATGAACGAGATAATCGGATCCGTTCTTCATCAGCGGGACCTTCACATTCACCAGATCCTGAATCCCCTCCTCTGAAGAAGGAGTACTGAAAAAGACAATCTCGCGGCGATCGCAATGCTCACGTAGCTCTCGCAAACGGTTTGGAAGCAGTTCACAACGTTTGAACATATCGAACTGGGACTCCACCACCTTTGTCCCCTGCGAGATGTACTCGTACATCAGACTCCGATCCGACACAAAGTCTTCGGTCCGGTAGTTCTGAAACTTTACGGCGTCCGCTCCAGCGTCGACTGCAGCGTCGATCGAGCGATGCGCGAGTTCGATATCCCCGTTGTGATTGATGCCAACCTCGGCCATTATTATGCAGGGATACCCTTCACCCACCAACCGCGTTCCGACTCTTACGACTGTCATAAGGAGTTTTGTAGAAATTGCGCAACCCGCCCAGCACCGCGGCCGTCGATTAGCTTCCGGCCCCGCTCACTCATCGCAAGCCGATGCGAATGGTTGCGCAATAGGCGCTGCAGCGCGTCGACGATTCTCTCTGTCGAGAGAGTAGCATGCCAATCCAGGCTCACGGCAATGTCGCGTTGCGCAAGCCCTTCCGCAATCTTCTGCTGATCGCTAGAAAGCGCAATAACAATCGATGGTAGCCCCATGTAAGCCAGCTCCCAGCAGGTGGAACCAGCCCCTGAGATCGCCACGTCGGCCCATCTCATCAGCGGCGCCATGTTTTCTGGACTTCGTACAATTTCAAATCGAGTCAGCGAAGTGTCGGAAATCGCCTGCAGTTCATCCCCCCGGACGTTGCCACTTCCAATCACAACTTTCGCTTCGAAATTTTCTGTGAGTTGCAACAGGGCCCTCAGCACTTTCTCGGTCACATTTTCAGGATCGCTGCCGCCCATGGTGATCAGGATTCTTCGTCCGATATCTGGGCACTCGTGATTTTGCGACTCAGCCACAAACTCCGGACGCAACAACGCATATTGTGAACCAAGCAGCAGGAGTGAGAACGCTCCACGGTGTGCGTACCAACTGGCAGTGGCGCAACTATTCTGATTGAGAATCACGTCTGCGGCGTAGAAATCGAATCTTCCGTCGTCGTCGAGAAAGAGCACGTGCAGCCCCGCGTTCTTCAATCTTCGGATGTAATCCGGAATGAACCGGTACCCATCCACTACAACCCACGCTGCACCGGCGAGTAAAGCGCCTGATTGGGTCTGTTCGGCATCGCTTTCTGTCCCGGGCGTGCTGTCAATCTTCCTAAGATCGAACCCCTCGCGACGCAGGCGCTCCTCAAGCGGCGCAATGTTCTCTGCCGAAAACCACAAGACTCTGCCCCCGAACTTCTGCCATGCCTTGCCAATCGCCAGGCAGCGCATAACGTGACCGGAGCCGATTGCCGGACTGGCATCGGCCCGCACCATCAGCAAGGGTGCGGTCTTCAACAAGGAACCTTCTCTGCTGTTCGGTCCATCAAATCGTCTTTCGCGGAGCCTGACGATTGATCTCAACCCACTCGGGGTACTGGCCCAGCAGTCCTAGGACCTCCTGCCAGGAGAAATCATCCCTGCCAAAATGCTTGAAAATCAGGCGCACGAGATCGAGATCCTCCTGGGTGTCGACGGTCCAACGCATTTGGGACAGGTCTTCCGGATGGCGAATATTGTCAACGCGAAAAAGGCTTGGCTCTGCGTAGGCAAGAGTCGTCACATGCTCCTTCAACTCCGGAGTGTCAGACAATCGGTGCATCCGCGCGAGAACATCCATTGGCAGCGCCTCGACAGCGAGCCCCAGAGGATAGGACTGTTGCGACATGTTCGTCACGAAGTCCACCTCACGCCAGAGGTAAGTTAATCGGCGAATGTGCAGATCCACCAACTCCGGGTCAGTCAGTGGACAGTCGGAGGTGATGCGCACAATCGCATCGGCCGAGAACCTCTGTGCAGCGCAGAAATAGCGGCCGAGCACGTCGGCCTCATCGCCCCGAAAAACAGAAACTTCAAGTTGTTCGCATTCCTTCACAATCACGTCATCCGCGGGCTTGTCCGTCGTCGCTATCACCACCTCATCAAGAAGCCGCGCCCGTCGCGTGCGGTTCACAACCCTCGCCAGGACCGAGTCCCCAGCAAGATCTCTCATCACTTTGCCTGGTAGACGCGTGCTGCCCATGCGCGCCTGGATGATCGCGACAACTTTCATTCGTCTTCCGGACTCCCGGATTGAATTGACCAAAACGTGATTGTTTCGCTAAGAGTTGCGCCGTAGCAGAAATGCGTTGTCGACATTCTAGTTTTCGAGGTATCGATACCGGTCTTCTCGCACTAACTCGAGATCAGCGAACTGCTGCTGGTATAATCGCATATAGTCAGTCTTCCACAACAAAGCCATATGGCCGCGGTAGGGAACCTCGATTGTTTCCGGCGCGTAGTATTCAAATCCCCAAACCCATCGCTTCGAGCAGCGATGAATCTGCTCCATGGCGACGGGCAAGTCTGCGGGCGCGATGTGAATCAGCACTCCCGAAGTAAACACTAAGTCGAAGAACTGATCTTCGTCGGGAATGGCAAATGCTGACGCCTGAGTCAGCACAGCCTGCGGAAGCCGTTGCCTGGCGCGATCCAGGGCATAACTCTGAATCTCAATACCGTGCAGATTCGTGAATCCGATCTCTTGCAACATGAGCAATTGGGGTCCTATGTTGCATCCCACGTTGAGGATGCGCGCGTCCAGCGGAACGCCCTCCAGGCTTTGCTGATTCAGTTCCTTGCGCGTGACTCCCCATATGCGGCGATAGAACTCATCCAACTCGGCTGGCGAATACGCATTGCGATCGGTGTACTCCCGGTAAAAATCTTCGGTCCAACTCCGAATCGGATGCGTATGCGACCCCAAGCACCCTCCCCAGTTTGTAGAGCGGTGACTACTTCCGGAAGCATCCGATGACTTTGTTCACCGCTTCGATCACGTCCTCGACGTCCTGATTGCTCATGCCGTGGAACATCGGCAAGCTGATCAACCGCTCGTAGGCATCTTCCGCCACCGGACACTCGCCTTCCTTGTGTCCCAACTGATCGCGATAGTAAGGATGCCAGTGCACGGGAATGTAATGCACGTTCACACCGATATTTTCCGCGCGCAGCGCGCGAAAAATCTGTGCACGACATGTCGTGAGCTTCTCCAGTTCCAGCCGGACCGGGTAAAGATGCCATGCCGGATTCTCGTCGGCACGCACCGCGAGTGGAATCAGTCCCGAAACCTCCCGAAAGGCCTCCGTGTAACGAAGTGCAATCTGCCGACGACGCGCAAGATTTGCGTCCAACTTCTTCAGCTGCTGAATCCCTAACGCGCAGAGAATGTCCGGAAGCCGATAGTTGAACCCGAGCTGCACCATCTCGTAGTGCCACTGCCCGGCGCTCTGGCGCTGCCGAGCCTCGCTCGAGATTCCATGATTTCGAAATTTACGCATAATTTCTGCGAATCTCTGACTGCTGGTTGTGACCATCCCGCCTTCGCCCGTCGTGACATGCTTCACCGGGTGAAAACTGAACACCGTCATATCCGCAATATTTCCGATTCGGCGTCCGCGGTATTCCGCACCCAACGCGTGACAGGCGTCCTCGATAACCACTAATCCATGTTTCCCTGCGATCTCAAGAATTGGAGTGAGTTGCGCGGGGTGTCCCGCATAATCCACGGGCAAAATCGCTCGCGTCTTCGCCGAAACCTTCTTAGCCATCTGCTCTGGATCGATGTTGAGCGTATCGGCAGTGACATCGGCAAACACGGGGGTCGCGCCCTGATACAAAACGCAGTTCGCAGTCGCGGCAAATGTCAGAGGCGTAGTGATTGCTTCATCGCCGGGCTGAAGACCCGCAGCGAATGCCGCGGCGTGAAGTGCCGCTGTACCCGAACTGAAACTAACTGCGTTACTAGCTCCAACCAGCGCCGCAAATGCTTCTTCGAACTCCGCGATTTTGGGACCAGTCGTAAGCCAGTCCGACCGAAGAACGCTGACCACAGCCTGGATATCATCTTCGTCCACCGATTGCCGCCCATAGGGCAGCAAGGTGGCACGGACGGGCGATCCGCCATTCACGGCTAGTGCTTGCGGACTGACCGGAGTCGTTGTCATTGGCTCTTTTCTACGCGGGAACCCGAGCAGGCACTCGCAGCTCCTCGCCATCCGCGGGCGCAATAAGATCCTGCAATTCCTGGTTGGTGAGCCACCGTTCATTACTGTCGCTGCTGTACCGAAAGCCCTCCGGTACAGGCTTTCCGTTTCCCCAGTTCTCGCGCTGCCACCATGAATGGGACGGCTGAATAACGTACCGATCTTCAACTTCAAGTGTATTTCGAGCCTCGTCGTCGGAGACCAAGCACTCATGCAACTTCTCGCCCGGGCGAATCCCGATTGTTTCAATCTCGCATCCCGGAGCAATGGTCTCTGCTAGATCCACCATCCGCATGCTCGGGATCTTGGGAACGAAAATCTCGCCGCCGTGCATTTGCTCGATGCTGCTGATGACGAAACGCACACCCTGCTCCAGCGTCAGCCAGAAGCGGGTCATTCGTGGATCGGTGAGGGTAATCCGCCCGTTGCGTTTCTGCTCTTGAAAGATAGGAATTACGCTACCGCGGCTCCCCACAACATTCCCGTAACGCGCACAGCTAAAACGCGATTCCTGCGTCCCTGCGTAAGCGTTGGCCTGGACGAACATCTTCTCAGCACAAAGTTTCGTTGCGCCGTAGAGATTGATGGGATTCACAGCCTTGTCAGTACTGAGCGCCAGCACGCGCCAGACTTTTTGATTGATCGCGGCATCGATGACATTCCGTCCGCCTATGATGTTGGTCTGGATTGCTTCAAAAGGATTGTATTCACACGCCGGAACTTGCTTGAGCGCCGCAGCATGCACCACGATCGTGACGCCCGCAAAGGCACGCTCTAAGCGAGAAGCGTCCCGCACATCCCCGATAAAGTACCGCAGGCTGGGATGGTCGAACCCGACGGCCCGCATGTCGTGCTGCTTCAATTCATCGCGGCTGAAGATCACCAGGCGCTTCGGCCGATAGTGCTTCAGCATGACTTCGACAAATTTCTTTCCGAAGGAACCCGTACCCCCGGTCACCAGCAATGACTGTTCGGACCAATTCATCCCATCCACCTTGTTGATGTAGAGCCATCTCGCGACAGACATTAGAAATGGCTTTTGGCCTGATTTAGCGTTGACCGCTAGTATATCGGACTCCGGCGTGATTTCAGTGCATGAAGAGTCTCGCGGCGGCTGAAAATTGCTCGCGATTTTTCATTCTTCAATGCTAGAATGTCGAGCGAACTCCCAGTTCTTTTGTGGAAATACTCCCTGCGCGACAGACCAGCCTCTTCGACCCGGGGTTTAGAAGTACGTTTGCAGTCAAGGCCATTAAAGGCCTTTGCGGCGATGCGAGAGACCGTCAGGAGCAGGCATGGATCTAGGGCCCTTGGCACCGTTAGGTAACCCCACTGTTCGAGGAATACAACCTTCTCAGAATCTGGATTTGGGCAGGCCTCTGGATACTCGTTTTTATGAGCAGCCTCCCGTTCACGACTCCGGAGTAGGCGAATATCTGCGCATCCTGGTCAAGCGCAAGTGGGTTGTTATTATCTGTCTGAGCTTTATTTTCTCTGTTGTAGCAATTGCAAGCCTGAAAACGACGCGCGTATACGAGGCAAGCGGCACGATCGCTATCAACAAGCCGGATTCAACCCTCAATTTCCAGAACTCGACGACGCTAAGCCTCGACTATTACGATCCCTCCGAACTCGACACGGAGGTCAAGATTCTGCAAAGCGATCTTCTCGCGACGCAGGTCATTCGTGAACTTAGTTTGGACCGCAACCCGGAGATAACAGGCCAGGCTCCTCCACCTCCGTCATCCTCACTCGATTTGGCCCCTGACCCTCTGCAGGGCGATCCTGCTCGAGCATCTGCAATGATCGGTGGTTTCAAAGGGAATCTCAAAGTCACACTAAGCCCAAACACTCGCATCATTGAAGTGCAGTACCGCAGCCCCGACCCACAGATGGCGGCCCTCATCGTGAATACGCTGATGCAGACCTATGTCGAGAACAATTTCAAAACACGATTTGAGTCAACGATGCAGGCATCGGACTGGCTTTCTAAACAACTGGTCGATTTGCAAATGAAAGTGGAGACATCGCAGGAAAAGCTCGTGCGCTACCAGAAAGAGCACGAAATCGTGGGAGCCGACGAAAAACAGAACATCACTATGGAGAAGCTGGACGAACTAAACAAGGAGCTCACACAGGCCGAGAGCGAGCGGATGGACAAAGAAGCTCTCTGGCGGCTGGTGGAGTCCGGGGATCAGGATGCGATCGCTTCCAGCGCCACCGCTATCGAGGAATCCGGTGGGGGAGGTCAATCGGGAAGTTTGCTCCTCGCCAGCCTGCGCACGAAAGAGGCCGATGTGAAAATTCAGGCTGCGGAGCTGAGTTCGCAGTTCGGACCTGCGTACCCGAAGGTCACCCAACTGAATAATCAGCTGAAGGAAATCGACATACAGCTGCAGGCAGAGATGAAGAAAGTCGTCGCCAAAGTGAAGGGACAGTACACTACAGCCTTGCAGCGCGAGAATATGCTCCACGATGCCCTCGAAAAACAGAAGCAGGAAGCGAACAAGCTCAACGAGAGCGCGATTGAGTACACCCTTCTGAAGCGTGACGTTGACACCAACCGCCAGTTGTATGAGGGCTTGCTGCAGAAACTAAAAGAAGCTGGCGTTGCGGCGGGTTTGAAATCCAACAATTTCCGAATCATCGACAGCGCTCGCCCGCCGACATATCCGATCGAGCCAAACATACCTAGGAATCTCCTTTTTGCTCTTGTGTTGGGGTTGGCAACCGGTGTCGGATTGGCTTTCCTCATTGAGGGCCTCGACAATACTGTGCGCACCACCGAGCAGGCTCAACTGATCTCGGGTGTAGCGTCGATAGGGATGATTCCCCTTGGCTCCAAGTCAGCGCGCGACGGCCCAAATCCCAAGCGCCTCGTGATCGCCACATCCAAAGAGGCGGTGGAGTTGGTCACGCAGGTCAGGCCTCAGTCGCAAATGGCCGAGTCGTATCGCGCTCTGCGCACCTCTCTCTTGTTATCGAATTTAGGAGCTCCGCCAAAAGTGGTAATGGTCACAAGCGCTCTACCCCAAGAAGGCAAGACGACAACGAGCATTAATACTGCAGTCGTCATGGCGCAAAAGGGTGTGCGAGTCCTGCTGATCGACGCCGATCTCCGGCGGCCGAGTATCCACAAGACCCTCGGCATGGGTCCTCACAGCGGACTAAGCAACGTTCTCACTGGTAGTACCACACTCGCCGAAGCGATTACGCGCACCGCTATCCTTCCCAATTTGTTCGTGCTTCCCGCCGGCACCCCTCCGCCGAATCCAGCAGAGTTGCTCGCATCGTCCAACATGCGTGACTTGCTCAATCAATTGCGAGAGCAATACGATCACATCGTTATCGACACTCCGCCTTCCCTCTCGGTCACGGACGCGGTTGTGCTCTCGCCCCGGGCAGACGCAGTGGTTTTGGTGATCCGCTCAGGGCAGACCACGAAACAGTCGTTGCGCCGTTCGCGGGACACTCTGCTGCAAGTAAATGCAAAGCTGGTAGGAGTTTTGCTGAACGCCGTCGATCTGAGCTCGCCGGACTACTACTATTATTACGAGTACCGAGGAAAGTATGCGAGCTACTACCGCGACGAAGAAGCACTGGAACACGAGCGTGCTGAAGAGGAAGACCTACTTCAAAATCCTCCGTCTTCCAGCAGCGCCTAACCTGGGACTCCCTAATTTAGGATGACTAAGATTTCTTTCAAAACTCCCGTTCGCAGAACGTTGACTGCAGCCATCGCAGTCGCCATCGCTATCATCTATATCGCACTGTCAGCGACTCGGCTTGCCGCCGCGTTCTTAGGGAGCCGCGCCGAGTTATCCAGTCTTCAGATGGCGGCGCGGCTGGATCCGGGAGAAGCCGAATACCGATATCACCTCGGCCGATACTACGACCTAGTGGCCCGCGACCCAGCGTCCGCAGTCAACCAATACAAAGCCGCGGCCCAGATTAATCCACACTCGGCACGCTACTGGCTTGATTTGGCCAGTTCCTATCAAATCTTAGGCGACACGCGTCGTCAGACCGATGCGATCGAGCGTGCAATCCAAGCCGATGCCAAGACCCCAGACGTCGCCTGGGAAGCCGCCAATTTTTATCTAGTTCAAGGCGAAAAGCAGAAGGCATTACGCGAATTCAGTGTCGTCATTGCCAATGATAATTCGCTCCAAACAGCAGCTCTGCAATTCTGCTGGCGGATTCAACCGGATGTAGACGCGCTGCTCAGCAACGTTATCCCCGCGCGAGCGGATGCGTACACAGTCTTCCTGGATCAGTTAATGACACGGCAGGACACCGCCGGCGCTGAAAAGGTGTGGGACGCCTTAACGCAGACAAAGGACTCGTTTGAGCCGAAGTATGCGACGTCATACATTCTCTACCTTATCAAACACAAAGAAGTTGATCCGGCGGTGCTCGCCTGGCAGCAAACAGCCAGCCGTTTCGGTTACTCTTCCTATCTTCCATCCTCCGGAAATCTGGTGGTGAATGGAAACTTCAGTCTTCCCTTACTCAATGCCGGTTTTGACTGGCAATACCAGAAACAATCGAGCGTCAATCTTACGCTGGACCCAAGCGATTTTCACGCCGGCAGGCGTTCTCTACAGATCGCATTCGACGGCCCCGGCATCGTCGATGCAGGAATCTATCAATTCATCGCGGTGCAGCCAAGTACCAGCTACGATTTCTCGGCATACTACAAAACCGGAGAATTTGATGGCGCTGGTGGCCCTCACTTCACCGTTCAGGATATGTTTAGTCAGGCGATTTACTACCAGAGCGAAGAATTGAAAGATGCAGACTTCTGGAAATCGGCGACTGGCGAATTTACAACAGGCATAGACTGCCAGCTCGTTGTGCTTCACATTCGCCGGATTCCCTTAGGCAGCCCGATGCGCGGCAAGCTCTGGGTCGGCGATTTTCACATCACGAAAAAGGCTTCGTAACAGGCCGTCCACGCTCATGAGCCATCATCATCGCAGGCGTAACAACAGACCTGAAGTGAGTCGCGAAGAGATCATCGCGCGGATTGACGAACTTCTTCTATATGGCACCTTCGCATTGCTCATGTTCGGCCCCATCGCCTTCGGCGCAGTGGAACCCTGGTCAATCTTTTTCGTAGAAACTGGGGCTGTGCTGTTGACCCTGACTTGGCTTGCCAAGCAGTGGCTGAAGGAACAAATCTTTATCATCTGGAACCCTCTGTTTCTCCCCATGGGAGCTTTCGCGGCTCTGATTCTGGTGCAGATCGTCTTCAAGCTGAGCGCTTATCCCCATGACACGATTACAAAAGCCATGTTGTATTGCGCTTACGGCTTACTCTGCTTTCTTGGCACTCAAGTCTTGCGCCGAAGTTCGCAAGTACGAAAGATCGCGTTGATCCTGGCCATTTTCGGCTTTGCAGTCGCGGCGTTCTCGCTGGTACAGGGCGTGGCTCCGAACGGGAAGTTGTATTGGCTGCGAGTCCCACGTCTGGGAGGTTCGATTTACGGCCCGTACGTCAATCGTAATCACTACGCCGGTCTGATGGAATTACTCGCGCCGATTCCTCTGATCATCTCGCTCTCCCACCTCGTGCATGAGAAGGCCCGTGTAGCCGCCGGCGTGGCGGCCGCGGTTATGGTGGGAACAATCTTTCTCTCCGGCTCGCGTGGCGGCATGCTGGCGATTTTCGTTGAGTTGGGAGTTTTCGCAGCCGTCCTGTGCCGGGAGAAAAGGAGCATCCGAATTGCCATTAGCCTTACTGCCTTCACTGTTGTTCTGGTCGGTCTCCTGGCCTGGCTGGGGGGAAAAGAACTTACGAGTAGAGTTGGGAGCATTTCGACCGAGACTCGTGGCGAGATCTCCGGAGGAATGCGGTTGACCATCGACCGCGATGCGGTGCGAATGTTCCGCGACAAACCTATCTTGGGATGGGGACTGGGAACGTTTCCCATCGTCTATCCGCACTTCCGCAGCTTCTACACGAATTTCTTCGTGAACGAAGCGCATAACGATTACGCGCAGTTGCTGGCAGAGATGGGACTGCTGGGATTTAGCATACTCGTGTGGTACATGATTATCCTGTACCGGCAGGTACGGCGAAAGTTGGGGAAGTGGTCTACGGATGTTAGCAGCGCGGTAACGTTATCTTGCGCGCTGGGTGTCGTCGGGATTCTTGTCCACAGTTTAGTTGACTTCAATCTACAAATCCCCGCAAATGCAGCTTTGTTCTATGTAATGACCGCGATTGCCGCTGCCCCGCCACTTATTCAACGATCTCGGAAGCCCCGGCCCGTTTCGGCGGAAGAGGACTTCTTTCCTGCATCAGAGGTCGTCTAAGGAGGCGCAACCGAACAAAAGGCGATTCGCGTACTGAGGAGATCTCGGTTTTGTATTTGCCACTGCTGGGGTCTTTATATCCTGCCTTCGCCGGGTACAGCAAGGCTTCATCGAAGAAGGCTTAGGTCAAGCAAAGGCGTTTCACGGCTTAGCAGGGCTGGCCGGGTTGTCGCTTTTAAGCAGCACCCATGTCGTGACTCCAATCGCCGCTCCTCCTGCCACTCCAATTGCAAGAGGGGAGTTAAGAATTCCCCCACGTGCGCCTGGAGTCGCTCCTCCCGCCTGCTTCTTCTTTTTCTTACTGTTCTTGTCAGAAGAGTTATCGGAGGTCTCGTCGCGCGTCGTTTCCTGACCCTGCGTCAGAGTCACTGTCTCGCTCCCATCGTCAATTGTCAGATCGCCCTTGCGGGCAACGATTCTGACCGTCCCATCTACGTCCGCGACATTGAATTCGGTCCACGCACTAGAGGCGGCGGATATTTTTATGTCCCCCGCAGTAGTCATCATGCTTTTAGAAGAAGTTGCGACGGTCACGCCGCCGTGATCGACGCGGATGGAACTGCCTTCGAATTGGACTAGAGAGTCGGACTGAACCCGCACGGTTGAACCGGGTTGATTGATGTTGGCAACGGAGTCCGAGCGAGTCTGCAGAAGATCACCCGAAAAAATTGCAGAAGAGGGCCTGGGAACGTGTGCCCCATTCACCCACGCCGGACCATTCACGTACAACATTGCCGCACTGGAATCGGCTGCCAACAACGAAAAGGGGAACAGCACCACGAGCACACTACTCACCAAACCGCGAAACGCGGACCTACCCATTCCCACACTCCGTTAATAACTTTGTTGGTGACTAACCCGAGATCGTAACGTTCTAAGGAGTTGTCCGTCAATGGGTTTTGTGCTAGGAAAGCGCTTTTCCGGTGGAAAACTTATCTGTCGAGATTTCCACAAGAAATTTCGCGCCTCTCAATTCTTCGTAGCAGGCCGCCGTTCCGTTTCTGTGAGCCTGTGGAAATCTACAAGCCTCACTCTTTTTCTTTTTTCGAAGCTCTGCTCTCCGCTTCTGCCAGCCAGCCGCGACGAAGCTGCTCCTGAGGGATACTCGACAGGTAAGGCTTGATATCGAGGATTGGAGTTCCGTCAAGCATATCAACTCCTCGCACGTGAAGCGTCCGCCCCTCACGTCGAAGCAGTTGCAGAACCGTCAGCCCAATTGGATTGGGACGCCGCGGAGATCGCGTCGCGAAAACTCCGTGCGGACGCGAATCGGTTGGAGGCTTCCCTATCAACTCGTATCCCTCGGCACGATCAAACACCCAAAGAACAAACAGGTGTGAGAAGCCGTCAATGTCAGTCAAACCGATCTCGAATTGCGGAAGGACTTCGATCATTCCCTCGGTTTCATGTTTTGCGCCCAGGCCCTTGGGAATCGTCTGGGTGCTCGTGTAGGGGCTCTTCACGTATCCGATCGGATCGAAGGAAAACATAGAAAGAAGATCTGCAGTCAACAGTCTTGCATAGCCAGAGCTCGACCGGAAGCGGTCAAGCGAATTTCTTTGCAATGACGTGAGCCGCTTTTTCGACGACACAGTGTGCCATAAAACTTTACGACA
>Ga0126381_100005183_pt1 | contig 14300 bp, 20 predicted proteins | sample PanSoiMetPlot_28_FD_96465 | JGI IMG/M metagenome (GOLD analysis project Ga0126381, IMG submission 96465) | Tropical forest soil microbial communities from Panama - MetaG Plot_28 | ecosystem: Environmental > Terrestrial > Soil > Tropical forest > Bulk soil | place: Panama | collected 2016-02-17
CGCGGCTTTCGGCGACGTCCGCGCGCGTTTCTGCGCCGGCACTGCCGGACGGCCGAAACATCTCACGTAAGGAGTCATATGTTGAAGCGCGCTCTCTTTCTGCTTCTCTGCACCACGGCCGCCCTGTCCCTTTTCGCCTGCGGCGGAAAGAAGGACGAGGACGCCCTGCTCGAGGACGAGACGGCGAAGCCCGCCGCCTCCACCAGCACGGCGGCGGCTCCGGCCGCGGCCCCCGCAGCGGCTCCGGCCGCCGCGCCGGCTGCCGGCGGCGCGACCGTGACGGGCAAGGTCAACTTCGACGGGACCGCGCCCCAGATGGCGCAGATCAAGATGGACGCCGACGCGTACTGCAAGGCGGCGCACAACGAACCGGTTTACGAGCAGGAAGTCGTCGTGAACCCGAACAAGACCCTCCAGTGGGTCCTCGTCTACGTCAAGGAAGGCGTCACCGGCACCTACCCGGCGCCGACCCAGCCCGTCACGCTCGATCAGCACGGATGCCAGTACCATCCGCACGTCTTCGGCATCCAGGCCGGACAGCCCCTGAGCGTCCTGAACAGCGACGGGACGCTCCACAACATCCACGCCCTCCCGAAGAAGAACGCCGAGTTCAACATCGGCCAGCCCTTCAAGGGCATGTCGACGATCAAGAAATTCGAGAACGCCGAGACGGGGCTGCGCTTCAAGTGCGACGTCCACAAGTGGATGGGCGCCTACTGCGGCGTCTTCACCAACCCGTTCTTCGCCGTGACGAACGACCAGGGCAGCTTCGAGATCAAGAATCTCCCGCCCGGCAACTACGTCATCGAGGCCTGGCACGAGAAGTACGGAACGCAGACGCAGAACGTGACGATCACGGGCAGCGAGGCGAAAACCGTGGATTTCACGTTCAAGGGATAGTTCGATACTCTAACGCACCGTGAACAACTTCACGCCGGCAACCCGCGCCGCTCGGCTCCTCCGGGCGGCGCTTTTCTTTTCGGCCGCGGCGCTGCTGCCGTCGGCGGCGGGCGCGCTGCCGTTCTGGATGCGCCTGCCCGAGCAGGCCTCGACCTACGCTCCCGACATCGACAACATGTTCCACCTGATCATGTGGATCACGGGCGTGATCTTCGTGATCGTCGAGCTGATGCTGGTGTTCTTCCTCTGGCGCTACCGGCATCGCGAGGGGCGCACGGCCCACTACACGCACGGCAACAATCGCCTCGAGGTCGTGTGGACGATCGTGCCGGCGCTGATCTGCGTGATGCTCGCCCTTCTGTCCCGCCGGATCTGGGACCAGATCAAGGAGAACATGCCGCACGAAGGGCTGGAAATCCACGTGACCGGCGAGCAGTTCGCCTGGAACATCCGGTACGCGGGGCCCGACGGAAAATTCGATACGGCCGACGACATCCTGACGCTGAACCAAATCCATTTCCCGGTCGGCAAGCCGGTCATCGTGACGCTCACTTCGAAGGACGTCATCCACTCGTTCTTCCTGCCCGAGTTCCGCGTCAAGCAGGACGCGGTCCCCGGCATGCACACGCGGATCTGGTTCGAGGGCAACGAGGTGGGGCACTGGGAGATCGCGTGCGCCGAGCTCTGCGGCCTCGGCCACTTCCGCATGAAGGGTTTCGTCACCGTGGACACGCCCGAGGATTTCCAGAAGTGGCTCGCCGAGCAGGCGGCAACGCAGACACCCGAGCCGCCGAAAGCGGCGTCAAAAACCATCGAAAGCGCGCCCGCCGCTGCGCCGGCTGCACAGACGGCGGCGTCCGACGCGAAGGTCGCCGAAAAGGGGGGTAGTTCTTGAGCACGGTCGCCAAACCCCGGGAAGTCCACCACGCCGCGGTCCACGCGGCGCCGACCTCCTTCTGGCGCAAGTACATCTTCTCGCTCGATCACAAAGTGATCGGCAAGCAGTATCTCTTCTACGCGCTCTTCATGCTGATCATCGGCGGCCTGCTCGCGACGCTCGTGCGCTACCAGCTCGCCTGGCCCGGGCGGCCGCTGGCCTTCATGGGCAAGATCGCCCCCGAGGGGATGCCGGGCGGGCAGATGCTGCCCGAGTACTACAACTCGCTCTTCACGATGCACGCGACGATCATGATCTTCTTTGCGATCATGCCGATCCTGATCGGCGCGTTCGGCAACTTCGTCGTTCCCATTCAGATCGGCGCCCGGGACATGGCGTTCCCGAAGCTGAACATGATGTCGTTCTGGGTGGCGGTCCCGGGGGCGATCGTCATCATCTGGTCCTTCTTCGTGACGGGCGGCGCGGCGGCGGGAGGGTGGACGTCCTATGCGCCGCTCTCGGCGATCCAGCCGAGAGGCCAGACGCTGTGGCTGATTTCGCTGCTGATCCTGGGCCTCTCGTCGCTCCTGACGGCGGTCAACTTCCTGACGACGATCATCAACATGCGGGCGCCGGGGATGGGGTTCTTCCGGCTGCCGTTGACGACCTGGGCCCTCTTCATCACGGCGCTGCTGCTCCTGCTTGCGCTGCCGGTCCTCTCGGCCGCGCTCATCATGCTGCTCTTCGACCGGACGCTCGGCACGACGTTCTTCCTGCCGGCGGGCCTGATCGTGAGCGGCCAGCCGTGGCCGAACGCGGGCGGCGGACAGGTCCTCCTCTGGCAGCACCTCTTCTGGTTCTTCGGGCACCCCGAGGTCTACATCATGATCCTGCCCGCGATGGGCATCACCTCGGAGATCCTGCCCGTCTTTTCCCGCAAGCCCATCTTCGGCTACCGCGCGATGGCCTACTCGATGCTCGGCATCGCCGGGCTCGGATTCATCGTCTGGGGCCACCACATGTTCCAGAGCGGCATGAACCCGCTGCTCGGGACGACCTTCATGATCTCGACGATGGTCATCGCCGTGCCTTCGGCGATCAAGACGTTCAACTGGCTCGGGACGCTGTGGGGCGGCGACATCCATTTCACGACGCCGATGTTGAACGCCCTCTCGTTCGTCGCCATGTTCGTCATCGGTGGCCTCTCGGGCGTGTTCATGGCGTCGACGCCGGTCGACATCTTCATCCACGACACCTACTTCATCGTCGGGCACATCCACTACGTGCTCTTTGGCGGCTCGCTCTTCGGGGCGTTCGCCGGCCTCTATTTCTGGTACCCGAAGATGTTCGGCCGGATGATGAACGAGCGCTGGGGGAAGATTCACTGGTTCATCACGTTCGTCACGTTCAACCTCGTCTTCTTCCCGATGCACTTCCTCGGCATGCGCGGCATGCCCCGGCGCATCTACGACTACACGCAGTACACGCACCTGAAGGGCCTCCAGCCGATGAACCAGTTCATGACGATCTCGCTCTTCGTGCTCGGCGCGGGCCAGCTCATCCTGGTCTTCAACTTCTTCCTCTCGATGCGCCGGGGTAAGGTTGCCGGGCCGAACCCGTGGCGCTCGAACACGCTCGAGTGGCAGACGTCTTCGCCGCCGCCCCACGAGAACTTCGTCGGCCGCATTCCCACCGTCTACCGCGGGCCTTACGAGTACAGCGTCCCGGGCCACGGCTCGGACTTCCTTCCCCAGAACGAGGCCGGGGGACCGGCCCCGGCCCGGTCGCATGGCTGAGACCCTTCGCCGGATCGGTCCGGCGAATACGGGCCTTCATCGGTTCGCCGTCCTGACGGCGGCCGCGACGTTCTGTCTGATCGTCGCCGGCGGCCTCGTCACGTCGACGGACTCCGGGCTCTCCGTGCCCGACTGGCCGACGACCTACGGCTACAACATGTTCACGTTCCCGCTGTCGAAGTGGGTCGGCGGCATCCGTTTCGAGCACACGCACCGCCTGATCGCCTCGACCGTCGGGATGCTGACCATCGTGCTCGCGGTCTGGCTCGCGCGGCGCGAGCCGCGGCGGTGGGTACGCGTGCTCGGCTGGTGCGCGCTCGGCGCCGTCGTCGCCCAGGGAGTCCTCGGCGGCCTCACGGTGCTGTTTCTGCTGCCGACGGCGGTCTCCGTGGCCCACGCCTGCCTCGGCCAGACGTTCTTCTGCCTCGTCGTGGCGATCGCGGTGGTGACTTCGGCGGGCTGGAGGGACCGCTCCCCGGTCAGTCTGCGGGCCGCGTTCCTGGCCAGCCCAGTGGCCCGGCTGGCTGCGGCGGCGGCGGGGCTCGTGTACGTTCAGCTTCTCGTCGGCGCCGTGATGCGGCACCTGAAGGCGGGACTCGCGATCCCGGACTTTCCGCTGGCGCTCGGCCGGATCGTGCCGCCGCTCTCGAGCTTCCCGGTCGCGATCCACTTCGCCCACCGGTTGAACGCGCTCGCCATCGCCGTCGTCGTCGGAGTCCTCGTCGCGACGGCGCGGCGGTCGCGTCGGACGGGGCTCGCCAAAGGCTCCTGGGCGCTGGCCGGGCTCGTCGCGCTCCAGATCGGCCTGGGCGCCGCGACGGTGCTCTCCGGCCGGGACGTCCTCGTGACGACCGCACACGTTGCTACGGGGGCGCTGATCCTCGGCTCGACCCTCGTCTTCGGCATCGCCGCGCTCGCGACGGAGCTCCGGCGCGGCAACGTGATCCCGATGCGGCCAGCGATGTCGGGAAGGGCAGCAGCATGGAAGTGATCCGCGCGGCCGAGCTCTCCGTGGCGCCGTCGCGCGCCGCCGACTTCTTCGAGCTGACGAAGCCGAGGATCACGTCGCTCGTCCTGCTGACGGCGGCGGTCGGCTTCGCGGTCGGCACCCGGGGGGAGTTCGCGACGCTCCGCTTCCTCATCTTCATGGTCGGCACCGCGCTTCTCTGCGCGGGTGCTTCGGCCCTCAACCAGTACTCCGAGCGCGACGCGGACGCGCGCATGGTGCGGACGCGGACACGGCCGCTCGCCGCGGGTCGCCTCCGTCCCGAAGAGGGACTGGCATTCGGCCTGGCCCTGTCGGCCTCGGGCCTCATCCTCCTCGCCTTCGTCAACCCGCTCACGCTCTTTCTCGGAGCGGCGTCTCTCACTTCGTACGTGCTCGCCTACACGCCGCTCAAGCGCGTGACTTCGCTGTGCACGGTGGTCGGTGCGGTGCCGGGCGCCCTTCCTCCGCTGATGGGGTGGGCTGCGGCCCGGGGAAGTCTCGGCCCCGCCGGCCTCGGACTCTTCGCGATCCTGTTTCTGTGGCAGCTCCCGCATTTCCTGGCGATCGGCTGGCTCTACCGCGACGACTATGCGCGGGGAGGCTTTCCGATGCTCGCCGTCACCGATCCCGACGGTTCCTCGACCGGGCGTCAGGCGGTCCTGTACGCGACGGCCCTGCTTCCCGTGACGCTGGGGGCGGGCCTGCTCGCAGCCGCGGGGCCGGGCTACCTCTGGGGGGCGCTCGCGCTCGGCGCGGCGTTCCTCGGGTGCGCCGTGGCGTTCGCCTGGAGAAGGTCGGTGCCCGCGGCGCGGAGCCTCTTCTTCGCGTCCGTCCTCTACCTGCCGCTCGTCCTGGGCCTGATGGTGTTCGACCGATGAGCGACACCGCCGCGTCGAAGCGCCGGACGCTCTGGATTCTCTTCGCGGTCGCGGCGTCGCTGTTCGCGGGGTCGATCCTGTTCATCGTGTCGCGGGTGCATTGAGGCCGGAGGAGAACGAATGACGACCGACGGGCACACGATTCCCAACTACATGGCGATCTTCTGGTGGCTGCTCGGCCTGACGATCGCGGAGATCGCGTGGGCGGTGCTGCCGCACCATTCCGAGCTCGTGCTCGCCGGCGGCATCGTGGCGCTGGCGATCGTCAAGGCCGTGCTCGTCGCCATGTACTTCATGCACCTGAAATTCGAGCGCCGGACGATGGGAATCCTGTTCGCCTCGACGCTGATCCTGGGCGTGATCCTGGTGTCGGTCGGCATCGGCGAGCTCGTGCTGCCGCGGCCGGGCTACGCGCGGGGCGTCGTCCACGGACCGACCGTCGATTAGGGGGGAAGAGAAGGACATGGAGCACGCCGAAGCGATCACGTTCGACCCCCACGCCGAGGAAGACCGGACCTCGACCGGAATTCCCCACGACAAGATGGGGATGTGGATCTTCCTCTGCTCGGAGGTCATGTTCTTCACGGGCCTGATCGGCTCCTACATCGTCCTGCGCTTCGGCTCGACCTGGCCCGACCCGAAGCACACGCTCAACATCTGGCTGACGGCGGGGAACACGTTCATCCTGATCTGCTCGTCGGTGACGATGGTCAAGGCGCTCGAGTGGATCCAGCGCGGTGACACCGGGAAGATGAAGCTCTACATGTGCCTGACCCTCCTCGGCGGATCGACCTTCCTGTCGGTCCAGATCTACGAGTACCGGCACCTGCTCCACGAAGGCTTCAATCCCCACGTATCGCTCTTCGGCTCGACGTTCTACACGATGACGGGCTTCCACGGGTTCCACGTCCTCTGCGGCGTCGTCTGCATCGCGTTCTGCACGGGGAAGGCCTTCCTCGGCAAGTACACGCCGGAGCATCACCTCGGCATCGAGGTCCTCGGGCTCTACTGGCACTTCGTGGATCTGGTCTGGATTCTGCTCTTCGCGATCGTCTATCTCATCTGACGCGGACGCCGCGGGCGGTCTGACCGGTGGGCATCGCGGATCTTCCGGCCGTCAACGCCACGCTCAACGCCGCGTCGGGGATCCTGCTCGTTCTCGCCTACCGGGCGATCCGGCGGCACGAGATCGAGCGGCACCGGCGACTCATGATCTCGGCGGCGTCCGTGTCGGCGGCGTTTCTGGTCTGCTACGTGGTTTACCACTCTCACGTCGGCTCGGTCCGCTTCCTGGGGCAGGGCGCGGCGCGGACGGTCTACTTCGCGATCCTGATCTCGCACACGATCCTGGCCGCGGCGATCGTCCCGCTGGTCCTCCGCACTCTGTACCTGGGCCTGAAGCGTCTCGACGCCCGCCACCGCCGCATTGCGCGCTGGACGTTCCCTTTGTGGCTATACGTGGACGTGACCGGGGTCGTGATCTACGTGATGCTCTACCACCTTTACCCCCACGGGCCGATTCGGGTAAGGTGAGAGGGATGACGCCGCTCGTCCGGGTCCTCGCCGTCGTCCTCCTCGTCGCGATCCTCGCTCCGGCGCTCGCGGCGGCGTGCCCCCTCTGCAAGGAAGCGGCCTCGAACGCGGACCAGCCGGGGAAGAGCAACGTCTGGCGGGGGATGTACTGGTCGATCCTCCTGATGGTCGCGATGCCTTTCACGATGGTCGGCGCCATGATCGTGGCGGTCAAACGCGCCCGCCGGAATGTCCCACCTCCGCCGCCGGCGCCCCCGCCGCTGTCGTTCCCCGGCGCCGGCGGGGGCCGGTCCTGACGCGCCGCGCGGCGCTCCTCGGCCTCGCGGCTTCGGTCCTCCTTTCCTCCTCCCTGCGCGCCGCGGCGCCGATCTCGAAGCTGCAGCCCTCGGCGGAGCTCGACGCGCTCCTCGCGAGCGTCGCCGCCGATACCGTGCAGGAGTTCGCGTCGAAGGGTCTCACCGCCGAAGGCCTCTCGATCGCCGTCATCGACTTGCGCGGTCCGCGGGGCGGACCCCATCCCTCCGGCGGCTACCGCGCCGACGAAAGCTTCTACCCGTGCTCGGTCGTCAAGATCTGCTACCTGTCTTTCTACGAGGCGCAGAAGGACGCCGGGAAGCTCAAGGACAGTCCGGAGCTGATCCGCGCCGTGAAGGACATGGTCACGGTCTCCTCCAACGACGCCACCGGGCTCGTCGTCGACGCGATCACGGCTACGACGTCCGGTCCGGAGATCGCCGACGCCGCCGAGTGGCAGGCATGGAAGGCAAAGCGCAACGTCGTCAACGAGTGGTACCGGGCGCGCGGGTACACGAACCTGAACGCCGACCAGAAAACGTTCTGCGAGGACGCGTACGGCCGCGAGCAGGCGTTTCGCGAAGACGGAAAGAACCGCAATCGGATGTCGGCGTCCGAGGCCGCGCGGATCTTCAAGGAGATCGTCTCGGGCGAGGTCGCGGGGCCGCAATTGACCGAAGAGATGATGGGCCTGCTCGCCCGCGACATTGGGTCGGAGAAGCCCTTCGAGGACGAAGAGCTCGAAGTCGACCGCCGGGCGGGCAAGGCGTTGCCGAAGGGCAGTCTCCTCTGGGCGAAGTCCGGCGACGCCTACGACTTCCGCCACCTCGTCGGCCGGATCGTCCTTCCCGGAGGATCCGAGATCGTGCTCGCGGTGTTCACGAAGGGCGTCAAGGACGTCCCTGGGGTCATCCCGCGCGTCTTCGAGAAGGTCGCGGCGCATTTCGCGGCCGCGCCGCGCTCGTAGAGACGAGGATCGGATGCTCGGAGCGCGGCTGGCCGCCGGCGTCGTCGGCGCGGGGATCCTCGGGTTACGCGCCTCGTTTCGGATCACCGAGATCCATCCCGAGCGCGAGCGGGGGCTGAAGGCGAAAGGGCTTCCGTTCGTCTACACCCTCTGGCACGGCCGGATGGTCCTGTGCATCCTGGCCCACCTGCACGAGGACATCGTGACGATGGCGTCGCGCTCGAAGGACGGCGAGGTCATCGCCCGCTGGCTCGTCCGCAACGGCTACATCCCGGTCCGCGGCTCGACGGGCAAAGGCGGACGCGCGGCGCTCCAGGAGATGATCGACCTCGTCCGCGCCGGCCACGCCGCGGCGCTCACGATCGACGGCCCGAAGGGCCCGCCGCGACAGGCGCAGATCGGCGTCCTGAAGCTCGCGCGTGAAACGGGAGCCTGGATCCTGCCCTTCACGGGAGCGAGCTCGCGGCCCTGGTTCCTCCGGTCGTGGGACCGCTACCTCGTCCCGAAGCCGTTCTCCCGCTGCGTCGTGGGGTACGGCGAGCCGTTCCCGATCCCGCCGGACATGCCGGACCGCGAGGCGCTGAAGAAGATCGGAGAGGCCGTGGACGCGATCACGGTCGAGGTCGATCGCGAAGTCGGCGTGGTTCCGCCGCCGCCTTGGGCCGGGAGCGAATAGGAGAAAATACACACCATGCCGTTCAACCTGAGAAACCGTAGTGTGCTCGAGATGTCCGACTTTTCGGCGGACGAGATCCGGTTCCTCCTCGACCTGTCGAAGGAGTTGAAGCGCGCCAAGGCCGCGGGCATCGAGGTGCCTCGCCTGAAGGGCAAGAACCTGTGCCTCATCTTCGAGAAGACGTCGACCCGCACGCGCTGCGCCTTCGAGGTCGCGGCCTACGACCAGGGCATGGGCGTCACCTACCTCGATCCGTCCGGCTCCCAGATCGGCCACAAGGAATCGATCAAAGACACCGCCCGGGTCCTCGGGCGCATGTACGACGCGATCGAGTACCGCGGCTTCCGGCAGGCCGTCGTCGAGGAGCTCGCGCGGTTCGCCGGCGTTCCCGTCTACAACGGCCTGACCGACGAGTCGCACCCGACTCAGATGCTCGCCGATCTTCTGACGATGGAGGAGCACTCGGACAAGCCGCTCCACGAGATCGCCTACTGCTACCTCGGCGACGCCCGCAACAACATGGGCAACTCGCTTCTCCTCGTCGGCTCGCGCATGGGCATGGACGTGCGGTTGTGCGCGCCGAAGAAGCTCTGGCCCGCCGAGGCGGTCGTCGCCCGCGCGAAGGAGCTCGCGAAGGCGTCGGGAGCGCGGATCGTCCTCTCCGAGGATCCGAAGAAGGCCGTGAAGGGCTGTGACTACCTCCACACCGACGTGTGGGTCTCGATGGGAGAGCCGGCCGAGAAGTGGGCCGAGCGGATCCGCTTGCTCAAGAAGTACCGCGTCACCGCGGCGCTCATGAAGTCCACCGGAAATCGCCGCACGAAGTTCATGCATTGCCTCCCCGCGTTCCACAACCGGGAGACGACGAAGGGGGAGGAGCTCTTCGGCAAGTTCGGTCTCGAAGGCCTCGAGGTGACGGAGGAGGTCTTCGAGTCGCCCGCCTCGGTCGTGTTCGATCAGGCCGAGAACCGCATGCACACGATCAAGGCGATCCTCGTCGCGACGCTGGGGTAGGGTCCGGATGTATCGGAGCTGGATCGGGCTCGTTCTGTTGTCGGCGGCGGCGGTGCGGGCCGATCCGCTGTCCTGTGCGAGCCTGAAGACTCTCATCGACCAGACGTACGGGTTCCGGCCGTCGCAGCTCGACGCCGCGGGGCGCGACCGCAAGTCCGCGCAGATGGACGCCGTCTGGAGCGTGGTCGAAGCCAACCGATCGGTCCTGGTGCCGTGCCTCCGCAGCGAGTTGATCGAGCGAACTCGTGACACCTGGTTCGAGTTCGATGGCAGCCGGCTCCTCGAGCGCGTCGATCCTTCGCCGGAGTCGCGACGAATGCTTCTGGAAGCCCTGAACCGCGTCGCTTTCGAAGACGTGGATCTCCGAAACTGGGTGGAAATCGCGGCGTCGCTGGGCGACGCAGGCCTGGATACGTCGAGCGTGGGGCGGCTGTGGCTGGAGGCTCCACGGGCGGAGTACTGGCTTCCCGAGCACGCCGCGTACCACGTGGATCGCGAAAACGGGGCCCTGTTCATCTACGGGGCGGCGGACGAGCGGTTCGCGACGCCCGCGCTCGTCGAGCTGGTGCGCACGACGACCGGGCCGGAGCGGCGGATCGCCGTGAGCCTCCTGATGAGTCAAGCCACACCCGAATCTCTGCACGCGCTTCGCGACGTCAATCCGGCCGGACTGAGCGCCGAGGAGCAGGGGAGTTTGCGCGCTCTGCTCGACCGTCCGATGCTTCTCGAGGCGAGGAAGCCCCCGAAGGCGACGCGGGAGGAGTACGTGAAAGCGTTTCGTTCCTTCCTCGACGGCGACGAGAAGCCGTTTCGCGCCCTGGTCGAAAAGGTGCCGGACGGAGAGCGAGACGTCGTCGCCGTCTGCACGGCCGAGGACATCGACTTGATCCGGCGGGTGCGTCGCCGAATGATCTCTTCGGCCAACCAGCATGCCATCGAGTACTACGCCGTGTTTTCCAAGATTCTGATGACGATGGTGTGGCGCGCCGGGCCGCCGGCGGAGGATCGCGCTGCGCTGGAGGCCGGCGCCGGGGCGTGAAGCCGCCCGCGAGTGCCCTCGAGACGTAAGATCGCGGCCGGCGAAAGGAGCCGACCATGGCCGGGAGTGCGAGTCGCCGCGAGATAGTCTTCGAAGGCACGACGCCGATCCTCCGCGTCGAGAGCCTCTTGGCGAGCATCGACCATTACGTGAACGTCCTCGGTTTCCGGCTCGACTGGGAGGGTCCGGGCATCTTCGCGTCGGTGACGCGCGGGAAGACGACGATCTTCCTCTGCGAGCAGGACCAGGGGCACGCCGGCGGCTGGGTCTGGGTCGGCGTCTCCGACGCCGCGGCGCTCCACGAGGACTACCGGCGTCGGGGCGCGCGGATCCGCCATCCACCAACGAACTACGAGTGGGCCTACGAGATGCAGGTCGAGGACCTCGACGGCAACGTGCTGCGCATGGGCTCCGAGCCTCGCGAAGGCGCCCCCGTCGGTGAGTGGCTCGACATGCGCGGAGACCGCTGGGTCCGGTCGGCGAACGGTAACGGGTGGACGCGCCTCGAGCGTGAATGAGCGAAGCCGCTGACGCCGCCACTCGTTCGGCCTTGCGGATTCCGCGCCGCCTCGCGTAGTCTCGCGACTCCGATGAAGCGAGCCGAAACCTTCGCTCTCACGCGGATCGCCACCGCGATCGTGATCGCCGCGGGCTTCGCGTGCGCGTCCAAGCCGTCCGTTCCGCCCGGGACCGTCGCGGGAGTCGCGGTGGGCCGAGCGGGGCACGGCCTTCCGGGGATCACCGTCACGATCCAGACGGATGCCGGCAAAGTGATCGACACGGTGGTGACCGCCGCCGACGGCTCCTACATGTTCCCGTCGGTTCCGCCCGGCCGTTATCAGGTCCTGACGCTCCTTCGGGGCTTCACGACCCCCAATCCGCTTTCGGCGTTCGTGGTCTCCGGGCAGTCCACTCAGATGCCGCCGCTCCTCGTCCTCGCACCCGGGCTCGACTCCGGATCGGTCGAGCTCGTGACGCCGACGCCCGTGCCGTGACCCCTCGGCCCCGGTCGACGCCGCGAAGGACGCGGCGGGGCGTGTCTCCCGAAGCGGCCCGCCGGCTGGCTCTTCGGATGCCCGAAACGGTTGAGGGGCCCTGCTACGGCACGCCCGGGTACCGCGTGCGCGGAAAGCTCTTCGCCCGTCTGCGCGAGGACGGCGAGACGTTCGTCGTGAGCGTCGACCGCGACACGCGCGACGCTCTCCTCGAAGCCAACCCGAAGGCGTTCTTCCTCACCGACCACTATCGGCCGTACGACTGGATGCTCGTCCGGCTCGCGGCGGTCTCGCCGGACGAGCTCGAGGACATGCTGCGCCTCGCCTGGAGCCGCAAGGCGCCGAAGCGCCTGCGCGCCGAAGTCGGAGGCTGAGAGCGCCATGGCCGTCGCCGTCGTCCGGCTCGGCACACCGAGGTCGAAGGGCGAGGGGCCCCGGATCGGGACCGTCCGGCGGCCGCCGCGCGGCGTCCCCAAGAGCCAATTCGCGAAGCGGAACTACTACGACGTCTGGCTTCCGAACCTGGCCCCGTCCGAGAAGCTCGTGAAGCGCGCGCTGAAGTCGCGCGACGAACGGTCCTGGCGGGCGTTCGTCCGCGGCTACCGCGCGGAGATGAAGCGCCCCGAAGCCTCGCACGTCCTGGGTCTCCTGGCGGCGCTGTCCCACGGTGCGGATTTTTCGCTGGGCTGCTATTGCGAGGACGAAAACCGTTGTCACCGTTCGGTCCTCCGCGAGCTCCTCTCGGAGCATGGTGCCGCGCTTCGCAGATAATGCAGTCATGAAGATCGGACACCCGGCCGCGACCGAATACGACACCGCCTTCGAGCGGTATGTCTCGCGCGTTCCCGAGGACGATGCCCTGCCCGCGCTCCAGCGGCAGCCGGCCGTGTTGCGCGCCACCGTCGGTTCCCTCTCGCCGGAGCGCGCCGGTTACCGCTACGCGCCCGGCAAGTGGTCCGTGCGCGAGCTGATCGGCCACGTCACGGACACGGAACGCATCTTCGGATACCGGGCGCTCTGCGTCGCGCGCGGGGAGGCTGCGCCACTCCCGGGCTTCGAGCAGGTGGACTATGCCGCCCACGCGGGGCACGACCGCTATACGCTCCCGGAGCTGCTCGACGAGTTCGAGGCGGTGCGCCGCGCCAACGTCTCGATGCTCTCGCACCTCGACGAGACCGCCGTGCTCCGCATCGGAAAGGCCAACGGTCTTCCGATCTCGGTGAGGGCCCTCGCATACATCATGGTCGGGCACGTACGGCACCATCTCGGCGTGCTCGGCGACAAGTACGGGATCCGCGCCGCCGGCTGATGCATGGCGGGCCGGACACGGCCATGACCGAGCTCGGGAAAAACCTTGCGATCCTGCTCGTGCGAGAGCTCGAGACCTTCGAGCGCGAGATCGACCTCTTTGGCGACGACGAGCGCATCTGGAGCATGGCGCCGGGTTGTCCGAATTCGGCGGCGAATTCGGCTCTCCACGTCGCCGGCAACCTCCGTCATTACGTCGGCGCCGTCCTCGGGAGCACTGGCTACGTCCGGGATCGGGATCGCGAGTTCCGCCGACGATCCGGGAGCCGCAGCGACGTGAAGGCGGAGCTGCGCGCCGCGATCCGCGACGTCGCGGCGATCCTTCCGGTCCTGACCGATGCGGTCTTCGCCATGGACTTTCCGGAGCCGGTCAATGGGCTGCGTCTGCGCACCGACCGCTTTCTGATGCACCTGTGCGCCCACGCGGCGTACCACCTGGGACAGGCCGACTACGCCCGGCGGGTCGTGACGGGGGACAGTCGGTCGAGCGGACCGGTCCCTCTCGCGGCGCTGACGTCGGACCGCACTTCGTGAAAGTCGTCCTCTTCGGCGCGACGGGCATGGTGGGCGGGGGAGCGCTGCTCGAGGCCCTCGACGATTCCCGCGTGGAGGAGGTCGTGGTCGTCGGCCGACGGAGCTGCGCAGCTCGGCATCCGAAGATCCGCGAGATTCTGCTCCGCGACTTCTTCGACTACAGGCCGGCTCGATCCGGTTTCACGGATGCCGACGCGTGCCTCTTCTGCCTCGGCGTTTCGTCGCTCGGGATGTCCGAGGAGGCTTATACGCGGGTGACGCACGACCTGACGCTCGCGGCCGCCCGCGCGATCCTGGAGGCGGGCTCGAAACCTACGTTCTGCTACGTGTCCGGTGCCGGGACGGATGCGAACGGGCGGGCGATGTGGGCGCGGGTCAAGGGCCGGACCGAGAACGACCTCCTCGCGATGCCGTTCCGGGGCGCCTACATGTTTCGCCCCGGATACATTCAGCCGAGGCGCGGCGTTCGGTCGAAAACCGGCTGGTACCGGACGTTCTACG
>Ga0126381_100005184_pt1 | contig 14296 bp, 14 predicted proteins | sample PanSoiMetPlot_28_FD_96465 | JGI IMG/M metagenome (GOLD analysis project Ga0126381, IMG submission 96465) | Tropical forest soil microbial communities from Panama - MetaG Plot_28 | ecosystem: Environmental > Terrestrial > Soil > Tropical forest > Bulk soil | place: Panama | collected 2016-02-17
ATCCAGCTATTCGAGCCGAATAAGGAGATGGTCGAATCCTGAGTCGGGCCGACAACACGCCGGTGGCGAACGGGGCCCCGGCCGTCCGGGTGCTCGTCGTTCATCCGGTGTCGAAGATAGGATCGGAACCGTACTTTTCAAAAAGCTCTGCCCGATCGATCGAAGCCAGGCTTGAAGAAGCGGTCGGGCTCGCCAAGGCGATCCGTCTGGATGTCGTTCGAGCTGAGATTGCGCGCATCACGCGCCCGCGCCCCGGCAGCCTGATCGGCAGCGGCACACTCGACAATCTTGGTATGCTCATCCGAGAGAACGACATCGGGCTCGTCATCATCGACGCGGCGCTGAGCGCCGTGCAACAACGCAACCTCGAAAGACGCTGGCAGACCAAGGTCATCGACCGGACGGGTCTCATTCTCGAGATCTTCGGCGCCCGGGCCCGCACCCATGAAGGCCGCCTGCAAGTCGAATTGGCGGCGCTCTCCTATCAGCGTTCCCGGCTTGTCCGCTCTTGGACGCATCTTGAACGCCAGCGCGGCGGCTTCGGCTTTCTCGGCGGACCGGGGGAAAGCCAGCTCGAAATCGACCGCCGGCTGATCGGCGAGCGCATCGCCCGGCTGAAGCGCGAGCTCGATGCAACCAAGCGGACGCGGGCGCTCCATCGCGACGCGCGGCGTCGCGTTCCTTATCCGGTCATAGCGCTGGTCGGGTACACCAATGCCGGGAAATCGACGCTGTTTAACCGTGTGACCCGGTCATCGGTCACCGCCGGAGACATGCTATTTGCGACGCTCGATCCGACCATGCGGCGTCTCGAGTTGCCATCAGGACGCCACGCAATCCTCTCCGATACCGTCGGTTTCATTTCCCAACTCCCGACCCATCTCGTCGCTGCTTTCAGGGCGACCCTCGAAGAGGTCACCGAAGCCGATATCGTCGTCCATGTCCGTGACGCGCATAACCCGGACAGCGAGGCGCAGCGCGGCGACGTGCTGAAAGTCTTAACCGAACTTGGCCTCGACGAGGCGGTCGAGGACGGTCTCATTGAAGCGATGAATAAGGCCGATCTGCTCGACCCCACCGCGCGCGCAGCCCTTCGAAATCAGCAACTGCGGAATTCGCGGAGCGTAGTCCTTTCGGCCGCGACGGGCGAGGGATGCGACGCGCTGCTCGAACTGATCGACCGCAGGCTCGAAAACGGAGCCCGCGTCATGCGCCTCGATATCCCGCTGACAGACGGCAAGACCTTGGCCTGGATATACGATCGGGGCGAGGTCATCGGCCGCCGCGACGACAACCAGGCGGCGCATATTTCAGTGCGCCTGTCCGAAGAGAACATCAACCGCCTGCGCTACCGCCAGCGGTTGCATTAGCTCATCTCGCGCTTGGTCTCCTGCCAAAGCGCCTCGAGCGCTTCGATGTCGGTGCCGGTCGCGCGTTCGGCGGCCAGCCTCTCTACTCGCCGGAAACGCTTTTCGAACTTGGCGGTTGCCCGGCGAAGCGCCACTTCGGGGTCCAGTTCGAGCTTGCGCGCCAGATTGGCGACGGCAAAGAGTAGATCGCCCATCTCTTCCTCCAAACGTTCGCGGTTGCCGTCGTGATCGAGTTCGGTCCTGAGCTCGGTGATCTCTTCGGCGATCTTGTCGAAGACCGGACACGCCTCCCGCCAATCAAAACCGACGCGGGCGGCGCGGTTCTGAATTTTCACTGCCCGCAGCAAAGCCGGCAGCGCCAGCGCAACGCCGTCGAGAACGCTGTGGGCACCCGCGGAGTACTGCGCCCGGTCCCTGCGTTCGGCTGCCTTGTGCTGCTCCCAGGCCTCGGTTTGCGCTGCAGCCGAGGCGATCTCGGCATCGCCGAAGACATGCGGATGGCGGCGCTCCATCTTGTCGGCAATCGCCGCAGCAACATCGTCGAAGTCGAAGATGCCAGCTTCCTCGGCCATACGAGCATGGAAGACGACTTGAAAGAGAAGATCGCCTAACTCGTCCTTCAGCGCCGGCATGTCGCCACGCTCGATCGCGTCGGCCACTTCATAAGCTTCCTCGATCGTGTAGGGAGCGATCGTCGAGAAGTTTTGCTCGCGATCCCATGGGCAGCCGCGCTCCCGATCGCGCAGCCGCGCCATGATGGCGAGCAGCTGGTTCAGAGGACGGCTCATTGATGCGTCACTCATCGTTCGCTTCTACCGTAGCTGGACACGAGCGAAAAAACGCCGCTTCAAACAGCCCGAGACACTCGGGGAGGATCCTGTGGTTGTGACCGTTGAGGAAACGGATCTTTGTCGCATAATATATATTATGGAAAATTACTATGGAGGGTCAGCTGCCTCGAGAACGAGCCCATCTCGGCCAGGCTCGACGCCGGCCGGCAATTCGGCGCTGAGTTCGCGGTAGTCCATGCTCTGATCCATATGCGTCAGCACGGCCCGCCGCGGCCGCACGCGGTCGATCCAGCACAGCGTCCTTGCGAGATGACTGTGCGTCGGGTGCGGCTCACGCCTCAAGCAGTCGACAATCCATAATTCGACGCCTTCGATTGCGGCAAACGCCGCGTCATCGAGTTCGAGGACATCGGTCGAATAAGCAAACCCACCGATCCGCAAACCGAGCGTCGTGCTGAACCCATGATTCTGTGCGAACGGCATGATCGGAATGCCCTCGATTTCGAACGGGCCGGTAATTTCGTGCGGCACCAAAGTCGGCTTGTAAAAGCGGCCCGGCTCGGAAATCGGGTCGAACACGTAGTCAAAGCGGCGCCCTATTTCGCTCAATGTCTTGGCGTTGGCATAGAGCGGAATCGCACGTCCCATCAATCGGTTGACAGAACGAAGATCATCTATCCCATGAAGATGGTCGGCATGCGCATGCGTGACGACGACCGCATCGAGCCGGCGAACGCCGGCGTCGAGCAGCTGCTCGCGGAGGTCTGGCGAGGCATCAATCAAAATGATGACGTCCGCGACTTCGACGAGCACCGATACGCGGCGGCGCCGGTTGCGCGGGTCAGTGGGATCGCACCGGCCCCAGTTCGGCCCGATCACCGGCACGCCGGTCGAGGCGCCGCAGCCGAGGACGGTCACCTTCATCGCGCGGGGGATTTTGCCTTTGTAAAGAGACGGAAGAAGTTCTCCCGCGTCGCCGTCGCCAAGGTCTCCTCTTCCACGCCCTTCAGCCTCGCGACCGCGGTAGCAGTTGCAACAACAAAGGCGGGTTCGTTGCGCTTGCCGCGATACGGCACTGGCGCGAGATAGGGTGCATCGGTCTCGACAAGCAGTCGTTCGAGCGGTAGATCGCGCACAGTGGCGCGTAAATCCTCGGCGTTCCGGAATGTGATAATTCCGGAGACTGATATGTAGAATCCGAGGCTGATCGCCGCTTCCGCAAGCGCACGGCCGCTGCTAAAGCAATGCAGAACCCCCGGCGGGGGCCGTTCTTCCTCGAGGATTTCGACGATCTCGCGGTCCGCCTCGCGGGCATGGACGATCAGCGGCAGACCGCTCGCGCGCGAGGCAGCGATATGCGAGCGAAAAACGCGCGCTTGGATATCGCGCGGGCTCAGATCGTAATGAAAATCGAGGCCGGTCTCGCCGATCCCGACGACCTTCGGATGCGCCGCCCGCGCGACCAGCTGCTCGGGAAGCAATTCATCGTGATCCGCCGCTTCGTGCGGATGCGCGCCCACGGAACACCAAATCCCGTCATATGCTTCCGCAATCGCGCGGACGCCCTCGAACTGGTCGAGCCGCGTGCTGATCGTCAGCATCGTTTCGACCCCCGCCGCGCGAGCACGGCCGATCACGGCGTCGCGCTCGGCAGCGAAATCCGGGAAGTCGAGATGACAATGGCTGTCGACCAGCCTCGCCCCATTCTCCGCGGTCACCGTACCGCCTCTTCGACAAAACGCGGAAAGATACCTTCCGGCTTTGGCAGGCGAGTTCCCGGCCTCAGTGGTGCCTCCGCCAGTGCCGTAAAGCAGCGCTCCGCCTCAGGCACGGCGAGTTGATCGAGAAGCCGGCCGGCCGAGCCCGGTACGAAGGGCTGCACAAGGATTGCCAAGTGCCGAAGCGTCTCGGCCAGCGTGTAAAGAACCGTGCGCATGCGCCCCGGGTCGCTTCTACTGAGCACCCACGGGGCCTGTTCGTCGACATAGCGGTTGGCATCACCGACCACGCGCCAGATTGCTTCGAGCGCCCAATGAAACGCCTGCTCCGAGACATGCGCGCGCACCGTTTCGAGCAGACCGCGCGCCGAATCGAGCAATGCCGTATCGGTCGCCTCGAAAGTGCCGGGCTCGGGAACGCCAGCACCGCAATTGCGGCTGATCATCACCAACACGCGCTGCGCCAGGTTTCCGAAGTCATTGGCAAGGTCGCCATTGAGCCGGCCGACCACCGCCCGATGCGAAAAATCGCCGTCGTTGCCGAACGGCAGCTCCCGCAGCAGGAAATAGCGTGCCGGATCAACCCCGTATTTTCCGACGAGAAATTCTGGTGGAACGCCATTGCCGAGCGATTTCGACATCTTCTGCCCTTCGACCGTCCACCAGCCATGGGCGAATATACGGCGCGGTGCCGGGAGCCCGGCAGCCATTAAAAAGGCCGGCCAGTAGATCGCATGAAAGCGCAGGATGTCCTTACCGACGATATGATGGGCAACGGGCCAGAAGACACCAAAATCGGCGCTTTCGGTCTCGGGATAGCCGATGGCAGTAATGTAGTTGGTCAGCGCGTCGAGCCACACATAGATCACGTGCTTGGGATTCCCCGGCACAGGAATACCCCAGCTGAAACTGGTGCGCGATATGGAGAGGTCCTTTAGCCCTCCTTTCACAAAGCTTATCACCTCGTTGCGCCGGCTGCGCGGTGCGATCGCCTCAGGGTTCGCCTCGTAATAATCCAAAAGGCGGTCCTGCCATGCCGAGAGCCGGAAGAAATAGTTGTCTTCCTCGAACCACTCGACATCGGCACCAGTCGGCGCCTTACCCTCGACGAGCTCACTCTCGTCGTAGAAGGCCTCGTCGCGCACCGCGTACCAGCCGGCAAAGCGGCCGAGGTAGATCTCGCCGCGGCGCTCCAGCTCGCGCCATAGCGCCTGTACGCCGCGGATATGCCGCTTCTCGGTAGTGCGGACGTAATCGTCGTTGCTGATGTCGAGCAGCCGGTCCATCTCGCGGAACGCGGCGGAGTTACGATCGGCAAACTCCTGTGGTGAGACGCCGGCAGCGCGTGCGGATTGCTCGACCTTCTGACCGTGCTCGTCGGTGCCCGTCAAGAATTTGACGCGTCGCCCGTCCAGCCGCATGAACCGCGCCAGCGCATCGGCAGCCACTGTCGGGTAGGCGTGCCCCAGATGCGGCAGGTCGTTGACGTAATAGATCGGGGTCGTGACGAAAAAGGGTCGGTCCATGGTCATGACTGTCTCCAAACCCGAGATATGGGCCAGGACCGATCGCGATCCAATCGGCGAGCGGCGGCGCCGTTTCTATTGCGCCATTTCTGCGATGGCAAAAAACGCGCCGAGCACGGCCTGCTTGCGATCGAGATTGAGCAAATCGGTGTTGATGAAGCCCTGGTCGATTTCATCGCGCAGCGCAGCCCATCGGACCGGATTCGCACAGGCTGTGAGACGCTGCAGCACCTCCCCTTCGCCGGCAATCATATCTCCTCCGCCCAGCTGATGGCGGGCCGCAGAAATAACCAGCCGGGCGAGAAATTGCGACAGCAGATCCTGGACGACGCGGTAGGAATCTTCCGCGTCGGGACGAGCAAGCTTGTCGGCGAAGGAATGAAGCTCGGCGAGGTCGAGACGTGGTATCTGCGACATCACCTTGATCAGCGAGCGATAAGGCGCGAGGCCGCCGGCATCGGCCAGCTCGAGTGCGCGCCCGATGCTGCCCTCCGCCAGCTCCGCGACCGCCTCGCTCTCCTCCTCCGCAAGCTCGGGGCGGTAATGTCGTAGGAGCTGCTTCACCATCGGCTGCGGCAGCGCACTCAGGGAAAAGCGTCGGCACCGGGAACGGACGGTCGGCAGCAGTCGGCCCGGACAATGGCTGACCAACAGAAGCAGCCCATGGCGTGGCGGCTCTTCCAGGATCTTGAGCAGCGCGTTGGCCGCATTGCGGTTCATTTCCTCCGCACCGTCGACGATCACGATACGCCAGCCCTCCTCGGCCGCGGTCAGCCGAAAAAAACCCGTGATCTCGCGCGTGTCATCGACGACGATCTCGCTGCGCAAGCGACGGCGCCTCGGATCATAAGCCCGCTCGACCGTCAAGAGGTCCGCATGGGCGCCGGTGGCGACACGGCGAAAGACACCGCTCTCGGGATCGATCGCGAGCCCGCTGTCCGCCGCGCCGCCGGACGCGTCGGTCGAAACCTCCTCCGATTTCGCCAGCAGAAATCGCGCGAGCCGGAAAGCGAGCGTCGCCTTGCCAATGCCGCGCGGCCCGCATAGCAGGATAGCGTGCGGCAAACGTCCCAGACGGTGGAGGCGCCGCAACTCACGCTCGGCACTCTCATAACCGATGAGATCCGGGTTCGCACGTGGTGCGGGCGCGCCCGCCGCTGTAACCTCGGCCACCTAGCCACCATCCTGCGACTGTTATGCGGGTCCCCGCCTCTCTCCGCCTGCAGGGAGAGAGTTGGGGTGAGCGGCAAATGTCATGCCGAAGTGCTGTTCTATCGCAGCAAGTATTGTGAGGTGCACTGTCTGCGGATCACCCGATGCGTCGATCAGCACACAGCGGGAGGGGTTTTCCGCCGCGATTTTACGAAAACCTTGGCGCAATCTCTCATGGAAACCGAGGTCGAGCCGCTCGAACCGATCTGCCGAGGATCGTGCCGCGGCTCGGGCGAGACCGGCCTCGACCGGCAGATCGAGGATCAATGTCAGATCTGACGAAAAATCGCCGAGCGCAAAGCGCTGCAATGTCGCGAGCTGTTTGAGCCCCACTCCCTTGCCATACCCCTGGTAGGCCAGCGTCGAATCGGCAAATCGATCAGAAACAACCCATATGCCCTGCGCGAGGGCGGGAGCGATAAGGCGGGTGACGTGATCACGCCGCGCAGCGACCAACAAGAGGGCTTCGCTGACCGGATCCCAACGCTCGGGCTCGCCTTCGAGCAGGAGACGGCGGATTGCCTCGCCGCCCTGCGATCCCCCCGGCTCGCGGGTGGCCCGCGCGGGAACCCCGCAGCGGGCGAGCGCCTCGACCAAAAGTCGCACTTGCGTGGATTTCCCGGTCCCCTCCCCCCCTTCGACCGTGACGAATTTGCCCCGCTGGTCCAACACGTCAGCGCCGGCCGCCCCACACCAGATAGCCGGCCAACGTGGCGATGCGACCGAGAGTGTCCATTCGCCCGACATCCGAACCGGCGATGAGAGGCGCTTCGGTCGGGGGCATGTCGGGCGCGGTGACGACCACTTTGCCGACTGTCTGACCTTTGCTGACAGGGGCTGGAATCGGGCGATCGTATTCCACCGTCACCTTCATGTCTTTGCGCGACCTGCGCGGCATCGTTACGACCAAATCTTCGCGCACGGTGAGCGGCACTTTCGGTTCAGCACCGAGCCAGAGCTCGGCATCCTCAGCCTTGTCGCCGGCTGCAAACAGCTTGTAATCGTTGAACTCGCGAAAAGCCCACTCGATCAACCTTTCGCTCTCCTGGGCACGCGCCTTCATTGTCGGCAAGCCGGTAAGCACAAGGATGACGCGACGGTCGTCGCGCTTCACCGAGGCTGTCAGACTGTATCCGGCCTCCTCGGTATGGCCTGTCTTCAAACCATCGGCGCCGAGACCCTTGTAAAGCAGCGGATTGCGATTGCCTTGCTTGATGTTGTTGAACTCGTAATCGATCTCCCCATAGTAGTGGTAATACTCGGGAAAATCCTTGATTGTTCGGATCGACAAAGTCGCCAGATCGCGCGCCGTCATCCAGTGATCGGGATTGGGCAGGCCATCGACATTGGCGAAATGGCTGTCTTTGAGCCCGATTTCCTTCGCCTTCTGGTTCATCAGTTCGATAAAGGTTCCCTCGCTACCAGCCAGGCCCTCGGCCAAGACGAGGCAGGCATCGTTGCCGGACTGGACGATCATGCCTTTCAAAAGGTCTTCGATTTTTATGCGCCCGCCGAGCGGTACAAACATTTTCGATCCTTGTAGCCGCCAAGCCCGCTCACTGACCGGCAATTCGTCATCGAGCTTAGCGCGCCCCTGCTTCAGCATGTCGAAGACAACATAGGCTGTCATGATCTTGCTCATGGAGGCGGGCGGTATTCGCTCATCGGCGCCCTTGTCGAGGAGCACCGTACCGGTTTCGGCCTCGATAATAAATGCGTGCTGCGCCTGGGTCTCCATTCCAGTGCTCGGTTTCGCCGGGGCCGGCGCAACGGCGGTCTGCTTGGGTTTGGGATGAGCGCGCGCAGCAGCTGCAGGTCGACAGTGGAGGCCGACTGCGAACAAAGCAGCGACGACGGCCGCCGCAATAAAAGCCAGCATTCCGCGCATCCTAGTGTCGCGTCCACTCATTTCCTGTGCCCACTGTTGCCCGGACTTCAATCAACGACAATTCGCGCCTCGGGATAGCCGCTGCCGACGACCCGTGTAAGCATCCGATCCGCTTGCTCCACACTGGGCAGCGGACCGAGCCGCACACGATACATCTCGGTACCGTTAACCGAGGCGGTCATCACTTGTGCGGTGCCGAGCGAAGCGATGCGCAACTGTAGCCGCTGGGCATTTTCGCGCAGCGAAAACGCGCCGGCCTGGACGAAGATCCGTCCCGACGACTTAACGGGCACCACGTTTACTTTCTCGGATAAGGATGGCAGCGCTGCGACGACAACGGGCGACCGCACGGCATTTATCGGAACCGCCGGGGGTGGCGGAGCGGTGCGCGGGGTCGGTTTGGCGGCAGCGGACTCGACCGTCGCCACGCTCGGCGCCTCGGCGACCAGCACATTGGTATCGCCCCCGTTACGCTTTGCCAGCGCCGCTACCTCGATGCTCTCATCTTTGAGGATCCTCACCCGGACGAGAGCCGTGCCACCGGTCTCGAAGCCGAGGAGCTGGGCGGCCCGACGCGACACATCGACAATGCGCCCCCGCGCGAACGGACCACGATCGTTGACACGCAACTGGAGCGAACGGCCGTTTTCGAGATTGGTCACCTGCACGACGCTCGGCATCGGCAAGGTGCGATGCGCGGCGGTCAGCTGGTTCAGATCGAAGATTTCACCATTCGCCGTATATTGCTGGTCGAATGCCTCGCCATACCACGAGGCGACCCCGGTCTCGTCGTAATTGTAATCGACCGCCGGATAATACCAGACGCCGCCGATTTGATAAGGTGCACCGACCTTGTACATCGGCCGCCCCGCACGGTAGCGGTCGTTTGGGCCGATCGCTCCATAGCCTCCCGCGCGCTGTGAGCCACAAGCCGTTAGCAAAAGCCCGATGAGGAGAGTTGCTAACAGTGCGCCGGCGCGTTGGGCGGCACCCGTTTCCATCGTGCGGCGCAAAGGCTGGCCGCAATCAACTTCGCGCCATGCTGTCGGCGAGATATCCGACAGCGGCCGCAAAATAGGTGGACTTGTTCCACTTCATGATTGTGCGGAAATTGTCGTAGACAAGAAAGGCTGGACCGCTCATGCCGTCCGGCATAATCAGCGAAGCTTCGCTTTCGCGCCCGGAAAGGGGGCCGGCATCAATGCCACGCACCCCAAGACGGGTCCATTCCCCGGTAGGTCTCTTGACCTCAAGGCCGGTGAAGCGCGCGTCAAAGCCCGCCGGCAGCGTGACCAGCCGCCCCCAGCTCTCGCCGCCGCGCCAGCCCAGCCGTGCGATAAAATTCGCGATCGACGCCAGGACGTCGGCGCGGTCGTTCCAGATATCGCGCCGGCCATCTCCATCGTAATCGACGGCATAGCCGAGAAAGGTCGAGGGCATGAATTGGCACTGCCCCATGGCGCCCGCCCAGGACCCCACCATATTGCCGGCTCGGATGTGGCCCTGATCGATGATACGCAGAGAAGAGATCAGCTCGCCGCGGAAATAGGAGCTTCGCCGTCCGTCATAGGCGAGCGTCGCCAGCGCCGAAACCACGGCGTAATTGCCCATAACCCTGCCGAAATCGCTCTCGATCCCCCAAAGAGCTACGATAACCCTCGGCTCGACATTGTATCGCCGCCAAATCCCTTCGAGCAGCACCCAATTCTCGGCCAAGTGCCGGCGGGCACTGTCCATGCGCTCCGCAGTGACGACCTTTTCGAGATACTCGCCAAAGGTCAGCTGCCGCTCCGGCTGCTTGCGGTCGAGTTCGATGACGTGCGGGAGGAACTCGGCCTCGCGCAGCGCCAGATCGACCATCGATGCCCGGATTCCTTGCGCCGCAGCCTCGCGCCGTATACCGGAGAGAAACGCGGAAAAGTCGCCCACGACCGCCGCTGCCGATCGTGCGACCGTGCCCGACGCCACGAGAAACGGAGCCGCGACCACTAGCCGACGACTGACCCGGAGAGATGCCATCAAAAAACTCGTTGATGCCTGCAACCCCGCGCTTTTCCTGCCACAACTGCGCGAGATCCCACAACAATGACAGCATTCGCGGCGGATTCCGCCCTCGCCGCCTCTGTGGTGCATTAGTCATCCTCGAAGCTATACCGAATCGAGGCCGTGGGCTGGCTCTGAGTGCTTGTTCCCAGCCTGGCTAGAGCCTATCCTGCAGTCAGGTACTAGAGGGAGGATGGCATGGGACAAATCCTGGGCCTTGGTGTCACTCACTTTCCGCCGCTTTCCGGGCCGGATAAAAACTTGGGCCGCATTCTGAAGCGTGCGCTTGAGGACCCCGCCATCCCGGAACGGCTGCGGCACCCGGAGGGCTGGCCGGCGGCGATGCGCGAGGAATATGGCGCCGATGCGGGACTGACCGCCGCTGGGCACCATCGCGAGGCGCTGGTCGCGGGGTTTCGCAATGCCCGGCGCGTATTAGACGAATTTGCTCCCGATTTTGTCGTGATCTGGGGCGACGACCAGTACGAAAACTTCAGGGAAGACATCATCCCCCCATTTTGCGTGCTCGCTTATGAGTCGCTGAAGACGACACCGTGGCAATACCACCGTGGCGCTAATGTCTGGGATGAGCCGGCTGACAAAACCTTTACTTACAGCGGCCATCCCGCCGCCGGTAAATTCATCGCAAGCGGCATGCTGGAAGCCGGGTTCGACGTCTCCTACGCCTACCGGCCGCTGCACCACGATCTCGGCCACGCGTTTCTAAACACGCTGTTGTTCTTGGATTACGATCGCAAGGGCTTTCCGTATCCCGTCGTGCCGTTCCAGGTGAACTGCTACGGGCGCCGGGTCATCGCCCAGCAAGCCGGCGCGCGCGGGCTCAGCGAGTTCCCTTCCGAGGACCAGCTCGACCCTCCCTCCCCCGCTCCGTGGCGTTGCTTCGATCTGGGAGCGGCTTGTGCTCGGGTTGTCGAGACGAGCCCATGGCGAGTAGCCTTGATCGCCTCATCGAGTTGGTCGCACGCCTTTCTAACCCCCAAAAACTACTTGCTTTACCCGGATGTCGACGCTGATCGGGCGCTCTACGAAGCGCTGCAAGCGGGCGATTATGGGACATGGCGACAGCGGCCGTTGAGCGCGATCGAGAACAGCGGCCAGCAGGAAGTCCTCAACTGGATGTGTCTTGTTGGAGCAATGAACGAACTCGGGCGGCGGCCGACGGAAACCTCCTACATACAGAGCTACATCTTCAACTCCAACAAATGCTTTGCCGTCTTCGAATCGTGACGGCGAGAGGCGGAGCATGCCCGACCTCCCGGGAAAAACCTTGGCACGGGAGCTGATCGACAAGAGCCAGGGAGAGAGCCGCGAAACCCCCGTAGAGGAACTGATTCAGGCAATCCGACTGGGTGGCCTGAGCGACGATGCGGCTCACCGGCTGATCGGCCGGCTGTGGACCCTCGAACGGATGTTTTATTACATCTATGGCGGCTGGGGGCAGGGTCTCGAGGTCAACGACTTCCCGCCTTCGGTTAAATACCTGTTCTCGAAGCAAATCCTCGATGAATCGACGCACGAGATGCTCTACCTCGACGCCTTGCTGCGCAAAGGGTTTGCCGCCAGTCAGCAAAGCGCTTTCCGGCATCCTTACGGCCAATTCGTTCTCGATTCCTCACTGGCTTATTACGTCTTCTCACTGCGCAACCTCGCCACCTACCCGCATTCAATCCGCATTGCGGCGCTCAATCTCGGGCCAAAAATCGTTGAGCTCGCCTGGATGGAGGGGCTCGCGGAAGCGCTGGCCGATCCGGAACTCAAGGGCGTCTTCGAGAGCCAGTTCGTCGAGAACCGCAGCCACATCAATATGGGCCGGCGCATCGTCGAGGAGTTCGTCAGGGAGCCGGTCGAGGGCGAACTGTGCCGCTGGGCCTGTGCCGCCGCCAAACGCGACTACGGCCGGTTCTTGGGCGAGCTCAGCGCCTTCATCCTCGGGCACGAGGCGCCTGCCCCACCGGCGCCGCGCCGGCAGGTGACCGATTGACGGAGACCGGCATGCCCAGCCTGAAAATCGACCACGAGCGCTGCACCGAGTGCCGGATGTGCTACGTTGTCTGCCGCGAAATCGATATCAGCGCCGTCTATGTCGCGCTGGAGCCGCTGCACCGCATCGAGATCGATCTTGAAAAATGCACTTACCCCGGGTGCACTGCGTGTCTGATGTACTGCCCGGCCGAAGGCTCGATCATCGAGGCTGAGACCGGCCGCTCGATGGTGCCGCCACCCCGCGAAGCATGGCAGGAGGGCTGAAGATGCATCCCGTTCTCGAACAGTTTCTCGACAGATGGGTGTGGCCGACCATGCCCGGCGCCCCGGGTGCAGAGTTTCGTTTACGCCTTACCAGGGAGAAATGCGTCAAGGGTTGGGAGATTTCGTTGGAGCGGACACTCGGCGAGATCGAGGAGGAGTTGGGGCGACAGGACGAAGCGTGGAAAAAGGAACGCGCGCTGCGCGGCTACGCGGCCGAGGGAGTGCACATGTCGATCAAGCAGATGTCGGGGCAGCTGCTGTCGGTCGATATCGCCGACCAGGAGCGCTACATCGATCTGCAGCGCATGCGCGCCCGCCAGATCTGGGACGAATGCAAGCACAGCAAATTGCACGCCGATGTATTGCTCGGCAAAGGTTGGATCAAAGACGAGCGCGAGCTGATGGGTATTGCTCAGGCCAACACCCAACCGCTCCCCGCCTATTTCGGAATGTCGATGATGTTCCCGCACATCCATCCACTGGCGCGCGCGGCACAGAACTATTACCAGGAAGCCAATGCCTGCATCGGCATCATGGCCTATCTGGACCGGGTCGAGGATCCGCTGGTCCGGCATGAACATCTGAGCCAGCGCGACGAAGAGTTGATGCATTTCATGGAAGGCAAGTTCCAGATCGATTTCCTCTGCGGGACCGCGGAAACGCAAAAACCGGTCGAGGAGGCGCTGGATTATCTGTTGCATCAAGTCGGCGGCATCCGATGAAGGTGCGGATCGACTACGCGATCTGTAATTCCTGCGGCCTTTGCCGGGAGGTTTGTCCGGAATCCGCGATCCGACCGACTTTGCTCGAACCGCGGCACCTCTATGAAGTGCAAGAAATGAAATGTACCGGCTGCGGCGAGTGTCTCGAATACTGCCCGGCACCCGGCGCATTGGCACAATATGAACCCCCACCCTTCCCTCCTCCGCTTGCGAGGGAGGGGGAGCCCGGTATTGAAGGAGGAGAAAATGGCGCGCGAGTATAGGCTGATGTCGGCGGACGGGCACCTTGAAGTGCCGCCGGAACGGTGGGTGCACCGGGTGCCGGAAAAATACCGCGACCGCGCGCCGCGCACCGTCCATCTGCCGGACGGGGGCGATGCGCAGCTGATCGAAGGGCAGCCGTTGCTCGAGGCGAATTTCCTCGATCTGCGCGCCGGCCGTGCCGAGGGGACATGGCAGCCCTTCGGGCTCAAGGTCGCGGACGCCGCCGGCACCGGCTCCCCAGAGCAGCGCGTCAAAGAGCAGGACCAGGACGGGCTCGACGCCGAGGTCCTGTTCCCGGCAATGGTCGCAGGCCCGGTCTTCTGGCGCAATATCAGCCATGACGAGGTCTACAAGGCGGTGATTCGCGGCTACAACGACTGGCTCGCCGAGGAATATTGCGCTGTTGCACCCGATCGTCTGTTCGGCATGGGAGTCATGCCGATTACCAACGTCGACGACGCTATTGCCGAGATGGCGCATTGCAAGAAGCTCGG
>Ga0126381_100005185_pt1 | contig 14295 bp, 11 predicted proteins | sample PanSoiMetPlot_28_FD_96465 | JGI IMG/M metagenome (GOLD analysis project Ga0126381, IMG submission 96465) | Tropical forest soil microbial communities from Panama - MetaG Plot_28 | ecosystem: Environmental > Terrestrial > Soil > Tropical forest > Bulk soil | place: Panama | collected 2016-02-17
AAGGCGTCGTCGAGGATGCTCAGACCCTCTTCGAGCAGGTCCTCGCCGATCACCAGCGGGGGCAGGAACCGCAGCACGTTGCCAAACGTGCCGCAGGTGAGCACCACAAGACCCGCCGCGTGGCACGCGCTCGCGACCGCGCTGGTGGCGGCGGCGTCTGGCTCCAGCGTGCCGGGACGGGTCAGCTCGACCGCGATCATGGCGCCGCGCCCGCGGACGTCGGCGATGATGGGGAACTGCTCGGCCAGCTTGCGCAGCCGGGGCAGCATGATCTCGCCGATCCGGCGGGCACGGCCCGTCAGATCCTCAGCGGCCATCGTCTCGATCGCGCCGAGCGCGGCCGCGCAGGCGACCGGGTTGCCGCCGTAGGTGCCGCCGAGCCCGCCGGAGTGCACCGCGTCCATGACCGGGGCACGGCCGGTCACCGCGGCGAGCGGCAGCCCGCCGGCGATCCCCTTGGCGGTGGTGATCAGGTCGGGCACCACACCCTCGTGCTCGCAGGCGAACCAGTCGCCCGTCCGGCAGAACCCGGTCTGGATCTCGTCGGCGATAAGCAAGATGCCGTGCTGCGCGCAGAACGCGGCGAGCCCGGCGAGGAAGCCGGGTGGCGGCACGATGAACCCGCCCTCGCCCTGGATTGGCTCGATGATCACCGCGGCGACGTTCTCCTCGCCGACCTGCGCGTGGATCAGGGTCTTGACCACCTCGAGCGCCTCGGCCCGGCAGGCGTCCGGGCCGTCGGGCCAGCGCAGCGGGTAGGCCATCGGCATCCGGTAGATCTCGCTGGCGAACGGCCCGAACCCTTGCTTGTACGGCATGTTCTTCGCCGTAAGCGCCATCGTCAGGTTCGTGCGCCCGTGATAGGCGTGGTCGAACGCCACCACGGCCGTCCGGCCGGTAGCCACCCTGGCGATCTTCACCGCGTTCTCCACGGCCTCCGCGCCGGAGTTGAACAGCGCCGAGCGCTTCTCATGCGTGCCCGGCGTGCGGCGGGCCAGTTCCTCGCACACCTCCACGTATCCCGAGTACGGCGTCACCATGAAGCAGGTGTGCGTGAACTGGGCGACCTGCGCGGCGACCCGCGACGCTACCCGTGGCGCCGCGTTGCCAACCGAGGTGACCGCGATCCCCGAGCCGAAGTCGATCAGCGAGTTGCCGTCCGCGTCGAGCAGCACGCCGCCGCCGGCCGCCGTGACGAACACCGGCAGCGTGGTCGAGACGCCGCGGGCGACGGCGTTCGCGCGCCTCTTGAACAGCTCGCGTGAGGCTGGCCCCGGTATCTCGGTGACAAGGTTGCGGCGCTGTGGCAACCCCAGGCCGCCAACGGGGCCGGCTGGTGTTGGCCACGAGGAAGGGGATGCGGTCATGCCTGGCACGATAACATCCGCACATGCCTGAGCTGGATCGCGGTTTGTTCGGGGGCGTTTTCACTCGCGGCGGCGCGGACACCGGCGATGCCGCATGGCTGCAGGCCATGCTCGACGCGGAGGCCGGCCTGGCCCGCGCGCTCGAGCGTGCCGGGCTGGCGCCGGCCGGATCCGGCGCCGAGGTGACCAAGGCGGCGGTGGCCGCCGACTTCGACGTCGCCGAGCTTGGCCGGCTGTCGCTGCTGACCGGCAACCCGGTTCCCGGGCTGGCCCGCGCGCTCACCAGGAAGGTCGGCGGGCCGGCCGCGAGAGCGGTGCATCGCGGCGCGGCCAGCCAGGACATCATGGACACCGCCGCGATGCTGCTCGCCCGCGACGCGCTCGACGCGACCAGGCGCGATCTCGAGCAGGCCGCGGACGCCGCCGCGAACCTCGCCATCAGCCACGGCCAGTCCCTCATGATCGGCCGGACGCTGCTGCAGCAGGCGATCCCCGTCACCTTCGGCATGGTGGCGGCCGGCTGGCTGGCCGGCCTGGACGCCGCGATCGACGGGCTCAGGCAGGTCCGCGACTTCAGGCTCGCCGTCCAGTTCGGCGGCGCGGCGGGGACGCTTGCCTCGCTCGGCGCCGACGGCGCCCGCGTCAAGGCGCTGCTCGCGATGGAACTGGCCCTGCCCGACCCGCCGCTTCCCTGGCACACCGAGCGGCTGCGGATCATCGACGTCGCCGCGGCGATGGCCCGGGTCACCGCGGCTGTCGGCAAAATCGCCAGGGACATCACGCTGCTCGCCCAGCCCGAGGTGGCCGAGGTGACCGAGGTCTCGGACGGTGCGTCGGCGGGCGGCTCCGCGGGGGCCTCCGCCCCGGTCTCCGAAGGAGCCGCGGAACGCGGCCAGGCCGCGCCCCGCCGCCCCGGCCCGCCGGCCCCGCACGGCAATACCAACCCGGTCGCCGCGGTCGCGGTCCTCGGCTGCGCCAGACAGGTGCCCGGCCTGCTCGCCACCCTCGTCGCGAGCGCTGAGCAGGAACACCAGCGCGCGGCCGGAGCCTGGCACGCCGAATGGCAGCCGTACACCGACGTCCTGCGGCTCGCGGGCTCGGCGGCCGCGTGGACCAGGGAGCTGCTCGGCGGCCTGCGCGCCGACACGGCGCGGATGGCGGCCAACCTGGCGGCGGCTGGCGGGCTGCCGCTCGCCGAGCGGGTCACGGCGCTGCTGGCGAACGCGCTCGGCGGGCCGCAGGCGCACGACCTGGTAGCCACGGCCGCCGCCCGGGCCGCCAGTTCCGGGCTGCCGCTGAGCGACGTGCTGCTCGCCGCGCCCGGACTCGAAGAGCAGCTTCAGGAGGCCGGCATCACCGCCGGCCAGCTCGAAGCCGCGCTCGACCCGGCCGGCTACCTGGGCTCTTCGGCCGAATTCATCGCCGCCGCCCTGCGCGCCCATGAGGCACGCGCCCACGACGTCCATTCTGGATAAGGCTTCATAGCTGGACCTCGCACAGCCTTCTAGCTGCGTAATTGTGCCCCAGTCACCAACACCGTCCGCTATGCGAACGCCTGTACTCTAGGCGGCACGGCAGATGTATGGTCGTTCCAAACGCAAAGACGGGAGCGACATGGCGCAGATCGTCTCGCTCGCGGAGGCTGTGCGCTGCGCGGTCCGTGACGGTGACACGGTGGCGATGGAGGGGTTCACGCACCTGATCCCGTTCGCGGCCGGGCATGAGGTGATCCGGCAGGGGCGCCGGGAGCTGACGCTGGTTCGGATGACACCGGACCTGATCTATGACCAGCTGATCGGCGCGGGATGCGCGCGCAAGCTGGTCTTCTCCTGGGGCGGCAATCCCGGGGTGGGATCGCTGCACCGGTTCAGGGACGCGGTCGAGCATGGCTGGCCGCGTCCGCTTGAAATCGAGGAGCACAGCCACGCCGGGATGGCCAACCGGTACGTGGCTGGCGCGTCCGGGCTGCCGTTCGCGGTGCTGCGCGGGTACGCGGGCACCGGCCTGGTCGGCCAGACCAGCACGATCAGCCAGATCACCTGCCCGTTCACGGGCGAGCAACTGACGGCCGTCGCCGCGGTCAACCCGGACGTCGCGATCATCCACGCGCAGCGGGCGGACAGGAACGGCAACGTGCAGCTGTGGGGGATCACTGGGGTGCAGAAAGAGGCAGTTCTTTCCGCCAAACGGTCGGTGGTGACCGTGGAGGAGATCGTCGGCTCCCTCGACGCCAGGCCCGGCGCCGTGGTGCTGCCGTCGTGGACGGTGAGCTACGTGGCGCACGCGCCGAACGGGGCGCACCCGTCGTACGCGCAGGACTACACCGTCCGGGACAACGACTACTACGTCGCGTGGGACGCGATCGCCCGTGACCGGGAGAGGTTCGGCGAGTGGCTGGCCGAGAACGTGCTCGCGGCCGCCGGGAGCCCCGCATGACCGTGGACCCCCAGTATAATACCGAGTATACTACCGAGAACACCAGCCCTGGGTACACCGCCGACGAGATGATGACAGTGGCCGCGGCGCGCGCGCTGGCCGACGGCATGACCTGCTTCGTCGGGATCGGGCTGCCGAGCGCGGCGGCCAACCTGGCCCGCGCGACGCACGCGCCGCGCCTGGTGCTCATCTACGAGTCGGGCACGATCGGCGCCAAGCCGGACCGGCTGCCGCTGTCCATCGGCGACGGGATCCTGGCCCAGACCGCCGACGCGGTGATCTCCGTCCCGGAGATCTTCAACTACTGGCTGCAGCCAGGCCGGATCGACGTCGGCTTCCTCGGGGCGGCCCAGATCGACAAGTTCGGCAACATCAACACCACGATCGTCGGCGGCGACTACGCCCATCCCAAGGTCCGGCTGCCCGGCGCGGGCGGCGCGCCGGAGATCGCCGCCTCCTGCGCCCACGTCATCGTGATCGTCAGGCACAGCCGGCGCACGCTGGTGGACAGGGTCGACTTCATCACCTCGGTCGGCTACGGCCAGGGCCCCGGCGACCGCGAGCGCCTCGGCCTGCGCGGCCGCGGCCCGCAGCAGCTCATCACCGACCTCGGCGTTCTCACACCCGACCCGCGGACCAGCGAGTTCACCGTGTCGGCGATCTTCCCTGGCATCAGCGAGGACACGATCAGGGAGCGCACCGGCTGGGACGTGCGGATCGCGGCGACGCCGCGCGTCCTGCCCCCGCCGTCGGATGCGGAGCTAAAAGCCCTCCGCGGCTTCCGCGGCGCGGGTCCGTGCCAAGCTTGAGGTGTGCGAGGCGCTGAGCTCTTCCCTCATCCAGAACGGGCCCTCCCGACTCTCCGCGACTACCGTGCTGCGGCCGCGCGGATCGCCCCCTACGTTCGGCGCACGCCTGTGCTCAGTGCCCGTGTCGACGGCCGCCCGGTCTGCCTCAAGCTAGAGCACCTGCAGGTCACCGGGGTGTTCAAGATCCGCGGCGCCCTGAACAGTCTGTTGCTAACTCACCCGCCACGCGTCGTCACCGCGTCCGGCGGCAACCACGGGCTCGGCGTCGCGACCGCCGCCCGCTGGCTCGGCATACCCGCGACCGTGTTCGTGCCCGGCACCGTGCCTGAGGCCAAGGCCCGCCGCATCGCCGCCGCGGGCGCGGACGTCGTCAAGACCGGCAGCAAGTACGCCGACGCCGAGCGCGCGGCGCGCGAGCTAGCGGACCGCGAGGGCCTTTACTATCTGCACGCCTACGACGACCCCGCGGTGGTGGCCGGCCAGGGCACGGTCGGGCTTGAGATCCGCGCCGACCTGCCCGACTGCGACGTCGTGGCGGTCCCGGTCGGCGGCGGCGGGCTGCTCGCCGGGGTCAGCGGGGCGATCGCCGCCGTGCGCGCGGTCGCGGTCGAGCCCGAAGGCTGCCCGACGCTGCACGCCGCCGTCGCGGCGGGCGAACCGGTCGAGGTGGGCGCCGACTCGGTCGCCGCGTCGGCGCTGGGCGCCAGTCGCATCGGCGACCTGGCGTTCGCCGCCTGCGTGGCGCACTCCGTCGGCCTCGCCATGGTCAGCGACGAGCAGATCGTCGCCGCCCGCGACCGGCTCTGGGAGGAGTTCCGGCTCGCGGTCGAGCCAGCCGCGGCGACAGTCTTCGCGGCGTGGCTGGCGGGCGACGTGCCCGGCGAAAACCCGTGCCTGCTGCTGAGCGGCGCAAACGCCGATTGGACTGCGTCTTAATAATCGGTTACCAGATAGCAAACAATTAGTCACGTATCCGGCGCCACCGATAGGCTATAAGCGACAATATGGCCCATCGCAGCTGCCGGGGAGCCTATCGGTGCGTCTGCTGCTTGTGCTGATTCCCCTTATCGCGGCCTTCATCGGCATCGTCGGCGCCATCGTCAGCGGCTTGCGATTCCTGCGGCCCGGCCGGGTGCCGCGGCCCCGCCGGATGGTCAATTACCGCGTCCATTACGACGACTCGCTGGGCGCGCGAACCGATATCAAGGGCGTGGCGGAACTAGTCGTCAGGCGACGCGGCCACGACGTGCCCGACGCGAGCCTGGTGATGATCAGGCTCAGCAACGAGGGCGGCCTCGATATCGGCAAAGAACACTGGGTAATGCCGATCAACTTCACTTTCGACGGCCGCGACGTCGTCGGCGTGGAGGTGTCCGACGCCGACGGCGTGCCGCCTGGCCTGCTTCCCGGCGACCAGGATCCCGGACCGGACGCGACCGCCGACGGCCAGAGCATCAGGATCAGCAAGGGCAGGAAGGCACTCGAGCTGCCCAGGATCGAGCTGAACAGGAAGGACCGGATCCGGCTGCTCGTGCTGCTTTCCGGGCCGCGCGAACACTCCGGGCACGCGGTGCAGGGCGACGCGTACATCAAGGGCGCCGTCCGGGGCGGCGGCCTAGTCCGTGAGGTCACGCCAGGCAGGGAGCGGTTCTACATTTTCGGCTGGACAGGGCTGGCGCTGCTGTCCCTGGTCGCCACCGTTCTCCTCGCCCTGATCTACCGGCCCTTCTCCAGCACGCCGCAGGCGTCGAGCTGCGTGGGCGGCAGCATCGTGGTCTCCGGATCCACCGCGTTCGCCCCGGCCATGGCCGATGTCGCGCAGCAGTTCATGCGCGCCTGCCCGTCCGCCACCGTGGGCGTCAACCCGGCCGGCGCCGCGGTCGGCAGCCTCGGGGGTGCCAGCGCCCTGCAGGACACCAGTTCGGCACTCGACCGGTCCACCCACCTGGCGATGTCCGATGGCGCGGTGTCCAAGACCGACTTTCCCAGCCTGGTCGGGCGTCCGGTGGCCATCGTAGTTTTCGCGGTGGTGGTCAACCGCGCGACCGGGATCAACACGCTCACCCAGGCCCAGCTCGCCGGGATCTGGAGCGGACGGTACACGTCCTGGGATCAGCTCGGCGGCGCGCACCTGCCCATCGACATCATCAGCAGGGACACTAGCTCAGGAACGCGGGCGACCTTTGACCACAAGGTCCTGCAAGTGAAAACGGAGCTCGGGCCTTCGTCTTCGCCTGGCAGTTGCGTCAGCAAAGACCTGATTCCGGCGTCTCCGATCATCCGCTGCGAGAAACAGAGCACGGGTGCGCTGCTGCAGGCGGTCAACACCATATCGGGCGCGATCGGTTACGCCGAAGCCGCCGAAGCCGTGCAATATCCGAACATCGACGTGATCGCGCTGGACCGCCAACCCCCGATTTCCGCCGAGGTGAAGACGAACCAGTACCACTTCTGGGCGGTCGAGTACCTGTACACCTATGGCACGCCGGCGGCCGGAAGCCTGCTGTCGGTATTCCTCAACTACATGTACACGGCCTCGGCGTACAGCATTCTGGAAAGCCCGAACTGGGCCGACATTCCATGCGTCCCGACCTCACTGTGTTACAGCTAGCGGCACTGCGACAGCTAGCGCCGCCGCCCGACCACGAGGAAGGGGGCGAACGTGGCGGTCAGGTCCGGCGAGCCGTGCGCCCGCAGCCGGTCCCGCACCCGGGACAGGAACTCGGCGCTCTTCGCCTCACCGAGCGCCCGCGTGCTCGACTGGCTGGCGAGCTGGGCGAGGTAATCGGCCGGGCTGTAGGTAATCCGCACCGGCGGGTAGCGCAGGCTGGCCGTCTCCTCGAAGAACTCCGCTGCCTCGGCGGGCAAGTGCCAGGCCGGGATCGCCTCGGGCGGCGGCGGCGGGTCGCCCGCGTAGCCGACCGCGCGGTAGTCCTGCTGCACGTCGGTCCAGAAGGGATCGGCGTCGGCCGGCCGCGACCACGCGCAGCCGCCGACGGCGAAGGCGCCGCCCGGGCGCAGCAGCCTGGCCGGCTTGGCGTACCTGACCGTGAGGTCGACCCAGTGCAGCGCGCTGAACGCGACGACCGCGGCGAACGGCGCGCCCCCCGGCTCCCAGTCCTCAAAGGTGCCTGTCACCACCGTAGCGGCGGGGAAGGCCGCGAGCCGGCGTGCGGCGAGCGCGGCGAGCGAGGGGTCGATCTCGACGGCCGTGACCGTCAGCCCCCGCTCCGCCAGCGGCACGGTGGCCTGCCCGGTGCCCGGGCCGATCTCGGCGACCCGGTCTCCCGGCGCCAGCCCCGCCAGCCGGACCAGATCGTCGAACAACGCGGCGGGGCACACCGGCCTGGTGCGCTGGAACGCCTGCGCGTCCGTCCCGAACCCGCCGCGCAGCGCGTACCGCTCCTCGTCGTCAAAGCTGGGGACGCTCATGTCGGGATCGCCTAACTCCGTCCTTGTTCGTACAATGCCGGGGTGGATTACCTGCTCGCGGCGATCATCTTCGTCTTCATTGTCACGGTGCTCGTCGTGCTGTGGAGGCGCGAGCATCCTAAGAAGGACTAGCCGCCGGTCCTAGTAACCAAATCATTACACGCCGGTCCGCAACGGCGTCTGCTCCGTATTGTCGCGGTTTAGGGATAACCGCGATCATGATTGGGGAGACGCTCATGCGGACCAGACGGCTCGCGCTAGCCGTGTCGCTTCCTGTTGCCGTGCTGCTCGCCGCCGGATGCCGCGGCACTGAGCCGGTAGCCGGCGCCGCGTACGGGGCGGCGCCCACCACGGCAGCCGCGGCGACCTCCCCGGCCCCCGCCGCCTCCGCCACGGGCTCGGCCGGCGCCGCCGCCTCAGGCGCGCCGATGACCCCCGCCAAGGCGGTGCTCACGATCTCGGCGACGAAGCTCGGTTACGTCCTCGCCACCGCCAAGGGAATGACCGTCTACTGGTACGGCAAGGACGTCAAGAACAGCGGGCAGTCGGCGTGCACGGCAAGCTGCGCGGCCGCGTGGCCCCCGGTCGCCGGCGCGCCCGTCGCGGCGCCGGGCGTCAAGCTGAGCGGCACGCTCGGCGTTATCACCCTGCCGGACGGGGTCGTGCAGGCGACCTACAACGGCTACCCGCTGTACAGCTACGCCTCGGACATGTCCCCGGGCCAGGCCAACGGCAACGGCGTGGGCGGCGTCTGGCACGTCATCACGGGCAAGGCGCTCAGCGGCGCGTAGTGAGCCCATTCGGGCGAATCGGTTGACGCGGTGTAGTCGGGGTATCAGCAATCTGTGTCGTCCACAGCGCAGGCCCAGGCACCGACCAGCCAGGAGGCGCATGGCCGCCAGCTGCTCGTGATCTACCTAGCGCTGATGCTGGCGATGCTGCTCGCCGCCTTGGACCAGACGATCGTCTCCACCGCGCTGCCCACCATCGTGAACGACCTCGGCGGCCTCGCTCACTTGTCCTGGGTGGTCACCGCGTACCTGCTCGCCACCACGGCGACCACCCAGATCTGGGGCAAGCTCGGCGACCAGTACGGCCGCAAGTACCTGTTCCTCGGCGCGATCGCGATCTTCCTGGTCGGCTCGGCGCTGTGCGGCCAGTCGCGGAATATGGGCGAGCTGATTGGCTTTCGCGCCATCCAGGGCGTCGGCGGCGGCGGCCTCATCGTGCTCACCCAGGCGATCATCGCCGACATCGTGCCCGCCAGGGAACGGGGCAAGTACCAGGGCGCCTTCGGCGCCGTGTTCGGCGTGGCGAGTGTGGCCGGACCGCTGCTCGGCGGGTTCTTCGTGGACAACCTCAGCTGGCGCTGGGTGTTCTACATCAACCTGCCGATCGGCGCGCTCGCGCTGGTGGTGATCGCGGTCGTGCTGCCGGCCACGAGCACCAGGCAGCGCCACCAGATCGACTACCTGGGCGCCGTGCTGCTGGCCGGCTTCGCCATCTGCATCGTGCTCGCGACCTCGTGGGGCGGCACCACGTACCCGTGGAACTCCGGCGTGATCATCGGGCTGTTCGCCGCCTCGGTGGTGCTGCTCGGCGGCTGGTACGCATCGGCCCGGCGGGCGGCCGAGCCGGTGCTCCCGCTGCGGCTGTTCCGCAATTCGGTGTTCACCATGGCCGCCGCGATCAGCCTCGCCGCCGGGTTCGCGCTGTTCGGCGCGGTCTCGTTCCTGCCGCTGTTCCTGCAGGTCGTGCACGGCGTCTCGCCGACTATATCGGGCGTGTACCTGCTGCCGATGGTGCTCGGCATGCTGCTCACCTCAGTGGGCAGCGGGCAGCTCATCGCGCGGACCGGCAGGTACAAGATCTACCCGATCATCGGCACGTTCATGATGGCGCTCGCGCTGTTCCTGCTGTCGCGGATGGACGAGAGCACGCCGACGCCGGTGATGAACCTGTACTTCTTCCTGCTCGGCTTCAGCCTCGGGCTGATCATCCAGGTGCTGATCATCGCGGTGCAGAACTCCGTCGACTACGCCGACCTCGGCGCCGCCACGTCCGGCGTGACGTTCTTCCGGTCCATCGGCGGCGCGTTCGGCGTCTCGGTGTTCGGCGCGATCTTCACCAACCAGCTCGCCAGCAACCTGCGCGCCGCGCTGCACGGCATACCGCTGCCGCCCGGCTTTTCCGCCGCCACGGTGCAGTCAGACACCAAACTGCTGAACAAGCTGCCACCGGCCGTTCAGCATGACATCTTGCATGCCTATAGCCTGTCCCTGCATCCGGTCTTCCTCACCGCGGTTCCCATCGCGCTCGTCGCGTTCGGCCTCGCGTGGTTCCTGCGCGAGGTGCCGCTGCGCACCGCCGCGGGCGAGACGCTGCGCAACACGGCACGGTCGGCCGACCTCGGCGAGGGGCTCGGCGGCGCGCCGACGGAGCGGTCCTCCGCCGCGGAGGCGGAGCGGATGGCCGCCCGGCTGTCCGGCACCGACCTGCGCCGGTTCGGGTACGCCAAGCTCGCCAGGGACGCCGGGCTCGACCTGTCCGGCGGCGCGTGCTGGGTGCTGACCAGGCTCGCCAGGCAGGGCCCGACACAAGGCCCCGAGCTGGCCAGGCAGGCCGGGGTTACCGTCGCCGAGGGCCACCCGGTCGCCGAGCAGCTGGTCAGCCGTGGACTGATCACCAGGAACGACGGCGTGCTCGCGCTCACCTCGGACGGTGAGCGGACCGCGGAGAAGCTATTCCGCGCCGAGCACGACTGGATGGAGCACATGCTGGCCGGCTGGTCACCGGAGCAGCACGCCGAACTCGACGACGTGCTCACCAGGCTCTCCCGCGCGCTGCTCGGCGACGAGGCGGACCGCTACCAGGTCGACCGCGTCGACCACTAGCCAGGCAGCGCGCCGGGGTACAGCAGCCCCAGTTCACGCGGGTAACCGGCGATCAGCCGGATCTCGTCGTCGGTGAGCGGCTTGCCGGTCGATGAGGCGCACAGCTGGACGAGCGCGAAAACCAGGTCCTCGCTGTCCGGCGCGATCTCGATCCCGAGCCCGTCGAGCACGTGCCGGAAACCTGCCTTGCCGCCGTACTCGCCGGTCAGCACGACCCGGCCGTCCCTGGCGAACCAGTCATGCGGGAACGGGCCGAGTACCGCGTCGTCGTAAAGCTCGTAGTTGGCGCGGTCCTTCAGCGCCCCGTCGGCGTGGATGCCCGACTCGTGCGCGAACGCGTTGCGTCCGACACCGGGCCACGCGGGCGGCAGCGGCTGGCCGAACGCGTAGCTCGCCCACAGCGCGAACCGCCGCGCCCACGACAGGTCCAGCGGGTCGCCGATCCGCGCGTCCGCCTCCGTCAGGCCGAAACCGTGCTGCACGGCGAGGACGCACGACAGCAGGTCCGCGTTGCCGGCCCGCTCGCCGATCCCGTTCACGCACGTGTTGATCCACGCGTCGTGCCCCGCGTCCAGGTCACCGAGCGCGCCGGCCACTGAGTTCGCGACGGCCATCCCGAGGTCGTTGTGGCAGTGCGTCTCGACCGGCATGCCCGCCGCGGCGGCCAGCTTGGCGAACCGTTCCCTGATCCGCCCCGGCGTCTCGCCGCCGATCGTGTCGCAGTACCTGACCCGCGTCGCGCCCGCGTCCCTGGCCGCGAGCGCGAACTCGAGCAGGAATCCTTCGTCGGTGCGGGAGCCGTCTTCGGCGTTGACCCCGATCGTCTCGGCGCCCGCCGCCTTCGCCGCCCGCACCGCGGCGGTCATCTCCGCGATGATCGAGCCGCGGTCCAGCTTGCCGCGGAACTTGTGCGCGATCATCTGGTCGGACGTGGAGATGGACAGGTTGTAGTGCCGCAGGCCCGGCCCGTCAGGAACCACCGCGGCCGCGGTCGCGACGTCGCTGGTCACCGCCCGGCACCAGCCGGAAAGGCGCAGGTCGCCGAATGCTCCCGCCGCCCCGAGCGCGAGGCACGCCCGCACGTAGGGCGCCTCGTGGAACAGGAACGGGAAGCCGATCTCGGACTGCGCCACGCCCAGCCGCCCGAGGTAGAAGTTGACCATGATCTTGCCGAACTTGGACAGGCCGGTCCGCGCGGTCTGCACGCCGTCCCTGTTGGTCACGTCAAGGAAGTGAATCGAAGGCATGTGTCAAGATTGACAACTTGAGCTCCAGTAAATCAACATTGATTTTAGTCAACCATTACTGGATGTCCTGCCTTTACTGGATGTCCTGCCCTGACTGGATGCCCGCCTTGACTGGATCCGCTGCCATGACAGACTTCCTGACCGCCGCGGAGGCCGCCCGCCGCCTTGGCGTCAAGCCCGCCACCCTGTACGCGTACGTCAGCCGCGGCGTCCTCACCAGGACACGGGGCGCCGACGGCCGGGCGAGCCTGTTCGACGCGGCGGAGATCGAGCGCCTGGCCAGGCGCGGCCGCCCGCGGCGGCCCCCGGGCGCCATCGACATCACCGTCGAGTCCCAGATCACCGAGATCGCCGGCGACCGGCTGCGGTACCGCGGCCTGGACGTGATCGAACTCGCCCGCACCCGGTCGTTCGAAGACGTCGCGACCTTGCTCTGGACCGGCGCGCTGGGGCAGGAATCTCAGGCGCGGCAGGAATCTCAGGCGTGGCAGGCGCCGGCCGCCGCGCTGGCCGTCGGCCGGGCGGCCCAGTCCGCGCTGCCATCCCAGACCCTGCCGCTCGAGCGGCTGCAGGTGATCGTCCCCGCCATGGCGGCGACCGATCCGCTGCGGCTGCACCTCGACCGGCCGGCGGTGATGGCGGCGGGCCGGTCCGTCATCGCCGGCATGGTCGACTGCCTTCCCGCCCAGGACACGCCGGCGACGCAGGACTGCGACATCGCGCCGATCGCGGCACGGCTGTGGGGCCGGCTGTGCGTCAGGGCGCCGTCGCGTGCGATGCTCCGCGCGCTGTCCGCCGCCCTGGTGCTGCTGGCCGATCACGAGCTCGCCGCCTCCACCCTCGCCGCGCGTGCCGCCGCCTCGGTCCGCGCGGACCCGTACGCCGTGGTCGCCACGGGCCTCGGGGCGGTCAGCGGCGCGCTGCACGGCGGGGCGTCGCTGGGCGCGGAGACGCTGCTCGCCGCGGCGGCGGGCCCGGCGGACGCGCCCCGGGTCGTGGGCGACCTGCTGCGGCGGGGGGAGAAGGTGCCCGGGTTCGGCCATTTCGTCTACCGGACAGCGGACCCGCGCGGCCAGCTCCTGCTCGACCTGGTCCGCCGCGCGGCACCGAAATCGCGCCAGCTCGCCGTGGCCGACGCCATCCTCGCCGAGGTCAGCCGCCGGTCGCTGCCCGAACCCAACATCGACTTCGCCGTCGCGACCCTCGCCAGGTCGGCCGGCATGATCCGTGGCGCGGGCGAAGCCATCTTCGCGATCGCCCGCGCGGCCGGCTGGACCGCGCACGCCCTCGAGGCCTATGAAAGCGGGGTCCCGCTGCGCCCGCGCGCCGCCTACATCGGCCCGGTCTACGCATGACCGGAGTGCGGGTGTACCGCTATGTCGGTCCACCTGAACTGCGGACGGCGACGCGGTCCGATGTAGCCGGCGCGGTGATCGGGACACACGACGACGTTGACGCCTGGCTGAGCGGCTGTGATGTGGTCGAGGCGCGTGAGCCCTTCACCTTCGTCATTGACCTGAGAGGTACTTTGCGGGTGGCGGCGCGGCGGAGTGAGCATGTGGCTTGTGCCGGTGGCGAGCCGGTTTTGAGCGCGGGCGAGATCGCCTTTGGTGAGGGGCCGAACGGCTTGGAGGTCACGGAGGTGACTAACCAGTCGACGGGCTACTGTCCGGAAGCCAGTTCCTGGCCCGCGGTCGCTCACGCTCTCGACCGTGCTGGACTGGCCCATCCCGGCCGGTTTACCGATGAGTTCGTGTTCCGCCGCTGCCTTCGGTGCGGGGAGCGCAACGTGGTCAGGGACGGAGACTTCACCTGCGCGATCTGCGACGGAGAGCTCCCGGCGTCGTGGAATTTCGATGTGGAGTAGCGCGGTCTAGTCCGTTGTCCGCCTCGGGCTTTCAACCGGTTAGCTAAGTGTGGCCCCCAGGTCAGGCACTAGGGACAGCTTGGTCGATTAACTAGTGTTAGTATTCTAATAAGCATAGTCAGATAAAAATTTACACGAAAATCTGTTTCCAGCAGCGTCACCCTGACGAGGAGCCTCGATGCCGCAGCAGCCGCCGGAACCAGGTCACGGCGCGGGCGACCAGCCCGCTCGCGACCCCGGTGG
>Ga0126381_100005186_pt1 | contig 14294 bp, 15 predicted proteins | sample PanSoiMetPlot_28_FD_96465 | JGI IMG/M metagenome (GOLD analysis project Ga0126381, IMG submission 96465) | Tropical forest soil microbial communities from Panama - MetaG Plot_28 | ecosystem: Environmental > Terrestrial > Soil > Tropical forest > Bulk soil | place: Panama | collected 2016-02-17
GCGACAAAAGCCTGACGAAGAGCGGCAATGCGTGCGCGTTACCCGTCGGCAATTTCGGCGACGAAGATTTCCGCTTCGTTTTCTACTACTCCATTTTCCCTAACATGCTGCTGAGTCTGCATCCGGATTACGTGATGGTGCATCAGCTTGAACCGCAGTCACCGGGACGAACCCTAATATTCTGCGATTGGTTTTTTAATCCCGACGCATTCAAACGCAGCGATTTTGATCCGGAAGATGCCGTTAAGTTTTGGGACATGGTCAACAAGCAAGACTGGCACGTGTGCGAGTTGAGCCAGAAAGGCATTTCCTCGCGCGCGTATGAACCCGGACCTTACTCAGCGCGGGAAACTATTCCGGCAGCGTGGGACCGTGAGTACTTACGTTATATGAAATGAAGGCAGGGGCGGTTCACGGAACGGACCCGAGGCGGATTGGAGCTTGTAGGCGATTGTGGTCAATCGCCCTACCTTGACTAACTAGAGGTGTTCCAAGATTTTTGCGGCGATCGATTTTTCTGAATCGAGAACCGCCTTGGGAGCAGGACCGTGAAATCCAATTGTAATGAGGATGTCGCCCTTGAGAACATGCAACATCGCCATGCCGGTCTCGTTAGGACAAAAAATGGCTTTATCGCCAAGACCTTCTACCGGAGTCGATTTGCTGCGATCGGCGGGCAGCACGGAAAACATTGTCTGAGTAAGATGCGGCGGAGCGTCTTGGCCCGCATAAAGAACGTCGAAATAGAGACCCTTATCGCCTTCGACCGAACGATAACTCCACTCCGACTCGTAATAGCCGCCAGTGCCGTTCTTGTTCTGGCCTTTGGGGTCTTTCACCGGCGCTCCCACGATTTTCTCGACATCGGACTTAGTAATGACTTTTGGGACGTCGATTTTATCGCCAGCCATTGAGGAGCGCAGGCCGCCGTAAACAATGAGCAAACCAGTGACGTAGATCGTTAGTCTTCTCATAAAATCCTTTCCATGAAGTTCGGCGAAGCATGACGGGATCGCGCCGTCACATCAACGTTCAATTATGAACGACCGAAGAATCGCGCTTTGTGATCAGGAATCTAACATCTAGTATCCAGCATTAGGAGCCATGCCGCCGCCGTTGACTTACGCCAGTTATCTGGACCTCGAGAAACTGCTCTCGCTTCAGAAGCCGCGCTCCAGCCCGCCGGAGCATGATGAGACGCTGTTCATCATCATCCATCAGACTTACGAGCTTTGGTTTAAGCAGTTGCTCCATGAGTTTGACAAAATTAAGAGAGATTTTTCCGCAGGCGATCTCTTTGGGGCAATCCACACGTTCAAGCGTGTGCGCACCATCATGAAAGTACTCGTGGCCCAGGTAGACATTCTCGAAACGATGACGCCGTCGTCGTTTTCGAGTTTTCGCGACCGGCTCGAGACAGCATCAGGATTTCAGTCCGTGCAGTTTCGCGAGATTGAATTCGAACTCGGATACAAACGCGCCTCAACGGTCAAGTATCTGAAGCCGGACTATCCGGGGTACAATCGGGTGAATCAGTTGCTGACTGAACGCACAGTCGTTGATCATTTTTATGATTTTCTTGAGACCCGCGGCGCACAGATTCCGCCTGAGTTGAAGAATCGCGACGTGACACAACCGAACGGGCCAGACGAACGTGTGCAGAAAGAGATTCTACGTTTATACAAGAGTTCGCCTGAATGCTCGATCCTGTTCGAGTTGATGACCGATTTCGATGAAGGTCTGCAGGAGTGGCGTTACCGACACGTCAAACTCGTGGAGCGCACCATCGGCGCGAAGAAAGGCACCGGCGGATCGCCGGGTGTGCCGTTTTTGAAGGAATCATTATTCAGGCCGATCTTTCACGATCTGTGGGCGATCCGACACGAAATGTGACCGTGCCGCCTTGGTACCGCAGAATGACAAAGCGCTAATATTAAAACTAGAGGCGGAGAAATTCGCGCACTGTTCCCGAAAACAATTGTGCTTTCTCTTTTTCGTGAAGATTCATCGAATCAATTAGTTTGCCCGGATGGGTTTCGCCTAACGAAAAGGGGTAATCCGAACCGAAAGCGACTCGTTCTGTACCGAACAGTTTGAGAAGCAGCTTCAACGCGTCGACGTCATGAAGAAGTGAGTCGACGTAAAAGCGCGCCGGCATTCCGTCGTGAGCCAGGTAGCGACGTGGCCTGGTGCTGTTTTCCGCCGCCACTACATCCGGGCGCACACGAAACGCGTGATCAACGCGACCGATGGTAAATGGAAACGAACCGCCGCCGTGCGCAAACGCGACGCGCAGTTTCGGAAACCGCTCGAACACGCCTCCAAAAATCATGGAACAGATTGCCAGAGACGTTTCTGCCGGCATGGCGACCAGCCAAGGCAGCCAGTATTTTGGCATACGCTCGCTGCCCACCATGTCCCACGGATGAACAAAGATCGCAGCATCGAGTTTTTCAGCGGCGCTCCAAACCGGTTGAAGCGCTGCATTATCCAGGTTCAAAGTATCCACTCGTCCAAAATTCGGATTCGCGTCAACATGCGTTCCGATCTCCGCGCCGCGGAGCCCGAGCTGCCGGATGCAGCGTTCCAATTCCGCTGCGGCGAGATCGGGGTCCTGCATTGGAATAGTTCCAAGACCGGTGAAGCGCGTTGGATGATCGCGAACCACTTCGGCAATGTGATCGTTTAGTCGTCGGGAAAGATCGAGCGCATCAGTCGGTTTCGCCCAATAACTGAACATTACCGGAACTGTGGAGAGGACTTGCATCGAAACCCCCTCGCCGTCCATCTCTTCGATTCGACGCGTCGGCTCCCATACATTGTCGGTGATTTCCCGAAACAATTGATCGCCGACCATCATGCGCGCGCAGCACGGTTTGTAATGATCAAGCCGCACAAAACCGGCGTAGCCGTATTTTGCGTCGAGATCCGGCCAGTCGCGCGGCAAAATGTGGGTGTGCAGATCGATTTTCAACGGCTGGAATTGTAGGGCGTTTGATTCGCTCGCGCCAGCGTGCTCTCCCTTCGGGCTTCTCGTCTGTGTCGCTCGGCGTCCGCCGACTCCATTCTGTGAAACGCCAATGTCGAAAGGTGTCTGCCCCAGACGCCCTGTAGCAATAACTCTAAAGTGCTTTTACCGGCTGCGCTTTTTCCACTTTCTTACCACACTTTTTGCAAGTCCGACGCGCGTCGTCGCTCCAGAATTCGAGCATTGCCTTGCTAAAATGGTCGACAATGTCTTTGCAATCGAAGTGGATGTCTTCCACCAGTGCTCCACAATTTTCACAGTAGAAAATGACATGCTCCTTTTCACCCGGCGGTCGACGCCGCTCCACTACCAAGCCAATGGTGTTGGGAGGACGCTGGGGTGAGTGCGGCGTATTGGGCGGAATAAAAAAGGTTTCGCCCTCGTGGACAACGTGATCAACGATGCGATCGTCTTCGCGGATGCGCACCTTGATGTCTCCTTTGAGCTGATAGAAATACTCTTCCGAATCAACCAGATGAAAATCGTTCCGGGCGTTGGGCCCTTTGATGACCATGACGAAAAAATCTCGCCCGTCGTAAAGATACCGGTTGCTTACTGGTGGCTTGAATTTATCAGCGTTTTCCTCGATCCACCTCTCTACATTGATTGGCGATTGCACTCTGGTCATGACATGAGCGTATTGTGCGCTTGCAAAGCGTCAAACTCACTCGATTGATTCAAGCCTAACTGGCTTACCTCGGCGGCTGAACCCGGCGGTTTCAGAGGCAGCCACGTAAGCGATTAAAATCGACTTTAAAGTTGAATGAATGACCTCCCAATGAATAATATCCGCCGCCCTGTGAACAATGGCCAAGTGTTGAGAATTGCAGCCGCACTGCTCGCCGCGCTGATTATTTGCAGTTGCGAAGAATACCCAACGCCCTATCAACCGGGGATGTATCCCCGCGCTACTCCCGCAGGCTGGTGGGAGGACGAAGGCGTTTCCGGAAAGCCGCGCATTGTTGTGCACATCGGCGAGCAAAAAGCTTACTTTTACAAAGGCAAAACCCTAGTGGGCGAAACAACTGTCTCCACCGGCAAGCCCGGCTTTGGGACGCCGCCTGGACATTACACGGTGGTTTTGAAAGATGCGGAGCACGTATCGAGCGTGTTCGGCGATTATGTGGACGATTCCGGCAGTGTGGTTAGGTCCAACATTGACTCACGAAAGGATCGCCGCCCGAAAGGGTCCCATTTCGATGGCGCGCGAATGCCGTACGCCATGTTTTTCACGGGAGGCTACGCGATGCATCAGGGCTACGTCCCGCCGTTTGCCGCGTCCCATGGTTGCATTCGTTTGCCGGGACATATGGCAGTTGAATTTTTTGAGCACGCTCCTGTCGGAACTTCGGTGACGGTAACCGAGTGAGTCGATGCCTGATTCAAGTCGCATCGCTCAGCCGCTGCGCACCCAATCGATCCGGCTGAGATATAAGATCGTCGCTTATGTGGCGGCGTGGTTGGCGGCGCTTTTCGCGACTAATCCCAGCGGCAAATATTGGCCGCTGGTCTACATGTTTCCCCTCGGTCTTGCGGCTTTTCTTAGCCGCTACTGGGCTAACACTGGTGGCTGGGGAGTTTTCATAGGTTGCATCGGGGCTTACGTCGTGCACGCCTGGTTTTATTTCCGATCGCGAAAGTTTCGGTCGACACTGCTGCTATTCGGTATCCTTGCAATTCTGTTCATCTGCAACGTCTCGGGTTGCCGGGCGATGCTGAATACGCATTGACGGTGACGGTTGGGTGCAGAGGAATGCTTCGCCCTGAGAGCCGTGCTAACGTACGCGAACCATGCATAAAAGTGTTGTCGCCGCAGACAGGATCTGCGATGTCGGCCTAACGAAGGAGGAACTCCAGCGGTACTCGCGGCATCTCATCATGCCCGAGGTCACTACTGAGGGACAAAAACGGCTAAAGGCGGCGCGGGTTTTGTGCATCGGAGCCGGCGGTTTGGGCTCCCCTGCTGCGCTGTATCTGGCGGCAGCAGGCGTGGGAAAACTTGGGCTCGTCGACTTTGACCGTGTCGACCTCACGAATCTCCAACGACAGATTCTTCACGGAACAAAAGATATTGGCCGCAGTAAACTCGAATCTGCGTACGATCGACTGCGCGACATCAACCCGGACATCGAAGTTCAATTGCACGAATGCCGATTATCGAGTGAAAACGCGGAGCAAATTGTTGCTGAGTACGATGTGGTCGTGGACGGTTCGGATAATTTCGCCACTCGCTACCTATCCAATGACGTTTGTGTTTTCGCGGGGAAGCCAAATGTCTACGGGTCGGTTTTCCGGTTTGAGGGGCAAACCACAGTGTTCGCGCCGCAGTTGGGCGGACCCTGTTATCGCTGTCTGTTTCCGGAGCCACCCCCACCGGAGTCAGTCCCGAACTGCGCGCAAGCGGGTGTGCTCGGGGTTTTGCCTGGCATCATCGGAATGCTTCAGTCGATTGAAGCAATCAAGCTGATCATAGGTATCGGTGAACCGTTGATTGGACGCCTACTGCACTTCGACGCGCTGAAGGTTACATTTCGCGAGTTAAAGCTCCGACGCGATCCGCATTGTCCCGTGTGCGGCGAAAACCCGACAATCTTTGCGCCGATTGATTACGATCAGTTTTGCGGTGCGCAGGATGACGCGAGCGTTCCTCAAATATCGGTACAGGAATTAAAAGGGAAGATGGACTCGCGCGAAGCATTCGAATTGATCGATGTACGGGAGCCGTTCGAATTCGAGATCGCGCGAATCGATGGCGCGAAATTAATCCCGCTCGGTGAAATCCCCGAACGCGCAGACGAACTGCATCGCGACGAAACCTTTATCGTCCATTGTCACAGCGGTCGCCGCAGCGCACAGGCCGTGCGACTGCTAAAGCAACGCGGTTTCGCCAACGTGTATAACCTCGAAGGCGGAATCGATGCCTGGTCGGAATTCATCGATCCGACCGTGCCCAAATACTGAGACAATCTCATTAAAACCGCGGCTTCAGCTCGCTAATCGTACCACAAGTTAGAGGCAGGTGGCCCCTGACACGCCGGGTTAAAAAGACCTGTGTTAATCAGATTTCTTTAGGGCCCCAGCGAGTTCGTCGCCGCTGGGAACGTTGTGCCATTGCGCTAACAATTCCCCAGTTTTTCCGAATATGAACACACAGAAATCGCTCGTTCCCGCGGATTGGCCTAATTCCGAAGCGAGCGCCCCGTCAAAATCAGTGGCCACAAATATGTCGCTTTTGGCATCACGCGAGATTTTATGCGCGTCATACCGTGCCTGAAGCCGTTTTGCCGCTTCACTTACGCGATGCCGAATGAACGCAGTAGCCACCCGGCGGCCTATCGCCATGTGTCTGCCAGTGAAATGGACAACCGTAATCATTCTGTAATTCGGATTGCCGAGGCAAAAATCTGGAACATGATCACCCACGATCCGTGCTTGTTCGCGGTCAGCAGCCGCGGTCAACACGACAATAGTCACGTGCCCGTCGGCCGTGGAAAGTTTGTTCCCGTCGATGTCGACAAAGCTGATCGAATAGGTGTGGCCTGTTGAAAGCACACCGCGCGCAGGCATTGCGGTGAGGAGCGCCAACGCCAGTAATAAAAAGATTTGAAGTGCACGCACACTCACAAGTAAGCAAATTGCCGACAATGCGCCGCACTGACAACTCTCAGCCTCGCCGTTCCCGTTCTTTGTCCCTGTGGAGCGCAAACGCGAACTGGCTTTGCTGCCTCCTGCTTTTGGCCTGCGGATTAGCCGGGTGCGATCGGGTAGGCAGTTCCCGTTACACTCAGCTGATGCAGGATGCCGACAACAAATCCGCACAGGGCGACTTCGAACGAGCAGTAAACCTTTATGAAGCCGCACTCGATGATACTCCACGCGGCGCCGAGGTGCACTACAAACTGGCCCTTCTTTACGATGACAAGCTCAACGACCCCGTGAGCGCGCTGCATCATTTCAAGCGTTACCTCGCGCTAAGTCCCAACGGCTCCCATGCAAAAGACGTTAAGGATTCGATCAAACGCGACGAAATCGCCGCTCTCACGGCATTGTCCGGCGATTCCGTTATCACGCGCGCAGAAGCAGCGCGGCTGCGCAATGAAAATCTTATGCTGCACAAGCAACTAGACGGGCCCGAGGCGTCACGAACAGCATTAGACAAGTCGGAAACCAACGACGCCAGGAAACCCGGATCAAAAAAGCCAAGCCAAACTTATGTTGTGCAGTCGGGCGACACGCTCGCGTCGATTTCGCGAAAGTTTTATAAATCTTCAAACCGTTGGAAAACCATCCTCGACGCAAACAAAAAGAGTATTCGCAATCCAAAAGACCTGACCGTCGGTCAGACGCTGGTCATTCCGTAGCGCTCCGACTCTACCCGATGGCATCTCAGATGCCGATCAATTCGCGTTGCCAGGGAACAAGCAAAGCCGTTGCCCTCGCAGGATCAGCTGCGATCGATTCGAGAGCGCCACGGGATGCGATGAAGGATCGCTCCAATCCAAATCGCTCCGCTGCTTCATCTCGTCGTTCCCGCAATTGATCGGCGCGTCGACGCATTTCGGAAGTCGGCCGTGAACCGGAGCGGCGGCGCATTACTGGCCACTCCGATTGCGGCGATTGCAACGCGATTTTTGCCGCTTCACGGAATGTCTGTCGCCGGCGAGCGGAAAAGTGTTTGTAATCGGGAACGCGTCCGGAGGTGAAACTTTCCGCGGCGTTCAAGAGCTCGCGGTTCTGTAAAATATGGAACGGCGGTCGATCTGACATCTCGGCTTCTGCCTCTCGCCATTGCCACAGCGCGCGGAGAACTGCTCCAGTACGCGGATCGAGCGCGCCTGCTCCCCCGATGCGCCAAAGCTCATCCTCGGTCCGTTCACGCTCAGCGGCTGCCAACCCAATTGCGCGCTCACACGATTGCCGAAACCAATCGCGGCGTTGAACTCGCTCCAAGTCTTGTTCCAACCTGGCTGCCAGCGGCAACAAATAGTGCACGTCGTCGAGCGCGTATTTCAGCATTCGCGGCGGCAGCGGTCGGAGCGCCCAATTTGCCTTTTGCGAATGTTTATGAAGCTCAACATTAAAGAAGCGCTTTAGTAGCGCACCCAGACTGAATTCGCGAATCCCAAGCAACCGCGCCGCAACGACTGTGTCGAAGATTCTGGTCGCTGTGAAATTCAAGCCGCGCCGCAGCATCCGGAGATCATAATCGGCGGCATGCAAAACGATCTCCCTCGGTTCCAATGCGCAGCGCAGCGACTCCAAATCGAGATTGCGCAACGGATCAACAATGAAATCGCAAACTGATTGGGTCATCCCGGCCGACGTCGAGGAGTCGCGTGGCAATAGGTTTGAGGCAATTCGGCCGGATTCTTCGATGTTGCTCAGGGTGACCGCGGGTGGCGCGCTGATCTGAATCAAGCAAAGTTTTTCCCGATATGAATGCAGACTGTCTGCCTCGGTATCAAGCGCGATGCGATCGGCCGACTCGATTTGCCGAACCAAATCGGCCAACCGCTGCTCCGACGCGATCACATCGTGTGAAGCAGGTTTTGCCAGTGCCATTTCCCTTACCGCAATCCGCTCAAGAGCAATTCGGCGTTTGTTTTGGTCGCGTGCAGATTGTCGATGAGTTTTTCCATTGATTCGAGCGGTGGTAGAGCGGCCATTGTTTTACGCAGCATCTGCACGCGCTCCCATTCCTCCGGATGATATAGCAATTCCTCCCGCCTTGTAGCCGAGAGCATCGGGTGAATCGCCGGGTAAATTCTCTTTTCCTGCAGCGCCCGGTCGAGATGCAATTCCATGTTGCCCGTTCCCTTGAACTCTTCGAAGATCAGTTCGTCCATTCGGCTGCCGGTTTCAGTCAACGCTGTGGCCAGCACGGTGAGGCTGCCGCCCTCTTCTGCGTTCCGTGCCGATCCGAAAAATTTCTTGGGCTTAATCAGCGCCTTCGCTTCGACGCCGCCCGACATGATGCGGCCTTTGCCCGGTTCGAGGTTATTATAACCGCGGGAAAGTCGCGTGAGGCTGTCGAGCAACAGCACCACGTCGTGTTTCATTTCTACGAGACGTTTCGCACGCTCAAGCACCATCTCCGCAACCTGCACATGCCGTTGAACGTTTTCGTCGAAATTTGAATGATAAATTTCGCAGTCGATCTCCCGCTGCAGATCTGTCACTTCTTCCGGCCGCTCGTCCACCAACAGCAGGATCAAAACAATCTCGGGATAATTTGCCCGAATCGCCTTCGCAATTTCCTTGAGCAAGATGGTTTTGCCCACTCGCGGAGGCGCAACGATGAGGCCGCGTTGCCCACGACCGAGTGGCGTCAGCAAATCGACCGCGCGCGCGCAGACGGAGGTCGTGTTGGGGTTCTCCAGGATAATTCTGCCTTGTGGAAACTGCGGTGTGAGCTTGTCAAAAGCCGTAGGTTGTTTCCATTTTTCGACGGGTTCTCTCTCGACATGCGTAACCTTGTCGAGAGACAGGAATTTCTCGCGCTGCACCGGCAAACGCACCACGCCGGCAATTCTTTGGCCGGGCCGGAGATCGTATTGCTCAATCAGTGAGCGCGGAACGGCCACGTCTTCGGGAACAGGGAGAAAATTTAATTTCGGCCAGCGCAACATTGCAAAGGAATCGCTCACCTGATCGAGAAATCCTTCCACCGAAACGATTGCGCCACCGGCCACTACCGCGCGCACAATGTCGAGAATGTGCTGATGCCGCGACCGGGCGGGATGCAGATGTAGATCGAAATCACGGGCTAGGGCTTTGAGTTTCTTCTCCGAAAACTCCTGAAGCTCGTTTAAATTAAGCTCGCGCGGCGCTGTGGTAGCGGCCGAGTCGCCTCCATCGTTTTCGTGTGCAGGCGGCACGCCTGCCTCTTCAGTTTCCGTCTGTGAGCTCAACGTCTCTGCCTTTTCTTCCATGTTCGCGCTTGCCATGAGGCGACCAAAAATCGCGCCTGCTCCATCAGCGACGTTCGGTTCCCATTGTTCCAAACGACGTGGTCGGCGCGTCCAATTTTTTCTTCGAGTGGCATTTGCGAGTTAATCATTTGTTTAGCTTCGGCATTTGTCACCGACATCCGCTTTCGTAGCCGCGCCAACTGTACGGTCTGCGAACAGGCCACCACGACCACGCGATCGCACAAGGTTTCACCACTGGTTTCATAAAGGAGCGGAATATCAGCAAAGAAAAGATTGGGAGAATTGCGATGCTCTTTCGCCTCTGTCCTCCATTGGCGGCGAATCCGCGGATGAAGGATCCGCTCAAGCGCGCGTTTTTTAATCGCGTCGCCGAACACTATCGCTCGAAGCTTCGCTCGATTCAAGTCACCCGCGGTTGAAAAGACTTTCGTGCCAAATTCACGCCTAATTTGTTTTTCCACTTCCGGCCGATTCAGGAGCACATGAGCCGCCACGTCTGCATCGAAGAATGTTGCAACCGGCAGAAGCTCGCGCAGGCATTCGAGAAACGTGCTTTTACCCGTGGAAATTCCGCCAGTAATCCCAATTGCAGGCATGACAGCGAACGTCACCGTGGCGTGATGCCTTCGGCGAGATCAACATGGAAACTTTGTTTCAACTTCGCAGTTCCGAACGTTAGCTCTGCCGTGTAATCACCAGCGGAGACAAACCGCTCCGCCTTTTCACCGCCGTATTCTACCCTGACATCTTTGGTCGGCCGCAAATCCCAGTTCAAACGAGTAAAGCCTGGCGTGCCTGGCGCCTTCAGGTTCGCCACTGGTTGTCCGGTCGCTGTGGTAACAGCGATTTTGATTTCGTCGCCTGTAAATTCGCGTACCCAAACTGTAAACAGCGCGCCCTCGGCCGGGTTCTCACCGCGATAAACGCCTTTGCCGTTCGAGTCCACAAATCCAGGTTGCAGATATCTGGCCGTGACGGACCGCACACTAAACAAGTGAGCCGACTTCGCGGCGATTTCCGGATTGAACTCGCGAAACGGAACGCTGTCATCAAGAATGGCGAGGCTCCGCCCATGCGTGGCGATAACCAGATCTGATGTGCGCGGATGAATCTGGATATCATCAACACGCACCGGAGGCACATCGCCAATACGCACCCAGTGTTCGCCTTGATCAAACGATGCGAACACTCCGAAATGCGTGCCTGCATAAAGCAGTTTTGGATTTACCGGGTCTTCGCGCACGACTTCGACCGGGCCGACCGATGGAAGATCGCCCGCAACCGGCTGCCACGTTTTTCCTAGATCAGCCGTTCGCAAAATCGACGGACGCTCATCCCCCGTGCGATAACCATTGGTGGCGACGTATGCCACAGTCGCATCCAATTGAGAAGGCTCGATGCGCGAAATCCATTGACCGCGCGCCTGCTCAGGCAAATTGTCCGTCAACTCCGTCCACTTGCCGCCCTCATTTTCTGTCACCCACAGCCGCCCGTCGTCTGTCCCCGCCCACAGCAGCCCCGCGCGCTTAGGCGATTCCGTCAGTGAAAACACAGTGCCGTAACTTTCAGCACCGCTTCCCGCGGCAGTCGTGCGTCCCGGCTCGTTGCGCGTTAGATCAGGACTGATCACCGAATATTTTTCCATGCGGTCGGTTAGCCGGAATACGTAATTGCCCCCCAGATAAATCACACCCGGTTTGTGCCGGCTCATGATCATGGGCGAATTCCAGTTGAAGCGATAACGCGGCTGACCTTCAGCGGGTTCTGGTCGCAAACGCCGTATCTCGCCATTTTGCAAATTGATCCGGTGCAATTCGCCTTGCTGGCTTTCGGCGTAAAAGGTGTCGCGATCCGTAGGATCGAACAGCACATAAAAACCATCGCCACCAGCGAGCGCAATCCAGTCGCAATTGCGAATCGCTTCCTTGCTTTGCACGCCGCTGGGCCCGACCCAGTTTTCGTTGTCCTGAAGACCACCCGCAATTCGGAAATACGGTTTCGTGTCGTCGAGGGAGATTCGATAAAATTCGCCTGACGGAATTTTGTTCAGATGATCCCAATTCTTTCCACCGGCAAAGCTTTGATACACACCGCCATCAGTTCCGAGCATTACACGCTGGCAAACTTGAGGCTTTGGCGGCTTGTTCTTTTCTTCAGGCTTAGGCGGTTTCGGCGGCGGCACCGTGCCGGGCTGAATTGCGAACGCGTGATGATCGGGATGAGTTTTTTCGGTTAAGTCTTCGCGGAAATTTTTGCCACCGTCATCCGACACAAGCAACGCGAACCCGAGAACATAGACACGCTGGTTGTTTGCCGGGTCGATTCGAATCTGGCTGAAATAAAACGGCCGCGGATCCATGCCGCTCATGCGTTTCCAGTTTTCGCCGCCATCCTCGGAACGAAATACGCCTCCGCTTTTACTGCGCAGATCGTCCAGAGGACCGAATCCGCCTTCATAGCTTTGCACAACTGCCATCACGACTTTTGGATCGCTGACGCTGATCGCCAAACCAATACGGCCAGTTTGTCCAGGCAGACCGCCGGCGAGTTTCTTCCAATCGGAGCCGCCGTTTGCGCTCTTGAAAATTCCGCCGACATCTTCACCTCCGGACGCGCTGGGGCCGGAGGTGAAACTCCATGGAGTGCGTTGGCGCGCGTACAGAACGGCGTAAACCGTTTCAGGATTCTTCGGATCGAGCATGACATCGCCACAGCCGGTTCGCGCATCTTGCGGAGCTGGAGCGTGCAAGATCAATTTCCAACTCTTACCGGCATCAGTGGTTCTAAAAAGGCCTCGCTCGCCGCCGTCTTTCCAGAGGTTGCCCATGGCTGCGACATATGCAACTTCTGGCTTCTTGGGATCGACAGCGATGCGCGCGATAGTCCTGCTTTCTTTTAACCCAGCGTGTTGCCACGTCTCGCCGCTGTCGGTGGATCGATAAACTCCATCGCCCCAATCCGATGAATTTCGGTCGTTGGCTTCCCCGGTTCCCACCCACACTACGCTGGAATCAGAGGGCGCAATCGCGACAGCGCCGATCGAAAGCATTGGTTGTTTATCAAATATGGGCTGGAACGTCGTGCCGTTGTCGTTGGTTTTGAACACGCCGCCATGGCCGAGCCCAATGTAGAATATAAACGGATTGCTTGGATCGATGGCGACATCAGAGACGCGGCCGCCCATCACGGCCGGTCCAATGGAACGCGCCTTGAGATTTTTGAAAAGCGCCTCGGTGAGCGGCACGGGCGAAGCGGAAGGAGTCGGTGTCGGAGAAGACGATACAGGTGCCGGCGAAGACGACAACGGTTCTTGGGCAGTTAAAATCGAAATTGTGCAGCTCCAAAACCAGACCGCACAGAAACATATAACTCGAATGGTCATGAGGAAGCTACCATCGCGTTTGATCCTTGTAGGGCAAGCGCATCGGAACAGGCGAAGCGCCTGCCCTACAATGCCGGCAGTTTGCGATCTGCTGAACCGTTGTAACCTATTCTTCACTTTTTAAGCTTCTTTATGACCGAACAAATTTTATCAGGAAAGACCGGACTGGTGTTTGGCGTGGCTAACAAACGAAGCATCGCATGGGCAATCGCAAAGGCATGGGCAGCGGCTGGCGCACGCTTGATGTTCAATTATCAGGGCGAACGACTAAGGGAGAACGTCGAGGAACTCGCCTCCGAGTTCGGTGATACAACGCCGCTGTTTCCTTGCGACGTTTCGAGCGACGATGAAATCAAAGCATTTTTCGACAACGTTCGGAACCAAACCGATCGCGTTGATTTAATGTTGCACTCGCTGGCGTATGCACCGCGCGAAGCGTTAGAAGGCGATTTTATCAGCACGGACCGCGAAGCCTTCCGGGTTTCCCATGACGTCAGCGCGTATTCGTTAGTCGCGCTCGCTCGCGAAGCAGCGCAGATGATGACTAACGGCGGCAGCATTGTTGCGATGACGTACTACGGCTCGGAAAAAGTAATGCCGCATTACAATGTGATGGGCGTGGCCAAGGCTAGCCTCGAAGCAAGCGTGCGGTATCTTGCCTACGATCTCGGGCCGAAGAAAATTCGGGTGAACTGTATTTCTGCCGGCCCGGTGCAAACGCTCGCCGCACGCGGCATCAGCGGCTTTACCTTCATGCTAAAGCACTACCAGGAGCGCGCTCCGTTGAAGCGCAGTTGCGAACCTGCTGAGTTAGGCGCTACGGGAGTTTTTCTCGCCAGCGATGCCGCCGCAGCCATCACTGGCCAGGTCATCTACGTCGATGGCGGATATCAGATAATGGGCATGTGATTATCTCTTTTTTGTTCCTCTTACTCTTACGCGTGGCGTTAGC
>Ga0126381_100005188_pt1 | contig 14293 bp, 15 predicted proteins | sample PanSoiMetPlot_28_FD_96465 | JGI IMG/M metagenome (GOLD analysis project Ga0126381, IMG submission 96465) | Tropical forest soil microbial communities from Panama - MetaG Plot_28 | ecosystem: Environmental > Terrestrial > Soil > Tropical forest > Bulk soil | place: Panama | collected 2016-02-17
ATGTAGACCAGCGTGTCGGCCCTGGCGAACCGTTTCCAGGCAGGGGCAATGCCGCCAAAGCCGTCGATGATCCATGCGTCCTGCCGCAGCAGCTCTGCGTGGGCATTCAAGTATTCTTGCTCCGGGACGGCGTCGCCGCCGGCCGCGAATTGCATCATGTCGATCGAGTGCAGAGGCAGCCGCGTCAGGTCGGCCAGACGTCTGGCAAGTGTCGACTTTCCGCCACCGGCGTTTCCGAACACTGCGACTCTTTTCACGGGCGATGTCCCTGGCGCTGCGCCATCACGGTCCGAGCCCGTTCGCAAGACCCCGAGCGGCAACCATCACCTACATCACCGATCCATGGGGCGCCCGCATCGAGCTCATTCAACGGGCACCGCTGACGCAGTAGGCCGCTTCCCTTGGCGAGCGTAGCTCGCAGGGTGGGCAAGACGCGCAGCTAGGCGCCTACCCGCGTGGGCAAAATCGCGCGCATCCTGCCCACGCGACAACGACGATTGGCGATTTTGCCCACCCTACGCGTCGCGGCGCCGCCTCGCTCGATCACCTCGTCGGCGCGCTCGCCGGAGCGATCGGAAGCTCGGCGATCAAGCTTTGGGCAAGCCCGTCCAGCATGGCTTTGGCTTCCAGATGCTGCTCTGGCGACCAGCGCGCGGCCAGGCGGTGCAGCAGCGTGCGATGTGCTTCGACCATGCGATCGAACAGCGCCTTTCCGCGCTCCGTCGCGATCAATCGCTCCTCGTTGCGAGCGATCAGGCGGCCGGCGACGAGTTGCGCGACGATGGCGTCGAGCCGGGTCTCAGCAACGCGAAATCGCGCCGACATTTCCGACAGGGACAGCGGGCCCAGGCGGCAGATCTGCACCAAGACCCAGATCTGGTCGGGCGCGAGCGAGAGATCGAGCGACTGCGCGACGCGCTGGTAGAACTCCCAGTGCGTTTCGCGCGCTTCAAGGCGTGTGACAATCGTCTGCAGCTCCTCGAGCGAAGTCGCATCGTGCGGCATGGCAAAGCTTTCGCCGACGCTTTCGGCCCGCGCCGGCCCGCGCAGCGGCACTTCCTGCAACAGCCAGGTGAGCGCAAAGGCGATCGCTGCGATCGCTGCGGCGGTCACGAAAACCGGGTGCAGCGCCGCCGTGAAGACGTCGAGATAGACTGCCTTCAGCGCGGGCGGCAGAGCCGCGATTGCACCGGGATCGGTGGCGGCCGGCAGCTGCGCACCAGGAGGCAGGTGGCCGGCAAGACCGTTCGTCAGATTGGCCGCGAACAGCGCCCCGAACGCGGCGACACCGACCGAGCCGCCGATCGAGCGGAACAGAGTCGTACCAGAGGTCGCGACACCCAGATCGCGATAGTCCACCGCGTTCTGCACGACCAGAACCAGCACTTGCATAACCATGCCAAGTCCAAGGCCGAGCACAAGCATGTACGCGGAGGCCATCAAAGGGGACGAAGTGACGTTCAAAGTTGACAGCAGCAGGAGGCCGACCGTCATGATCGCCGTTCCGATGATCGGAAACATGCGGTAGCGGCCGATCCGACTGATGATGCGCCCGGTGGCAACCGAGGTGACCAGCAGGCCCGCCATCATGGGAGTCAGTTGGAGCCCCGCGGTCGCCGGTTTCACGCCCTTCACCACCTGCAAATAGAGGGGCATGTACGTCACCGACCCGAACATCGCGAGCCCGACGATGAAGCCGACCGTGCACGAAACGACGAAGATGCGGTTATGAAAGAGCGATAGAGGCAGGATCGGTTCTGCCGCGCGGTGTTCGGCCAGAATGAAGCCGGCGAGTCCGATGAGCGCCAGCGCTGCAAGGAGGCCGCTCCAAAGCGAGGTCCATCCGATCGCCTGCCCGCCCAAGGTCGTCAACAGCATCACGGCGCTCAGCAGCACTGCCAGCAGCCCAGCGCCCGCGAAGTCGATCGACTGCCGCCGGCGCGTCGCCGGGGCTCGGAAGGTCCAGCCGATGACCGCCACGCAGAGGAGGCCCAGCGGAATATTGACATAGAAGATCCACCGCCAACTCAGGTGCTCGACGAAATAGCCGCCGATGAGAGGACCAATGACGGTCGAGACGCCGAAAACCGCCCCGAACAGGCCTTGATAACGGCCGCGTTCGCGCGGCGTGACGATGTCGCCGACAGCGGCGATGGTCGTGACCATCAGCCCGCCGCCGCCCAGCCCCTGCAGGGCGCGGAACAGGATCAGCTCGAGCATCGAGCGGCTCATGCCGCACAGCGCGGAGCCGACCAGGAACAGTCCAATCGCGGATTGCAGCACGATCTTGCGGCCAAAGAGGTCACCGAGCTTTCCGTAGAGAGGGGTAACGATCGTCGTTGCAAGCAGATAGGCGGTGACGATCCAGGACAGGTGCGCGAGGCCGCCGAGCTCACCGACGATCGTGGGCAGCGCCGTCGAGACGATGGTCTGGTCCAGGGACGCGAGCAGCATCACCAGCATCAGCGCTGCAAAGATCAATTGCACGGACTGCGGCTGCACCTCAGAAGGCGGTGTTCCGGCAGTGGTCCCTTGTTTGCTCATATGGCTGCGCGCAGGTCTGCCAATGTCGTTACCTTATTACCTGACCAATGGGGTCGCCGGAGCCAGGTTCCGCGCCACGCATTACACAGCCGGTCGTGCGCACTCTGGCCAAGGTTCTGGCGCGGAGAGATGCACCAGTGTGCCGCGGAGAGCCCGCCGTGGCCCCCGCAACGGGAATCTTTCAATCTGAAATCGGCCGAAGATGCGTTCGCCTGGCGGGCGTGCCGCGTGTTGATCTACGGCAGCTTGTCGAAGCCGTCGCCGAAGCCCTTGAGGCTCATCGGGAAGCCGATGCCTTCCTCCGGCGTCATGAAATAGCTGAAGGTGGCGGTGGTGCCGGTACGCAGCTGCTTGATCAGGTTGTCGTCCATCACGACCTCGGCGACGCAGCCGGTCGGCAGGCAGCGCACGAAGCCGGCATGGCCGACGTCGGCCTGGTCGATCTTGAGGCCGAAACCCGAGGGGAGCAGCACCCCCATGGGTGCAACCACCCGCAGGAGCTTGGTCTTCTGATCGGCGGTCTTGAGCACGATGACGGTGAGTCCGACGTTGGGCCGGTCCTCCGCGGTGACGATCTGGATCAAGGCGCATTGCTCGCCCTGGGAGCCGGGCGGGGTATCGCAGCGAATCTGCCAGTCGTTGAAGACGGAGCGAACCACCCCCTGGGCGGCGGCGGGGGCCGCCATGCCGGCGAGCGCCACGAGCGCGAGCGCCATCGGGCGCAGGAACCTGTCCGGGCCGAATGAACCCATCGGAGCCTCAATTGTGGAAAGCCGCCCCACCCCCGAAGATCGAATCACGCCCCCGGCTCACGGAAAAACCATGCTGATTGTGAGCCGTCAACGATTAGTAAAAGCGTGCCATTGTGGCCGAGATGTGGGCGCCCCCAGGCTCGGTTTCGGCCTTGCGGGCGCGCCGGCGGGCCCTTTCGGGCGGGCGGAAGGGCATCGCCGCGGCATCGCGACAAGGTGCATTGCGGTAGGGCAGGAATTGTGGTTTGACGGGCCGGGATTCCAAAGGTCCACCGCACGTCAGCCGAGGCGCCGGGGGGCGTTGCGCCAGGCCAAGCGTCCCCGCCGATCATCCGAGGAACGCGCGGCGCAGCGGGCGCAGCACGACCTTGTCGTATGGGCCGGCGCCTCGTCGAAGGAGCAATGACAGATATGCTGCAGTTCAGGCGATTGACCGCCGCGGCGGTTGCGATCGGAGCCCTTGTGTGGGGCAGCGGGGCGGCATTGGCCGACGGATTTGCGACCCCCTGGCAGCTCGGCATGCAGGAGCCGGCCACCGAGGTGATGGAGAGCATCAACAGCTTCCACAACGGCCTCCTGTGGACGATCACCTTCATCTCGGGTTTCGTGCTCGCGCTCCTCGTCATCGTTATGGTGCGGTTCAACGCGCGCGCCAACCCGACGCCCTCGCGGACCACGCATAATACCCTGATCGAGGTCATCTGGACGGTGGTCCCGGTCCTGATCCTCGCCGTCATCGCGATTTTCTCCTTCAAGCTCCTGTTCCTGGAGCTGCAAATTCCCCCCGCCGACCTGACCGTCAAGGCGACCGGCAAGCAGTGGTACTGGACCTACAGCTATCCGGACAACGGCAAGTTCGAGTTCGATTCCCTGATGGTGCCGGATGACAAGATCGACACCGCGAAGGGCCAGATACGGCTGCTCTCGGTCGATAACGAGATGGTGGTGCCGGTGAACAAGATCGTGCGAGTGGAGACCATCGGGAACGAGGTGATCCATTCGTTCGCGCTGCCCGCGTTCGGCGTCAGGATCGACGCCATTCCGGGCCGGCTCAACGAGACGTGGTTCAAGGCCACGCGGGAAGGCACGTACTACGGCCAGTGCTCGGAGCTCTGCGGCCGCAACCACGCCTTCATGCCGATCGCCATCAAGGTGGTGAGCGAGCAGGCCTTCAAGGAATGGGTCGACGCGGCCAACAAGCGGCCGGACTGGAAGGCCGCCAGCGCGGAGCGCCCGGCGCCCGCCGCGCTGGCCCAGGCGGCAGAGTCGAGCATCCGCTGACGCCGCGGATGCGGATTCGGGCACGGACATAAGGTCGGATCGAGGACGGAAGGGAATTGACCATGGCGACACCGGCAGCGCACGGCGCACACGAGGACCACGGCGCGCACGACGACCACGCCGCTCACCCGACTGGCTGGCGGCGCTTCGTCTACTCGACCAACCACAAGGACATCGGCACGATGTACCTGGCCTTCGCGCTCGTGGGCGGAACGGTCGGGCTCATCCTCTCGATGGGCATCCGCGCCGAGCTGATGTTCCCGGGCGTGCAGATTTTCCACGATACCCATACCTACAACGTGTTCACCACCGGCCACGGCCTCATCATGATCTTCTTCATGGTGATGCCGGCCATGATCGGCGGTTTCGGCAACTGGTTCGTGCCGCTGATGATCGGGGCGCCCGACATGGCGTTCCCGCGCATGAACAACATCTCGTTCTGGCTGCTGCCCGCCTCCTTCGCGCTGCTCTTGACCTCGATGTTCGTCGAAGGCGAGCCGGGGTCTAACGGCGTGGGTGCGGGGTGGACGATCTACGCGCCGCTCTCCTCCGCGATCGGGCATCCGGGGCCGGCGGTCGACTTCGCGATCCTGTCGCTGCACCTTGCCGGCGCATCCTCGATCCTGGGCGCCATCAACTTCATCACCACCATCTTCAACATGCGCGCACCCGGCATGACCATGCACAAGATGCCGCTGTTCGTGTGGTCGCAGCTGGTGACGGTGTTCCTGCTGCTCCTGTCGCTGCCGGTGCTGGCCGGCGCGATCACCATGCTGCTCACCGACCGCAACTTCGGCACCACCTTCTTCACCGCCGACAAGGGCGGCGATCCGCTCCTGTTCCAGCACCTGTTCTGGTTCTTCGGGCATCCGGAGGTCTACATCCTCATCGTGCCGGGGTTCGGCATGGTCAGCCAGATCGTCGCCACGTTCTCGAAGAAGCCGGTGTTCGGCTATCTCGGCATGGCCTATGCGATGGTGGCGATCGGCGGCATCGGCTTCGTGGTGTGGGCGCACCACATGTACGTGGTCGGCATGTCGACCGCCGTCCAGGCCTATTTCATCGTCGCCACGATGGTGATCGCCGTCCCCACGGGCGTGAAGATCTTCTCCTGGGTCGCCACCATGTGGGGCGGCTCCATCGAGTTCAAGACGCCGATGCTGTGGGCGGTCGGCTTCATCTTCCTGTTCACGGTCGGAGGTGTGTCCGGCGTGGTGCTCGCCAATGCGGGCGTCGATCGCTATCTGCACGCCACCTATTACGTGGTGGCGCACTTCCATTACGTGCTCTCGCTCGGCGCCGTCTTCACGATCTTCGCCGGCTGGTACTACTGGTTCCCGAAGATGAGCGGCTACATGTACAACGAGACGCTCGGCAAGCTTCATTTCTGGCTGACCTTCGTGGGCGTGAACCTGACTTTCTTCCCGCAGCACTTCCTCGGGCTCGCCGGCATGCCCCGCCGCATCGTCGATTATCCGGACGCCTATGCGGGCTGGAACTTCATCTCCTCGATCGGCTCCTACATCTCGGCCTTCGGCGTGCTGGTGTTCTTCTTCACCATGGCGCTGGCGTTCGTCCAGAAGCGGCGCGCCGCCGACAATCCCTGGGGTGCCGGCGCGACCACGCTCGAATGGACGCTGTCCTCGCCCCCACCGTTCCATCAGTACAGCGAGCTGCCGCTGATCAGGTGATCATGCCGTGACCGATATCTCCGCCCTCGACCATCGCGCGCCGCAGGAGCCACTGGCGGCCGCCGGCCTGGTGAGCGAGGCCAGCGTCGGCGATTATTTCGCGCTGATGAAGCCGCGGGTGATGTCGCTCGTTGTTTTCACGGCGCTCGTCGGGCTCGTGGTGGCGCCCGTGCATGTGCATCCGGTGATCGGATTCACCGCGCTCCTTTGCATCGCGGTCGGCGCCGGCGCGGCGGGCGTGCTCAACATGTGGTACGACGCCGACATCGACGCGGTGATGGGGCGCACCGCGCGGCGGCCGATCCCGCGCGGGAACGTTGCGCCCGGCGAGGCGCTCGGCTTTGGACTGACGCTCGCGGTCGGCTCGGTCGTGTTCCTCGGACTTTTGCTGAACGCGCTCGCGGGGGCGTTGCTCGCCTTCACGATCTTCTTCTACGTCGTCGTCTATACGGCTTGGCTCAAGCGCCGCACGCCGCAGAACATCGTGATCGGCGGTGCAGCGGGAGCCTTGCCGCCGGTGATCGGCTGGGCGGCGGCGACCGGCAGCGTCGGCATCGAGCCGATCCTCCTGTTCCTCATCATCTTCTTCTGGACTCCGCCGCATTTCTGGGCGCTCTCGCTCATCCGCACCGAGGACTATGCGCGCGCCCGGGTCCCGATGCTGCCGGTGGTGGCCGGCCCAGCCGCGACCCGGCGGCAGATTCTCGTCTATTCGCTGCTGCTGATCCCGCTCGGCGCGGCGCCCTGGCTGATGGGTTATGCGGACGCGATCTATGGCGCCGCTTCGCTGATGGCCGGCGGCGGGATGGTGGCGCTCGCCTGGCGCGTGCGCAGCGCGGGCGACGGGAAGCAAGGCGAACGAGCCGCCATGCAACTTTTCGCCTATTCCATCCTTTATCTGTTCGGGCTCTTTGCCGTCCTCCTGATCGAGGGTGGGCTCGGCGGCCTCCTGAGCCGCGCGGCGCCATAGGGTGGGGGCGATGCCAACCGGATGGCCGAATGGACGACAAACGAGAGACGATCGTCCTGACCGAAGAGCAGAAGCGCAAGCGGCGCGCGCGGTCGATCGCCATCGCGCTGGTGCTCGTTGCGGTCGTGGTCGTGATCTACGTCTACAGCTTCGTGGTCGGGCCCGGCATCCTGCGACGTCCCTTGTGAGATCGAAGCCTTCGAACCATACGAGCCAAGCGCAATGAATCCCCCGACCGCCAGGCACACCAAGGGGCGCCGCCGCGATCTTGCGGTCGCGGCCGCCTGCGGCGTGTTCGTGGCCGTGATGGTGGGAGCCGCCTATGCGTCGGTGCCGCTCTATAACTGGTTCTGCCGCACCACCGGCTTCTTCGGCACCACCCAGGTCGCGACCGCGGCGCCGGGAGCGGTGCTCGATCGCACCGTCACGGTGCGGTTCGATGCCAACGTGGCCGGCAACCTGCCGTGGCGGTTCGAGCCCGACCAGACTTCGATCAGGGTCAAGATCGGCGAGGTCGCGACGGTGGGCTACACGGTGGTCAACGAATCGTCCCGCACCACCGCCGGCGAGGCGAGCTACAACGTCTCGCCGCCGACCGCGGGACGCTATTTTTCCAAGATCAACTGCTTCTGCTTCACCGAGCAGAAGCTTGCGCCGGGCGAGCGACGCGACATGACGGTCGTGTTCTTCGTGGACCCGGCGCTGGTCAAGGATGCCGACCAGAACGGCCTCGACACCATCACGCTGTCCTACACGATGTATGCGGCGCGTCAGGGAGCTTCTCGCGCAGACGCTGTTCCCCCTCCCGCGCCTGGACGCAGCTGAGCATGATCCCGAAAAGTGGACTCCATTATTCTGAGAAAAGCCTGCCCCCGCGAAAGCGGGGGATCATGCGCCCGCTTAAAGACGGAGAACGATAGATGGCCGACGCTCACGCCAAGCCGCACCACGACTACCATCTGGTCGATCCCAGCCCCTGGCCGGCGATCGGCGCGGTCTCCGCCTTCGTGCTGGCGATCGGCCTGATCACCTGGATGCACCACTCGTTCGCTGCCGCGCCGGTGATCTTCTTCGCCGGCGTGATCGGAACGGCGTACACGATGTTCGGCTGGTGGCGCGACGTCGCCAATGAGGCGACCTTCCAGGGTTATCATACGAAGGTCGTGCAGATCTCCCATCGCTACGGCATGATCCTGTTCATCGCCTCGGAGGTGATGTTCTTCGTCGCCTGGTTCTGGGCGTATTTCAATACGGCGCTGTTCCCCAGCGACATGCAGCAGATCCTGCGCGACCAGTTCCTCGGCGGGACATGGCCGCCGAAGGGGATCGAGACCTTCGATCCCTGGCACCTGCCGCTGCTCAACACGCTGATCCTGCTGACCTCCGGCACCACGGTGACCTGGGCGCATCATGCGCTGCTCGAGAACGACCGGGAGGGCCTGAAACGGGGCCTGATCCTCACCATCCTGCTCGGGCTCTCGTTCACCTGCGTGCAGGCCTGGGAGTACTACCACGCCGCCTTCCACTATGCGGGCCACATCTACGGCGCCACCTTCTTCATGGCGACCGGCTTCCATGGTGCTCATGTCATCATCGGCTCGACCTTCCTGATCGTTTGCCTGATCCGCGCCTATGCGGGCCAATTCAAGCCCGACCAGCATTTGGGCTTCGAGTTCGCGGCCTGGTACTGGCACTTCGTCGACGTGGTGTGGATATTCCTGTTCGCCTGCATCTACGTGTGGGGCTCGGGCGCAGGTATGGAGTGAGACGTAGCCCGGATGGAGATGTAGCCCGGATTGAGCGATAAGGGCGTTTACGCCCGTCTTCGACGGGCTATGGCGAAATCCGGGAACGGCCGCCCCGCATTTCCCCCGCTTCGCGGGCTCAACGCGGGCTACAGATCCGAGCTGATCGCCATGCCGAATGACGCATCCTCGCTGCAGGTACCGATCCTCAGGGGGCTTGCCTGCCGCTGCCCGCGCTGCGGCAAGGGCAGGCTGTTCAACGGCTTCCTGACGCTGGCGGCGCGCTGCGAGAGCTGCGGGCTCGATTATTCCTTCGCGGACGCCGGCGACGGCCCGGCGGTGTTTGTCATCCTGATCGCCGGCTTCATCGTCGTGGGCACTTCGCTGTTCGTCGAGGTCCTGTACCAGCCGCCGTTCTGGGTGCACCTGCTGATCCTGGTGCCGCTGGTGCTGATCACCACGCTAGGCCCGCTGCGGCCCATGAAGGGCCTCCTGATCGCCCTGCAATATCATCACCAGGCCGCCGAGGGCCGCGTTGCGGGCGGCGACAGGGCGTGAGCGATCACGCGCGCGCAGGCCGGCGCGGCGTGGTTGCGCCCGCGATCCTGACGCTGATCATGGTGGCAGTCCTGATCGCGCTTGGCATCTGGCAGATCGAGCGCAAGGCGTGGAAGGAGGGCTTGATCGACACGCTCACCCAACGCCTCAGCGCGCCGCCGTCCGATCTGCCGCCGCCGGCGCGCTGGGCCGAGCTCAATCAGGCGGAGGACGAGTACCGCCATGTGCGCTTCACGGCCGCGCTTGTCCCTGGCGAGGACGCACTGATCTTCACCAGCGGCTCGACCTTCCGTCCCGACGTGGAGGGCCCGGGCTATTGGGTGCTCGCGCCGGCGAGGCTTGCCGGCGGCGCCACGGTGGTGGTGAACCGCGGCTTCCTGCCGAACGGCGAGCCGGATCCGGCCGCACGCGATCGCGGATCGTCCGGCGCGCCCGTCGAGATGGTGGGCGTCATGCGCTGGCCGGAGCCGTCGGCATGGTTCACCCCCGCGTCGGAGCCTTCCCGTAACCTGTGGTTCGTGCGCGACCAGCTTGCCATCGCCAAGGCCAAGAATTGGGGCGAGGTGGCGCCGTTCTTCGTCGAGCTCGAAAGCCCGCGGCCGCCCGAGGGCCTGCCGATCCCCGGCCCCCTCAAGGCGACGCTCCCCAACGACCACCTGCAATATGCGATCGTGTGGTTCAGCCTCGCCGCAGTGGTGGCGGCGTCGTTCGGCTTCTGGCTGCGCGGCAGGTTGCGGGAACAGCGAGCTGGCGAATAGCCCCATGACAAAGTTCCCAGGCCCATCGGCTGTCTGCCACCGATTGAGGGAACCGAAGGGCTCGAACGGACACTCGTTGGGTATGGGAAGTGTAACCTGCCCCGACGCTGCCGTGATCGCGGAGGCAACTCATTTGCAGGACTCCGGGATTTCCATGCGCAGTGCTCTGGCATCGGCCCGCGAGATGAGCGCCGCCAACCGGCTGGCGGTGAACTCTTGCGGGAGTCCAGGGGAGTGCGCATTCTGCCGGCGGGCGAATCACCGGGGGGTGATCTACGTGGCGCAAAATCTCAAAACACATGTGGGGTTGATTGGGACGGGAAGGGCGCGGCGGCGCCTGCCGGCGCATGGCGGGCCTTCGTGAGGCCGGGCGCTCGATGATCTCTCCCGCGCGGGTGATCCTTGGCGTGATGCTGGTCGGGGGCGCCGTGGTGCTGGCGTATGCGCTGCTCCTGACGGGCGGACGCCGATCCGCCCCGGCAGCAGACAAACCGAACGACTCGGACCTGTTGGCCATGATCGCGGATGCGAAAAGAACGGCCGACGACGCGAAGAAAGCGGCGGACGATGCGGCGGCTGCCGCAACGGGGAACAGCACTGCGCTCGCAGCCTTCACCTCGGATGTGCAGACCCGCTTCAGCGCGACCGAAGCCCTGATCCGCAAAGCCGCCGAGGACGAGCAGGCACGTTTCGATGCCATTGATCGCAGATTCCTTTCGCTGGAGCAGACGGTGGGCAATATCAAGCTGCCGATGTCGCCAATTGAGCTCAGCCTCGAGATGGCGAAGGACATTCAGCGAACTCTGCAGGCACGCGGGTTCCGGCCCGGGCCGATCGACGGCGTGTTTGGCCCAAGAACCGCCGCGGCGATTCGCGCTTATCAGACGCGGCGAGGGGACCGCCCGGCGGTCACCGGCATCCTGAACGACGATCAGGTCCGCGATCTGCTGCAGTAGCAGCCGTACTGCCGCCGTTACGACCCGGTCATCGATTCAGTACTTGATGAGCGGATGTTTGAATGCAGTTTTTCCTTTATGAAATCGTCGCTCGCATCATCGCCATCTATTTGTGCGTCGATTGCAGCCGCAGACTGTGGTATGGTCTTGTCGAGAGAAAAATCTCGTACTTCAACTCTGATTTTCTAGACGGATTGCTCATAGACTGGTCGAAAGTGGTTGCTCATAGAGATGCCACGCCGGTCGGGTACTGGATACAAATCGGCCTCCGGATCATTGCGTTGGCTGGATGCCTCTTTGTTGCGATATTTGGGTGGTGGCAGCCTAACACCTGAGCAAATGCTCTAGGCTAGACCACAGCCAGAACGACATGTGCCTGAATTTTGGCAGCAACCTCGCCGCTGCCATGCCGGTCTGCAATCGCGGATGCGGCGTAGTCGGTTGCGGTTTCCAGTTTTCCCGCGTCCCTGGCCTCGATTTCGTTGCGAAGAAGAGTTCCCTGACAATAAGCGACGGCCGGAAGGCGCGGCGACGATGCCCGGCTTTGCTCGGCTTTCGTCTCGATCACCACATGGGTGAAACCCGCGTCCTCGAGCTCGCTGCGGATCAGTGCCGTATCGTGGTAGCCGTGCGGCGTGCGTGCCAGAAAGCGCGGCGGATCGTTCGGAAAAATCCTTGCGAGCGCATTCGTCACATCATCGGCAAATACGTTCTCCTCGATGCGGTCCCATACGTTGAACAAAAAATGTCCTCCGGGCTTCAGGACGCGCTTTGCTTCGCTGTAGGCAGATGAGCGGTCGGGAAAGAACATCGCGCCGAACTGACAACAAACGAGATCGAAGGCCGCGTCTTCAAACGGCAGCGCCAGAGCATCCGCTTGGCGCCATTTGATGCGACTGTCGGGAGCTTGTCGCGAAGCGGCGTAGTCGAGCATCGGCTGGTTGAGGTCGGTTACGATATAGCTTGCGCCGGGGGGCAGTTTTGGCGCCAATGCGCGGGCGACAACCCCGGTGCCCGCGGCGGTTTCCAAAACGGCGCTTGGCGACAAGGACGCTGCTCGTCGTGCAAGATCTGCGGCGAACCGCTCGAAAATCAACGGCACCATATAGCGGTCGTAGTTTTCCGGAATCGAGCCAGCAAATACCTTGTCGGATTCCAACATTGCTAGGACCGGCCGTCCGTTTGATGGCTCGCGAGACTCGTCGGAAGCATTCCTTCTCCGTTCCCTACTCGCTGCTCGCGCCCTACTTCGGCGCCACGATCGCGTTGAACTGTGCGATCACGTCCTTCGGGGTCGCGGCCATCTGCCGGATCACCTCGATCACGGCATTCCCGTCGACCGGGCTCACGTCGAGGCCGAGCTTCTGCGCCTCTGCCACGAAGCCCGGATCGCGCGCCATGTCCATGAAGGCGGTGCCGAGCGCCTTGGCGCGGTCGGGCGGCACGTCGGGCGGCGCCACGAGCGGCAGCGCGATGTAGAAGGGCGCTTCCGCGAAGGAGATGAGCGAGAGCGCCTTCGGATCCTGGGTCAGCTCGCGCCCGATCGGCACGTCCGGCAGCTCGGGCAGCCGCGTGGTGCGGCTGAAGGCGACGAGCGGCCGAAACGCGCCGGCCTGCCAGAGCGACATCTGGCCGATCTTGATGGCGGACAGCCCGTTGATCTGGCCGTCGACCTCGCCGCGCTGCTGCGCCAGGAACACCGCCGCCACGCCCCGATAGCCGCGCACGACCTGCACGTTGAGGCCCAGCACGTCCTTGGCGATGATCGAGAAGACGAGGTTGGTTGCGCCGGCCCCGGTGGTGCCAAGCCGCGCCGGCGTCCCCCCCTTGCGCAGGTCGTCGACGGTCTTGGCTGGGAAGCTCGAATTGACCTGCAGCAGATAGGCATCATTGGCGTAGGACGACACGCTGCCGAGCCAAGTCATCTTCAGCGGGTCGAACCGCACATTGGGATCACCCTGTATGGCCAGCTGCGGCGTCCCGCGCTCGAGAATGGCGATCACCGAGCCGTCCTTCTCGGCATTCACGTAAAGCCGGTTGGCGAGCACAAGCCCGCTGCCGCCACCGGTGAGGTTCTGCACCACGATGGTCGGCTTGCCGGGCAGGAAATTGCTCATATGCCGGGCAATGAGGCGGGCCGTCAGGTCATTGATGCCGCCGGGCTCGCTCGCGACAAAGAGCGTGACCGTGCGCCCCTTGTAGAACTGCTCGACTGACTGCGCGGCTGCCGGCGTGATGGTCAACGCCGCGCAGACGCCGAGAATGGCCCAAAGCTTTCGCAATCCCGGCAAACCAGACGCCATCGCCGTCCTCCACTTGCTGCTCCCTTGGATCATATCCCGCCGGCCGCAGGCGCGGAATGGCGCGGATGCGAATTCCTGTCGCATCGGCAAGTGCGAGAAGTACCCATTCTGTGTGGAATTTCTGACATTTTTTCGACGTGTAGGACGTTCTGTAGGACCGGGTATTTTAGGCGGCGTCGCGCTTGGCCTGTTCGCACTCCTTCCGGGCGAAGGCGGTGCGCTGGTCGAGGTAGGCTGCCAGGTCCTCGACGTGGACGCCCTTGGCGGCCTTCTGGCTCCCCTCCATGCGGACGATGATCTCGCCCTTCGAAGCCTTTGCCAGAAACCTATCCACGGACAGGTGCCGGAAATAGTCGCGGCAGACCCATTCGAGCGGGATGACGGCCAAGCCGTCGTACTGACCAAGAAGAATGAATGTGGTCTTCATGACCTCAACTCATCTCGGTCCTGTTGCGGATTGAGCTCAGCCCCGGTCAATATGCGGTCGCACGCCGAATCGAATAGAACTTCGCTGGTATCGGGGCGAAGGCAACACAGGCCCCATACGGTCCGTCCCGGAGACCGGGCGTTTCGCTTGCCGAACGTGTTGCGCCTGTCTTCGGCGCGTCATTGAGCTAGCCGGAAGGGGAAGGTAACCGATGGCCGAGACGCTGCTCGAAGAGGTCAACCCTAATGGTAACATTCAAGCCGTTGTCGAATCCGATGACGACGTCTGCTACTTCTATCTCTTCGCAG
>Ga0126381_100005189_pt1 | contig 14293 bp, 9 predicted proteins | sample PanSoiMetPlot_28_FD_96465 | JGI IMG/M metagenome (GOLD analysis project Ga0126381, IMG submission 96465) | Tropical forest soil microbial communities from Panama - MetaG Plot_28 | ecosystem: Environmental > Terrestrial > Soil > Tropical forest > Bulk soil | place: Panama | collected 2016-02-17
AATTGCCTTCCCACGGGCGGCTTCCTTCAAACGGCTGTATCGGCTGCGCCCCCAATCAGAAAAAATAGCCCCTTGGCGTCCAAACTGGGGCGCATCCGATACAGCACTAGCGTTTCTGGACAATCACTCGTGACCCAACCACTCAGAGGTTGGAAGAGGCCGGGGAAAAAAGCGCATTGCTGTGGGTTGCATTTAGAGATTGAACCGAGTCTAATCACCGGTGCCCTGGAAGCCTTACGGTCTGTTGGCTGTTAATTGAACGATTGGCCCGTCCTACCCGTGTAGCGGCTGCGGCCTCTGGCATAGCAACGCGAGCTGTGACGAGAACACCTTTATGTTGCGGAGTGAAAGGCAAGGTAAGGTGCGTGCCGAATATCGTACGGTTCGTGTTTTTGTCAGTTCTACATGGCTCGACTTGGGAAACGAGCGAAAAGCGGTGGAGCGCGTATTACAACGGTTCCGTGAAACGAAGTTTGTTGGGATGGAATATTTCGGGAGTACAGACGAAGACACGCAAACAGCCTCGCTCGACGCAGTGGATCAATGTCAACTGTATATTGGCATCATCGGAAGCAGGTACGGCTCGGGTATCACAGAAATGGAATACAAAAGGGCGCGGGCACTGCACCTCCCTTGTAAGGTCTATTTCCGCCGCGAGGCTAACCCTTCGAGCGACGCCACATTTGGTGAGTTGGAACGTTTTCGGGCCACACTACGCCAATCCCACACCGTATCTGAGTTTCACAACGCCGATGACTTAGCTGCGCGCCTAAGCGCCGACCTACACAACTGGCTCGCAGAGTCGTTCCTGCCGACCGAGTTTATCCAAGAATCAACTGAAGGAATCGTTGCGCTGCCAGCCGATTACGCCGGCCGAATTCGGAATTTCCTCGTCGAGTATCTCGGAAGCGAGAGTGTGTCCGTCCCATTTGGCGGCCGTTCCGCGGATCTCACCCGATTCGACGCCTGGCTCGAAGCCCAGCAGCCACCTTACGCACTAGTGGCTGCCCCGGCTGGCCGCGGCAAGTCGGCTCTTGTTAGCCGGTGGATGACTAGCCTGCTGGCACGGCCGGAAATAATCACCATTTTCATGCCGGTGAGTATCAGATTCCGTACGAACTTAGCCACCGTCGTGTTCGCGTCGCTGGCGGCACGTCTTGCCAAGATATTCGGGGAAGATTTGCCATCCGTGCAGGAGACCACGGTTGACTTTTGGCGCGTCTTGGTCACGAACTATCTCCGGCGGTCACCTCCTGAAGGAAGGAGGATAGTCGTTGTGCTGGATGGTCTCGATGAAGCAGCAGACTGGGAAGCAGGTGCGGATCTTTTTCCCGCCGATCCTCCAAATGGATTGAAGATCCTCGTCACGGCCCGCTACCGGGCGGGTGATGTGGATAGCCGCACGTGGCTAGAGAGGCTTGGTTGGAGCAGAAGTCTGGCGACTGCATTCGAGTTGTCGCCGTTGACATGCGATGGCGTCTCTGATGTGCTGGCGCGTATGGGGGCACCGCTCGACCTGGTGTCGTCGAAGATCGATATTATCAGCGAACTATTCCGGTTGAGCGGAGGCGACCCGCTGCTCGTCCGCCTCTACGCCGACGACCTATGGTCTCGTAGGGATCAAGCCGCCAGTTTGAGCCCTGACGACCTACACGATATTCCGCCCGGATTAGAAGGGTACTTCCAACGATGGTGGCGGGAGCAACGGGTACTTTGGGGCAAGGAAACGCCGTTGCGGGAAAAGACGGTTCAGGCAGTCTTGAACCTTTTAGCATGTGCGCTCGGGCCGTTGACCACGGAGGATCTAATTCAGGTTGCGCCAGAAGAGTGCGGTCTCGACACTTGGACTTTGGAAGATGCACTTCAGCCCTTATCGCGGTTTGTAATAGGAGACGGGCGTACTCACGGATTTGTGTTCAGCCACCCCCGCCTGGCTGGTCATTTTTACGAGCAGTTAAGCGAGCTAGAACGGCGCACGTGGACGGCCCGCTTCCTCGATTGGGGTCGGCGCACTCTCGTTGCTCTTAATTCCCGCCAACTCAGTCAGCAGAAAGCGTCGCACTACCTGATTCAGTACTTCGGGGCTCATCTGGAAAGGTCGGGTGTGGGTTCGGATCACATGTTTGCACTGGTCTCTAACGGCTGGAGGCTGGCATGGCTGGCGTATGAGGGAGCATACACCGGCTACCTGAATGACGTTCGACGCGCTTGGCGCGCATTGGACACGGCTGATGCCGAACGCGCTCAAGATGGACGGCCTCCGGAGCATCTCGGCCATATTGCTCAGTGCGCGCTGTGCCTGGCTAGTGTGAGGAGCCTGGCTGCGAACATTCGCCCTAGGCTCGTAAAGGCCCTGGTCGAGGGCTCATTGTGGACTGCTGCTCAGGCTTTAGCCTTCCTTAAACAAACACCGTCCACAGAGCACCGAGCTGTGGGCCTCGCACTGATCGCTCCCAGACTGCCAGAAGCCCTCCTCGAGGAGGCTGTCGAACTGTCCGAAGGACAGGTTCCCCCTCAACTGGTGCAGAGGCTGCTGGAGTGCGGACGCGGACCACGCGCTGTTGAACTCATGCGGCAAAGGTCGGTCGATTCAAAGTGGCTCTTGGAGATTCTTTCCGGGGCCGAACCGGTGTTGCAGCAGATTGAGGCTGAATCAATTCTTCAGATCATTTCTGGTTTACTGGTGCGCGAACACGCTACGGCGGTCCGCGCTATTTCGAAAGCGTTTAAGGCGGAGCACCGGGACGAGCTCCTTCGGATTGAGCTGGAAAATGCCATTGCAGAGGGCTGCCACGAAGGGATCGCAAGTATCTCGGCAGCTTTGCCGGCGGAAGTTGTTAGGAAAGTCTTGCGGTCTATGCGCTGTTCTGCCGAGCGACCTAACGGCGCGTTAACGCTTTCGATTCTGATTGGTTATCTCGATGAGGCCGAGCGGAAGAGGACCGTGGAAGCATTGCTAACCTGCGTTGACAACAGCTGCTTAGCGACCGGGTGGCTGGTTTCGAAGCGCCAACTTATGCTCGCAAATCTAGTCCCCCAAGTTGATGGAGCGACTCGAGAGCGTCTGCTGACAAGCCTTTCTCAGCAGCGTCTCTCGGCAGATCTGGCGAGCAAGCTACGACAGTATTTGAAAGGAGAGCACGTGCGGGCGTTGTTGCGTGTCGGTACAGATGACGCTACGGATCGCATCGACCTCTGGGTTGCCCTCTCGGCGGCCATTCCTGTTCAAATGTGGGATGAGCTGTTGGAAAGTCTACTTGCCGGTGAAATCCATGCCGGAGCACTCCAGCATGTCGTCGATTTCCTGCCGGAGAATTGTATCGAACGCGCTTACGAAAGGGCCATTGAACTGGATGATGACGACGCATTACGGGTCCTCGTTCCCCGTTTGGATCTAGAACGAGTGCGCCGTATCGGATCAGAAGACCGGATTAACCCAAGGCTGGGGGTCGTAATTGCCAGCCGACTTGCCAAGATCGGAGACTGGCAGCAATCTATCGAATTGATCGATAAGCTCTACGAACCGAGCCGCTATGGTGATAAGACCGGTTGGGACCCCCTCTTTGTTGAGTTGTGCCATTCTTTAGTTGGCAACCCCGCGGGGATTGCCGCCGCCTTGCCTCTGGCAAGAAAAGCGTGGGACGTGCCCGCTGTCATAGAATCTATCGCCGCCGACTTGCCCTCGGACTTTCTGCCCCAAGCCCTATCGGCTGTGCAGCTGATTGGGGATTCGCAAGCCAAGAATCGCTGTCTGCTGAACCTAGGGTACTATCTTATAAAGGCTGGGAACACGTCGCATGGCATACGGCTCGTCTACGACAGTGGTTCCCGGCTAGGCGAATGGGAGCGTTGGCTGCCCAGGTTCAACAGGGAAGAAATCTTGCAGATCCTGCAGGAAGCCAATGACCGAACGATTGAACAGAGTATCTTAGAGGTGGTGCCGGGTTCAGGGGGATCGCAGCTAATCATTGGCGCTGACGGGGTGATTCAGTGGGATGTATTCGAGTTACTAATCTCAGATCTGCTCGATATGGACGAGCTTGAGCGGTTCATAACCCGAGTTTGGACACCGGAGCAAGCAAAAATCGCAATCGGAATCCTGGTGAAAAGAGTGGGTAGTTCACAGCGGGCATCGATCGCGAGCCTGGTTATAAGCATGGCTGATCCCTTTTTCAAAAGGGAACTACTGATGAACCTAATAGCAGAAGAGCGCCGGACACCCGATTGGCCTGTAAGCTTGATAACCAGCATTGTGTGGGAATTGGTCGAATTTGCCGCGGCCAGAGGGAAGGCGAGCCCGGAGGCGTGGACTTGTTTGCAGCATGCGTGTTATATCGCCAATTCCGAGGACTTAAGAATGATCCTCGAAGGGTTGAGCTGTATTGAAGAAAGTTCACGAGGAGAGGCTCTGAGCCTGATAGCACATAAGGTCAATGCGGAGGATTGGGGGGAAGCTTGGTCGATCGCGCAGCGAATAAATGACACGACCGGGCGAGCGCGAGCATTCTCGTCCCTGCTGGAAAGCGCCCCGGAAGGGTTTGCTACTCCATTCGTTGCGGAAGCGCTTGACGCTTCTTTGGCCGTATTGCGGAGCACGGGCGACTCCGGGGCGTTCTTGATCGTTTGTCAAAATATTCAAGACCCAGTCTGGAGCGAAGCATGGGCGGGAATGCGCACGATCAGATCGGATTACGAGCGTTTGAGGGCGATGACTGCTTTACTTGAACGGATGCCGCCATCAGCAGGAATCTCAGTTATCCGCCAGGCATATGAAGTGGCGCGGCAAACCAAAGCGGGAATCGAGACATGGATTGCGATTGCGAGAGCGGCTCCAGAACGCTTTGGTAAAGACGCGTGGCAGTCGGCGTGGAGTTTTGTGTGGCAGAAAAACAGCTATCAAGCCAGCAAATTCATTAATAGTGTACCGGAATGGATGGTTCGTGAGATATCCGCCGAGGTATCGCGCTACTACTCTCCGGGATCATGGATCCCATTTTTCCCGCGAGGGGCCGCTCTGACCTGGCTCGCTGCCCATGACGACAGTTGGACCCTGGCCATCGGTCTCGCTTGTCGTGACTGGTCGATAGACGACAGTGGATCTGAAGCTCCAGAAACAAGAGCTCGTGCCGCGGACTTGGCGGGACGAATCTCAGACTCGGATGCGAGGAGCTACTTCGAGAAGAATCGAGTCCTTGAAGGCTACCGTGAAGGAAAGGCAGTGTCAGACGAGAGTCCCAGATTATCGTGTGTGGGATCCGATTCCAACAGGGAGCCGACTCCTATGAACTCAAGAGCCCAATGGAGTGGCTTGCTCGACGACGTCACGCGACAAACGCGATACCAGTGGCTCGACAGAATGATCCCAATGATCGACTGGATCGGCAGAGTTGGAGGATCAGAGGCTTTGGAGCAGACCGTGGATGCCATTGACCGCGTGTGCGAGTGGTGGCCGTAACGGAACAAGAGAAGTGGAGCCGACTTTGTGAAAATTCTAATCGGTTCGAGGTCGGCCCATTCATTGCTCGCGACCTTCGACCGAAGTCGTCACTCTCATGACCGGCAGATGTTCTATAAGGATTTGTGCTAACGGTCTGGCGGCCGGCAAGTCGAGTCACATGGGAACTTGACCCAACCCCAGGCGTCGACCTATTTGGTCGCTAACTTACCAGGCTTTGGAGATTGTCCAGAAGTCGGCTTCTAGGAAACCCCTCGCACGACCAAGCGTCAATGTTCACTTCGTTCCCGATCAACGGCGATAAGGCGGTGTTTCGTTTGATGCATAAAGGCGAAACAACCGGCTGCAAATCGGAGTGAAAATCACCGCGCAACGAAAACGCTGCAACGACAAGCCCCAGGGGGAACGCGCGAACACTTGCCGGCAATCAGCGCGGGATTCGCGATCGACTTGCGACGAGAATTGCGAGAGGCAAGAGAGTACGTCCAAGAAGAGTAAAGCAACACTGAAGAAATGAGCTGCGGCACTTCTGTCAGTTAGCGCTTACCCCATTCGCAGTACATCTCCGTTACCTTCTTCCAATCGTCCTCAAACCCGAAGTGCTTTGTCACAAGGTTGGTCAACATGAACAGAGCACTTGTGCTGACTCGGACAATCTCGATGATCTCCACATCCCCATAGTTGGGGCGAACTTCTCCTTCGCGGAAGCGCCTCCCTAATTGCTGGAGCCCGCCGTGAGTGTAGCTGTGAAGCGCGTCCCGAGTTCGCTCGTTCAGGAAGTTCTCCATTAAGTGGCCCAGACCGAAAGCAGCGTCAATCTTGGCTCCGATCTCCTTGAAGTTGACTTTATATGTATCGTCTCGCAGGCTCTTCACTTCATCCGCGCTGCCCATCAGGGCAATATGAGCACGCACCAGATTCTCGACCGTAGGGCGAACCAGCGCGAATGCGGACCCGAACAATTCGTTGAGAAGGAGCGCATGAATTCCCCGGTGGAAGTCCGACACAAGTTCCCAGTACGCCAGAAGTAGGGTGTCACGCTCGGCATCGGTGTACTTCTTACCGATAACGATCTGCTCTAATAAGTCGCCAAACTTCTGAGCAGCGTCCAGCTCTGTTTGAACTGCTGCACTGAGCATGAGTTCTATGCGAGAAACAGTCGCTTGTGAGATAGTTGATCCATTGGAGCCGGCTTGGCGCAATCTTCATCATCCTTCTGAACTTGGCTGATCCGACTATTGACGGGATACGAGCGCATCAAGCTTGCATCGAACGGCTTCAGCAACTCGGACATCGCATCTACATTCGTCATGCCAGGATCTAGCCACACATCGTAGTCGTGCTTACTCAGAATCACCGGCATGCGGCCGTGAACCTGGGAAGTGACAGCATTCGGTGTCGTTGTGAGGATCGAGCACGACTTGATCCATGCTCCGCGCGCGTCTTTCCATCCATCCCACAATCCCGCAAATGCGAACAGTTCACGATCGTTAACCTCGAAACAGAACGGTTGCTTCCCTGTTCCATTTCGCCGCCATTCATAGAAACCGTCTGCAGGAACGAGACGCCGGCGATACGTCATCGGACCGCGGAACGCTGGCTTCGTGGAGGCGGTCTCCGCTCTGGCGTTAATCATGCTTGCGGAACCGGACATATCCTTCGCCCAGAATGGAATTAGTCCCCAGCACATCAACGACAACACGCGCCGTGGTTCCTTGGGATGTTGGCGGATGACCCGAACTGGCTGGGTAGGTGCGATGTTGTAGCGTGGACTCCAATCTTCGTCGCAGGGGATGGCGTCGAAGTGTTCGGCAATGATCTGCTTCCTGCGCGGGATTAGCGGCCACACGTGAGGGAACTTGAAGCGCCTCTCAAGACTAGGCTTCGCTGCGCGGCTCTTTGTCGTGCTTCGACCCGTCATGTGAGTATAAAGCCAAGATGTGCCTACCGGCCTTGTTCCGTTGAAGAAACCTCCTCGTAATCTCAGCGATCGGTAACAGTCCCAGGAACCATTTCCAGTTCTCCTCTCCTAATTGAATGAGAGTCGTTTCCAGTCGTGTTGATATTGGAGGTTTGGGACGGACAAGTACCTTAATGGGGGTGTCGAAGGTTGCAAAATCTTGATGGCGCTCGTTCCCTCCCGAACGTACAACGATGCTGGCAATCAGGCGAAGATGTCGCTCACCCGTCTCTTTAGGCGTGACATCCCAGTACCAATTTGCTCCACCGCCCGGAAGAACTGTCTGTATCCCTTGGTTACTGGAATCAACTTCTTTTATGTCGAACGCGTCAGCTTCGCTGCTCAATAATGTAATTCGCATTTCTTCGGAGATCTTCAGATTTGAAGTTCGGACTTCTCCCTCTCCTAGAAGTGATCCCGGATTTGTCTGTATTGCACCAGTAGCATCAGGACGAAGAAGCTGCACGCTGATTTTGGTCGGCTCCCCTTCAGTCATTTCTTTCGGGGGGTTGTATTTCAACCACCCGTCGGTAGCCGTTTTGAGAACGTTTTGAAGTTCCGCATCCAGCGGATCATAAACGTATTGCAAAATGGGTTTGTGTTTCTTCGGCAGATGTTTACTCTGAACGGACTCCCCTCCCCCGTAGCCTACCCTGACCCTTTCTAGGTTAGAGACTTTAGGAATGACCATAGGTGTGGATGAAACGATCCCGCCGACGACTCCGCCAATTTCGCCTCCAGGCTGCCCACCCGGAATCCCAGCGATAACTGGAGGGTCAATCTTCATAGTTGGTTTTCGTCTTGGATGCAATACCGAACAGCCCATCAAAAAGCCGCACAGCACCAGCATTGACGTAGGACGGACACGGGTTACGCGCTTCGCCACAGCCTGAAGAATACCCCCACCACGATGTTGTTGGATCGTTGGATCATAACCCAGTCTTGCTGGAGAGCAATATGGCACTTAGGTAGTACATCGTCATCCATTCTATTGATTCGCGAAAATGCCGATGTTGTCGTGACAGTTTCAGACCTCGCATTGATTGTCTTGCACTACAGTCGGCGAGTGCCGCAGAATCGAATCAAGCCAGGGCGGAAAAGCAATAGCTCACAAGTGAAATTCCTCTTGGTGGATTAGAGATTGGCTGAGCGAGAACTATGGTGTTGCGCGGTTCCGAATCATTATTGAAGGGATTGGTTTCGAAGTGCTCGGCGATGATCTGCTTAGGGCGCGAGAGTCGGTAGCGGCCAAACATGAAAGCAGTATTATCTCGGGAATTGTGGGCCAGTTCTTTCATCAGTCTGCGCGTCGCCTTCCTCCACCCAAATTCCCCGTCAGCGTTTCGCGTAGTTCTTGTCCAGTCCATCCAAGATCGAAGGACTAGATGTTCACGCAAACTGAGCTACCACGAGCCGACAACGCGGTACTTCATCTTGCCCATCATTTTGTGGGAAACAATACTGTACACGTACAGTCGCAGCGCCTTATCACCGTCAGCTTCGGCTTGGTAAGTCCCAGGGGACAGGTTGGCACACTTTCGGAATCCAGCTTGGCACCAGAGAGTTACATGCTGCCCGTCGGGCATAATCGCGTGTACGTGTTCCTGCTGAATGTATGTATGGCTTGTGTACGCGGGCTGACCTGGGTCAACAGTGGTTTGGCATGTGGTGTTCGATGTGGTGGTTCCATAGATGTTGGTCGTGTCGCCGTACGTCGTCGCAGTACCGTTGACATTGCCATTCGTATCGCAGTTAGTCGTTTCCTTGCCGGACGTAGCATTGTGATGAATGGCAATGTCTCTGACTGAGGAATTACTGTCAACGATTTCGATGTTGACGACGTTTTTTTCTTTTTTCGCCCACGCAGTGCTTGTGGCAAGCGTCAACAGGATAATTATCAGCAGCCTTCGCATTTGAGTCCCCACCTGTCTGGCTAGTGTCGTTTGGAGGGAGTCCTACATCAAATTACGGAAGTTTGCAAGACCAACACTTTAGACCTTACCGCCACCGCCACAACTGCTTCCACACAGCGTCCACATCTGCTTCGGTGACGGCAGCCGGTCGTAGATCATGCGACAGCAGCGAGCGAGATTGGGGGAAGTTCAAGGCGAAGAAAGCGAAATAGTAGACATCTCAGCAGAAGCCCCGCATCAGGAATTACTGGTCCGGGCATCTTATTTGGTGCTCGGCGATGATCTGCTTCGCCTATTGCCCACCTATAACTGGAATTACACCTGTCCCTGCGATGCGCGGGTCAACAGACACGGAAGATCATTGGCACCCTCCATAGTGGAATCAATGCCAGCGGTAATGGGCAACTAAATTAAATCGTGAGCCGCAGTCCGAACTCGATCTGTCGCGGAGCGCGGGTTTTAGTTCCACCCAGCGAACCGCAGCGATCCCGCCATAGGATCTGTGGACGTAACCAACGATGCGATTCGCGTCGATAAACTCAGAAGACTTGTATTCATCGTTCAGAGGAAGGCTGATGGACGCCCACCAAACGCCACAACCCGGCGCCAAGCGCCAAGCGATCAGGCTAGCCTTCGTTACAGCCGGTTGCGGACCTGTAACGTTGACACGTAGACGTTGTGAAAAAGGCGAAAACTTTCCGGGATCCGCTTTCATAGACAGAATGCCGCTGTACGAGCCTCGCACCGGGGGTACCACTGTCGAATCGGCTAGCTTGAGAGTAAATCGAGTCACGGCATACGCGTTGATGGTCGCTGCATCAGGAGACACGCTCAGCTGTATCGATTCTGGGCTTTTTCCGAGGCTTCCAGCCGACAGATCGAAGTCGGTTAGTCTGATAGACAACTTGTGAGAATCTTTCGAGCTGTTCCATACCGAAATGACAGCTTTTCCGGTTTCAATTTCGCGCCAGGTGAACGAAACTTCAGGTTTGCCGCCATCGGTCAGTTGCAGCGGCAGGACGGGTAATGGTTTTTCTTCATTCGCGTTCCCGACGTCTTTCTTCTTGCCAGTCTTGTCGGCATCAGGTCCGGACCCTGGAGAGACACCGGCCAGAAGAAGAATCAGAGTACCGACGAGCAGCCATCGAATTCGAGACTGAGTCTTGTCCATGAACATAAAGTGGTCGGTACCCATCAAGGCTTCGGTGCCGATACGGTTACGGTGACCCGCGTTTTCCCGGATTTGAAGTAGAAATCGAGAATTTGTGCTTTTGCTTCCGCAGTTACTCGCGCCGCCTTCAGTCCCTTAACCCAGACGCGTTTGCCGTCAGCCTGCTTTCTAAGCTTTAGTTCGTTGCCGGCGAACACCACCTTTTGCAGGTCCGCTAAACCGTCACCCTGGAAGATCGCTTCGTCCGCTCCCACAATGAGAGTCCCAACAGGATTGATTGCCGGCTTTGTTGAATCGCTCAATTCGACAGATGGAACCGGAACGACAAAGACCAGTCCGTTTTTCATCTGCAGTGCGATCTGTTTTGCTGATTTAAGGTTATCCTTGCCGAGCGTTAACAAACGAATGTTGGGGCTTGGGGGATTCCCAAACGGGTCCAATGTCACACCTGCCGGCGAGACGATTCCAGCCTGGTCTAGGCCGCTGCCGTACAAGAGAAACTTCGCAGCATCCGACCCCGTCCCAAGGATAACGAGTTTGGGGGCGTAAGTGCCTGGCAAGAACTCGTTCAGATGGACCTGGGCGTTCGTCCAGTAATCAACGTCGGTAAACAGAGCCTTGATCGTGACATCAGGATTTGCGACCAATAGTGCGGTTGGCAGAACGACTGACAGCTCGTTCCCGTTTCTGCGAATTGGCGCGTCAGTATAGCCGAACACCTTGCCTCCAATGAGGAACACGAGCGTGGGTTGCTGCTTCTCCGGCAGAAGGCTTTTGAACTGGACCGTTATCCTGGAGTTCGTGTCGTCTACGGGTGTGACTGTGTGTCCGCTAACGGCCAGTGCATTGCTGGCCCCAAACTGAGACTTGTCAAAAACAAGTGCTGTCTCATTGCCATCGCGAGCGACGAGGCTGACTTGTTTGGTCGCCAGATCGGTCAGGGGCGATACAAATCGGATCTGTTGGTATTCGCTCGTGAAGCCGGGGCTTCCGTCCCGCAGGATATTTGACCCCACTCGAACGTACGTGCCTCCGAGAAATCGACCTTTGACGGTGACTAGCATTTGTCCGTTCCCTAGGTCCTCGAGTGAAGTCATGTCGAAGGTCTTCGGGTGTTGGTCCAACGAGTAGTTGAGAATCGGCCATTCTTCGGAATACAGCGTGAGCGAGTCTCGCAGTATGGCTGTTGGGAGACTGTGGCGTCGGTCATAACTCCGCCAGTAAGTACGCACGTGGATTTTCCCGAAACATGCTGTGCTCCATGGGGCGGGAAAGGCGAGCTGCACGAAGGTTTGTTTCAGTCCCGATCTGACGTACTCGGCTCCGAGAACCGGCCGGAATTCCCACAAAAATCCAATGTGCTTCTTGTCCGACGGCTGGTAAGTCAGGGCTAATGCGTCCTGGTCCTGGACCACGTAGTAGGTCTTGGTCCCATGAAGAAACGAGCCGGCTACAGAGGTAACCTGCGTTACAACCCCAGCGCCAATCGAAACACTCTTGTCGGTGATCGATGCGACGTTGTACGTTTTTTCTCGAGGTAGCAGCGCGAGGATCACGGGCGGCTCATTCGTATTCAGGTCCTCACCGGTTTTTTCAACCTCGACTTCTACAACCGCAACGGCGTTCTTGTGCCTCTTGTCGGGCAGCAGCGTCACCGGGAATCCCAGCGTGACCCGAGGCTTCACGATCTTTGTGCCACCAATGATACGATCGTTCAACGAGCCTTCAAGCAGCAATCTCAGGTTGGCGATTTCATAGGTTAGCTGCATCTGCTCATTCAAAATGTCAGACGCTGAAACTGAGAAGGATGTAGGCAAGGTCGTGGAAGGTGCAGGGGCGGCGACCGACGGCGCAGAGACCGACGGCGCCGTAGTAGTGACGTTTGTTATTGGTGGGTTCGCGGTGTTCTGAACGGTATTCGTATTCGTTGACGACGGAGTTGCGCTGGCCGTCGTCGCCGCCTGATTCGTGGTTACAGTGCTGTCGGTGGCGCCGTTGTTGGTTGTGGCCACCTGAGGAAGAGGAGGGCCTTGCAATGAGAGACCAAAGCTCGAGATGGTCTGGCTAGCGCCGGTAATCGAGCCAAGCCTCGACGCGATACCACTTTGATCCAGGAGTTGCAGGCTCATCAAGCGAGCCTGGGCTGCATTCAGCATCTGTTGCAGGAGAGAATCGTCGTAGACCTTGGGTTGGCCCACTTGGACCCCATTGAGTGCACGGTCTCTGGCTTCGATTGTCTTCGCAAGCTCGCGAAGATCGGGGGTGGCCTTCCCCCCTGGCTGATTCTGGCCCTGACCCACTCCAGGCATGCCCGTCAGGGTAATAGTCAGAAACCCTGCGAGCATTGAGCGCAACATTTTCGAAAACATTTATCGTCTCCCTGCTATTTCCGCTTCCTGTCCTCGGATGGATGGGCCCTCTTCTTACGCGCTTGTCCTTTCTTTTTCGCTGTTCTCGCTGGCTTCCAAGCGGACTTCGTTTTAGGAGCCTTTATCCTCGACTTCTTCTTCGCCCCTGCTGCCTTGACTGGCGTAGCAGCGCGTAACGCCAATGCATCGGCCGCCACCGCCGCCTCGGAGCACAGAGATTCCTGGGCTTTGCTGGCGCTGTCCATGAAAACGACAGACGTTGAATCAATCGTTCCGTTCTCACCAGACACAGTGATGCAATCACCATCCCGCAAGCCAAGATTGGCTAGGAAGCTCGTAGCTGCTCCTAGAGGATCAGGCGCTCCTTTGCGCGCCAGCAGCGTTCCGTCGAGTCTCGACTCCCCGTTGTCAATCCTAAGTCGTCCCGTTTTAATCATAGGTTTACCCGCAGGAAACGAGAAACCGCTTCCTTTTCCTTTTCTGGTTGGACGCAGACAAACTGGCCCTCTGTCTGGTTGGGGAAGATGGAAGCTTACCACGAATCTACTCTTATGGGAGAGATAGTCCGGTGACATTGGCGAGGGGAAGTGGTATGAAAGCTAACCGTCATGAGAACCGGCGAGGTCGGGCGCTTTCAACCTATTCGCCAACGATGGCATTCCTGCAGTCAGCCCAACAGTGCAAACACGCCTATCGATTCCCGCGCCGCGTTAAAATCTGAACAGGGAACTTTTGTTCAATGTGTCTCGGGTAACACTCCATCGTCCTTTCGCATCCTGCGCACATCTGGCGCGCATGGCCTTTCGCATTCCGGGGGAAGCCGTCAGGTTATTTGTAGGAGGTTGGGTTGTGATTGTTGTGGCGTCAAACCCGGTTGTTATTGAAGCAGCTGGGCTTTCTGCCGACGAAGTTTATTGGCGGTTTATTAGCGGTTTCAGCCTGATTGCGAGCAGTCTGGGTCACGCAAAGCAAAACTGTGAAATTTATGCAAATCGCGCAGAGCCGCATAAACCCTAGTTACTTCGTATCCTTGTTGAGTTCGCGAGTGGGGGTATAGTTCAGTTGGTTAGAATGCTGCCCCGTCACAGATATTGATCGTTCGTTTTTCAGCGCACGGTCGATCGAGCAGAGTTTTAATACAAATCCGGTTCGGTGACGAACCGATGCCTTCCCAGTCCGCAATTCCAGTCCGCATTCATTGTGTCGTCTACGACCTTACAGGTGCTTAGCGGTCTCACGTGAACTTGTAAGTCGTTGATTGTCCTAAATACGCTCGCTCTGAAAAGGCCTGGCGTCGGCGGATCAACTCCGTCCCTGGCCACCATGTTTTCAATCACTTGCAAGCTGCTCTCCTGGTCACTTGGTCACAATTGGTCACAATTCGTTGGTCACAATTGGTCACGATTCAATTCACTAAGCGGCTGA
>Ga0126381_100005190_pt1 | contig 14293 bp, 6 predicted proteins | sample PanSoiMetPlot_28_FD_96465 | JGI IMG/M metagenome (GOLD analysis project Ga0126381, IMG submission 96465) | Tropical forest soil microbial communities from Panama - MetaG Plot_28 | ecosystem: Environmental > Terrestrial > Soil > Tropical forest > Bulk soil | place: Panama | collected 2016-02-17
ATCACCGCCTGCGATTACGATGTTCAGGGGCGCCTCGCCGAACTCATTGGGTAGCGGAAATCCGTGGCCCGTCGCAGCGACACCCGCGAGCGCAGCCGCCTGCCGGCCGTAGGCCACCCGCCGTACAACGCCCTCCTCTACGAGCGTCAGCTTCTGCCGCGGCACACCTTCACCGTCGAACGGCGCACCAGCCTGCAGCGGATGGGTGACATCGTCATGTATGGTGATGTTCCCGCCGAAGATTTTCCGGCCGAGGCGGCCGGTGAGAAAGCTGCGGTCGTCACGAATAGCCGTGGCACTGAAATCGCCGAACATCTGGCCGACGAGGTCGAGCACGGCAGCGGGCTCGAGAATCACGGTATAGCGTCCCGACGGAAGCTCGCGCGGTTGCGCGGAGACTGCGGCCTTATGTGCTGCCGACCGCGCCAGCGCCAGTGGATCGAGATCGGTTGCATCAACAGCGCTTGCTTTTGCCCAGCCCGAGCTGTCGGTGGCCATCGCCGTAATGGAGAAGCGCACCATCGTCTCGCGATACGACGCCGCAACGCCGCGCGAATTGAAGATAGAAAAGTACGACTGCGCCGAGGAGTAGATGCCCGCTGCCGTTTGGCCTTCGGACTCCACAATCCTGATTGCCTCAGCTACTGTCTGGGCGCGCTCGGTAACGCCGGCGGTCTTGCCGCCGGCGCGGCTCACCGGCGAAAAGATTGCCGGCGTTACCAGAGGCAACAAGTCGGGATTACGTTCGGTGAGGCGCGCAATCGCAATTGCTTCCTCCACCACGTTCTCAATCCCCTCGCGGTCCAACCGATTCGTCGTTGCTCTCGCGGTCCGTCCATCCACAATCGCGCGCACGCTCACATGGCGCCTATGCTCGGCGACGTTCTGATGAATCGTGTTGTTCGCGAATCGGGTGAGCGCGTCGTCACCGCCGCTTACAATCGCCTCGACCTCGGTCACTCCGCGGGCGCGCGCCGCCGTGAGCACCTGGTCGAAGATCTCATCCGCCATAAGCGCTGCCGATCTTAATCTTGCGGAAACGCGCCGGGCTGGCGCCGTGCCCTGTGCCCATCACCTGCTCGGGCTGCCCTTTTCCGCAGTTCGGCACACCCCACAGCGTCCAATGCTCGCGCCCGGCGATCGCCTCGCACGCATTCCAGAACTCGGTGGTAATGCCGCTGTAGCTCGGATTCTTCAGCATGCGCACGCGCTTGCCATTGCGAATCTCCCAACCGATCTCGCATCCGAACTGGAAGTTGTACCGCTTGTCGTCGATCGACCAGCTCCGGTTCGTCTCCATGTAGATCGCGTGGTCGGCGCCGAACACTTCATCCAGCGTTTGCCGCCCCGGCTTCAGGCTGACGTTCGTCATGCGGATCAGCGGCAGCCGCGCCCATCCGTCAGCGCGCATACACCCGTTCGACCGCTTCTCGCTTACGGCCGCGGCCGTCTCCCGAGAGGTCATGTATCCAACGAACTGGCCGTCGCGAACGATGTCGGTGGATTGCGCCTGTACGCCTTCATCGTCAAACGCGAACGTGCCGATGCCGGGGCCGTGTTCCAGCCGCGCATCGCAGACGACGTTGACAATCTCCGACCCGTACCGCAGCTTTCCGAGCTTGTCGAGCGTGAGAAAGCTCATGCCGGCGTAGTTGGCTTCGCTGCCCAGAACGCGATCGAGCTCGATCGGATGTCCGATCGATTCATGAATCTGCAGCCCGAGCTGCGAGCTGTCGAGGATCAGGTCGAATTCGCCTTCGGGGCACTGATCGGCGGAATGCAGCGCCACGGCTTCTTCTGCGATGCGCGGGGCGTTACCCAGCAGATCGAGCTCATCCACCAGCTCGTAGCCCTTCAACTGATATTGCCCGCCGAATGAGTTGGGATACGAGCGCTTCTGGATTTCTCCATCGCGATAGCTCAAGGCGGAGAAACCCGCGCCGGAGACATATCGCGTCTGATCGATCACACTGCCGAGCGTGGATACGAACACCTGCCGGCGCCGCTCGAAATGCATCAACGTTTCCGCGAGATTCACTCCGCCCGTGCGCCGCAACTCTGCGTCGACGGCCAGCAGGGTCGTCAGATTGCGGTCAACTGGTATGGAAAACGGGTCGATGGCGAATGGCGAGACCCACGTCGCCTGATGGGCCTGCTCTGGCGCGAGCGAGACATCGGCTTTGCGCGCGGCAACGCCGGAGTGCGCGATTTCGAGCGCCAGTGCACCCGCGGCATCGAGGCCGGCGGGCGTGAGATCGTCCGTGGCGGCGAATCCCCAGCAGCCCGATGCGATCAAGCGAATTCCGACTCCGAACGATTCGGAGCTGCCCGCGTGCCCGGTCTTGCCATTCTTCGTGGTGATTTCGCGCTCGCGGATGTCGAGCGCGCGCACGTCGGCATAGGTGACCCCGCGCCGCGCGGCGGCATCTAGTGCGCGCAGAGCGAGGTCTTTCATCGCGGCGTGATCAGCCCGCCGAGCTTATCCTGCTCGCCCGACGCAACGCGCGGAAAACGGGTGGAGTAGGCTTCGGGATACTTCAACCCCGAGCCGGTGTTGTAGATCACGATGCGCTCGCTGCGATCGAGGAAGCCGCACGCCAGCAGCTTAGCCAATGCCGCAATGCATGCCGCGCCTTCGGGCGCCGCGTAGATCCCTTCCATCGACGCGAGTTGAATACCCGCGTCGAGCAGATCTTCGTCCGTAACTGCAATCGCGATGCCCTTACTGGCGCGCACGGCATCGAGGACCAGGAAATCGCCCAGTGGTTTGGGCACACGCAGGCCGGCCGCAACCGTGCTGGCGTTCTCGAAGAACTCGCTGCGCGGCTCGTTCTGCTCGAACGCGCGCACCACAGGGGCGCAGCCTGCAGCCTGGACGGCGATCATCTTGGGCCGGCGGCTGCCGATCCAGCCAAGCCGCTCCATCTCCTCGAACGCCTTCCACATGCCGATCAGACCCACTCCGCCGCCCGTGGGATAAAAGATTGCGTCCGGCAGCTCCCAGCTCATCTGCTCGGCCACTTCATACCCCATCGTCTTCTTACCCTCGATGCGGTACGGCTCTTTCAGCGTACTGACGTCGAACCAGCCCTCGACAGGACCGCATTCGGCCACGATGCGGCCGCAATCGCTGATCAGGCCGTCGACGAGCGTGACATTCGCGCCGTAGGCTTTACACTCCAGGTAATTGGCCTGCGGAACATCGCGCGGCATGAAGATATGAGACTCGATGCCGGCCGCGGCTGCGTATGCCGCCAGGGCGCTCGCGGCATTCCCCGCGGAGGGAATCGCCACTTTCCGAATGCCCAGCTCGTTGCACATCGAGATCGCGCACGAAAGGCCGCGCGCTTTGAACGAGCCGGTGGGGTTCAGCCCTTCGTCCTTCACCCACAGGTTGTCCGCGCCCAAATTTGCACCCAGGCGGCGGGTCCGGAGGAGCGGCGTCCAACCTTCGCCCAGCGACACGATGCATTCTTCCGACGCCGGCAGCACGGGCGCATAGCGCCACATGGTGGAACGGCCGTTGGGCACGTCGCGGCGCCGCCAGCGGACGCGTATCGTATCGAGATCGTAGCGTACCAGGAGCGGGCCGCCGCAAGGACACAGATTCGCAATCGCGCCCGCATCGAACCTTTGATGACACAGGCTGCATTCCAAAAATGTAGCTTTCGGCATTAAAGAACTGAGTGTAACACCCGGCTTCGCGGCGGCAGACTGCGCCCGCGGCGGTTACACTTTCACGCCGCACATTTCGGCGAAGCGGATTTCGGTGGATCGAACGCGCCCGGCAACCAACTGGAGCGTGCGGTGCAAAATCTCGACTCCGAGTGCCGGGTCCTTGCGGCACAGCGCGCGCAGACGTGGCCCATCCAGGCGTAGGGCAGTCGTGTGCTCGCGTGCGCGAACCTGGAACGCCGTGTCCTGCTGATCCAACAGCGCCGACCATCCGAACGCCGACTCGGCAGTCACGGCCGCGACGCACACGACGTAGCGCGGGGTGCGCAGTTCCACCGCCACACTGCCCTGCGTCACGAGGTAGAACGCGTTGGCGCGTTGCCCGTCCAGGAGCACGACCTCGTTTTCGTCGAAGGCAACTTCCGTCGCCAGCTCAGCCAGGCTGGCGATCTGTCCATCGGTCATGCCAACCGTGAATTTGTGCTGGCGAAGCTTAGGTTCCAGTGTCATTTGCCCCATCATTGGGTTAAATACCCCCGTCCGTGCAACATAACTTGTTGAATTCCACAGCGATACGGCAAACTTGGCAATTCCGATGCCGTTCGCACTTCCTGTTAAAATCGGCTTTCATCGGCGTTGAAAACACAATGCAGAACCGCAGGGATTTTCTGAAAATTGGCGTGGCGTCGGTCGCAGCCGGCAAGGCACTCGGTCAGACGCAGCCCCCTCACTCGTTCGCAATCGAAGGCGAAAACTTCATCCTCGATGGCGCGCCGTTCGTCATCCGGTCTGGCGAGATGCACTACCCTCGCGTGCCGCGCGCATACTGGCGCGATCGCATGCGCAAGATGAAATCGCTCGGGCTGAATACGCTCTGCACCTACGTGTTCTGGAACCTGCACGAGCCCGAGCCGGGCAGGTTCGATTTCAGCGGCAATCTCGATCTCGCCGAGTATCTCCGCACGGCGCAGAGCGAAGGCCTCTGGGTGCTATTGCGGCCCGGTCCGTACATCTGCTCGGAGTGGGATTTCGGCGGTATGCCGGCATGGCTGCTCGCCACGCCTGGTCTAACGGTCCGCAGCGCCGATCCGCGATTTCTCGCCGCAGCCGAGCACTACATGAAGCGGGTGGGGCGTGAAGCGGCCGGCCTCGGAATCAAACATGGCGGGCCGATTTTGATGGTGCAGGTGGAAAACGAGTACGGGTCCTATGGCAGCGACCCGACGTACAAAAACGCCGTGCGGAAGATGATCGTGGACGCCGGCTTCGACGGCCAACTATATACCTCCGACGGGTCGGACCGAAAGCAACTTGAGGGCGGAACATTCGCAGACCTGCCGGCCGCCATCAATTTCGGCGACCAGAACAACCCGGCCAGAGAGTTCGACAACTTCTCCAAGTTCCGTACGAACGTGCCGCGAATCTGCGGCGAATACTGGGACGGCTGGTTCGATCATTGGGGCGAGGTCCACCACACTACCCCTGCCACCCGCAGCGCCAACGCCGTGGACTGGATGCTATCCCGCAACATTTCGTTTAGTCTCTACATGGTGCACGGGGGCTCGACATTCGGCTTTATGGCGGGCGCGAATTTGGGACGCGACTACGAGCCGATCATCAGCGCCTACGATTATGACGCCGCGATCGACGAAGCCGGACGGCCGACGGAAAAGTTCCGCATCATCCAGGCGGCCATTCGCAAGCGGCTCCCCGCTAGCTCGCCCGACCTTCCTCCCCTACCCTCACCACTTCCGATAATCGCGATTCCACGCTTCGAACTGAAGCAGTCGGCCGCGCTCACCGCGCGCCTGCCCAAGCCGATCGCGGCGGAGCACCCCATCTGCATGGAAGCAGCCGGCCAGTCGTACGGCTTCATCCTGTATCGCAAGCGTGTAGAGCACGCGGGAAAAGGCACGCTCGAAATTGGTGGCATGCATGACTATGCTGTAGTGTGGCAGGGCGAGCGGCGCCTTGGCACGCTCGATCGCCGCAAGAAACAGGAACGGCTGGACGTGGACCTGGTAGCCGGAGAGCCGCTCGACATTCTCGTCGAGAATATGGCGCGCAGCAATTTCGGACCGCTGCTCGTAAGCGAGCGAAAAGGAATCACGGGCAAGGTGACGTTCAACGGGGAAGCGTGGACCGGCTGGGAGGTTTACCCGCTGCCGATGACAGATGCCGTGCGATGGCCATTCGCGCCGAAGCCAGCCCAACCGCCGGCGTTATTCCGCGGCACGTTCCAGTTAAGTGCGACCGGCGATACATTCCTGGACACCCGCGGCTGGGGCCACGGATTCGTCTGGATCAACGACCACAATCTCGGCCGCTACTGGAAGATCGGACCGCAGCAGACCCTGTACTGCCCTGCGCCCTGGCTGAGGACCGGCGAAAACGAAGCCATAGTGCTCGACCTGGAAAATGGCGGGACTCGCTCGCTCGAGGGGCTGACAGACCCTGTGTACGAAACACCGAAGACAACCCTCCCGTAGTGAAGAGTGACACCGCCAGGAGTACGGAGACTTCACCGCACGGATGCTGTTTTCAGCCGTTTCCCGTTCTTGATGCTCGTCACGTGCGATTCGTCTAACAGGAGGAATTGCTCCAGGCGCCGCATGAGCTCTTCCAGGCGATTGTGCAGGTGCTCGCGCATGGCTCGATCGGCTGTTTCTTCCGAGTTCTGCGCCAACGTGCGGGCGAGTTGCTCGTGCCACCGCGGAGGCAGTCTATGACCTCCATAAAGATGGTGATCGTAGAACCAGCTGAAGACCAGGAGTTGATTCCTCTCGATGGCGCGGCACAGAAAAGGAAGCTGCGTGCATTCGGCGATGTACATGTGGAACTGCATGTGAGCACAGCGCCATTTGTAAAGCAGTTTGGCATCCGGCTCGTCGCCCTTGGTGCTCAACTCGTGCAGACGGTCCAATTCCTCCGCCATTGCGATCAGGGTGGTGCGCTCCTTGTCGGATGCGGTTCGAACAAACAGTCGTGCCGACTGCGTCTCCAGACCCTCACGTACCGCCCAGAATCCGCGAAGATCTCGAGGTGTCGGAATTCTGACCCTGGTGCCGACACGCGGCGCATTCTCGATCAGATACTCATGTTCGAGCCGTGCCAAGGCATCGTTGACCGGCACAATACTCATGCCCAGACTTGCCGCGAGTTCGCGCCGCGGAATGGCGGTGCCGAGCGAATACTCCCCAGTCAGGATCCGCTCTCTGATTACCCGGTATGCCTGCTCCGCCAGGGACTCGTTGCTCGCTGGAACAGTAGTGCGACGGCTTGAACGCATAGTCTGGCGATTCGCCTTGACAAGAATAACACACTTCTGATATTCTGCTGCCGAATTCTGATATATCATAAACCGCTTTATGATGTATCAATTGGTCTCGCTCACCAGGAAGTGAAGGAGGTCCCCATGCGTCTTGTCCGTCTCTGGAACGTGCTTATCGTGTGCTCTGCGGTCGTCAGTGCCGCGTTGCTTTTCTCCCTGTCTTCAACGCCCCTCTTGGCTCAGGTCGATACTGGGGGTGTCACCGGCACCGTTATGGATCCTTCGGGCGCCTTGGTGGCCGACGCCAATGTGTCGCTAACCAATGAAGCCACGGGGGTCGCGCAGCGCGTCACGTCGACATCTACCGGCAACTACGTATTTCAGGCCGTGCCGGTCGGTTCCTACACGTTGAAAGTGGAGGCCGTTGGGTTCAAGGCCTACGTTTCTACCAGCATCCAGGTACACGTCCAGACGGTCGTCACGGCGGATGTTTCGCTGGAAGTCGGCTCCCGCACCGAAGTGGTCAGTATCACGGCCGCCGCGCCCCTGCTGCAAGCACAGGACGCCACTTTGGGCCAGACCGTCGCCACCCGTTCCGTGAACGACCTGCCCCTCAACGGCCGCGACTGGCGGGCCCTTGCCAACTTCGCACCCGGCAGCTATCTGACCGGCGGAACGAATGGCACGTCCACCTTCTCCAACGGCGTCGAACCGGGCCAGGTGGACACGCGCGTGAATGGCGTGAACGACAACCTCGAAGTTTTCGGCGGTATTACGGTGCTTCCGCCCCCGGATGCCATTGAGGAATTCAAGCTCCAGACCGGCGACAACAGCGCCGAATTCGGTCACTCAATCGGCGCGGTGATCAACGCCGTCATGAAGTCCGGCACCAACCGCCTTCAGGGTGATGTCTTCGAGTATCTGCGCAACGAGGCGCTCAACGCCAACGACTTCTTTTCTAACCTCAACGGAGTAAAGAGGGCGGAGTACCGCCAGAACCAGTTCGGGGGCGTCATCGGCGGCCCGGTTTATCTGCCAAGGCTCTATGACGGCAGGAACAAGACGTTCTTCTTCTTCGATTTTCAGCGCACTTCGAGATTGCAGCCCACCACGTTCACCGATACCGTGCCGACGATCGCAATGCAGAACAGCAATTTCACGAATCTCCAGGACCTCATCACCGGCAACAGCGGCACGGGAACAGATGCCCTCGGGCGAAAGTTTCCGCATGGCACGGTCTTCGATCCCGCCACCACACGCACCCTCGCAGCGGGCGCAAAAGATCCTGTCACCGGATTGACTAATACCGGTTCGAACGCCATTACCGTGCGCGATCCGTTCTTCACGGGGGATCTTGCCGGGATGACGGATTTCACCCACTCTCTGAGCCAGCTCAATCTGATCCCCGCGTCGAGAATCGATACCAATGCCGTCAAGGTCCTGCATCTGCTGCCCACTCCCACGAACGGCGCGCTCGCCAATAACTTCTTTACTTCACCTCCGCAGAGGACCACCAATAACACTTACGACATCAAGATCGATGAAAACGTCAGTTCCAAGGACATGCTGTTTGGCGTCTTCAGCCGGTCCAACCAGGTGCAAACCGCAAGCCAGCCGTTTCAGGAGACGCTGGGATCGGCGCTGCAGACCAATTTCATCAACACCAACCCCGTCTACCTGCTCACGTTCAGCGAAACCCATGTATTCTCCCCTTCGCTGGTCAATGAAGCGCGCGTGGGCATCAATAACAACTACAACACCCGCGTGATCCCGGGCGCCGACACCATGGGTCTTCCGCAACAGTACGGAATCCAGGGAATTCCGCAGATTTCGGGCAACGGCGGCCTTCCGACCTTCAACCTCAGCGGCTTCAGCGCGTTCGGCTCGCGCCGGTTTTCGCCCACTATCCAAACCACTGAGGCCCAGGATTTCACAGACAATCTCACACTCATCCGCGGCGGCCACCAATTCAAAACCGGCGTTCAGTTCACGCGCACGGTCGGTGATATCATCCAACCGGCCTACAGCAGGGGCAATCTGACTTATAACGGTCAATACTCGGATATTCCCAACGCCAATAGTAACCTGGTCGGCATCGCGGATATGCTGTTGACTCCGGCCGCCTCCAGCATTGCTGCGGCTCCCGGCCTGACCACTTATGACTACCTGGGCGGCCTCAGCGGCTACAATGGCTCCAATTACGCTGGCACCAATTACACGGCGCCTTACTGGGGGATTTACGCTAACGATAACTGGAAAATCACTCCGACCCTGACCCTGAATCTCGGTGTTCGTTGGGACTACTTCTCTCCTTACAGCGAAGACGGCGGCCGGCAGGCGAATTTCGTTCAAACCAACGGCAACGATCCCTCTGGCACTCTGTTTATCGCCCACGATGGATGCAACGGTGCGCGCTCATCCAGCTTCAATTCGCTGTTAGCCGGCTACAACATTCAGATCGCGTGCCGATCAGATAACCGCGTGAACCAACCGCAGACCACCAACTTTGCCCCGCGAGTCGGAATCGCGTGGCGGTTGAATCCCAAACTGGTGGTACGCGCCGGGTATGGCATCGCTTTCGGCGCTTTTGATTCGGTCGGATACGGCGGCACTCTGGGCACCAATTATCCGTTCCAGTGGACGATCAATGGACCGAGCACGAATTCACAGACACCTACGGCTATTCCAAACGGCCAGACGGCCACCATGGAAAACATCTTCGCCGGAATTGCATTGCAGGATCCAAATTTGGTGAATGGGGTCGGATTGGGCTTAGTCGGCAAGGAGTATAACTATAAAACTCCATATACGCAAAGCATGAATCTGACCGTCCAATATCAGTTTACCGGCCGCGATTCGGTTCAAGCCGGATACGTGGCGACGGCGGGGCGGCATCTGGATACGCTCGGCGTCCACAACTCACCCACCCTGCTCTTGCCGCCCAGCGTAAATCAAACCAACTACCGTCCCTTTCCCAACTTATCGGTGAACTCGCAGTTTCTGAGTACCGCTGCCGACAGTACTTACCGCTCCTTGCAGGCCAGCTACGAACATCGCTTCCGCGATGGACTTGCATTGCTCGCGAATTACACGTTCGGCAAATGCATGTCCGACGATGTGGGCAAGACCGGACTCGGGCCGGGCTACCGCGGGGAGTGGCTGCCGGGCTTCGGTATCGGGTCCGATTACACATTGTGCGGCGCCGACGCGAAACATCTCGCGCATGTGCTGGGCGAGTATGCCCTGCCATTCGGAAGAGGTGCCGCGCTGTTGCACGACGCCGGCGGGCTGGTAAACGCCCTCGTGGGCGGATGGCATTTCAACTACGTCTACACCTATCAAAGCGGCCTCCCATTCACGGTGGGCTGTCCGACCGCGACGACTTCCGATTTCGGCTGCAACGCTTTCCTGGTACCCGGGCAGGATCCTTACGCCGGGCCGCACAATCGGCTGCAGTGGCTAAATCCGAACGCGTTTGCGCAGCCCCCCGTAGCAACCCAGACTGGACAGACCAACTACGCGCCTCTGGGCGGAGCGGCGAACCAGTTGCGCGGACCATCACTCAAGAATCTGGATGCCTCGCTATTCAAGCGTTTCACGTTGAAAGAGAGCCGCGAAGTGGAGTTTCGCGCGGAAGCCTTCAACATTACTAACAGCGTGGATTTCAATAACCCCGGCCAGCTGAATTTCACGAACCTGACGAACTTTAGCAGTATTACCGGCACCAAGAATAACCAGAGGCTGATTCAGTTGGCCCTGAAGCTGTTTTTCTAGGTAGGCTCACTGAAGTTCGCGACTGCGGTGCGAAGTGAACGACAAGGAGCGGAGCGCTCTTGAAGATGACGGAAGAGACGATATGCTGATTCTCCAAAAGTGGCTGCTGCTGTCGATTGCGACTTTGTGGTGTGCCTCCGCGTCCTTCGCCCAGATCGACGTGGGTGGCGTCACGGGCACCGTAAAGGATCCGACCGGCGCTGTAATCGCGGCTGCCAACCTGACGCTGACCAATGAGGCCACCGGCGTGACACAGAAAGTTCAGTCGTCCTCCAGCGGAACGTACGTCTTCGAAGCGGTGCCGGTTGGCCTGTATACCCTCAAAACGGAAGCATCTGGCTTTAAGCTATACGTGACCACCGGCATTGAGGTTCACGTCCAGAGCGTCGTCACGGTCGACGTGGCGCTGACCGTCGGCTCAACCACCGAGACCCTGACCGTCACTGCTGCCGCCCCGCTCATCCAGGCGCAGGACGCATCCCTCGGTCAGACGATCGACAGTGAAACCATGAACGACATGCCGCTCAACGGCCGCGACTGGCGGGCCTTGGCCAATCTCGCGGCGGGCAGCTATCTGACCGGCGGCCCCTCCGGCGGCTCCATTTTCTCGAACGGTGCTGAACCGGGCCAGGTGGACGTTCGGGTCAACGGCGTCAACAACAATGAAGAGGTCTTCGGCGGTGTTACGGCGCTGCCCCCGCCGGACGCCGTCGAGGAATTCAAGCTGCAAACCGGGGACAATAGCGCCGAGTTCGGCCACTCCACCGGGGCCGTGATTAATGCCGTCGTGAAGGCGGGAACGAATCGGCTCAGGGGCGACGTTTGGGAATACCTGCGCAACGAAGCCCTGAATGCTAACGATTTCTTTTCCAACCTGAATGGAACGCCGCGCCAGGAGTATCGGCAGAACCAGTTCGGCGGCGCGATCGGCGGTCCGGTCTATATCCCCAAGCTTTACAACGGCCGGAATCGAACCTTCTTCTTCTTCGATGACCAGCGGACCGAGACATTGGCCCCCAGCACGTTTACGGATAATGTGCCTACCAATTCGATGCGTGCGAGCAATTTCACCAATTTGCAGGATCTGATCAACGGCAACAGTGGCACGGAGACCGACGGGTTGGGCCGTAAGTATGCTCTCGGCACGGTGTTCGATCCCGCGACCACTCGTACCATCGCGGCGGGAGTGACCGATCCCGTAACGGGCCTTAAAAACACGAAGACCGCTTCGATCACCGTGCGCGACCCCTTCTTCACGGGCGATCTCCAGGGTGTGACCGATTTTACGCGTCTGACTCCGCAACTCAACATAATTCCGTCCTCGAGAATCGATCCCAATGCGATCAAGATCCTGCAACTGTTGCCTGCGCCCACTAAGGCCGGGACTCAAAACAACTTCTTCACTTCTCAGCCTGCTCAGACCACGCGTAACACCTACGATATCCGCATCGATCACAACTTCAGCGCGAAAGACCTCGTCTTCGGTGCATTCAGCCGAGCCACGTTGACTCAAACCTCGAACCAGCCGTTCCAGCCGCTCCTCGGATCGGCCCTGCAAACGAATTTCGCGGGCGTCGCGCCGACTTATCTGCTCACACTGAGCGAAACGCACCTGTTTTCCCCCACGCTGGTGAACGAAGCGCGCGTCGGCTTGAACCATAACTACAACACCCGCGTGGTTCCTGAGTCGGATGTGATGGGCATCCCGGATCAGTTTGGCATTGTGGGAATTCCGCAGCTTCCGTCCAACGGCGGCCTGCCGACCATTACTCTCAACGGGTTCAGCGCGTTTGGATCCCGCCGCTTCTCACCGACGATCCAGACCACGGAAGCGCAGGAGATTACCGACAATCTGACCCTGATTCGCGGCCGACATCAGTTCAAGACCGGCTTTCAGTTTGAACGGACGGTGGGAGATATCATCCAGCCTTCCTACAGTCGGGGCAATCTCACCTACAGCGGCCAGTACTCGGACATCCCGAACCAGAACACCAATCTGGTCGGCCTGGCGGATTTCCTGCTCGTTCCGGTTCCGTCTTTACTCACCGCGTCTACCGGCGTGACCGTCTCGAATAACCTCGGTGGCGTCAGCGGATTCAACTTCTCGAATTTCAACGGGACTAACTACACGGCACCGTACCTGGCGGCGTATGCGGAGGACAGCTGGAAAATTACACCCACGTTCACGCTCAAGATGGGCATTCGTTGGGATCATTTCTCTCCCTATAGCGAGGATGGCGGCAGGCAAGCGAACTTTGTTCAGACCGACGGCAATGGACCCTCGGGTACGTACTACATTCCGAAACAGGGGTGCGACGTCCCGCGCTCGGCCGACTTCGATGCTCTCCTGGCAGCCGATCATATCCAAGTCCAATGCCTTTCGAGCGGGGTCGTGAACCAGACCCAAATGACCGATTTCGCTCCGCGTCTCGGTGTTGCCTGGCGTATCCATCCGCGGCTCGTGGTGCGCGCCGGTTACGGCATCTCCTACGGGGGGTTCGACTCAGTTGGCTATGGAGGCACCATGGGCACGAATTACCCCTTCCAGTACCAGATCAACAGCCCGGATACAACCGCGCTGCTGAGTGCGGGCAAGCTGTCAACCATGGAGAATGTGTTTGCCTCGGTCAATATTCAGGATCCCAGTAGGGTGCAGATTTCAGGCCTGAGCCTGGTCGGCAAGGAATATAAGTATTTGATTCCGTATGTGCAGAGTATGAACCTTACTATGCAATACGTGTTCACGGACAAGGATTCGGTCCAGGCGGGCTTTGTCGAATCCGACGGAAGACATCTGGATACCTTGGGGCAGCACAACCTCGTCAGCCAGATTTTGCCCGTCGGCACCAATTCCAATAACTACCGGCCGCTTCCAACGCTCGGTACGGCACAATTTCTCAGCAGCTCGGCTAACAGCAATTTCCGCTCGATGCAGACCACTTACGAACACCGGATGCGTGGCGGCCTCTTGTTGCTCGCTAACTACACATGGGGCAAGTGCATGAGCGACCAGATCGGAAAGACTGGCATGGGCCCTGGCTACCGCGCCCAGTGGCTCCCTGGCTTTGGCATCCACGGAGACTACACGTTGTGCTCCGTCGACGCTACCACCCTCGTGCACGTATCCGGACAGTACGCACTGCCGTTCGGCAAAGGGAAGCCTTTGTTGGGCAACGCCAGGGGCATTGTCAACGCCATAGCCGGCGGATGGCGCTTCGGCTATATCTACACGTATCAGAGCGGGCAGCCTTTCACGGTGGGATGCCCCGCGGCTACGACCACCGGGTCGGGGTGCTACGCGCTCCTGGTACCGGGCCATGATCCTTATGCCGGACCGCACGACCGCACGCAGTGGCTCAACCCCAATGCCTTTGCCCAGCCTCCGGTTGCTACGCAAATCGGTCAGACCGATTACTCGCCCCTGGGCGGAATCGGAAACCAGTTGCGTGGTCCATCGCTCCAGAATCTGGATGCATCGCTCCTCAAGCGGTTCAGCATGAGGGAGCGCAAAGAGATGGAGTTTCGGGCGGAGGCTTTCAATCTCACCAATACCGTGAGCTTCAGTACTACGCC
>Ga0126381_100005191_pt1 | contig 14292 bp, 10 predicted proteins | sample PanSoiMetPlot_28_FD_96465 | JGI IMG/M metagenome (GOLD analysis project Ga0126381, IMG submission 96465) | Tropical forest soil microbial communities from Panama - MetaG Plot_28 | ecosystem: Environmental > Terrestrial > Soil > Tropical forest > Bulk soil | place: Panama | collected 2016-02-17
CCAGGTCGGACTGGTAGCCCTGTTCGGCACCCGTCGGCCCCGGGCCGGAGGCGAACAGGCGGTATTTGATGGACAGCTCCGAGCGGTCATCGGGGGTGGCCCAGCCGCAGCTGCCGGAGGGTGCGGCAGGCTGGCTGGTGACGATCGCGCCGGGCAGGTATACCGCCAGGGTGTCCTTGAAGACCAGGTCGCACGGGTCCGGCGGATTGCCGGATCGCGGACCTGGCGGCGGGGCTGACCTGGTCGCTGCCGCGGATGCTGGCCGCGCTGGTCCTGGACTGGCGAGCAGGATGCCCGAGACGAGCTGGGTCAGCCCGAACACCGCGGCGCCGAGGATGATCAGGACGGCGGTGACCAGCCAGATCACGGACCGCACCCGCCACTCGCGCGGTACCCGAGGCAGGTGATGGCCGTGCGGCGACCGTGTCCGGATGAGTACCCCGGTGCGCGCAGCGGGCTGCGCGGGAGAGGTGCCGTCGGCGGCCGCGGGCAGCAGGTTCAGTGCCCGCTCGCGGGTGTTCCGGCCAAAGTTCGCATGGATGATGGACCCGCGGGTGAACGCGCATGCCACCGCCTGCGCGCCGGACGGATCGACCAGGCCGAGCACGGCTGTGACCAGGGCATCGGTCGGGCGGTGTTCGCGGTTGCCCAGGATCTCCTGCGCGGCTTCCCGGTCCAGGCTCGTACCGTGCGCCAGCCGCAGCAGCGCCGTGAGCTGGTCGTACTGGTGCTGCGGCCAGTCCGGGTGGGCGCTGGCGAGCGCGGTGGCCAGGTATCCGTGCCGGGCGAGCACCCGCCTGAGGGCAATGAGGTCCAGCTCCCTGGCCCGGTCCCGCAGGTTGTCGATGACGATCTCGCACAGGTCCCTGCGGTGCTCCTCGCTCAGCTCCCGGTCCGCCGCCGTTTCGACCAGGGTGGCCGGGGGCAGCTGCATGCTGGCGAGCAGATGCCGCCCGGCATTGCCGCGGGCCTTCAGCACGAGCAGCAGGACCCGCGGGTCGGACACCCCTGCCGGATCGATGACGTCTGGCAGCGGCGCGCGCGGCGGCCGCCCCGCGCATTGTTCGAGCACGCAGAAGTCGCGGTAGGTCAGCGGGTCGAAGGCCAGCCGGAGCAGCACGAGGCAGAACTCGGACTGGACGTCCTTCGGTACCGGCCTGTCCGGCCTGAGCAGGCCGGTACCGGCGATGATCTGCTGATACCCCGGCCGGTCCTGCGGCCGGACCGTACCGAGGCAGGACCGGAGCCAGCGCAGATCCTCCTCGAGGTGGACCGGGGGACCCGCGTCCAGCCGCCTGGCGATGGTGTGCAGGATCTCCTCGGCGCTCATGTCCCGCTCAGGCCCCTGGTCGGCGGCGGCGGCGGGAGCTTGTTCGGCCGGCGAGCGGCCCGGCCGGAACGTGCGGGTAGTGCGGCGCGGCCGGCCTCGTCCCGGCTCGGGCTTCCCGTCCGTCGCCGAGGTGTCATAAAACACGTGCATCCGGTCGAGCATCGTCCGGATCTGCTCCTGCTCGAACCGCACCGGGTCGGTGCGCGCCGCGAGCTGTGCTCGCGCCTCCTGCCCGCCGTTAGCCAGCCAGGTCAGGTACTGGTCCGCATAACGGTGCCCGATCGGCGTCCGCTCCGGGCTGCCCCAGGCCACGACGTGGTCACGGCCGGCCCGGCGCGCGCCGGTGAAGAACAGCCGGAACATGTGCTCCGCGGTGCTGCTGACCCACGTCGACGCCGATAGCTCGATCCGCATGCCGTAGGGCAGCAGCGCCATGACCTCGTCGAGGAACTGCAGGCGCTCCTCCATCCCGGCGTAGTCGGCGCCGGTGACGCAGACCCGGCGCTCGGTGAGCAGCAGCGCCGCCACCCGCACCGCCGTCGGGCTGGCGAGGGCCTGCTCCGTGTCTGGTGACGTCAGCGTGATCTGGACCGGGGATCGCTCGCCGTCCTCCGGCTCGAAGCGAGCCAGCTGGGAGTATATCGCCTGGTAGGAGACCCCTCCCGCGGCCAGCTCACGGTAGGGGATGCAGAAGCAGTTCGTGAACACGATCTTGCGGTGCCCCGCGTCGTGCAGGTCGTGCCGGGTGTCGTGGATGGCCATCGCGACGTAGTCGCGGCCCTTCACCCAGCTCACGCTCACCTGCGGCAGCTGTTCCAGGTTCCCCGGCGAATAGCGGGTGATCACCTCGGTGAACGCTCCCGGCCCGAGGGCACCCTCGCTGCACGTGAGCAGGCGGTACTCCGCGTCGTGCGGTTCTTTCCCCCACAGCGCCCACTCCGCCGTGACCGCGACCTGAGTCATTCCGCCGGCTCCTTGAGCAGGTTGCGGCCGAGCCATACCATCGGCTCCACCACATTGACGGGATTGATGGAACCGCGGATGCGTGACGGCTCTGTCTTGTCCCGCCCGGGAACATGATTCTGGAAGTTGTCGGGGTCGAAGACGCCGCCGGAACGCCGGTCCACGTAGAAGCCGATGGCGGAGGTGGCGAAGTACCTGATGCGTTCGGGCTGGAACGTCTGCTCCAGCATGCTCAGCACCATTTCGGCGTCGCCGCTGCGGGAAACCTCGCACAAGCTGGCGAAGAACTCGCGCGCCTCGTCGTCGGGGACTCTGGGGAAGCGCGGCGGATCGGTGTCGAATTCGATCATCCCCAGCCGCTCCGCCGTCTTGAACACGCGGATCTCGTCAAACTTGGCGATGCACACGGCGACGTAGTGGGGCAGCCGCCCGCCGGGCAGCTGGCGATCGCGCATCCGCTGGGACAGCTCGTTCACCACCGCGAACGTGTGGGAGAAGGCGTCGCCGTCGGTGAACTCCCGCACCGGATCGAAGAAGAACACGATGCCCTTGCTGCGCTCCATGTTCTTGAGCAGGGCCTCCCAGCGGGGGTGCCCGGCGAGGGTGGGGGCGGCGGCCCCGCCCGGCGCGTCGGCCAGGTCGAGCGGGATCGTCACGGTCTCCTTGCGCCGTTCCCGGCGGAACCGGCCCACCCGTATGGTGCGCTGGACGGTCCCCACCAGCTCCCACCGGTACTGCTCCACCGCTGTAGTGGCGGGCGGGAAGGCGCGGTCGCCCGCGAGCGTCTTCATCAAGGTGGTCAGGGCGTCCGAGTCCGCTTTGTCCACTCCGACCACCCGCCAGGCGGCACGCTCGCCGTTCTCCTGCTGCGCCATGCCGTTCTGCCGCAAGAGCGCGACGCTGAGCGCGGCGAGAAAGGTGGTCTTCCCAGTGGACGGTGCTCCCCACATGGTGATGCGACGGTCGCCGTTGAGGCGATCGCTGTCGAACTGCGCGGGCGGCACGGTCAGGCTCCTTCCGGCTCGATCAGCGGGAGCGGCAAGGTCTGCCTGGTGGCGGCGGCCAAGCCCAGCTTGGCCGCGAAGCGCCACGGGTCGACCGCGCTCAGCGGGGCGAACGCCGTGCTGCCCAGGCAGGCCCAGATGTCCTCGTCCTGGCGGCCATGATCGGTGATCGCCCCGAACGCGAAGCCCAGGTTTTCCCGCAGGAACTGCCAGGCCGTCATCCAGTTGCGCTTACGCGGACAGGGGATGATCTCGGAGGCGAGGTCGACCCGAGCGGGGAAGGCGGGCCGCGACCCGATCGTGACCAGGACCGGGCGGCCGTCGGCGTTGCTGACCCGGCTGGCCAGCTCGGTCAGCAGGCATTCCAGCTGGGCCGCCCGCCAGTAGCCGAGCGGGGCAGCGCCCTGCTCGGCGAGCATGGCGATCTCGGTCAGGGCGTTCTCGCTCGTGTCCGCCCAGGCTAGCGTGCGTACCTGCGCATCGGCTTCCCGGTCGGGTACCGCGTGCGGCCCGTAAGACAGCAGCGAGACGCGCAGCTGGTCGTCCGCTCCGTTCGCTCCGTTCGCTCCGTCGACGGCCCGCCGGACGAGCTGCCTGGCCCGGTCGATCCGCTCGCCGACGTGATCGGTCACCCCGCTGGTCTCGATGGCCAGGATGAGATGCGTGGGCCGCACCCGCTCTAGGCGATCGGGTATCTGCGCGACGATGTCGCCCCAGCGCCTGCGGTCTTCTCGCAACGTCACCGGGAGGTCGCGGAAGCTGACCGTCCCCGGCTGGACCAGCTCAGCCGTCGGCTGGTAGCTACCCGGCGGTATCTGGCCCGACTGCACCGACATCAGCCGGTGGCCGTGCGGCCGCTCGCATGCCGCCACCGCGAAGACGGTACCGTGCTCGTCGCTGAGGGCACACCGGATCCTGAACCGGCGGTGGTCGCCGCTCCTGGCCCCGGGTCCGAACAGCGGGATCGTCGCCAGCTCAAGCTGCCCGCCGGCCGCCCGCCGCAGCGCGACCAGCTCGTACCGCTCACGGATCCGGTCGCCCGGGCCATTCCCGGCGGGCATCTCGGCGAGGACCGCGGACTCAGGCGCTTCCACGTCGGCCGCCCCGGCGGGTCGGTCTGGTTAGCTGGGCTAGCTCACCTTTATTTCGTATATTTTCGCTAAACGACACGCATTGCGCGGCGGTGGATCTTCCCAGCGTCGCACCATTGCGATTACTTTCGAACACTCGCCACCCCACTCCCGGTTGCCACGCGTCACCGGCGCCTGGACGAAAGCGTCGTTTGACCAGCCTGGAGCCTAGACAGCGCACACTCTAACGCATTGTCGCGGCTATTGCACAGCTTGGTACTCTATGCTGGGAATGCCGGATAGGTGCGCACAAAGGGGCGCGTGATGGAGAAGTTCCTTACAACGCTGGCCGGTGCGCGGCAGGAAATCCTCGCGCTGTGCCCGGTCGAGCGATTGAAGTTTCAAAATTTGGGCTGGGCCATCCTCATAACCAGTGGTATAGCGACGGTCTCCATGTGGTTCGCGCTGACCACCGTCATGGGCATCAACGCGGTACTGGCGTTCCCTGTGGCGGTCGTGTGGGGCCTGGTCATCATGGGCATCGACCGGTGGCTGGTCACCTCGATCCCGCCCCGCGGCTCGCGTCGGCTGGCGATCGCGCTGCCCCGGCTGTTCCTGGCCATCCTGCTCGGCACGCTGATCTCCACCCCGATCACGCTGCGGATATTCCAGACCGCTATCAGGAACGAGATCGTCAAGCTCGACAACAGCCAGCAGCAGAACTTTGTTGCCCAGCAGCAGAAGGACCCGGTCAGCCAGCAGGTCGCCAAGCTCCAGACCCAGGTCGCCGCCCTGCAGAGCGTGGTCAACGCTCGCGGCATGCAGCCACTCGACCTGTCCGCCGACCCGCAGGTACGGTCACTGACCGCCCAGCGGGACAGCTGGCTGCAGAAGGAACAGCAGTATTTCCAGCAGTGGCAATGCCAGCTCTACGACATACCGCCCGGCTGCAAGCGCGGCAACGGCCCCCTGGCGAACGCCGCTGAGCAGAACTACAACATTGCCAAACAGGAAGTGAGCAGTTTCAGCCAGCGGATCCAGGCGCGCGAACAGCAGCTCGGAGCGGCTAATAGCGCGGCCGCCCCCGGGCGCCTGGCGCAGGCACAGAGCCAGCTCAACGTGCTGCGGCCCGAGCTGAGCAATTACCAGCAACAGGAAACCCAGACCCGCGACAGTTACTATTCCACCCGGCAGCAGAATGGATTGCTGGCCAACCTGCAGGCGCTCGACGCGCTGGCCGCGCAGAACGGTGCGGTAAGCGCCGCGCGGTACCTGATATTCCTGTTCTTCCTGGTGATCGAGTGCCTTCCGATTACCGTCAAGCTGCTGCAGCGGCCGGGAGTCTACGAGGCGGTCCTTGAAGAGCAGGCCAGGGCGGAGCTCAAGGGGGCCAGGAGGGCAATTCGCAGCGGCCTCGGTCCCGCCGATCTGGTGGCCTTCACTGAGCCGGCCGGATCGGCCGGTGCGGCCGGTGCGGCCGGATCGCCTGATGCCACGGCTACCAGGCAGCTGACCGCCCCGGTCCGTGCGCCAGCCAGCAGGGACTTCCGCCGGGATGCGGTAAGGGAGGTCTGGCAGCTGTCCGAGGACATGGCACCGATGCGGAGCAGCGCGGCCGCGGAGCTGGTGCCGGATGACCCTGGCCCCCGCTCCCGGCTCGACGGCGTCCTGCGCGCGATGCAGGACGCGCGTCCTCCGGCCGGCCGCCCGGACGGGAGCGAGCCCGAGCTGCGCTACGACGATGACGACCTCTAGGGTCATTCAGGATCGTTTCCAGCTGGTGGACAGGCTCGGCGAAGGCGGCATGGGCACCATCTGGCTGGCGAAAGACCTGCGCCTGCGGCGCGCGGTCGCGCTGAAGGAGCTGATCAGCACCCGCGACGCCGCGGACATGCGGGCCCGCAGGGAGCGGGCGATGCGGGAGGCCACGGCACTGGCGGCGCTGAAGCATCCCGCGATCGTCTCCATTCACGACGTGATACTGGAAGACGGCAATCCGTGGATCGTGATGGAGTACATCAACGGCCGCTCGCTGGAAAAGATCCTCGCCGAACGCCGCCGGCTGGATGAACGCAGGCTAGCGGCTTGCCTGCTGCCGGTCCTGCACGCCCTGTCCGCCGCCCACCGGGCCGGCGTGGTGCACCGCGATGTCAAGCCCGGCAACATCCTGGTGGAGGAGGATGGCTCGGTCACGCTGGTGGATTTCGGGATCGCTCAGGTCGGCGGGACATCGTCCATGACCGGCGAGAACATGATCATGGGTACGGCGGACTACCTCGCGCCGGAGCGGATCCGGCGCCAGAAGGCCGGCCCGGCGGCCGACCTGTGGTCGGTCGGCATCACGATGTTCTGCGCGCGGGAGGGCTACCTGCCGTTCCACCGGGAAACCGAGCATGGAGAACCGCCGGGCAGCGCCACCATGCGGGCAATCATGGACGAGCCGCCGCCGTGGCCCGCCCCGGGTGGTGTCCTGGGCGAGCAGATACTTCGCCTGCTGCGCAAGGACCCCCGGCAGCGACCGAGCGCCACCGAGGTCGCGGGCATCCTGGAGAAGATGCTGGACGGCGCCGTACCCAGCCGCACGGCGGTCAGCGAGGCGGCGTCCTCCGACGAGCGGGCGACAGTGCAGGCCGTGCGACCGCGGCCCGAGGCTGAGCGACCGCCGGAACGGCCGGTCACTGAGGACCGCGCCGCCGTCCGCGGCGCGGGGGCCGACGTCGGGGCGGCGATGCTGCTCGTCATGTCATCGCAGCGGGTCGCTGAGATCCTGATGGGCTGTCCGGTCGAGGAGGGCGGAAACCTGCTGCAGGGTGTCGCGGCCGCCCGGCCGGGAATGGCCGGCGAGATCCTGGAGATCCTCGGCGCCAGCACCCGCGCCCGGTTCACGAAGTACCTGAACCCGGAGACCGCCGCGTCCATCCTGGCCGCGATGGAGCCCGGCGACGCCGCGGTGGAGGTGCTGGCGCCGTTGATCCGCGGCGACGCCGACCTCGCGGCAGCCGCGATCATGAACCTCCCCGCGCACACCGCGGTGGCGCTTGTCCGCAAGGTTGTTCCCGCCGACCTCGCTTCCCGCTTGGTCGACCACGTGTGGGAGTCGTACGTCGACGCGATGGCCGAAGTTGACGCTGACCTCATCGCCCGCCTGCGGAAGCTGACGGGCTTACCGGTAAAGGCGGGCGGTGGCGCGGGCCGCGGCGGCCAGCCGGCCGCGGAGCTCAGCCGGTTCGAGAACCTCGATCCCGGGCCCCAGGGCGAGGTACTCACGGCAGGCGCGGTCAACGGACTCGATGGGAAGGGTCGCGCGGATCCAGCCGTCCGGTTCCACGGTGCCGGTCCTGGTGGCCGCTTCCGCGGCGGGGGCGGGCAGGCGGTCGATCGCGGCCTGGGTGAGACGGACGACGGCGGCAGCGCGATGCAGCTGGTCAAGGAACTCGGTCTTGTACGTCTGCCAGTAGGTGGCCAGGCTGAACGAGCCGGGGACGGTGAACTCGTCGGGCAGCTCGGTCAGGGCGAGGATCTGGTCGACCCGGTAGGTGCGCGGGCGCGGGCTGCCCTGCCCGGCCACCAGGTACCAGCGCCCCGCCTTGAGGACCAGGCCGTACGGTTCGAGCCTGCGGTCGACGTCGGTGGGTGCCTTCCAGCGCCGGTAGCGGATCTGGAGGGCGCGGCCCCGCCAGACGGCATCGGCGACCGCGGGGAGGAACGGCACCTCGTCCGCGGTGGCGTACCAGCCGGAGGCATCCAGGTGGAAGCGGGACTGGACGCGGCCGACCTGCTCGGCCAGCGCCGGCGGCAGGGCGGCGCGGACCTTGAGCTGAGCGGCCGCGAGTACCGAGCCGAGGCCCAGCTCGGCGGCGGGGCCGGGGAGGCCGGACAGGGTGAGGGCCTTGGCCTCATCCGCGTTCAGGCCGGTGAGCCTGGTCCGGTAGCCGTCCAGCAGCTGGTAGCCGCCGCGGTGACCGGCGTCGCCGTACAGCGGGATGCCGGCCGCGTGCAGCGATTCGACGTCACGGTAGATCGTGCGGACCGAGACCTCCAGCTCCTCGGCGAGCTGGCCCGCGGTCATCCGGCCGCGCGCCTGCAGCAGCAGCAGGATGGAGACCAGACGGCTCGCGCGCATGCGTTCCATTGTCCCGCACTCCACTGACAGGAGATGTCAGTGGAGGTTGATTAGGGTGCGGCTTATGACATTCACTGAGAAGCTTCTCGGGACACGGCCGCCGGTACAGGCAGGCGGGCGCCGCTTCAAGCGTTACTACGTCACCTCGGACGTCGCGAAGATCTCCGCCGGGATAGAGGCCGCGGCGCTCGCTATCTTGCCGGAGCTGCTGCCGGCGGCGGACGGGACGCCGCCGGCCGGGTTCGTCGTCCTGCACCGGGGCGGGGACGGCGCCGCGTACCTCAACGCGTACACGTGGGTATGGGACAACGTGCTGCACATGCGCGGGGCGGCCGCCGCGCAACCCGTGCTGGGCTGCCCGGACGAGGACCCGGCGCACTTCATGGCGCTGGACCGGCCGTGGATCGGGTGTGTGTGGGAACTGCCGCCGATCCAGCACGAGCGGGACGCGTGGGTCCGGCACATGCTGGTTCCGGCCGAGCCTGACCTCGATGGGTACCTGGCCGACTCGATGCCCGAGGGCATGACGGGATAAGCGCGGACCCGGGGCTATGACCGGGGGAGCGGGGCGGGGTGGGGGCGGGGCGCGCGAGAATACCGGGATGCGAACGATTGCCCTGGAAGAGCATTTCTGGACTCCGGCGCTGGCGGCGGCGCCTGGCACCGGGCCGCTCGCCCTGTGGGGCCAGCGGGCCGACGACCTGCTCCGCGACCTGGGCGCCGCCCGGCTGGCGGACATGGACGCGCACGGCATCGACTTCCAGGTCATCTCCCATGTGGCCCCGGCCGCCCAGGGACTCGCTCCGGCCGACGCCCTGGTCCGGGCCAGGGAGGCCAACGACATGCTGGCCGCGGCCGTGCGGGCGCATCCGGACCGGTTCGGCGGGTTCGCCACGCTGCCCACGTGTGATCCGGTGGCCGCGGCAGGCGAGCTTGACCGGGCGTGCGGTGAGCTGGGCCTGCTGGGCGCGATGCTGAACAGCACGCTGGGCTCGAACGAGGCGTTCCTCGACGACCCTCGGTACGAGCCGCTGCTTGACCGGTTCGCCCGGCTCGGCGTGCCGCTGTACCTGCATCCCGCGCCGCCTCCGGCCGCGCTGCGTGCCTGGCTGTACCGCGGGCTGCCGGACGCGGTCGCGGGCCGGCTCGCCACCGGGGCCTGTGGCTGGCACGCGGAGGCCGGTCTGCACCTGCTGCGGATGATCGCGACCGGGGTATTCGACCGGCACCCGGGGCTGCGGGTGATCCTCGGGCACTGCGGTGAGATGCTGCCGTTCATGCTCGCCCGCATCGACGCGATGCTGCCGCTGCCCGGTCTCGAGCTGACCGCGTCGGAGTACTTCGGCCGCAACGTGTGGGTGACGACCAGCGGCCTGTTCAGCCTCCCGCCCGTGCTGTGCACGATCGCCGTGGTCGGCGTCGACCGCGTCATGTTCAGCGTCGACTACCCGTTCGGCACCAACGCGGAAGGCCGCGCCCTGCTTGACGCCCTCCCCCTCGCCGCGGCCGACAAGGCGAAGATCGCCGGCGGCAACGCCGAGGGCCTGCTGGGCCTGCGCTGATCAGGCGCAACATTTATCTCAGAACGGGCCGTGCTGCTCGTTCTGATCATCGCGAGCCGAGCCGATGCCCTGCCGGTCCGGCCGAGCCGCGGCGGAGGCGGTCTGTTCGTCAGGGAATTCGCGCCGCACGGCGCGCTCGAGCGCGGCGAGCCGCGCCCGCACCGGCGTCTGGCGCACGGCCGGCGCGCTGGCCAGCAGATCTTCCAGCAGCGCGCGCAGCCGGCGGGTCACCTGGAGGCTGCCGCCGCCGTAGCGGAGGATCTCGTCGATCGCCAGCGCGAAGAACGCGTCCCAGGTCGGCGCCGGATAGCGGACCAGCACCCGCCCCCGCGCGTCGAGCAGCTGGCCGTCGCCCAGCGACCGGCCGGCCAGGCGCTGCAGGATGTCGTCGATCTGATCCAGCGCCTGCACCGCGCTCGTCGGGTCGTTGACCGCTGGCGACAGGGCGCGTTCGGCGATGTCCACCAGTATCCGCAGCCCGTAGGCGGGATCCTGCTCGAGCGTGCGCGTGGCTCCCACGCGTATCAGCCTGCGCAGCGCGGCCGGCTCCGGCGCGGGGCCGGTGCCCATGGCCAGGACGGCACCGGTGACGACGAAATCGCCGACCGCGGGCACGAACGTGATGACCGTGCCCCGGCCGGCTGCCAGGCGGACCACCGCGGGTTCGTTGAACGCCTGGAAGTAGCCGGGCTCCCTGGTATGCCGCAGCACCCAGGCCTGCCGCTGGCCGGCGCCGGGCGGTCCCGTGCGCTCCGCGGTGTCGGCTGCGGCCGGATCGAAGGGGGACGGGTACATGACGTCGATCAGCGTGCGGAGCCTGCCGCCGATGGTCCTGGTGAGGCCGCCGACGGTGAGCGTGGTGCGGAAGGTGACCAGCAGGCGCAGGAACAAGCTCGCGCAGACCAGCACCATGATCAGCGCGACCGTGACCGAGATGGTGGGGACCCGGTTGCCGTGCACCAGGCTGAGCACCAGCAGCGCGAAGGAGAACGTGGCGGTGAACGTGCCGAACAGGATCGGGGTGTTGTCCGTCCGGTTCAGCAGGTTCAGCAGCCGGGACGACTGGTTCTGCACCGTCTGGATCATGAGCGTCACCGCGGTCAGCACGAATCCGGTCAGGGTGATCATGCCGGCGGCGATCGCGCTCAGCGTGGCCTGTGCGGTGGCCGCGTCGTAGTGCAGGCCCAGGTGCCAGCCGAAATGGTATTCCAGCCGGGGAAGCGTCAGCGCCGCGACGACGGCGACCGCGACCTCGAGGACGGCGAGCGGCCAGCGCGGGGCCGCGGTCCGCAGCCCGGCATGCGCGCGGGCCGGGCGATGAGGCGATCGTGCGTCGGCTACCGTTCGCGGCGCCATCGCCGGTCAGGCTTCCGGTTCGCGCCGGATGCAGTGAAATCCGGTCGGCCGCAGCCACATGTCATCCCCCGGTGTGGTCAGCCGGCATCGGCAGATAGCGGTGCCAGGCGGCCCCTCCTGCCGCCTGGCACCGTGCCCCCCCAGTTTGGTTCAGCGAGTTCTCATCAGCGGCGCGCGTGGCGCGGCGTCATCAGCGCCCAGATGACGAACACGTCGATCGCGATCACCACGATCGACCAGACAGGGAAGTAGGGAATATAGAGGAAGTTGGAGATCGCGCTCAGGGTGGCGACCACGACTCCGGTGATCCGCGCCCACATCATGTCCGTGAACAGGCACGCCCCGGCGGCGAACACCACGACACCCATGATCAGGTGCCACCACCCCCAGCTTGTGACGGACACGTTGAACGCGTAGTTGGGCAGCACGACGAAGAACTGCCCCTTGATGATGGCCGCCAGCCCTTCCAGGAAGTTCCACAGGCCGGAGACCATCAGCAGGACCGCCGCGAACATGGTCATGCCGAGCGCGGTCCCGCTGGGGGCGCTATCGGCGTACCGTGCCTTGTCGTCGTACCCGGCCGATGGCCGTGGCACGTACTGACCGGCGGCCTCGCCCTGAGCGGTACCGCCGACACGAGCCGATTGCTCCTGCGCACTGCTCATAGCAAGCCCTCCCTTCACACCAGCCTTCACACCAGTCGCGAAGGCCTCGCAACATTCGGGCACTGGCCACGCTACCCACCGGGGCGTAGCCGCTACCTCACCCGCTGCGGGTGAAGCCGCGACAAATGCCGCGACGTTCCCTGGGCAGGGCGATTACCAAAGCGCGCGTGCGGGTATTTCCCGCCCAACCTGGGGGCATGGGGGAGAACATGAGCCGAATGCCGGTCCCGGCCATTGCCGGCGAACTGGCCGCTTACGCCGGGTAGCGCCGTGTTTATCCAGGCCGCCGGGTTCGCCCTGCTCGCCGCGGTCTCGCCGACGGCGCTGCTGGTGATGGCCGTCTACCTGGGGTCCGCCGAGCCCCGCAGGACAGCTCTGCTGTACGTGACGGGTGCCGTGCTGATGAGCGTGGTGATGGCGGTCGGGGTGCTGATCCTGATCCGGGCGACCGGGCTGAACCAGCCACGTCAGCACACGCCGCGATACGGGCTCCGGCTGGGCCTCGGCCTGCTTACGCTGGCGGGCACCGCGTTCGTCGCCCTGCGCAGGCGGCCGTTGTCCGCCGATCCGGCCCGCCCGCAGGGGTTCATCTCGCGCCTGGCCGCCCAGCCCGCGCCGGTCTCCGCGTTCGTCAGCGGCCTGGTGCTGTTCGCGCCGTCCGTGACCTTCATCGCGGCGATACAGGTGGTCGCGACGGCCCAGGAAGGCGTGCCGGTCACCGCCGTCGCCCTGGTGACGGTGGTGGCGATCTCGGCCGCGATCGTGTGGCTCCCGCTGGCCGCCTACCTGGCCGCTCCTGATGCCACGGCGCGCAGGCTGAAGGCGCTCAATGGCTGGCTGCGCGCCCATGGCCGGATGCTGCTCGTGACGGCGCTGCTCATCGTCGGCATCTGGCTCGTGACCAACGGCGCCCTCGGCCTGCTGACCCAGTAGGTCCCGGGGATCGTGATTTACGTCACGTCGGTCTTGCTAAAAATTTTTGCGCTGGCTGGAGTATTTACGGCACACTGGTGTTGTGAAAAACGTGCGGACTTCTGCTGGCCGGCCGGGCGCCGGTGAGCCCAGGGGCGAGCACAGGGCCGATGCCGAGCGCGGTACCAGGGGCCAGGTGGCCCGGCTGATCCTGGAGCTGGGCCCGTCGACGGCCGCGACGCTCGGGGGCAGGCTCGGGCTGACTCCCGCCGCGATCCGGCGCCACCTGGACAACCTCATCGCCGAGGGCCTGATCGAGACCAGGATGGCGAGGACGTACGGCAACCGCGGGCGCGGCCGTCCCGCTAAGGTGTTCGTGATCACCGACGCTGGCCGCAGCGCGTTCGAGCACGCCTACGATGACCTGGCCACGAACGCGCTCAGGTTCATCGCCGAGACCTCGGGCGCTGAGGCGGTCGCCGAGTTCGCCCGCCGGCAGGTGGCGGACCTGGAGGCCAGGTACGCGCCGGCCATCGCCAGGCATGGATCCCTGGGCGAGCGGGTAGAGGCGCTGGCCGAGGCACTGTCCGCGGATGGCTACGCCGCGTCCGCGGGCCCGGCGCCGGCCGTCGGCCCCTTGGCCGGGGGCGGCGGAGGGCCGCTGAGCAGCGGTGAGCAGCTGTGCCAGCACCACTGCCCGGTCGCGCACGTCGCCGCGGAGTTCCCGCAGCTGTGCGAGGCCGAGACCGAGGCGTTCGGCCGGATGCTCGGTACGCCCGTGCAGCGGCTCGCTACCATCGCCCACGGCGACGGGATCTGCACCACGCACGTGACAGGACTGCCCAGCCAGCGGCAGCGGCCAGGGAAGCCGGAAACGCCAGCGGCAGTTGTACAAGACGAACTAAATCCCAAGGAGTCCGGAGGGCTCTTGACATGACCACCACCGCGCACGACCAGCTCGAGGGGCTCGGCACGTACAAGTTCGGCTGGGCCGACCCGGACGTGGCAGGCGCGTCCGCGCGCCGCGGCCTGTCCGAGGAGGTGGTTCGCGACATCTCGGCGCGAAAGGACGAGCCCGAGTGGATGCTCGACCTGCGGCTCAAGGGGCTGAAGTACTTCGGCCGCAAGCCGCTGCCCGCCTGGGGCGCCGACCTGACCGAGATCGACTTCGACAACATCAAGTACTTCGTCCGCTCGACGGAGAAGCAGGCCGCCAGCTGGGACGAGCTGCCCGCGGACATCAAGAACACGTACGACAGGCTGGGCATCCCCGAGGCGGAGAAGCAGCGGCTCATCGCGGGCGTCGC
>Ga0126381_100005192_pt1 | contig 14292 bp, 18 predicted proteins | sample PanSoiMetPlot_28_FD_96465 | JGI IMG/M metagenome (GOLD analysis project Ga0126381, IMG submission 96465) | Tropical forest soil microbial communities from Panama - MetaG Plot_28 | ecosystem: Environmental > Terrestrial > Soil > Tropical forest > Bulk soil | place: Panama | collected 2016-02-17
CGAGGAGCCTCTCCATCTCATCCTCAAATTCCTGGCGAATCAGATAATTTTCGAGAACTGCAATGACCAGGATTTTCTTGAGCTTCGGCATGGGTTGGTCTGTCGAAACCCAACGGTGAACAATTTTCGTTCCAGCAAACAGCGGGTTGACGGACACGGTGAAAATGATGAATGTAAGAAAAAGATAGCATATTCTGAGTCGATAAGACTCTAAAGGAAGCGAAACAGGCGGGTGAGGTTTCCGTAAATTCCGTGTCGCGAACATAGGCAATTCTTTGACCAGAATGTGGTAACCGCGTTCGCCGGCGGCGACTCAGCCTGTACGCTCCGCGCGCCGTGATGACGGCACACGACGGCGATTTGTATCGCTTGAGGAAAAAGGCCGCATCTGTCAAGAGTGACAGTGCGGAGACTTGCAAGGAATTTCTTTACGCTTCGCTAGAACGCTTCACCGACACCGATGCTCCATGTGTGAGTATCCTTGCCTTGGGCGAAGTCAACACGAAGATTTACATGATACTTCTTGTTTAACTCGAACCGGACTCCACCGCCCCCGCCCGGCAGAAAGTTCTTGGTCCTAAACGGCTGATTGCCGCCGGGGACGACTCCTCCCAGCCCACCAAACCCCACGATGCCAAATCTCTTGGGTAAGGTCAGGCGATACTCCAACTGTGTGACGGCCATATAGCGATCCAGATAACGGCCAGCAACGTATCCGCGCAATTCGTTCTGTGTTCCGTAAATGCAGTTTCCGTAGAACGGCGGCTGCCCGCCCGTTATGCAGGCTGACACGTTGTATGCCAAAACCTGTTTCTCGCCCAAACTCCAGTATTTATTGAAAGTGATTTTATAGCTCTGAAATGAATACTTGCTCCCCAGGCTCTGCGAGAAGAAATCGGAAGTAAAGTCGAACAGAGTTCCCGCGGTCGGATAGAAACGGTTGGGACGGGTGTCGCGGTTCAGATGAAGGCCCAGAGATGTCAGCGTTGTGCGGAGTCCGAGGTCCGGAGGCAATGGGCCGGTTTCAGTATTGGTGGGTCTAGGCTTGATGAGCGAGCTTCCCCAGAGAAATCGCGGGCCAAGGAAGAATTTCCATTTAATACTCCGCAAGAACTCTCCGAAAAATGCCTGACCGGTTTGATTGAGGGGCAACCTGGGTTGCGAAGTGCCGGCTCCCAGCCCGTAAAGGTTGTAGTTTAGATTCCCTCGGACGAAGACCGTCGTGGTTCGATAGGTATTCTCCCGGAAGCAGAGTTGGGCACCTAGAACGAGCGCGCGGCTGCCGTTGTCCGTGGCGAGGCCTGCCGCTCCAAGTATAGATGCGGGGGAAGTTTTGTCGCTCGCGGTCAACGGGAAAATGTAGGCAAGAACGGGCACGATTCCCGAACCCAGAGCCGGACTCGATATCGGAAGAGGAGCAACAACAAATGCTCCATTCCTTTCCTTATTGGTCTTGGGCGATGCATCGTTCTGAGCAGATGATTTTGAGTTCTCAGACTGATCTTCGGTCACCGGCGAGGAAGACTGAGAGAGTGATCTTGTTTTTACTGTAGCTTGTGGCGGCTCTTCTTGCGCGGCTGCTGACGCGGCCGAGAAGTCCCAGCCCAGTCCGCTCACGAGGAAGAGAGAAAGGGCCTGCCAATATCGTTGCGAGGTTGTTGATCGACCGCTCACCCCGAACCTCAGGCCGATGCGCTCAGAAGAGGGCCCGCGCTGCTCCTTGCAGTGCGGGCCGTTTTTGGCTCGTCAGGAAAAAGGGAAAGGGTACGCCATCAGACAATCGAGTAAGTCTTCCTTCGCAGCCCCTCCACCAGCCCGTCCGTTAGAACCGAAAAACGATGCCGGCTTGATAGCGGAAGTTGCTCTGGTTGTTATTGCCTTTGGTAAAGCCGTTACCGAAGCGGGTCAGCACAAAATCAAACTGCGCCGGCCGGACGGCGATAGATTTCGTCACTGGAACATCGAGGCCTCCGCCTATGATGAAATCGAACGCATTGTTGCTCGGGTTGTTCGTAGTGATGCAATTGGCCTGGCAGGCTTTGAACAGATTTTGGTAAGTATTGGAATGGGCTCCGCCGAACAGCGTCTCAACAAAAGGCTCAAAGTGTTCGCCACGGTATTTCAGGACGGGACCCACGTTGTAGGTGAAGAGATTCCCGTCTGCCTTAACTGTGCATCCTATCGGGCAGGGACTGTTGGGTGTTGCAGGAAAGTTAAAGGTCTTTGAAAGACTGCCATAGCCATTAAATTCGGCCTCAATTCCGAAGAAGTGGTTGACGTTGACAATAACTCCACCACCCCCGCCGTTCAGCGAAAATCCACTGACGATATGGCTGTTCTCTGGATTAAACCGCATAAAGGAGTAGCCCAAAGGGACTTCCACCTTGGGGTAATCTTGAGCCAAGGCAACTGTTCCAAACAGCAAAACAATTCCTAAGACGATTGCGCTTCTAACTTTCATCGCTTTTTCTCCCCATTCCTGGTTTTTTATTCTTTGTTTTCAATTTGGTGCATGCTCCTCGACATGCGCCAACTTGGGTCAAGTGACCCTGAGTAGAAACTGTCAAAAGTGCCAGACGATGAACGCGCGCATTCTCGCGCTCAGAGAAGCAATGCGCGATACTTAAGCGCTGCCATTCAGGTGCTATTCTTTCTAAGGCCTTTGCGTCAAGGCTCCCGATGGAAGACAACGTCCATGGCCTGCTGGTTGGTGCGCGCGGCTTGGTTCGAACCGGAACGTTCAGGTTCACGTTCCGGTCATCGTTTGCGGGTAAGCTCTTTGTATTTGGCTGCGTATACCATTGCACGAGTGGCGAAGGGTTCGCCTCAACCCTGCGACCTGTTCTTGACAAGATGGAAGCAAAGTTTTTCAGTGCCTCGATCAACGTGGGGTAATCAGGCGCAGCGGAACTCTCCAAGATGGCAATCGCCCGTCGGGAGAGCGGTTCAGCGGCTACATACAATCCCTGTTCGGGCCAAACGGGGGGATGCTGTGGGTCGAGCCAGTTGGCGATCGTCGTTCCTAGGCGCTCCAAGCGCGGCATTTTTTTGCGGGACGCAGAAATTTCTTGGGCCGGGGACGACGTCGTCCCCTGCCCAAGATTCCCCGTCTCTACAGGAGACCGGAAGGAAACTCAAGCTACGGCAAGTGTGCCCAAGAAATTTGTCTCACTGAAGGGGTGCACCTCACACTATTGGGCCCAAAAATGAGAATGACCACCGCGACGAAGAGATACAAGGTCGGCTTCATGCTGACTTGCTAGGGGACAATGCCGCAGTAGCGTGGACGGCAGACCCGTTGAGCCGTGCGAATAAAGAGTAAGCCGTGGTGCAGCTGTCTCAAAACTGTCAGAACTAACAGCGCGCGAGCTTCCTGATCGAGGGCGAAGGTTGCAGCGATGGAAACGAACTGAGTTTCCACTCCGTTCGCAGGACGCAGGTTGGGGTCCATGCTGGCCGAGGCTCCTCGAATCATCTTCGGCATGCCAGAATCCAGAAAGGCGTGGCCGCTCGAACTCGAGGCGCACGGAAATTCTTCAGATCGGACTCAGCTTATGAGAATCCGCGCCTTGATCGCGAATTGAATCAGGTCTGCAGTTGTCTTGAGGTTGAGCTCTCGCATGACGCGGTATTTATGAAAAGCTATAGTTCGTGGCGTTACGTTCAAGACGCTGGCGATTTCCTTCATGGATTTCCCTTCGGCCAACAGCACCACAACCTCTCGTTGCCGAGGCGTCAGCGCTTTGGCGCGTGCCTTTGGTCTCGGGTTAGGATTATTGATAAAAGCCTTCTCCATTCCTCTCGCTATATGTGGCGTAACGTAAGTTTTTCCTTTAAGGGCCAATTGGATGGCGCGAATCAGTTCCGAGGCAGCCGAACTCTTCAGCAAATAGCCGGATGCACCGCTGCGTATTGCTTCCACCGCCAAGTCAGGGTCCTCGTTCATGGTTAAGAAAATGAGCTTCATTGTGGGGATCAATTCCTTCAATCGCATCCCAGCTTCCAGACCGTTCATCAGCGGCATGCTAATGTCCGCGATAATCACATCCGGCTTGAGCCGTGGCGCTGTTTCGACCAAGGCCCGGCCATCAGATACAACGCCAACTACCTCGCAGTGCGGTTCCAATAGCTTTCGAAAAGCCTCCACAAGAATCGTGTGGTCATCGGCAAGAATGAGTCGTGGAAGTGGCATAAATGCTCGCACTCGCGACTGGATGCTAGAGAAGGCAGCGTGTTGCGTATACTGGCAGTTCTGACAGGGTGAATACAAGAGCTAAGATGGCGACCAAGCCAAGCGATGCTTGCCACCGGTCGAAAATAGGGTCTTGAACCGCAAATGCCCCGGCAAAGGCCAAAGCGTTTCTGAAGATTACAGCCCTCACCTGTGTGCGATCCGTTGCGGGACTTCCGGGGAGGCCGGTAATGCGCGCACTGTTGTTCGCTACGGACTGGATTCCGCAACCGATGCATCTCGGCTACGAACGTGCAGATCCCGTTGGGGGAAGGGAACCTCGATGTTCGCTTCTTGCAAGGCTTTTGCGACGGCGATAGTCACGTCGCTCTGCAGCTGAAACCAGGTATCCTGCCCGAGCAGATCAGAATTGCAGTTACGCTATCCGCATAGGCACATCTATGCGGACTGAGACGAAAGCGTCCAATGGATGAGCTGGTTCGAGAGCAGGTTACTTTTGGGCACGGTCGCTTCCGCACCCTGGAAGGTCAGGATGGCGCTAGAGCACGCGCCAGTCCGTCGAACCGTGCCCACTCCTCTCGTTTCGGTCTAGATTTGTCGTGCTTCACTCCAAACCGGATTATCTCGGGGCCTGTGGCGAACACTGTAGGAAATGCCATGCGGCCGGCATGATTCGAAGGCCAGAGGAGTAAGGACTCCCGCTGCCACAGAATTCACAATGAAGCTGAGCTGCTCGGAAACTGCGCCTGGAAATCCCTCAACCGAACCTGTCATTTTTGACAGTTAAACTGCTCGGGTTACTTGTGCGAGAGTCCGGGTAATCGTGGCAGAAGACCCCGACTCGGCAGCGAGATACCTAACGGTGAAGAGGCTAAACTCAACCAGGAAGGATGAAATGATATGAAGTCCTTGAATCGGGTGTTGCTTGCACTGCTGTTTGCCATGGTAGCGATCACTGCGCCTCCAGGCCAGGGACAAACGAAGTCCCAAGAGGTTGATAAAAAAGCGGCGGGATCGCCCGAGGCGGATACACACGACAAAAACCTTCAGTCCTACATCGATCTCCTGCGTAGGGATGTTCGGCAAGACAAGGCGGAGATCATGGGAGCGATCATGCTCCTGAGTGCCGAGGATGCAGCGAAATTCTGGCCTCTCTATACCGAGTACGACGCAGAACTGACCAAGTTAAATGATCAGCGAATCGAAAATATTAAGGAATATGCCCGCAGCTACGAGCAGATGACGGACGACAAGGCAGATGAGTTGATTCAGAAATCGTTAGCATATCAACAGCAACGCGCGGAGCTCCTCACTAAAACGTACGGTCGCATCAAGCAGGCCCTCGGGGCAACTACGGCTGCTCGTTTTGCCCAAATCGAGCACCAATTGCTACTGATCATTGATCTTCAAATCGCTTCGTCGCTGCCGTTGGTCAGTCAAGGCTCGTAAATTCCAGTAAGGGGAGAAATCTGCATGCGAAACTCACTTATCCTGACAGCAACGTTGGTAACGGGAATCACCATTTCTTACCCGAATGCGAATGAGGGACCTTGGACAGGGGTATCCTCAGCAACGGCGGAGGCGGCGCAGAGCAAGAAAAGAGTCACTGTTCCCGCAGGAACGCGAATCTTGATCCGGATGATCGATTCTGTGGACTCAAGCAAGCAAAAGACAGGTTTTCGCTTCACCGCGAGTCTCGAGACCGATCTGCGAGCGGAAGACATTGTTGCGGCGCCTAGGGGAAGCAAAGTTTATGGCGTTCTGGCCGAAGCATCGTCGGCGGGGAAGATGTCTGGAAGTTCTCAACTCACTCTCGAATTGACGGACATCCTCATCGATGGCTCGACCTACCCGCTACTCACAAGCACTTACGAGATCAAGGGCAAGGGCGAAGGTAAGAATACCGCGAGGAAAGTGGTCGGCGGTGCAGGACTGGGCGCGCTCATTGGTGGTATTGCAGGAGGTGGCACGGGAGCGGCAATTGGCGTGCTCGCCGGTGCTGCAGGTGGAACTGCCATCGCTGCGTCCAAAAAGGGCGAGCAGTTACAGATCCCGTCCGAGTCTTTGCTTGAGTTTCGCCTCCAGCAACCCGCGTCTCTCCCTGCCTCCAGGTGAGTTCAGTCGTGCGATCGATCAATGGGGAGGCGACCCCTGTTGGAGTGAATAGAGCCGTAGCCTGGCTCCCGGGCTGTAATCAAAAAGCGCGAGCGGTGAAAGAAGGAAGGAAAGCACACCTAACGCCCAGACCGATGAAATCCCGATCGTGAGGTAGCCGAGATCCCTTCGCTGAGTTGGCGCGTACGCACTCGGCGCAGGTCTAGCGATCGAGTGAAACCGCACTTTTCCGGAGTAACTGCAATTCGCGGGTGGAGACCAGGAGCTCTGCGAAGCCACAGTCCAAACAAACCAAAACCTTCTCACAGATGTAAACGGGAGGAATATTTACGGCATTTACGGTTGGGAAGCTAGCTGACAACTCTCCTTCAAGCTTTTGCAAGTTCTTGGATTTGCACGCTTTGCAGGCCATTTTTACACTGAGCCCCCTGTCGACACCTATACGACTCCTCCGCTCCGATTACATCTCGTTGCAGTCTAACACATTATTTCGCTCTCTCCATGTCTCGGTCTTTCTCTCACATTGTTGCTAGAACATACGCACACCTGATCCAGCTGGCGGAGGGATTTCCCTCCTTCCAATTCAGCCACCGCGGTATTTCTAGGTACTGATACAGTTGCCAGTAGGCAGCAAATCGTCTTGCGAACAAACTACGACTCGGCGCTTCGCGTCACCTCGCTCAACAGGCGATTCGTGTCTAATCTGCGCCGGAACGAATACTGCCGTGTGTTCGAGGTTAACGCTTTTTTGGCGCGCCTTCGTTGGGCGACCCCATTGAGAATAGCGAGAATACTTCTGGCGGATGACCACCGACGCTTGACAGAGATGGAGGAGCGTTTCTTGAGCACGGAGTTTGAAGTTGTCGGTAAGGTTGGCGATGGGCAGGCGTTGTTTGACGAAGCCCTTCGATTGAAGCCTGACGTCATCGTTACCGACATTTCTATGCCTATTCTTAACGGCATTGAGGCTGCCGAGCGATTGAGGGATTCAGGCTGCAAATCGCGAATCGTTTTCTTAACGATTCACTCCGATGCCGAGTTCGTTCGGAGATGCCTCTCCGCGGGCGCTTTCGGGTACGTTGCGAAACCCCGAATGGCGTCTGAACTGATACCAGCCATTCGCGAGGCTCTAGATGGCCGCATCTTCGTTTCCCGACACGTGGCTGCCAAACAAGACATGTAGCGAGAGCCTTACTACGCAAGCAGGAATTCGTGAAGCTAAACACGGCGCAAATCATGTTGCTATCCGATCACGCTCCGATCACCCTGGACTTCCCCTTAACGCAACCGCCCCCAGGGGAAGCACTTGAGGTCACATCTCGATGACAGTACCGGAAGTTACTACCCACGCTACGAACCTGAACTCTCGATTCTTCGATGGACTCGCTCTGTTTGATCTCGAGATTGTCTTGGCGGCGGCAAAGCAGCGCCACTTCCTCGCCAATTCTATTGTCATAAACCAGGACCATCCCGCTGAGAATCTGTTCCTGTTGACGAAGGGCCGCGCCCGATACTTCTTTGACACTCAGGATGGCAAAAAGTCTATTCTTTTTTGGTTGACACCCGGAGATATATTCGGAGCCGCAACGCTCTTATCGATCCCTTCTGCATATCTCGTCAGCACGGAAACAGTAAGAGATAGCTCGGTGCTGGTGTGGGACCGCGCTACGGTCCGAGGTCTCGCAGCACGCTTCCCACGGCTGCTGGAGAACGCGTTGCTCCTCGCTTCGAACTATCTAGCCTGGTATCTTGCCGCGCACGTTGCTCTGATCAGCAAGACGGCCCGTCAAAGACTCGCCGGCGTTCTGATTTGTCTGGCGGAAACCATTGGCGAAAAAGCCGTGGACGGTCTCGAATTCGATGCCACCAACGAGGAGCTGGCAAGTGCAGCGAATGTCAGCCCCTATACGGCAAGCCACCTGTTGAGCGAGTGGCAGAGCAGCGGTGCTGTAGTGAAACGTCGCGGCAAGATTCTCGTTTGTTCTCCTGAGCGTCTTTTTCTGAATACAATCTGACCGTCATCCGGCTTCCAATCCCTGTTCATCCCTCGCGGAGTCCGATTGCTTCGGGGCAAGTCCACGGTTGCTCTTGCGCAACGACTGTGCCATTCAAGGCTGCGAGACTTCCTGGTGGTAATCGGTCGGTAAATCCTGGCAGTTTCGAATTATGAGGGGTTGAGGAGACAACGGCACTGCGAAGATCGGTAACACGGGTGCTCGTTGTGGATGATTTGGAGCTCTGGCAGACTTTCGTTCACATGCAGCTTGAGCGGGAGCCCAATTTGCATGTGATCGCAGTCGCTGCGGATGGATTCGAATCTGTCCAGAAGGCCGTTGAACTGCGCCCGCAGCTGGTTATCCTGGACATCAGTCTTCCCAAGTTGAACGGCATTGAGGCCGCTCGGCAAATCCGGAGACTTGTTCCCCAATCTAGAATATTGTTCTTGAGTTCCAATTCCGATCCTGAAGTGGTGCGAGCTGCCTTCAGTGCGGGTGGTATGGGTTATGTTCTTAAGTCGGAGGCGGCGCAATCCCTAATGGCCGGAATCGAAACCGTGCTACAGGGTAAACGCTTCATAACGTGCCGGTTGATGAATCTCGACGACTTGACCTGAGCCTGCTGGCCAAAAGGGAAGGGCTCGCGTGGTTTATTTCCGTTTGATAATGATAGTTGTCAGATCGTCTTGTTGTTTGGCGCCGCCAGAGAATTCAACCACTGCCTGATAGAGATAAGAGATGCGCACGCCTGGACTCTTATCTCTTGAATTGCGGAATTATAGCTTCCCGTCTTTGCGGACCGTGTCCCTAGCTAAGCTGGAACGCTGCGAGTCCGGAGGCGTTCGCTGTTGAGAAGAGCTGGTTAAAAGGCAGCAGAGCCGGATCACTCATGGCGCTACTTTCTATCACCGGGGAATGTTCAGGTACTTGATGAGCAGAACGTCGCTGCCTTTTTCGCCGTAGATTAGCTCATCGACGAAGTGTCTGGCAAGAAGAAGGCCATAGCCGCCAGGACGCATGCCCTGAGCCTCACGGGAGAGAACGTGATCGAACGGTCCGCTGGCGGGATCGGAAAGCGTGGTGTGGCAAATTTCGTCAAGTGAAAAACCACTTCCGGGGTCCTTGATGCGACAGATCACCATGTGACGCGCACGAAGGTAGGCAATCTCAACGTACTCGTGAGGATCGAAATGCCCGCCATGCTCCATCGCGTTCAGCAGGATCTCGCGGAAGGCCATCCCGACATTGTTTCTTTCCGTGTCGGGTAAGTCGGCGATCTCATCGATAAATTGGACGAGCCTTTCGGCGGTGCCCAGCTCGCAGCGTGCCGCCAAACGGACCCAAGCCGGGGTTGCAGCGAGTACTTCAATGCCATCGTCCCAGCACGGCCCCTCTGCGGCCAAGCGAATCATATCGGCGAGCGATTCAAATGAAAACGGCTTGGAAAAATAGCTGAAAGCACGTTCGCGGATTGAAGCGATGATGTCGGCGGGTGTGTTTTCATCAGTCAGGATGATCAGCCGTGTGTGGGGACGAACGCGGCGGATCTTGCGCAACAGCTCCAGGTCTTCCTTGGCGGACGTTTTTTCACTTGTCAGGATGAAGTCGCAAGGCTCCCGTCCGGCCATGACCAGCGCGGTCATATTGTCTGGCGCGTGCAGGATATTCCAGCTTTCCGGGCTGAGGGTAAGCCTGAGCACTGCCTCGACTCGTGGATCAGTATCTACCACCAGTGCAGTCTTCACTGACAACGGATGGTGTTGGAGGAACGGAGCGGAACTCATGATCGTCACTTCTGTGACCGTATCCGAGGCGGGCTTTTGGATGTCACTGTAAGTTTTGCCAGATGCGTCATTCACACCGCGGACCAAGCGTTTCGACTGATGGCACTCCCATTAGCGATTTCTGATCGCCGCCCAAAAATTGAAATCTCATTCTCGAGCAACTCAATGCTGACCGCGCTAGTCGTGGCTGTCCTTCGACCGCGCTCCCAGGTGCGATTCAAAGACTCCTGCAGACCCATGATCCGTACTTATTCACTCGGCATTTCTTTGAGAACAGGTTGGCACCTCTGCCAGGTCCAGGACGTCTACGATTCATTCTGCCGCCAGTCGTAGCGCTCCTGTTGGGCATACCAAACAGACATTCGAATTAGGTGATAAGCGGAGAGGAACGAAATCCTTTGCATACTGTCATTATGATTATAATATATTGCCGAGCCATGCCGGCGGCACTCCGAGGGAAATGCTACATCACGCCGCAGACTGCCCGCGGGATGCAGGAATCCTTCATTCGGAATCCACACGGTACCAGCTCACCCAGACCGGCGGAGGTTTGAAAATAACGCCACGCGCGGTCGCTTTTCATAAATATCGCACCATGCAGGCGCTTGGTCTTAAAACGAATGCCGAACTCGTCCAGTTTGTCATCAGAGACCGAATTGCTTTAGCGTAATCGAGACTTGGACGAATCATCTCTTGCACGAACGTGGAAAGCACTGTTTTCGCACTGCAGAGGGCGGTTTCTTCGCAAGGCGCCTTTGATCATCGGATCGCGTCCCTGCCGCGTCAAACTAATCTGGTTTTCCGATGGCTCGGAAGTCAGCGGCAGCTCTATACTGCCTTGTGGACAAGAAACGCCGTAGCGCGACCTCGCGGCAATCAACTTCTGCACCTCCGCGCGGGTCAGCAGATTCGGTCCGCCAAGGGATTCCGCGGTGAGCAAGATTCGAGCGAATTGTTCGACTGTCTCCAGGCGTTGAAAAGCCGTGGCTAGGTCTTGTCCGCTAGTTACGACACCGTGATTCTCGAGCAGGATTGCATCGTGTTTCTTTACCAGCGGCTCAAGGCCTGCACAGAGCTCCCAAGTCCCTGGTGTGCCGTATGGTGCCAACGGAATTCTGCCAAGACTCACGACCACTTCTGGAAGAACCGCCGCCTCGAGCGCGCGACCCGCGGCTGCAAATCCCGTCGCCGTCGGCGGATGCGCATGGCATACGGCTTGCACATCAGCCCTCGAACTGTAGTAGAGGAGATGCATTAGCATCTCAGAGGACGGCTGCCCAGACCCGCATACGACTGTGCCATCCAAATCGACCACCACGAGATTTTCAGGCAGCAAGTGCCCCTTGCAAGCTCCTGCGGGAGTCAGAAGAACCCGATCTGAATCGATTCGTGCTGAAAGATTGCCTTCGCACGCGACCACGTACCCGCGCCTGTACATCCGACGCCCAATTCTGCAAATCTCCAGTCTGCGCTTTTTTTCTATCTCTGGTTGTCCGGCTCTGCCGACCACTCCAAGGCTCCTCGTCATGAGGCCAAGTCCTTCCTGGCACGAATTGCAGCTTATATCTATCCCGCGATCCTCGTGTTAGTAATTGCGCCGGGGCAGGCCTATACTGCCTCTTTCCCAAGAGTGCCAGACGGGGGGTGGCCTCAGTCCGCTCCGTCGTGCTCCTGCTTGCGCCTGGGGCCAGGGGGAATGCAAACTGCCTGTTAGCCTCTCGGACTAGCGAATCGTGAGGCGATCATCCGAATTGCTATTGACATCGCGGAAAGACCACATAGAAGCGCTCCAAGCAGTCCGATGAGCGGCAGATCGCTGGCGGTTTTTGGAAGCTTCTTGGGTGCTGGCTCGGGGGCGGCAGCCGCAGATTCAACGGGCGCCGGAGCAGGCTTGGAAGCAACGATCAGCATCGGTACATCCGCCTGTGGTTGCGGAGGAGGAGGCGGCGCGCTTCCCGTCCTCTTAATCTCTTGCGCGACCACCGTTTCGGGTACCTCGGTCACCCTTTGAGCTGAAATCTTCATCCCCTTCTTGAGACCCCAGGCATCAGTTTCCTGCCCGTTGATTGTGAACTTTTGGTTTTTGGGAATCTTAAACTGTTGGGTTTCGTTGTTTTCGAGCCTCAGGATGACCGAACCCGGCGGTGTGACATGCCACACGGTGCCGGTTACAGTTTCGACCGTCGTAACCACCCGGGGGGTGGTCGTCTTCACGGTTTCCTTTTCTAACTTCATCCCCACTTTGGCGGAGTGTATATTGACAGGCTTTCCATCCACCATGAAATTGACGCTGTCCGGAACGTTGTCGAAGTGTCTGAGCGTGCCGTCTTCCATCTTGACAACGACGCTGTTCCCATTGATGTAGACAATTTCCCCACGCTCGACTGTGACCTCCTTGGCCGGTTCGCCTGCCGCTTCTGTCTTTGTTGTTTGCACTTGCGCTGCCGCTGGTACGTGAAAGGCGATGCAAAGTGCGCTTCCGCCCAGCAGGCCGCACCAGAACACTCTTGATAATCTGGTTGAGATCATCTTTTATTCTCCTTGTATTTGGTCTTGACCGCCGAAATGGAGTGCTCATCGGCACCCAAATCGGGCTGCTGAGCACTCGCGAGAACTGCGGTTACGATGTATCGCTTAGGAGCGTGGCCGACGAAATAAAAAGGAAAGCAGGTGACCAGCGTCAGCGTCGGCTCTGCTGTCTCATCCAAGACAGATATATCTTCAGGTAAAACGATTCGAATGGCGCTTACTCTGTACATATCCTTGTGCCGCGGTTGGACAAGTTCTATGGCGTCGCCTGGGGCTATGCTCTGCAAACCGCGAAAAAAACCATCACGGTGTCCCGCGATCCCTAGGTTGCCTTTATCCCCGATCCGGGCGGTCCCAAGAATTCGTCCCACTCCGCGGTCGAGTGCGAGGTCATCGGTACCGTTGAATACGGGTACTTCGAGATCGATCTTTGGAATGCGAAGAAGTGCCAAGGGAGCATCTTTTTTCTGGGCTAGGCTTTCCTGGTAAGCCGAGATGCGTTTGGGTGACCATAGACGAAAGTCAACCGGCACATCTGACCGCAGATCCACCGACGCGGGGGCCTTATCCCTGACATTGTTTGCCGCGGCAGCACGGAATTGAGCGATTGCTGCTCGTGAACCTACGTTCCTGTATAAAAACGCACCAGCCCACACCGTTAAGAGCACAAGACCAATTGCAAACAAAACACGCTCGGTTCTGCGAATCTTCATACCGTTCACGTCTTCCGACGCAGCCCAGTCATGGCGCGGCACAAAGCCACGAGCGAACCAGTCCCTTGAGATGAATACCCAGCCTCCGTGCTGACCTTACGGCAGATCCGCCTTTCAGCAAACTGTCAATAGTGACAGTCAGATAGCCAGATTATGTCGTGTGACACTCGATGTGCTTAGGAACCACATTCGCGCCTTCAAGCGATGCACATTCTTGTAGTGCCCGCTATATAGTGCGCACGCTTGACTATCGGGGTGCATTGACCCGGCTTGCTTCCTCAACTGGTAGTTTTACCAGTATTCGCTGGCAGGCGTGGTAGCTATAAAAATGTCCAATGGAAGCTTGAGGGAAAGAAAATGTATTTCTGTACTCGAAGCCTCTCACGCCAATTGACAGCGGTGGTGTGCTCGATGCTGCTGGTCCCCGGGGGCGCATCCTCGACGTCGCCACGGCCTCCCGAACAGCAGGCACCTGCAGCCGAAGAGCAGGCACCGAAGATCCCGAATGATCAATTGGATTCTCTGGTTGCGCCCATCGCTCTGTACCCAGACCCGATGCTGGCTCAAGTCCTTGCTGCCTCTACCTATCCGCTGGAAATCGTCCAACTCCGTCAGTTTCTGGACAAGCACAAGGAGCTGAAAGACAAGGCGCTGACAGACGCCGTCATGAAGCAACCCTGGGATCCGAGCGTTCAAGGGTTGGCCGCACTTCCTGACGTTGTCAAGCGGCTATCAGACGACATCCAGTGGTCGACAGACCTTGGGAACGCATTCTTGGCGCAGCAGTCTGACGTCATGGATGCAGTGCAGCGCATGCGCAAGAAGGCCGAGGATAAGGGCCTGAAGTCAAACGAACAGATGAAAGTTGAAACCCAGACAGTTGAGAACAAACAGGTGATCGTTATTCAGCAGGCGAACCCGCAGGTGATCCAAGTGCCGTCCTACGATCCTGTGGTCGTTTA
>Ga0126381_100005193_pt1 | contig 14290 bp, 14 predicted proteins | sample PanSoiMetPlot_28_FD_96465 | JGI IMG/M metagenome (GOLD analysis project Ga0126381, IMG submission 96465) | Tropical forest soil microbial communities from Panama - MetaG Plot_28 | ecosystem: Environmental > Terrestrial > Soil > Tropical forest > Bulk soil | place: Panama | collected 2016-02-17
CCGCTGGTCGCGATCGCCCACGGCACACCGTGCTCGGTCAGCGCGGCAAGCAGCTCAGGCGCTCCTGGCAGCGCGCTCACCGAGTCGAGCTGTGCCAGGTACTCGGCCAGGTGATCTTGCTGCAGCAACTCGATGTCCTCATCGGAGAGCGAGCGGTTGGTCTCGCGCATCAGCGCGGAGACGAACAGGCCGCCACTCATCCCGATCCTGCGGTGTATGCGCCAGACCGACAGGTCGACATCCAGCTTGGCCAGCGCGTTCCGCCAGGCGATCACGTTCTGGTAGACGCTGTCGATCAGCGTGCCGTCCAGGTCGAACAGGAACGCGGGAGCTGGCGGCTCGTGGTAGCTGGCCCGGCTCGTCACGATCGCCACCCTAGCCGTCCGTAGTTCGCACCGGGCTAGGCAGCGCCGTGCCTGCGCAGCCAGGTCTGCGGCTGACCGGACTCAGCGGCTATTGCCCGCCAGGTCAGGCCTGCGCTTCTGCGGTTGCCGACGTACTCGGCGATCGATGAGTAGCCGAGTCGCCCGGCTATTTCCGCCGCTCGCCGGCCGGCCTCGTGGCGCTTGGCGGTGTGAGCGACCTTGGGGAGACCGTGACGTTGCAGCGCCGAGGTGACCTCGCGGCGGGTGACACCGAGTTGCGCCGCGATCGCGTTCACGGTCTGATGCTGGTCAAGGTGCCGTTCGCGCAGGTAGGCAGCTACGTCGTGGCAGCCAAGGGCCGATATCAACCGGCCCAAGACTAGGTCAGCCTCGTCGATCGCTGACGCTGCCATGGCGCTAGCCGTGACGGGATCGACGCGGCGCAGGTGACGCGATAGCCAATCCTTATGCAGCCCGGCCTCCCTGCTGATCGCCGCTAGGCTCAGCCCGGCGCGCTTCCGGTCAGCGACGTAGGACCCGATGTCGGCGTAGCCGCGCTGCCGCGCGGCAGCCGCCGCGACATCGGCGAGCCGGCGGTCGGCGCGGTCCCGGTTGGCTTTGGCAACGGCTGGGGACGGCCGCGTCGTCGGCACCAGCGAAGCCTTTCTGCGTCGCTGCATGGAAAAGGAACGGCCGCGTGCGGCAGCCGCCGCATCCTCGGCGAGCGCGCCCGATCTCGCCCGTTCCCGCCCCGCGGCGCTGCCCTGGATGACGGCCGGGTCGAAGAGCAAGCGCGCGGTGAACGCCGCGGCGCGTAGCTTGCGGGTCTCCTCGCTTTCGAGCGACTGGCTGAGTTCCAGGCCGAACGCCGCGCAGTACCGCCGCTTGGTCCAGCTGTGCGATGCGAGGTGGGCTGCCACAGAGCGGAACGAACGACCGCACAGATGGCAGATCGGCATGGGCCCGTCCATGATGACTTCACCGACCGGGGCGTAGCAGGCCGTCCCGTCGGCAAGCACATCGACGACCGGCGCTGACACGATCTGACCTCCCCGGCGACTCACTAGTCACATAGAGACTACTGCCAGCGCCGTTGGCAGTCACTAGCTGAGGCGTGGCGGCCGGCTCGGGCGCCAGCGCACCTGTTGCGGGAATCATGAGGATAAGAAATGCCGACGGTGGGTATCAGTCGGCGCAATCACGAAGCCGATAGGAACAGACAAGGAGCGAGAACGTGGAACTGAGCGCGCGCAATCAACTGAAAGGCACAGTCACCGGAGTCAAGTCTGGATCGGTGATGGCCGAAGTCACGGTGAACGTCCAGGCCGGCGTGATGACCGCAGCCATCACCGACGCCTCCCGCGAGCGGATGAACCTCAAGGACGGCGACCAGGTCACGGTGGTGATCAAGTCGACTGAGGTCATGATCGCTAAGGGCTGAGCCGGATCCATCGCACCGGATGACGTCTGGAGGCGATGGATGCGGGAATCCATCACATCGGTGGGGCTGGCAGGAGGTCGGCCGGGTCTGCTGGTTGTCGTCGGCGGCTAGCCGGGTGGTCTATGGGGGCCGGCGAGTCCCGGATTAGGGCAGGCGTGCATCTCGCTGCGGGCCTTTCGCCCGTCGACGGGGTTACCGCGTTGACCGGTAGCCCGCCGACGAGCGCACGGGAGCGCTTGCCACGTAGCCTTGGATGGTGGCTGGTACGTCCGAGCCGAGACACGGCGAGCCGACGCTGTCGCTCGCGGAGTGGCTCGTGCTCTGCCTGGTCTGCGAGGAGCCGAGGCACGGCTTCGCGATCACGAGGCTGCTCGACTCCGATGGCAGCCTCGGCCGCATCTGGCGGGTGCCTAAGCCGGTGGTCTACCGGTCGGTCCAGCGGCTTGAGCAACTCGGCCTGGTGCGGTCGGCGGAACTGCAGCCGTCTCACCAGGGCCCAGCCAAGTCGCCAATCGACGCGACGGCCTCCGGCCGCAGGCTGGCATCAGCCTGGCTTGACCGTCCGGCCGGCCATAACAGGGACGTACGGTCCGAGCTTCTTGCGAAGCTCGCGCTGATCGACCGCGCTGGCGGAGATCCCGCGAGGCTCATCGACGCCCAGCGTCATCAGCTCGGTCCCGTTGCGCGGGCGCTGCAAGAACGGCTGGCCTCCGCCTCGGGGTTCGAACGCACGCTCGTGCTCTGGCGCTGCGAAACCGTTTCGGCCACGCTACGGTTCCTCGACGCGCTAGGAGAGCACCATTTGGCACAGACACGGACCCGATAACCCCAGGTAGCGGCCCATCGCTTGTGCCTGCGCCCTCTTCTGTAGTCTCATTGTGACTACCGAGACGCGCAAGGGAGATGGGTAGTCGTGACAGTCATAATCGACCGGAATGTTGAGCAATTCATCAGCACTCCGCGCCAGCTCTACATCAATGGGGAGTTCGTCGACGCGGCATCTGGCAAGACGTTCGATACGCCCAACCCGGCGACCGGCGAGACACTAGCCCACGTTGCCGAGGGGGATGCCGAGGACATCAACCGCGCAGTCGCGGCTGCGCGGGCGGCGTTCGACGGGCCGTGGAGTCGGATGACACCGTCCGAGCGCGGCAAGATCGTCTGGAAGATCGGTGACCTGCTGCTCGAACATGTCGAGGAGTTCGCTCAGCTGGAGTCGCTCGACAACGGCAAGCCGTACGTGATCGCGAAAGCGGCCGACGTGCCATTGGCCGCCGACCTCTTCCACTACATGGCCGGCTGGGCCACCAAGATCGAAGGCAACACGATCAACATCTCCGTGCCCTACATGCCGGGCGCCAACTTCCACTCGTACACGCTGCGCGAGCCCATCGGAGTGGTCGGCCAGATCATCCCGTGGAACTTCCCGCTGCTGATGGCGGCGTGGAAGCTGGGGCCGGCGCTCGCAACCGGCAACTGCGTCGTGCTCAAGCCAGCCGAGCAGACCCCGCTGAGCGCTCTGCTGCTCGCCCAGATCATGGCCGAGGCCGGCGTGCCGAACGGCGTCGTCAACGTCGTACCAGGGTTCGGCGAGACAGCCGGTGCCGCGTTGGCCGCGCATGACGATGTCGACAAGGTGGCGTTCACCGGGTCGACGGAAGTCGGCAAGCTGATCGTCGCGGCCGCGGCGGGCAACCTCAAGAAGCTCACGCTCGAGCTCGGCGGCAAAAGCCCCAACATCGTCTTCGACGACGCCGATGACGATGCGGTCACGGGAGCGGCCAACGCGATCTTCTTCAATCATGGCCAGTGCTGCGTCGCAGGCTCGCGGTTGTTCGTGCAGGAGAGCCGGTTCGACGAGGTCGTCGACGGCGTGTCGGAGATCGCCAAGTCGATCAAGCTGGGACCTGGCATGGACGAAAGCACCCAGATGGGACCGCTCGTCTCGGCCGAGCAACTGCAGCGGGTGACGGGTTACCTGGACGCCGGGCGCATCGATGGCGCGACCGCGGTGACGGGCGGCGGCCGGCACGGCGAGGCCGGCTACTTCGTCGAGCCGACCGTGATCACCAACGCCAGGCCGGAGATGTCGATCGTGCGCGAGGAGATCTTCGGGCCAGTCGTCGTAGCAGCGCCGTTCCAGAACCTGGACGAGATCGCGGCGGTGGCCAACGACACGACCTACGGACTCGGCGCCGGCATCTGGACCAAGGACATCTCCAAGGCTCATGCGCTAGCCAAGAAGATCAGGGCTGGCACGGTCTGGATCAACTGCTACAACGTCTTCGACGCGTCGCTGCCATTCGGCGGGTACAAGCAGTCAGGCTGGGGCCGCGAGATGGGCCACGAGGTGCTCGAAGCCTACACGGAGGTTAAGGCCGTCACGACGCTGCTGTGAGCTACGACCGGCTCCGGGGCGAGGACGCGGGGGTGGGTCTGGCACCGTGGGCCCGGCCCATCCCCGCACGCGAGAGCGGGCTAGGAGCTGCGCACGTGGGTCCGGGCTAGAAGCTGGCGCTTCGCCCCGGGGAGATCGATCTGGCGTAGCACCTGCCAGCCGGCTGGCAGCAGCGACGCGGGCTCGCCAGCCGCGAGGCACCAGGCAGCAGGAAAGGTGGGCCGCTCCCGCAGCGTGTCCACCGTGTACGCCTCCCAGCCGAGCAAGCCGCCCGGCCTCACCGCAGCGGCGCCTGCGGGGAACAGGTCCCGGTCCCAGAACCCGGTGCACAACACGAGCGAATACCGTCCAGGCTCAGGCCGCCACACGATGAGGTCGGCGTGCACCAGCCTGATCGAACCGCTCAGCCCGCGCCGGTCAGCCTCGTCAGCTAGCAACCCGAGTGCGACCTCGGAGGCGTCGACAGCCACGACTCGGCGCCCAGCCGCCGCGGCGAGCAGGGCATTCCCGGACGGGCCGCTCGCCAGTTCGAGCACCGGCCCTGGCGGCATTGCCAAGGCCAGCGCCGCGACCGCGAGCGGATGCGGCACGAAAGAAGCCGAGAATCCCGACCCGTACTTGGCGTTCCAGCGCAGCCGATCCGCATTGCCGTCCAGCCCAGGATCGACGCCGACCATGAGCGCTACGGTAGCGCGGTCCGGTGGCAGCATGAGGGCATGGAATTGAACGTCCCGCTGCAGGTGATCGGCGTCGTTCGCACCGGCCACGCCGAGCTTGAGTCCACACCCATCCAAGCGGCGATCAATCGGGCCGAACAAGCGACGATCGAGATCGGCGATGCTTACGCCGACGGGCTCGACGGGCTGGCCGATTTCGATTACGCGTGGATGCTGACATGGCTGCACCAGTCCGACGATCCAGCCAATGAGCCGGACATGAGCAGGATGCCTTTCCTGCTGCGGAAGCAAAGGCGCAGGATCGGGCTGTTCGCGACCCGCACCCCGAGACGGGTCAACTCGATCGGGCTCAGCCTGATCCAGGTCCTGCGCGTCAGCGAGTCGTCGGTTGACTTCGCGGGCGTCGACGTCATCGACGGCACGCCGGTCATCGACATCAAGCCCTATGTGACGAGGTTCGACCGCCCGCCCGGTGATCCGCGCTGCGGCTGGTTCGACGACGTGGCGATCGAGGAGGGCGTGACGCCAGCCAAGCTCGGCCCGCCTGAGGCTCGGCCCACCTCAAGCTGACTTGTCGTCGTCAATGTAGGTGTATGGGTTCTCCGCGACGTTGGTCTCGGGGATCTCCGGGTGCATGCCTTCTTCCCAGGCCTGCGGGCCGAGCACGCCCTTGAGGTAGTCGACCGTCTGCTCTACCGCTTGCCTGGCCTTGGCCAGGTCAATGCCGAGGAGCCGATGGTTGTACTTCACCACGCGGCCGTTGATCACGACGGTGTGAACATCGCCGCGCTGGGCCTGGAAGACCACGTGCCCGTATGGGTTAAGCAGTGGGAACATCGCCGGCGAGGCGTCGTTCTTGACCAGCACGACGTCTGCCTTCTTGCCTGGCTCGATGCTGCCGACCAGCGCGTCGAGGCCGAGGGCCTTCGCGCCGCTCCTGGTTGCCCAGTCCACGACGTGCTCGGCGCGCAGCTTGTGGTGCGTGACGGTCTCGTCTTTGCCGTGGGCTTCCAGGTGCTCGCGAGCGCGGTCTGCGCTCAGCGTGACCCGCATCGCCGTGAAGAGGTCGGCGCTCCACCAGACGCTGGTGTCCATCGACAATGAGACCCCGATGCCGTGCTGGCGCAGTTTCCAGGTGGGCGGGTAACCCTGACCGGCGCTCTGCTCGCTCTCCGTCGACAGCGACACCGATCCGCCGGTCGCCGCGATCCGCTGGTAAGAGTCGGTGGACAGGCTGGCCGCGTGCACGTAGACGGTGCGCTCGTCCATGAATCCGTGCTCGTGCATCAGCCTGATGCCGTCGTCGGTCGTCACCTTCCAGACCCCGGCGTGGGTGGTCACTGGCACGTTGAGTTCGCGCGCCACAGCGAACGCCCCCTTCCCAGGGAAGTCGGGGCTGGCCGGCGGCACGTCGAACGCCATCTGGAAGCCGAGCATGTCGGTGCCGCCGCCACCGAATCTCCGGTCGACGAATGCGCGGAATTCCGGGGTGGCTGACCATTCCCATGGCGCTGCCTGGATGTTGCCGTAGGCGAGCACGAACCGCCCGGGAACTTCGGCCAGCGCATCGGCCGCCGCCTCGGCGTGGTCGATGGTGTGCAGGTTGTGCGACCAGTCCACGCTTGTGGTCACGCCAGCGTCGACTGCCTCGATCGCGCTAAGCAGGTCGCCCGCGTAAATGTCCTGCGGCCGGAACGATTTGCCCCACTGCAGGTAGTTCCACACGAAGTACTGCGTCAGCGTCCAGTCGGCACCGTAGCCGCGCATCGCCGTCTGCCACATGTGCCGGTGGGTGTCGATCATGCCTGGCATGACGATGCCGCCGGTGCCGTCGATCTCAAGCGTTCCTTCAGGTACCTCGAGTTTCGGCCCGACGGCAGCTATCTGATCACCCGAGATAAGCACATCCGCGCCGTTGTACACGTGGTGCGCATCGTCCATCGTCAGTACTGTCGCGTTTCTGAAGACAATGGGCCGGCCCTGGTTCAGGTCTGCCTCGCTCAGATGCGCGTGCGGCGGTCCCGAGTCCGGCTCGTGTGCGGCGGTCAATGAGCTACCTCCCAGTCTGACGGGGCTTGCCATTTCCCAGCGAGCAGCAGTCTAGGCAGGCCCCATATGACTGTAAAGAGACACTGAAAACGACGTACGTGAACCGTTAAGCTCTGCTTCTCTGCCGCTTTGCCTACTCGAGGTTCGCGACGAACCAGACACCGACCGCCTGCTGCGAGCCCTCATTGCGGTAGCGGTGAGGCGTCGATGAAGGGAAGCAGATCGCGTCACCGGCAACAACCTTGTGCTCGCTGAACCCCAACGTCACGATCAACTCGCCCGAGATCAGGTAGCCGTACTCGGTGCCAGGGTGCCGCATCAGCTGGGCTGTACTCGACGAACTGCCCCCCGGTGCATAGGTAATCAGCAGAAAGTCGATCTGCAGCCCGGGCACATGGCCTAGGCGCTCCCAGGTCACGCCGGAGTCGAGTTCGAGCGTCTCCCGCTCCCCGGGTCCAACCACAGGACCGATCCGGCGCGCGTGCTCCGACGCCAGTGTCATCAGCGCCGCCGCCGCTCCCCAGCTCGCCGTCGCTCCCTGGCTCGGCAGCACTGCTCCCTGGCTCGCCACCACCGCTCCGTGCCTCGCCGCCGCTCCCTGGCTCCCCACTGCCGCCATGGCGGGTGGCCCAATCGCGACCGGGGCGGCGGCCGTGACCTCGGAGGCGGCCAGGTCAGTGAGGCCGGTCCCCGCACCAGCGAAGATGTCGTCGATCGACACCCCGAGAGCGGTGGTAATGGCGTACAAGGTACTCACGGACGGCCGGCACTTGCCGGTCTCGATCTGAGAGATGTGGCTGGCCGATACGTGCACCGCGCGCGCCAGCGACCGAAGGTTGAAGCCGCGCCTAAGCCGCTCTTCCCTGATGCGCTGCCCGATGGGCGGATCTGGCTGCGTCGACACGCTAATGGACCTCCACGGCGCATTGTACACAGTCGCTTAACGCCCGTCGTAGCGATGATTTCGGGTTGATCATCGCCCACGCGCAGTTCCCAGGTCCATCGTCATCCCGTTGCCAGTGCCCTGACGCCCTGACTTTCTCGGCAGTCCGGCTGTAGACGACGACATGCTGGCTGCGAAGTCACGGCGTCAAGCCTCAGGTCAGCATCCAGCCACCGTCGACGTTGAGGTTCACCCCGTTCACCGACCCGTTGCGCAGCAAGAACTCCGCCGCGTCGGCCACGTCGGCCATCGTGGCGAGCACCCCAGTCGGGGTCCTCGACATGTATCCGGCGAGCACCTCGGCTGGCTTGGCGCTCCAGAACGGGCTGTCGCCGACGATGCCGGGGTGAATCGCGTTGACCCTGATCGGCGCCAGCTCGACCGCGAGCGTGTGCACCATCCCGGTGACACCGCCGTTGATCGTCGAAACCGTCGTCGATCCTGGGTACGGGCGATCTTTGGCCAGCCCGCCGAAGAGCACGATCGACGCCCTCTCCGTCAGCTTGGGCAGCAGCGCGTGAATGGCCTCGATGTATCCGACCAGCTTGAGGGTGCTGAGGTAGACGGCACGGCCGATGTCATAGTCGGCGACCGTGTTCTGATCGCGCTCGATCGCCGCGAGCACCACGTAGTCGACGCCGCCGACCGCGGCCAGGCAGTCGGCGATCGACTCGCACCTGGCGACGTCCACGCCGATCCCGAGCGACGCGCCGAGCTCTTTCGCCACCTCGCTCGCGCGTCCGGCGTCTCGCCCGGACACGATCACCTCGTCGCCCCTGGCCACACCGCGCCTGGCGATCTCCTTGCCGATCCCCGAAGTACCGCCGATGACCAGCAACGATGCGCGCTCAGGCATTGTCGTCTCCTTTTCGAGCGGACCTATCCGCGCTGGCAAGCACGTCGGTCAGGTACTGCCAGTCGCGGGCGAACCGGTAAGAGTGCCGGCTAGGCGGCTGCGGCGACTGAGTCTCCAGCCAGCGCACCGGCCCATCGCCCGCGTTGGTGAAGCCATGCACGCAGCCGACGCCGGCCCAGGCGATGTCACCGACCTCAAGCCGGTAGCGTTCGCCGTCGAACTCGGCGTCCGTGGCGCCTTCGAGTATCAGGTAGGTCTCCTCGAACGGGTGGTCGTGCTGGCCTGCCTTGCCGTCCGGGTCATACTGCACCATGAACATCGTCGTCAGCTGAGCACCCAGATCGGTGTCGACCATCATCTTGACGGTGATCCCGCTGTAGACGAGCAACGCCGTGCGCATGCTCGCCGAGACCGCGAGCAGATCCTGGCTCTGCCTGCGTGGATTCATGTGATCGGCGGTGATGTTGCCGAACTGACGGGTACGCGGGTCCCGGACGTCAATCGGCACGGGATCGCCTGACCGCAGCGACACGAGGAACGTGTCATCGCCGAACCTGCGCCGAGGCGCTGGCCCCTGCATCTCGGCCCAGCTCACCGGCGCGGGTCCGAGATTCCGCCAGGCGTGCGGCGTACCGACCCCGATCAGCCCGTAGTCGCCTGGGCCCACCTGATAAGCACCGTCAGGCAGATCGATGACTCCGGCGCCATCGAGCACGTAGAAGCTCTCTTCGAACGAGTGCACGTGCGCCGGCAGCGAACCACCAGGCTCGACCGCGCAGATCGCGAACCCGGTATGCGCGGAGCCGGTCTCCTCGCCGACCACATCCCATCGCCGGTAGCCCTCCGCCGCAGCCGCCCAGCCCGAGGGTTTGCGGTACTCAGCGGCGGCGCCGCGAACGATGAGGTGCCGAAGTGCCATGTCACGTTCCCAAAGGGAACGTGTGGATCGCCAAAGTCAGATCCCATCGCCTGGGCGCATGCGCTTAGTGAACAGGACCGGGTGTTAACGAGTCAACCAACGATGAACACTACGGCGACCGTGGTTCGGTCCAGCTTGACGAACAGTGGAGCTGGCTAATGGCCAGACGGCCGGGAGGTGAGGTTGGAACAGGCTCGGAGGCTGGCGTAGTGCGCGACGGCCTGCCTGGCCCGGGCGCCATGCAGCGGCAGCGGCCGCCCGGTTCTTGAGACCACCGCTGGCAAGAACCGCGCGGTGAGCGGTGAGTGCGGGTGCAGCATCAGCTCTAGGATGCCGGTCGATGTGCTGTAGGAGTGTTCCCACCACAAGAAGTTGCCCATGCCGTAAGCGACGAACGTGTGGCCGAGCCATCCTGAAGGCTGGAGCACGTGAGCGTGCGCGCCGATGATGATGCTGGCGCCGGCCGCGGCGAGCTTGGGTGCCAATGCGAGCTGGTTCGCGTCTGGGCAGGTCTGGCCCTCGGTGCCCCAGTGCATGAACACGATGACAATCGGCGCCAGCCGCTTGGCCGCACGCACGGCGGCCAGCGTCTCACCGAGCTTGATCGCGTTGGCTTCGCCTGACCTGGTGCGGGTCGCAACCCAGGATGGGGCGAGCTCGGCGACCTGCGACACTCCGATGACCGCGATCTTCACGCCGCGGATGGTCGTCACGTACGGCGCCCACGCGGCCGCCTCGTCCTTGCCGATCCCGACGTAGGGGAACCTGGCCGCCTGCACCGCCGCCAGCGTGTCGGCCAGCCCGACTCGCCCGTAGTCGAGTACGTGGTTGTTAGCCATGGTGACTAGGTCGACCCCGGCGGCCCGCAGCGCTGTGAACGCCAGCGGCGTCGTCCGGAAGTGATAGGTCTTCGGCTGCGGCGCCCCGCGGCTCGTCACCGACGTCTCCAGGTTCAGCGCGGTGAAGTCGGCCGACTTGAGTATCGAGGCGATCGGCCCGAAGGCGGTGGCAGGGTCGCGCAGCAGCTTGGCCGTGCGATCGGCGAAATTCACGTCGCCGGCGAATGCCAGCGTCACCACGCCTGGTGACCGCGTCGTCCCGCTCGGCCCCGTCTGCGACCGGCTCGTCGCAGCGTGCCTGGCCGGCTTGGCGTTCTTGGTCCTCTCGCCCGGCGGCTGGTGCGGGTGGGATGCCTGGGACGTGCAACCAGCCGCCGCGAGCAGTGCCGCACCGGCGGCGATGACCGTGAGCAATCGCCTTGCAACCACAGGCGACAAGACTACGGGAAGGCTGGTGAACCTTCCCGGCTCCCGTCACGTTCGACATTCATAGGAAGGCCAGGCAGCCGGGACCAGCATGCGCGACCACTCGCACCACCCAGCGACGGGCGTCAGGCCAGTGTCGGCCAACGCCGATCGTCAGCTCCCACCTGGTGCCGAGGCGCTGGTCAGGATCGTGGTGAATGTGACCGGAGCGGCGTGCGCCGTCTGGTTCGCCCGCGCCAGCCTCACGTTCTACCTGAGTACGCACAGCCTTGTCGGCGGCCTGTTTGTCGTCGAGCAGACCTGGTTCGCGGTGGCCTTCCTGATCAGGCGGCCTCCGCGTGCCGTCAGTCACCGGATCGATAACTGGCTGCTCGCCGCAGGCGGAACCTTCGGCGGCCTGCTCCTGCGCCCGAACGCACCTCACCCGGCGTGGGGAGTCCAAGCCGGCTTCGGCCTGCAGGTAGCCGGCCTCGTGATCGCTATCGTCTCGCTGCTCGTGCTTGGCCGGTCTTTCGGCTTCCTTGCCGCTGACCGGGGCATGAAGACCAGCGGACCATATGCAGTGCTCCGCCACCCCGTCTACGCGTCATACCTTTTGATCCAGTCCGGGTACGTGCTGCAAAGCCTTTCGGCGCGCAATATCGTGATCTTCGCGCTCGTCAGCGCCTGCAACGTCGGCCGCGTTCTGGCGGAAGAAAGGCTGCTCGCCGGATCGGCGGCCTATCGCGCCTATCAGCAGCGCGTCAGGTGGCGGCTGATCCCATTCCTTTGGTGACGACGAAGGGTGATGGAGTGAATCCGTCTCGCAATCTATGATTGAGGGAATTTTCGACTCTCGCCCGGCGGAGAACTCCGGTGGCCACAGCCTTTGTGCTCTCTGGGGGCGCCAGCATGGGGGCCGCTCAGGTCGGTATGCTCGCGGCCCTGAGTGAGGCTGGCGTGCGGCCTGACCTGGTGATAGGAACATCGGTCGGGGCGATCAACGGCGCCTGGGTCGCGGGCGAGGTCGACTGCGAAGGGCTCGGCGCTGTATGGCGGTCACTGCGCCGCGACACGATCTTCCCAGCACGCGCGCTCGATGGCTTGCTCGGATTCGTCGGACGACGGGAGCACCTGGTGCCGGACATCGGGATCCGGCGACTGCTACGCGAGCACCTGCGTTTCGAGCGGCTTGAAGACTCCCCGGTCCCGTTCCACGTGGTGGCGACCGACGTACTCACCGGCTGCGACACCCTGCTCTCCGACGGCGATGCATTGAGCGCGATCCTGGCCAGCGCCGCCATCCCTGGGGTACTGCCGCCGGTACGAGTCGCCGGGCGGTATCTGATGGATGGCGGGGTCGTGAACAACACGCCGATCTCACATGCGGTGCGACTCGGGGCCGACGTCGTCTGGGTCCTGGCGACCGGTTACTCCTGCGCTCTCGCCGAACCGCCGCGCGGTGCACTCGGCATGGCCCTGCACGCGGTGACGCTCGGGATCAATCGGCGGCTGGCCGCCGACATCAGGCGATACACCCGGCACACTGACCTCCGGGTTGTGCCGCCGCTGTGTCCGATCAAGATCGCTGCCGCCGACTTCAGCCAGGCCGCCAATCTGATCGAACGCGCATACAGCCTGACAAGTGACTGGCTGACGGCCGGCGCGCCGCAGCTCGCCTCGGCCGCGACGATGCTCGCGCCGCACGGCCACGCCGTCGCCGCGGAGAGCCCGTCCGCAGCCACCGGACTAGCAGACCTCGGCGAAGCTGAGGTACAGTCCGGTTAAGCGGTGTTTCTCCCCGCTCTGCTCTCCCGCTCGCCTCCGGGCGCGGTATTTTCCCCGCTCGCCTCCGGGCGCCTTATGGCACTTCCTTCCCTCGTCGCTCGTCGCTAGCGCTCCTCTCTCCTCAGTCCAGGCAGCGCCGCGCCCTTCGGCTCACGGGGCCCCGGCGCCATTCGGCTCGCGGGGTTCTCTTCTCCTGCATTCAGGTTGCCTGCGAAAGGAATACCTCTTATGACAACCACGGTTCGTACACCGGCGCCCGGCGCGGGCGCCTCAGCGGACACAGAAGAAGCGCCGATCAAGGTCTCGGGCGTTCTTGACGCCCGGTCAGGTCAGGCGTTTCTGCGAACATCCGGATACCGGCGCGGCAGAGACGACGTGTACGTGCCCGCCGCCTGCCTGATCAGGTACGGGTTGCGCACCGGGGACCGCGTTGACGGTACCGCCAGGCCTCGTCGGCCAGGCCGGGACGCCCAGCAGACGCGGCCGGCTCGGTCACATGGCGCCAAGACCGCGCTTGAGCAGGTCAATGCCATCAACGGCATTGAGCCCAAGCTGGCGGCCGAGCGCCCTGACTTTGACGATCTCACCCCCGTGCACCCGCGAGAAAGGCTGCAGCTCAAATCAGGAACAGCGCCGACGACGGCGCGGATCGTCGATCTGCTCAGCCCGGTTGGTAAAGGCCAGCGCGGCCTGATCGTATCCGCGCCGAAGGCCGGAAAGACCATGGTGCTCGCCGCGGTCGCAGCGGCGGTCGCCGCCAGCCATCCCGAGGTGCACCTCATGGTCGTGCTCGTCGGCGAACGCCCAGAGGAGGTCACCGACCTCAAGCGGTCGGTGCACGGTGAGGTCATCTTCTCGACCTTCGACCAGTCGGCCGACGACCACATCATGGTGGCCGAGCTTGCGATCGAACGCGCCAAGCGCCTCGTCGAGCTTGGTCGCGACGTCGTCGTCCTGCTCGACTCCATCACCAGGCTCGGCCGTGCCTACAATCTCGCGGCGCCAGCCAGCAGCCGGGTACTGGCCGGCGGAGTAGCGACCACGGCCCTGCAGCCGCCGAGGAGACTCCTCGGTGCGGCTCGGAACATCGAGGAGGGCGGTTCGCTGACGATCCTTTCCACCGCGCTGGTTGATACCGGCTCGCGGATGGACGACGTCTTCTTCGAAGAATTCAAGGGCACCGGCAATATGGAGCTGCGGCTGCGCCGCGATCTTGCCGAGAGACGGATCTTCCCGGCCATCGACGTCGCCGGGTCAGGAACACGCCGCGACGAGCTGCTCATGCCGCCGCAGGAGCACGCCGCCGTCAACAACCTGCGGAGGGCGCTGACCGGTCTCGACGCCCAGCAAGCCATGGAGCTGCTTCTCGACAAGACCCGCGAGACCTCCTCGAACCTGGAGTTCCTGTGGCAGCTTCGGGGCAGTAGCCAACCGCGCTCTAGCACCGCCTGACCTGAAGTAGCCACCGCCAGGCTCTTGGGCCCGAGCAAGTCCGCGCAGGTCGCAGCCTCTCGGCAGCCTCACAGCCGCCGTGGCGTGTCACATCACGCCGGCGGGGTGATCGGGTTTGCTGTTTCCACCATGGCGGCTCACGTTCGACGGCCTCCACG
>Ga0126381_100005194_pt1 | contig 14290 bp, 22 predicted proteins | sample PanSoiMetPlot_28_FD_96465 | JGI IMG/M metagenome (GOLD analysis project Ga0126381, IMG submission 96465) | Tropical forest soil microbial communities from Panama - MetaG Plot_28 | ecosystem: Environmental > Terrestrial > Soil > Tropical forest > Bulk soil | place: Panama | collected 2016-02-17
CTTTTGTAGCTCGTTGCTGTGGTGCTTGGCGGGGTCTCGATATACAATCGTAGCGCCGGAGGACGACTCAGAGGGGTTTTGGGGACTGATGCGGCCGTAGCCCAACTGGCAGGAGGCGCATGGTTTAGGCCCATGACAGTGGAGGTTCGAATCCTCTCGGCCGTACCAACACCAAACCTCCTATAACTCGGTAAAGAGATCGGGGAGTGGCGTAGTCAGGTCAACGCGCTTGCCTTGGGAGTAAGATATCGTCGGTTCGAATCCGGCCTCCCCGACCAAATAGGAAGATGAAGATGAAGATGGTATGTCCGTTCTGCGATGGACCGATGGCAGCTTCCAACTCCCTAGCCAATATGGATCGAGCGGATGAGCTGAGCTGCGACTATGACAGCCACGACGTATGGATGTTCTTCTTCACCTGCCGGTGCTGCCGGATAGAGATGCACTTGGATGTTCCGGTGCGGGTTCGCCGGCTGAGGCAAGACGAGGTAGTCTAGAATGGGTGCTCACGTTACCTTCCAGTTCGATGATGGTTCGATTGTTTCAAAGGGTGGAATCTTCGATCTGCACCACGTCTTCGATGCTCGTTGGCTCTTCCAGAAGCGACGCGGTAAACGGGTGGTGAAGCATACGGTCAAATGGAAGCTTGGCAGGGGATCGGTTGCTAAACCTGAGTAAGGGCTCGGAAGTGTATCGAAATGCATGTCTGTCTGTCGAACAGAGGGTAGCGGGTTTGACTCCCGTTCGAGCCGCCATCGGTTCTTAGTCCAACGGTAGGACGCTCGTCTGATACGCGAGTAATCTGGGTTCAAATCCCTGAGAACCGACCACATTCCAGAATCGTCTAACGGTAGGACGCCAGCCTCTGGAGTTGGTTATCGTGGGTTCGAATCCTCGTTCTGGAACCAGAATACAAATCAGCGGTCGCTCAACGGCTGAGTATGGACCGTTACTACTTGGGAGTTCGTCTAATGGTAGGACGACAGTCTTTGGAACTGTTCATCATGGGTTCGAATCCCTGACTCCCAGCCAAAACAGGGTCGTAGCATAACGGTAATGCGGCGGTCTCCAAAACCGTTAACGGGAGTTCGACTCTTCTCGGCCCTGCCAATGCCCCTGTATCCCAACTGGTAAGAGGAGGCTGCCTCAAGAGCAGTACAGTGTCGGTTCGAATCCGACCAGGGGTACCAGCGAGCCGGCATAGCCCAATTGGCAGAGGCGTCCGCCTTAAGAGCGGAAGGTTATCGGTTCGACTCCGTTTGCCGGTACCATAGGAGCAAAAGATGAGCGACGGTTTGAATCTCTGGCTAGATGATGAACGGCAGCCGCCCTATGGTTGGTGCTGGGCAAAGTCAGTAGCGCAGGCCAAGACATTTGTCGAGAACACCCGTTTTCTTGGTCTGGAGTGGAACGAATGCTCGCTCGATCACGACCTGGGCCAGTTTGGCGAACCGGGGCGGGAAGGGCATGACTTCCTCCGTTGGATGTGCGAGACCGGGTACTGGCCAAACAAGAAGCCGGTGGTCCATACTTCCAACGCGTACGAGGTCAGTATGATGCGGCAAACGATCGATCGGTTCTTCCCAGGAGAGGATGTTGAAGAGGTTCCTGTTGAGATGGTTGCCCGTGATCTTATCGGCCCTGGCCTTTCTGCTGCTGGCTCTGGTCATCCAGGCACAACCGACCGGATAGCCTAGCGCTTTCCTGGGCTTGTGAAAAGATTGAGATCGGCTAAGAGGATGGATGGATACCCAAGTGGCCGAAGGGGCTCCTCTGCTAAAGGAGTAGGTTGAATAAGCCTCGCGGGTTCGAATCCCGCTCCATCCGCCAGTAGACCTGTTAGAATCAGTCTCGATCAGTCGGCATTGGCAAGGGTAGGTAGATGACGGTAGCTTCGGAGCGATTGGCTTATATCGTTTACCAAACCGAAGATGTTCACAAGAGCGTGAGTGTCCTAGTGGTTGCGGAACCGGATGTTGACTGGATCGCTGAGCAGTTGAACAGGGCTCGCCAGGTCAACAGCGTTACTGTGATCAAAAAGCCTGATCGAAGGCGAAGGGGTGCGCCGGTATAGCTCAGTGGCAGAGTATCGTTTTGGTATGACGATGACCTGGGTTCGATCCCCGGTACTGGCTCCAATTAACGCCGACCTAGTTTAGTGGTAGAATAATCCGTTCGTACCGGATAGACTTCCGTTCGATTCGGTGGGTTGGCTCCAAGGAGACTTAGGCTCATGCTAGACGAACCACCGGTAAGGCTCTGCTGTCATCAGCGGCACTGGGGAGCGATCTGTCCAGACGGTAAGGTCATGTGCCAACTCTGCTACGATCGCTTCGAGCTGACCGATCTGCATACGGACGAAGGCGGTACCCCCGAGGATGTCTGTAAGGAATGCGCGGAAAGGGAGCGGTTGTTCTTGGAGTCGCTCAAACTACCGCCTATAGAGGGTTGGAAGGCGTCTACTAGCCAGCTTCGTAGACTCTTTGAACAGACCAGCGACTCGTAGCTAGTTTCCGCCGCTGTAGGTTAACGGCAAACGACTTCCCTTGTAAGGAAGGGATGCCCGTTCGATTCGGGTCGGCGGCCCCAGGTTTGATTGCAACAAACGGATGTTCTAGCCTATTGGTATGGCTAGAAGGAATCCAAGTCGACTAACTGATACTGCCGAGGTGGCAGCTCTTAGGGACCGATTGTTTGAGGTTGGTTCCTCGTTTGCGCCCGTGCGTCGCGATGAAATCGTTGGTATTGAGGGCTTGCTTGATCGGTTCGATGAAGTGGTCGGCTGGCTGAGAAACGCGCAATGGTTTGCCAAGCATGGATCGCGGCTGGAACCGGGTATTCTGTTGGCTGGTGAACCGGGTACGGGTAAGACGATGATCGCTCGATATCTTGCCACTTGTTCCAACGCTCTCTTCGTCGCCGTTAGGGATTTCCCGACAGCTTCGGAGGTGCTAAGCGCGGCGGATGTTGCCGATCTGTTTGCTCGGGCTAGGCAGTACTACGCCAAGAACGATCGGCCGGTGTTGATCTTCTGGGACGAGATCGAGATCCATGCTAAGCGCAGGATGGAGATTACGGCCAGGGATGCTTCGGTCGTTTCCCAGCTAATGTCCGAGTTGGATGGAGTGCACGGGAAGTGTACGGGCATTCTCTTTGTTGGCTGTACGAATCACCCGACGGCGATTGATCCGGCCCTAAGGCGGCATGGTCGTTTGGGCAGGCAGTTTGACTTTGTCGCGCCAGATAGACTAGGCAAGATGCGGTTGCTTGAGCACTACCTCGGTCAGCATTCTCCGGTGCAGGGCATAGACCTGGAGGCTGCTAGTTATTACTTTCCGTCTGAGGCTACAGCTTCTACGATCGAAGAGGCTTGCGAGCGAGTTTGGTGTGCGGTTCTTCACGAGCATTTGAGGAAGGCCAGCCCTCTGGTCGTTACTCAGGATGTGCTCAACGATGTACTGCTGGAAGAGCTGCTAGGACCACCGCCACCGTACAGCAATATCGATAACGAGACTCTTCGCAGGGTTGCTCTACATGAGCTGGGCCATGCTCTGGTCGCAAAGGCACTGACGGCTCCGATCCAGATCATGACGATTCGACCAGGCGCTAGTACCTTCGGTAGGGTGATTACGGTGTCTGAGGAAGAGCGGGGGATGTTTAACGCGGAACAGCATCGAAAGCAGATCGCGGTTGGTCTGGGGTCGCTGGCAATGGAGAACTATCTGGGCCTAGTGGTTAGCAGCGGTATCGATGGCGACACTAGCATCGCCACCAAGCTGGCCGTGGCCCTAGTCGAAAAGCTCGCTCAGCATTCGTGGCGAAAGTTCGGTCCCGTCAACGTAGAGGCACTGAAGGCTCGCTCAGAATGGGCGGAAACTCCGATCACGTCTAGTGCGCTGATGGAGTACTATGACTACGAGGTAAGCAGGGTTCTTGTGGAGGGCTACGATCGGGCATATGCCATTCTCGCCGGGATTGGTAAGCCGATGATCAACGCGCTGGCGGATCGATGGATGGTGGATCGGACCTGGACCGGTCGCCAGTTCGATCGGATTTACGATGAGGTTGCCGAAAAGCTGGCAGACTACCTTCCGACCGTGCCAGCTTCAGCAGCATGAGGACGGTTTGCTCTCGGTACCCTGATCAGCATGGATATTGGCCATCGAGCGGGGGCAAGGTGCGCCGACCAATGCGACCAGAGATGGCTGAGCAGATAGCTCGACTATTCGAGGAGCAGTCGGAGGGTTGGTACACGAGGATTGCGAGTCTTCCACAGGGTGTTCTGGCCGGTGAGGCTCCGGAGCGCAGTTGGTGTAGAATTTGTGATGCACCAACTATGGAGGCCGAGGAAGGGTACAGATGACAGCAACAAAAGACGTGATCCGGCAGTGGCTGAAGGATGCTCCGGCTGGAAGTACGCACATGGTAGTCGCGGCTGACACATGGGATGTGGATTGGGAATACTACCCTGTGTATGTCGAAGCCGGTATCCAGGCGGCACTCGAAAAGATAGGGATCGATCCCAATGCGAAGGTAGTGGAGGTCTACGACCTCTCAAAGCAAGTAGAGCCGCAGCTAGAGGAGAGAAGGGCATGGAACCTCTAGCTACGCCCGAGCAGATTCGTCAACGCTGGCCCAACGCTCCGGACTGCTCCTGTGAGGCTTGTGTTGGCACCTGTCGACGGCCCGGTTGGTTCTTGCCGGACGAGGTGCGCGCTGCGGCCGATTACCTAGGGCTTACGTTGCAGCAATTCTTCGTACGCTACCTGGTAGTCGACTGGTGGAAGGAGGATGCCGTCGAGATCCCTTTGCTCAGCCCTGGAAAGCCCGACGAGCATGGTCAGATCGCTAGTGTCGAGTTTACCCATACTTTCGCAGAGTGCATCTTTCTGAAAGAGGGTCGTTGTTCTATTCATCCGGTGAAGCCGCACGAGTGCAAGGCAGCACATCACAGCCGCATGGGAAAGCGAGTCGGCAACGTCAATCATCATCATCAGGTGGCGAGGGCTTGGATGGGGGAAGAGGGATGCGCGCTTCTTCGAGAGGTCGGGTACGATCCGGACCTTTTCGAAGTGCCACTTCCGCAGTTCGAGGATGTTCTGGCGAAGTTGCTAGGGATTGACTTGAAGGGCGTGTAGCTTAGCGGCCAAAGCGGACGGTTTACACCCGGATTACCAGAGGTTCGAGTCCTCTCTCGCCCACCAACAGGAAGCTAAGGAATGAAACTCTCCGAACGGATTAACAACAACCGTGGTCGGTATGTGGTGATTCTATCTGGAGGTTACATGTTTGCGCTGACCTTCAATATTTCGGCCAGTCTCTGGCTGCAAGGATGGGGACCGTTGGAGGGGATTAGCTTCTCAATGGCGGTCTACATAATGGCACTGGCTTTTTTCCTCTGAGGTTCCTAGCGTATCCCCTCAGCGTCCTAAGCTGGTGAAAGGGTAGTGGAACATGCGGGTTCGAATCCTGTCGCTAGGACCATCTTGCAGCGCAACGGGTAATTAGTGCTAAGCTTTAGGTAGGTCATACAAGTCTCGAAACGATTGCTTACGAGCCCTGTATGACCTACGTTGGCCCGGGACTCTAGGTGTGAGGGTTATCGAAGGTTCAATTCCTTTAGGCTCTTTTAGCAGTCCATAAGCTCCTTCTCCGTTGCTTGTCCCGGGTTCTCCTGCCGCTAGGCACGCTAGGTTGTTGTTGCGTACTCACAAGGGTATAACGCTCCTAGACTCATAGGCGAAGGGTTATCAAATGCAACTTGATCAGCCTCCTGGCTGAACCCTCCCTTTTGCCACTTCCTTGTCTGGGTAGCACTTCCGAAAGCACAAGCTCTGGACTCTCTGATTGAGGGTTATCGTCTTGGGAACGAGAGGACTCGGTTCAACTCCGAAACCCTGTAATGCACAGTGGATGGCTCAACGGTAGAGCGCTAAAACATCCTTGGTCAATCCTTGTCCGGAGCTGTTTGCGAGTGTCATCCAATGGTTCGGACGCTGCGCTTCCAACGCAAGAATAAGGGTTCGATTCCCTTCACTCGCTCCGACAATGCCCCTCTGGTGTAACGGAAAGCATGTAAGCCTTCGAAGCTTTTGGCGCGAGTTCGACTCTTGCGGGGGGTACTATACTTAGGCAATGAAGATCGTTCGTTCCACCTACGTGCCCTTCTCCTGGTTGCCGAAGCGGATGAAGACGTGGAAGTACCCGGGTAGACGGTACATATGGCTGTGGTGGATATTCGGTTTTGCGGGTATGATGTAGTGGTAGCGTGTAGGCTTGCCAAGTCTGAAGCGCGGGTTCGATTCCCGCTACTTGCACCAACCTAAGCTAGTATTCGATCCTAGCCTTTGACGCTAGCATGTCGGTTTGATTTGGGATGCCCCCTTGGTGTAAGGGATAACATCAAGAGCTTCTAACTCTTGGCAAGGGGTTCGAGTCCTCTAGGGGGTACCAGTTAAGAATGGCAACGGTCGGTCGGGTAGCTTGCTATTTTCCGGAAGACAGTATTGCTGATCTGCTCAACTGCTTTTGCATGTGGATGGGGCTGCCGTTTCAGTACTACTTTAACGGTAGAGTGATCGAGCGGTGGTATACTTGGATAGCTTTGGACGCGCCCGAGGTGTAAGGGATTGCACACTCGCCTGCGGAGCGAGAGGTTTGTCGGTTCGAGACCGGCCGGGCGCACCACTCTGAAATCGGAGCTAGTCTTCTGCTGGTACGACTTATGGGTCGGCTGCTTTGTGGACCTTCCCAAGCGGTGTGTTTACATCTTTCCGCTTCCGACGGTGGGATTGAGGATTAGTTGGTAGCGGATGGACCCGAGCGATCTGTTTAAGCAGGCTATCGGTCCATATGGAGCGTTGTTCCTCTGCGTAGTGGTCGTAGTCTTTCTCTGGCGTAAGCTGGAACAGGCTACGGCAGTCAATGCACGTCAACAGGATCTATTTGAAGAAGCGCTGAAGTTGATTCGAGATGACTTGCTGCCGCTGGTACGGGATGTGGCGCGGCGCAGATGATTGGGGTTCTGCGCAGGATAATTAGTGTGTTGCTTAGACCATTTCGAATGACCGATGAGCAACGGAAACGGCAAGGGCGGCAGGCTCGGGAGCTAGCTAAGCTGCGTTTGGAGATCACGGCCAGAGAAGGCAGGCGGCCTATGTGATCCTCCTGGTTACGGTTGTTGTAAAGGGTCTAAGCTGGCCGCTACTTTACTGGCTGGCCGTGTCGTTGGTAGGGGTATGGCTGGAGTGGGGGAATATCCGCCACATCTTACTAGGGCTGCATTTGGTACGGTCTGGTGAAGAATCGCTCCGGGCGTTAACTCTCGGTTACGTATTCATCCAGCTCCTGCTTGGCTTGTTCCTAGCGCTATCATTGCTAGTCGGAGCTGGGCTGACGGCCGCTTCGCTTGTTACCAGCCTTACTCTGGAATTCACCAGTCGAATGTTGCAATACGTGTTTATCGGTCTAATGCTCTTTATCCCGACCGCTGGATTCCTTGGTGCTGCTCTGTTCTCGCTGGCCCGTTGGAGAGCCTTGCGGGCGATGGACAGGCGATCGGCGGATTCGGTCCAGTAGCGCGAAGATACCGACGAATCCGGCCAGTAGGACGCAGAAGCCGACTAGCCAGGCAGCTAGTTGTAGGGCATCGTTGAGCTTCATCCTTACTCTCCTTGGCTAGGACCGTTGCGAGCTGTTGGGCATGAGTATCTTTGATCCTACCAACCCAAGCTCTCAGAAGTACCCTCAGGTACAGCCGACGACTACGCTTGTTGGACCGACCGGGGATGGTGGTCCTGTGGACTGCACCGGCTTTCGACAGATTAGCCTACAGGGCGAGGTGACCACGGCCGGCGGCGCTGGTTCGACTATCGAGGTTGACGGCTTGTTTGCCGATTCTGGTACCTGGCAGGCCCTGGGTGGCACCATGCCGCTGAGTGTAGTCGGTCCCTTCCGACTGTTTGCTGGTGGACCGGTGCCGGCGACCGTCCGTGTGCGCTGGAATGTGGTCGGTGGCAATCCAGTGGTGAGCTACTCGCTGCTGGGCCAGAGCTAGAAACTTGACGGCAGTCTAGCCCAGTCGCTAGACTTACTTCGTCTGGGCTACCACGAGCGGCCAACGGGGATCGACCCTGTTGGCCGCTTTTTTGGTTGGTGGGCAAGTGTGGTATCCTAGCGCCCCGATCGGTCCAATGCCCAAGCTCGCAGGTTCCTACGACGAGGTCTCACCTTAGGCTGAGACTCAGGGAAGGCGAGGCTAGGTACCGGGTGAGGCCCCGGTAAGGTCGGCCGCGCTCCCCTCCTTTTTTCTTTCTGCTGCTGATCGAGGGTTATTGAACGTCGGCCCAGAAGTCAGATTTGCTACAATCCTCGGCCAACCGAATGAAAGTTTACATCTGCGGTCCAATCAGTCTTGGAGGTACTCTCTCCGAAAAGGAGATCCGAGCCAACCTCCGTCGATTCCAGGAAGCATCGCTCAAGCTACGGCAAATGGGCCATGAGGTATTCGATCCCTCCTACCATCAGCCGGACGGCGATTTTCAGGCGAGCACGTCTGTCGAAGTATGGTGCGCATACATGCGCCTGGACATCAAAGCGTTGGTAGACTGCAATGCAATCTACAAGCTCAGCGGTTGGCAGCAGTCTCCAGGGGCGCAGTTGGAAGCAACGATCGCGGACAAGCTGCACCTACTTGATTTGACTCCGGAAGACGGAGAATAGGAGAGTGTAGCGAGTTATGCTCGAAGACCTACCTTCCGACCTACCGACAGCCGCCGCTCGGTTCCGTTGGATCGTCAAGGCCGACTACGCAGACGAAGGACCCTTAAGCCGGTTATCTGAGTCGGCGTTAATTGCCGTGGCTGAGGCCCTAGAGGCAGCGGCGGATGTCGCCATGTACGAGTCATCAGATTCCCGTTGGATGCGAACGCTTCGGGATAAGCTGATAGCCGCCGATCGATCGTGTTAAGGAGCAATTGGCCTGAGCCGGCCTGATGCTCTGAGCTGTCGTACCCTTGCAACCCCTCGGGGAACCTGTCGACAAGTTGGTGGAGTCGGTTCGGGACTCGATTTCCCGAGCTGAAGCCGCTCTAGGGTATCCCTGTGGATGCGATAGTGACCTCTCCGCATCAACTGGGCAGCGGCAATCAATTCGGATCGGCACCATCTGCGAACGGTCTCAGGATGGACCTTCAAAAGCTGAGCAGCATCTTGGACCGTAAACCACTCGGATGAAGTATCGGTTGGGATAGGCTACCTCCTCTTTCGAAAAGGGGGTAGCCCGAAGGCCAGCCCAGGCTACCCCCAACACACCAACGTCGATCGGTCTATTATATCCCCTAGACCGGCGGCTTAGAGCGGAGAGCTAGCGCCTTACGCCTGAGTTCGTCGCTGACGTTGGCATAGCTTCTGCGTAGGACCCCGGTATCCCTGTGTCCAGCGACAGCCGCCACCATCTCGTAGTTCTCATCGGTCTGGAGGAGCAGGTTGCGCAGGCCGGAATGCCGCTCGTTATACATCTTCAGGTGGGGCAGACCGGCTTGCTTGCCGATCTTGTGCCATTCCCTTCGAAGCGAGGGCATATGGAGGGGAGTGCCGATAACGGTGGTGAAAACATAGCCGGCGGGATCGAAACGCTGCCCGAGCAAGGCCATCTGAGCACTTCTATGCTGGGCGACGACCGCTACATCCTGGGCGCTCAGGTAGATGGTCCGTTTGCTGCTACCCGTCTTGGTCGGCTCTAGGACCGCGCTACCGTTGGTCAGGGGCAGGTAGGGGCTCCTTCGCCTGACCAAATCAAAGTCGACTCTCAGGGTTGGCTCAGGGCCGTCGAGAGTTAGGCAATTCCATTTCAGCCCTAGGAGTTCGGTCGGACGAAGTCCCCATTGGAAGGCCAGGTACCAGTAGGGATAGAAGCGGTTGCCCTCAGCGGCTGCGAGGAAGGCTTGCATCTGCTCTGCGGTGTAGTGCGCCGGCTCTTCCCAGGCAGGCGGTGGATCGTCCAGCTTGAAGTTGGAGACGGGGTTGCTCTCGATCCTCTCCCGGGCGACGGCATCGTTCAGGCACTTGCAGAGGACCGCCCTGATGCCCTTCCTTGTCGAGTAGGCGAGGCCCTGCGACCTCAGGTAGGCGAAGAGATCGCTGATATGATGCCGGCGGATTTCGGAGAGCCTCAGGTGGCCCAGCCTAGGCAGGATGTAGTACTTGAAGCGCTCCGAATAGTAGTTGATCTTGTTGGTTCGGCCGTTGGGGATGACCAGGTTGGCCATCCACCACTCATACCAACTGGCGAGCGTGTCTTGGCCGTCCGAGCTGGGGTTCGCCTTTTCCGACAGCAGCTCCGATAGCTTGGAGTAGAACTTGCCGAAGTCCATGTCCGACACGCTTGTCCGGATGCGCTTACCGGTCGAGTCGCGGCCCATCTCGATCGTGGCTCGATAGCGGCCGTCCGGCTCCTGGCGAATCGATCCCTTGCCCCATTCCCACTCTCGGAGCAGGGCGGCAAAGGTCTGGGGCTTTCGAGTAGACTTGGTCCTAGGTGCCATTGGTCTCCTTTGGCGCTCACCCGGGGACGGACGGCTTCTGACTTCTTGGTGCAGTCGGTTGCAGCCTTTGCGCTGAGGCTCTAGGGGCTGGGCCGTCCCCACCTTCTTTCGACGGCGGCAGTTGGAGGTATCACCTCCCCGTAGGCGGATATCGACCGTCAACCGGAGGCCCGTAGGGATAACCGAGGGGACCAATCTGCCGCCGTTCTTCATTCTCGCCCATTCTACAGCAAATGGCGCAGAATGGCAACCAAATGGCACAAACTGCTCTGAGCTGAATACAAACTTGCAGTACGCGGACTACTACCAGCCCTCCTCACACCATGCTACACAGCACCACATTTGAACTCGGATCATGATATTAGTGCTATCACTCTTGGTCCTGGGAACACCTATCGAACGACACCATGCAACAGCCTAATGGCACAGGAGAAATAGAGTACTGCTTGACAGCCTTCTAGGTACGTATTGCTTGCTTGTGGCAACCACTGAACCGCTCCGACCCGGGATTGCAACCCCTGTCAAGCTATGGCAACCACCGAACCGCTCCGACCGGCGTTGCAACAGTCTGGCCAAGCTGTTCACGAACACGTGGCGATACATGTGGCAACCACCGAACCGCTCCGACCGGCGTTGCAACAGACCAAGATCACGTGCTTCGTCGCGACTGATGATGTGGCAACCACCGAACCGCCTGGACCGGCGTTGCAACCGATCCGACCCAACCGATGGTGAGACTCTCGGTCGTGTGGCAACCACCGAACCGCCTGGACCGGCGTTGCAACACGACCACCCAGCGCCCAACGTGCCGCTCTCACCCTCGTGGCAACCACCGAACCGCCTGGACCGGCGTTGCAACTTCCATCTATCACTGCGGCTACATTCGCGTTGCTCGTGGCAACCACCGAACCGCCTGGACCGGCGTTGCAACCTCGCCGCCCATCCTCTGCCAGGCACCACTGCTTCTGTGGCAACCACCGAACCGCCTGGACCGGCGTTGCAACTTCTCCTCAACGATGCGATCAACAATCTCGTTCTTCGTGGCAACCACCGAACCGCCTGGACCGGCGTTGCAACCGCGCATTTGAACTTGGCCGAGCCCGCTGGAAACGGTCGAGAGAAGGGGTCAAATCGAACGGGTGGCGCTGGTTCGAAGCTGCCGTCATGTGGCCAACCTCCCCCCATTTTGCGTACGCGAGGGGTTGGCCACCTTGCCGAGTCGAGGCGATTGGGTGGTTCTCAGGGCTACGGCCGAAGCCTTAACACCTGACGGATGTGCCCCATCCGGTTGTTCCATTCGCTGGAACACGTTCTTCGCAGCGTTCCGTGTCCGACCCTGTTTATTACCACAGCGTGGACAGACGAACCAACGTTGCGAAGGAGGCATTGGTACTATTTCGCCGCATTCGGAACATTCCTGTGTGGAATACGCCGCCGGCACCACCTCCGCAGACCCACCAGCATCCTCCGCTTTGTAGGTCTGCACGAGGCGGAATTCGTACCAAGCCTTATCCAGAATCTTTCGGTTCAGGTCCTCCTTGAGCTTGGCCGGAACTTCTAGATCCGGCTCATTCTTAGGCGCTCGCGTCATCTTGGCGATATCGAGATCCTCCATCCCGATCCGACCAAAATGCCGCGCAATCACGGTCGTTACCTTATGGCGATGATCTGCCCTAGCCTGACGTTCGCGTTCCTTGGCGCGACCGTATAGGAGCACCGCTTTCTTACGTCGATGAGAATGCGCATGCCCGCGTCGAGTCCGGCGAGCCACCCTACGCTGGGTGATCCGAACGTGTCGAGCATGTTTTTCTCCCGCACCGGAGCCGTCGATACGCAGGGAATTGGCATCCCCACCATGGCCTATACGAGGCTGCTGGTAATCCAGATCAGCCGCAGTTGCTGCGATAGCTTCGGGAGAGTCGGAATAAGCCGTGGCCCAGGTGATCACCCCAAGATCGATACCGACACCCGGCCGATTGTCGGGATGAGGATCAACCGGCGGCAGTTCGACTGAAACGATGGCATACCATCGCCCACAGGAGCGTAGGACTGTCACCGTCTTGGCAATCCCGCCGCCGGGAATAGCGCGGTGCTGTCGGAGCCCGTTCCGACGTGGACTCTGGCGCCTCGTCTTATCGATTGACGACCCTGGTCCGCTCCGTCGAAGAGCGTCCGAACGGAGGGCAAAGGAGCCGATACCGGTTAGGTACAGAGTCTCCTCATGCAGTCTGCCCGAGCCGCTTGTAAAGCCACGCCCAAGGGAGTTTCCATTCTCATCGAACTTTTCCTTGGACGGTCCCGAGAGCTGGAAGGTAAGCGAGTCGTAACGGGAGCGAGACCGGAATCGCGGCGGCCCAACTCTTCGACCTTTCTCAATACCGGCGAAGTAGGCTTTGTAGGTCTTCTCGACCCGGCGGATGACCTCGTGTTGAAGACCGGCAGCCATACCCTCTGGGAAAGGAAAGCCCGATTGTCGCAGCTCGGTTAGCGCCTTCGATTGGGTCTTCAGGTCAACACCGATGCTCGGGACCTTGATGGCGACGTGCTTTTTAGCGTCGGTATCCCAATGCTTTACTGGAGCCGGCCATTGGTTCCCATCCGAGGGATGCCAAGGTCGCTTCCGTCCCACTTCCTGAGCTGTCGCCGCGAAAGCGTCCCGCCGCTCTTGGAGCAGGGCATTATAGAGGTCGCAGCTAAAGGCCAACTGGTCGGTGAGCGCTTGGGCCTGCTCAGCGGTCGGGTACAGCCGATACCGGTAGTTCCGGAGCCTCGGTTTAGGACGACCAACGGCAGCCGACAAGGTCAGAACCTACCCCGTAGGTCCTTAGATTCGGCGGTTGGCCACCAGATCACGAACGGTACGATAGCGCATCGGGACCTTTTCGTGCAGGGGAAATCGGGAGCCTAGATCGGAACGGCCGAAGGGGGTGTCGTTGCTATCCCCTAGCGACACACGAAGAATATAATGCTGCTTTACTAGTCGGGGCTTTATACTTGCAGGATGACCTGGCTGCTAGTCCTAGGGCTTGCGCTAGTGCTGTTTGTGGTGCTGGCGGTTGCTCTCCGGTGGGCTTACGTCCATTGGAGCGCATCTATCGCTCGGTTCAACAGGACCCCAATCGGTATCGCACTGAGTGTGGGCATAGCGTCCGCCCTAGTGGAGGTCGCCGTGAACCCCAAGTATCCGGAGACCTCGCGGTTGCTTTGGCGTATCGGCATCGGGTTCTTCGCGTTCCTCATTTTGGTTCCTAGCCTTATCGTCATCGTCCAGGCTATACGCAGAAGACGAGGCTAGAACAACCGATGGGCATTCAAACCCTAGTTGAAGGGAAGGTGCCGGCCCCGGGATTCGAACCCGGACTCTCCGATAGAGCCCCTTTTTAAGAGGGGTGCGTCTACCAGTTCCGCCAGGCCGGCTACGGTAGAGCGATTCGGACGAGCCAGTAGCCCGCTAGGCACCAGATCCAAACCCAGAGCAGCCGCCAATCGAGCAGGCCATACCAGGCCATACTGAAGGCCCATGCGATCAGCATCAGCCTCAGCCAAGTCCCGGTAGCCAAGGAGAGAATCCTCAGCCCTGGTGTCCAACCGCTATGCACTAGATCGCCCCCAGCTCCATCTTTCGGAGTTCGCGCAGGATCGCTATCAGGTTCCGGCGATAGAGACCTTCGGGAGCGTGGGTCAGCAGATCGCCTAAGGCATCTTGCTGCGGTTGGGATGTGCGGAACGGGAAAGCGATGGTTTCC
>Ga0126381_100005195_pt1 | contig 14289 bp, 20 predicted proteins | sample PanSoiMetPlot_28_FD_96465 | JGI IMG/M metagenome (GOLD analysis project Ga0126381, IMG submission 96465) | Tropical forest soil microbial communities from Panama - MetaG Plot_28 | ecosystem: Environmental > Terrestrial > Soil > Tropical forest > Bulk soil | place: Panama | collected 2016-02-17
GCGCAGCTCCGTTTTCATCCTCGCCGGCTTTTCTCCAACGTACAGACAGACCTGCGTGGGATAGCGATGATGCTTCCGGAGCGCGGCCAGACCGTACTCCAGCATCCGGATTGCCATCATGTTCTTCTTCGTGTTGCCGGATTGCAGTTCGATGTGCACCAGTTCGCCGACCCTGGTTTCTCCGAGCAAATCTGCCCGCGGGGCTCGAATTTGCGGGAATTCAACATTCTTCCAACTCGTTATCGCTGACCCCACGAGTTCCTGCATTGCGACATCAACATGCTGCAAAGTGAGTTTGAACGCCGTATCGTATCGCTGTGCCATCGGATCTCCTCCATTTTGATCGATTTCGGTTAAATGATGTCCCGGCATGGCCGGGTGCGGGGTGCTCTAGCCCGTTATCGTATGGCTAATCCGTGCGCGTAGTTCTCGGGCAGCCTCTTCGCCTTGGACAGATTCCTCCAGTCTGTTCGAAGGGCCGCAAGCAGCGAGCCGCTTGATATATTCGCCCACCTCCAAAGCGACGAACTCCCGGTTGCCGAAGCACGGAATAGCAGCGTGGTAGTCCTGAATACTTCTGCCAGGCTCCGCTCTTCTCCGTGCTGAATCGCGACGTTTGTAAATGGTTTTGTCTCCTTTATGGATTTGTCGTTGAAGCCGCATGCCCACCGCTGTACTGCTCGTATAGAATCTGCTCTAGCTGCTCCAGATCATCGCTGAAGCACTCGCGGCCTTCCACGAGCAGGTGATACATCCCCATGAATTCGTACTCCCAGCCATCCGTCGATTCGATGAGCAGATCGCCAGGATACAGCCAGCCGTATTGCGTCTCTTTGTTGTGCGCCACTCCCGCGCGTTCCATCTCGGCGGCAGTGGCTCTCTTTCGCATACCCTTGAATTCGTTAAACGTCATTTCTCTTCTTCTCCTTCCATCGGGTTGATTTTGTTTCCGTCATGATTCCGCTGTTTCCTCCTTTTAGGGGCCAGGTCGCTTTGTGCTGGCGAGGTGATTTCCACCAGCAGCGCTAGGAATTACGGTCGGTCAGCCAAAGGTTCAACAGGCAGGGGCTGGCGGGGAGACATCAGTTTCGCGCATGGGCGGAGAGCTAAGCACAATTCGGCCATGCAGGCCGTCATGTCTAGCCGGTTGTGCGCTTCCCTTTTCTTTTATGGGCCATGCCGCCGATAGCTCCAAATATAACGGGGGGACTTAGTCGGGATCGCGGGCGAGCAGTATGCAGCGCGGGTCCTTGACCCTACGGCGGCAGCAGCCTATATCGCCAATCCAGTGCTTCGCCATCCGAATAAAGCGAGTCTCACGGCTTCGCGCTGTCTTCTCCGTTTGCAGACGCACCCGACGCCACCGGCCATTTACCACCCGTGGTTCCGTCACGTGTGCTCTCGCGGAACAGAAAAGCAGGAATGAACGATCCAGCTTCGGATCGACATGCGTGCGACGCCCGTCAACCACCAGCGTCATGCACTCCGTCTTCACGGCTGCTCCGAGTTTAGGGAACAGCCGCTCTGCATACAACCGGGCAGCTGCGCCATTTGCAGCATCCTGATCGGTATATTGCCCGCCGCGGAAATGAACACGATGCACTCTCTCCACCGCTGCCATTGGCATTATCGGCGCCGCGGCCGTAAGCCGTCTTCTGAGCTGGATTGCTGTCCGGCATCTCGCCTCTCGATCCGATCACAATATGAGATGCATCCTGAATCACTAAGGATGGGGTGCTGTTCGCCTGGAGTGAAATCGTATTGAACTCGCCTCGCAGTTTGGGCATATTGCGCGACAACATGAACCATACGAGCAACTGCTTGAGCCGCTTCTCCCGGTTCTCCGCAGCGTTGTGCCGGTTGTGGAACCGCTCAGCTTCGCGTTGCGCAATCTCCGCCTCCGCCCTCTGCGCTTTCAGGAAATCGGCGATCCGGTCTACTTTGTAGCCGAACGCTTTCGCGTAGATCGCAAGTGCGGACTTGATCGCATCGGAAATCACACCGTTGTTTGCCTCCGCATCGACCTCCGCCTCCTCGATGAGGGCTTCCAGGGATTCGTCAATTTCGAAAATGCTCAGCCCTCGCGCAACCTCTCTCGCCGTTACGACCCCTCGGTGTCGCATTCATGTCTCCATTTGCGATTTGTTCTGCAAGCGCCGCAGCGAATCCGCGAAATAATTGCCGTTCCAGCGGCATGCGCCGCGACACCAATGGAAACCCCTGCCGGCGTAACGGGTTATGATGCCCGTATGGAGCATCGTAGCGTTCGCGTCCTCGTATCGATCCTAACCTTGTTGGCCGCGGCCGTCCCGGCGTGGGCGCAGCTCGATAACTCCTCGCTAAAGGGAGTGTACGCCTTCCGGTACCTCGGCGCCTCGTTGGGCACCAGTTCCGCCTCTTGCAACGACTGCCCCGTCGCCGCTATCGGCACAGTGACGTTCGACGGGGCCGGCAACTTCACCGTCGGCGCGCAGGGTGTCTTCATCACCACCACTGGGAGCAGTTCCACTCTCAGCCCCGCCCCGTCCGGCAAGTACACTGTTTTCTCGAGCGGGATGTATTACATGGACAACCCGTTCGCAGCGTCGAACAACTCCGCGACTCTATTCGGCGGCATCGGGCAGGGAGCGATCGTGGCGAGCAGCACCGAGTCGAACTACCTCGACGAGTTTGTCGCCATTCCGCAGGCTGCCGGCGCTTCCAATTCCACGCTCAGCGGAACCTATCAGGTCGCGAGCCTGGAATTCGCCGGCGGCACTGCCAACTCCACCCGCAATACGATTTTCAATCTCACCGCCGATGGCAAAGGCTCGCTCGGCAACGTCTCCGTCAAAGGCAGTTCTCCGCAGCTCAATAACATGACCACCACGCAGGTCAGCAACGGCGCAACGTATTCAGTGAATGGCGATGGCAGCGGCACGATGACCTTTCCGTCGCCCGGCGGAGTCGCCACCGCGAACCAGTTGCTCGCCGGGACCAAGAATTCTTACGTATCGCAGGACGGCAACGTCTTCATCGCCGGGACGCCCAACGGCTTCGATTTCATCATCGGCATCAAAGCCATGGCCGCGCCGGTTCCCAATCCGCCGGTCAAAGGCCTCTATTTCGCCGGCGAGCTTCTCAGCGATCTGACCGGCGGAACGCCGGCCGCGGTTTCCGGGTACTGGGGCGCTTCCAATGAGCTCGGCGACGCCAATGCCACCGAACTGTCGCACCTCCGCGTGAATTCGGACTCCTATCCTGTCCCCTACGACGAGACCTACGACTTCTACTACATCTTCGATAAAACCGGCGTCAGCTCCGACACGCAGGTCACTTTCGCCGCTGGCGCCAACGGAAACATGTACATCGTGGCCGGCGACACCGGCTACTATTACCTCGCTTTCGGCGTCAAGGTGCAGCCGGTTACGGGCTCCGGCGTTTTCCTCTCTCCAACCGGCGTCGTGAACGCGGCGACCTTCTCTCCGTTTACCGCACAGCTTTCGCCCGGCGAGCTGATCACCCTGTTCGGCAGCGGCTTTGCCCCGGCGGGAACACTCGCCACCGCAGCGGCACCCTTACCCAACACCCTGGCCGGCGTAAGCGTCACGATCAACGGCGTGAACGCCCCCGTCTACGTCGTCACTCCAACCCAGATCAGCGCGCTAGTACCGTACACGCTCGATCCGACCGCGACGTTCAAAGCAAACATCCAGGTCACCAGCAACAACCAGACCTCCAATACCGTTACTGAATATCTGGGTCTGACCTCGCCCGGCGTGTTCACCACGAACCAGAACGGCCTCGGAAACGGCGCGATTCTGCATGCCGATTTCACGGCGGTTAGCGAAACCAGTCCCGCGAAGCCGGGCGAAACCGTCCTGGTCTACCTGACCGGGCTCGGCGCCGTGTCGCCCGCCGTCACCACCGGCGCGGCCGCTCCGACCAACCCGCTGAGCACCACCACGAACCAGACCTTTGTGTCAGTGGACGGCATCAATGCAACTGTACTTTATTCCGGCCTGGCGCCGGGCTTCGCCGGCCTCTATCAGCTCAACGTGACGATCCCGAACGGCGTCACCCGCGGCACCGACGTTTACCTGGAAGTCGATGGCTACGACGCAATCACCGTCCAGTCGACGATCCCGATCAGCAAGTGAGCGCTGTAACGACCCCCCTGGTGCGAGCCGTAAGATAGCTGTAGCCGAGTTTTGCATTAAGACCGCCGAGAAGTCGTTCACCACCATCAGTGGAGTTCCGATTGAGCCGCTCTATGGGCACGAGGACATCACCCGCACCCTCGATACTCCTGGCGAGTTCCCTTACGCTCGCGGCATCCACCGCAATACCGCGCTTCTCCGTGTGCCGGACGGGTACGCCGTCAAGGATGTGCTTCAGTGGCGGTGTGAACTCGTCCGGAGAAGAATGAGAAACGCGGGCGGCCCGTTGCGCGTTTTCCGCCATTCTCCGCTGGGGCAACAACTTCGCTGGACTCTCTCCTTCAGATTCACACTGGCGCTGCACTCTGCGGATAACTGCACATGCTCGCGCGCTAAAGCCACACGCTACTACGCACGCGGCGCGCACCCATTCCCGGGGAAAGCGTAATGTCCGGAATGTAGTTGCACATGCACCGGCGACATACAACCACAAGCCAGTGGCCTCGCGATCCGCCCCGACATCTCATCCGTTCATGCTCGACCGCCGGTTCTGCTTTATGCAGCCCGTTCGACGATTCCTCAAATCCTGCGATCAGCCATTTCCACTTTCCGCGAACGTTGCCACAGCCAACCGAAGCGGGGAGCACGCTCGCCGGAAGTAGGACGCGCGCTCGACAACTCCATGCGTATACGCCAGCTCAAGGTGTACGTCGCAGCAATTCGCAACGGCACCGCACCATCTAAACGGTGGACACATCGGTGCACGCTAACTGTTGCGCAAGCGCACGCACGATCTCGAACGGTGCACGCACAATCCGCTAAAAACGGTACCCTGTCGACGCGCATTTGTTGATCACTCACCACAATTAACCGCACGCAGCCGTGCATTCCGGCGAACCGGTGGACACGCCGTGCGGCAGCGTCGCCGCACCAGGCCTGCATTGATCGCCACAACATGGCGTTCGGCTCACCAGAACGGCATCTCATGCCGCCGAAAGCCTCAAAACTGAGGGTAGTAAATTGTAAGCCCTTTGGAGCTAGGCCATTGCAGACGGCGCATAAGGGCAATATAAGGACAATATAAGGGCATACAAGGGCAATGTAAGCTCAAAGCACTTCGCTGAGTCGATGGATTCTCGTCGTCGAAGCCTCAACTACATCGATCCTGTCCAACGAGCGCTGCAGAATGTCCTCCTCAAGGCAGATGTAAACCCGCCGTTTGGTCTGCCAGAAGCATTGCTTAAGGAACTCTTGAATGTGGGAATTGGCTGCAACGTACAGGAAGGTATCGAGCTGCAGCTCTCTCTCGATTGCTTTGCGAATCTCCATGTACGCGCTCCACGCCTTGGCCGTCCTCTCGTATTCCACTCCGACGGTCGAGCTCTGTACACCGACACGGAGTGTAACAATCGCATCGTAGTCTTTTTGGTAGGGCTGCTTTGTTAATTCGTTGCGCGACCGAATTTCGACTTCCGATTGCCACAATCCGAGACATCCCTGATGGGCCAACTGAAGCCGGATCCGGTTTAAGCCGATCGCATGTGCCACGCCATTGCCTTGCAGTGTCGTCGTTGGTCCGTCACCCGGTCCGCTGTAGAACACGCCATGATTTTGAAGGTACGTCACGCCGGCCGCCGCTACGGAATAAATAAACTCACGGTGCACCATCGGAAATATCCATCGATGCAGAAAGTTTCCATCGACAAGCCGCTTCGCCCGCCAGCAGAATGAGCTTCTACTGAATTCCGCTCCGCTGCGTTTCAGAAAATCCCAGAGCTGCCCGTGCGTAGTGAACTGGCTGTCCAGCACTTGGTACAGCAACGGAAAGTCCTGATGTTCGCCTGTTGCTACGGAGCCCTTCGGAAATCTCATGTTGCGTGTCTACTTTTGCTTAAGGACAACTTCAGCCGGACGTTCGGTGTTTGGTATCAAGTACCGCGTCCCTGTGGCGCTGTGAATCCAGCCGTACGCTGGAAGCAAAACAAGACCCTGCTGCCTGTAGTTGCCATCGCTAAAGGACAGAACCGAACCGCTTTCACACATCCATGCGCCGTGCCAGTCCAGCGCCCCAACGTCACCGGAACTCAGCGCAACCAGGTACAACTCAGGGACGGCGCTTGCTGGCGCCACTCCCCGGAGGAACAGCTTGCGTTTTCCGTTCTGTTCATTCAACTCGGTTACGAAAACGCGGTTGAGCATTTTGTGGCTGGTTTCTGGGCGAAACCCTAACGTTGCATTCATCCGAACTTGTCCGTAAGAGCAGGATCGGTGACGAAGAATGCTCCCGACCAGGACGCCGGTCGTATTGTAGTAGGCAGTCCGCCCAATCTCGCATCTCGTCGTCCAGATACTTCCGAAGCTATGGATTGCAATTAACATTTGGAAACATCGGCTCGAGAAGCGCCCCCTGTTTCACCCCGGCTAATGAGCAACAGGTTCGCCTGATAGCCGTGAGCCGTTGAGATCAGCAGATTCGTTTGCGCCGCTTTGATCGTGACCGGTTTGACGAACACGATCTGCGGCTCTTTTTCAGAGTGCTCGGCTGAAAATGAATCTGGATCCCCGAGCACTACGGAGTTGACCGCATCCGGCATTCGAATCGCAGTTGCAAACCGGGGAGCCAGATAGACAGTTGTGACCTGACCTTCCTGGACCGCGCGGCCGACAACCTGCGGCCGCACCGCAGGGACGTCCACTGAGCTACGCTGCGATGATGTCAGCGTATTTGTGACAGGTTTGAGAACCTGAGCATGGCAAAGCGCAGCCAGGAACGTTGTGCAAAATAGGCCTTGATGCTCACAGGGTTAACTGTGATTCCGTTTGCCTGCACAGGCGGCATCAGACTAACCGTCCCTAAGTTGCTTGTGCGGTTCCCGGAGAGGGGATCACCAATAAGCCCCGATGCGGTCGCACTGAGTACCGCACCACTCCACCGGTTAGGCATTCTGTTGAACAAATGCCGCGTCAGCTTCGGTGGGCGTTGTGTTCCACGGTGCTGGACAAAGCCTTGCGGACGATGTGTATCAGCGTCTGCGGAACACTGTCTGTTCGTCATGATCATACTGCGCCGCTTACCCACCGTCAACGGAGGGATTGCGCGGCTTATCTTGTTCATTGTTTTCTCCTTTCGATGCGGTTCCGGTAGGCACGCTGGACCGCGCTGACATAGCGGGTAACGTGCGGATCCGCGCATTTGAGACCAACCTTTGCGATGCGCCGTTCGCCTGCGTAATATACCGCGGCGACAAGGCGCAGATCACGGAATTCCAGCATTAGGAATGCAAGGTACGCTACACCGCCCTGAATGTTTTCTTGGATGCGGAAACGGTTCCGTACTCCGAACCGATAGGCAGTTGCGGGCATTAGCTGCATGAGACCGGCAGCGCCCTTATCTGACACTGCATACGGTTGCCATGCGGATTCCACATCGATAATGGCCGCTACGAACTCGAAGGGCACGCCGTATCGGGTAGCATAATAGTGCGCCCATTCAGCCAGCCTCCGCGGTTGGGAATCCGTGAAACTCTGCTGTGCAGTACAAGCGCTCGCACCGCAGCAGACCAGTAGGCACGTCAAACGCTTCATGACAACATTCCCACGGTGTCCGGTTTCAGATTTTCGGCCTTGGCCTTTGCGTTCCGTACCAGGGAGGCAAATCCGTCCTGCAGCGTAAGACGCTTCCGGTCCTCGCGTGTTTTCGCAAGAAATGGCAGCAGCAAATCTCTCTGTTCCGCCGCAAGCTCAGTGATCCCGAGAATCTCGAGCGCCCGCTCGAACTCGATCATTTCCGCGATGGACGGCGGCTTTTCCATCCGGTACGCGCGCAGCGCCTCCGATAGTCCGGCGATCACGCGCTGCAGTTCCGGACTTGCGGCCCGGCTTCGCACCCGCATAATCTCGGCTTCCCGTTCCACGGAAGGAAACTCCGCGCGGAAGTACGCGCAACGGCGCCGAAGCGGATCTCCGATGCGGCGTACTTCGTTAGACGTGAGAATCACGAACGGAATGGTCTTGTGCGGGACTGTGCCCAGCTTGGGAATGGAAATCTGCCAGTCCGACAGGATCTCGAGGAGCATCGCTTCAAACGCCTCGTTCGCCTTGTCCACTTCGTCTATCAGCAGGACACATTGTCGTGGCTGATACTGGAGCGATCGCAGCAGCGGGCCCTGGGCGAAAAAATCCAGCTTGTGCAGACGGGTTAGAATGGACTCCCATTCGGTCCCGAGTTGGTCTGATTGGATCTCGAGGAAGAGTTTCTGCAAGCCCGTATCGAACCGGCCGATCGCCTTCTCCTCATTGATCCCCGGGTAGCACTGGAGCCTCTCCAGTTTTGTGCCGAGCGCCAACGCTACCGCCTTCGCCAACTCGGTTTTGCCGCAGCCCGGCGGGCCTTCGACCAGGATCGGCTTTTGCATCACGCCGGCAAGGTAAACCTGCTGGATCATGTCCTCCTCAAGGATGTAGTTGGCTTTTGCGAACTTGGCGCGCAGCTCGTTCACGGATGGAAACTCAAACATCGCATCTCCAGGCTCTCTGAGCACCGGTTTCCTCGCGGTCCCGGTGACCTTTTCCGTTGTAGTCGATTTTCGAGATACCGCCAAAAATGGCCTGGGGCCCTAGCCGCTCCACGACGCGGGACCAACAATGAAACCTATAGGATTTTTTGTGTTCCGGCCGACTTTGGAGCGGCAACGATGCAATAGAAGGCCAGCAGACCGGGCGCGATCCCTATTGCGGAGCACCCCCGCCGAGCCCGCGCGAGCGGCGCCCGAACGCGTTTTCTTCCGGGCCGACTTCCGCGCATGGCGCGGCGAATGGCGCATTTTGATTGGTCGGCGCGTTACGCAGCCCCGAAAACTTCTACTAGAACGGCGTTTTACATCGTTATCGGAAACCAGCCGAAGTCCGCATTGCAGACAATCCAAGCTGAAGAGATCCTGAAGTGTGGACGGCCCTCACCATCTCCGCCCTACTCGTTGGTGGTGGCGTTGGGCATTGCCTACTAGATGTTGGACAATGACTGCGAAGAGCGGCGCGCTACCACGCCGAAGAAACCGATGAAAGCCATCACGTACCGCGAGTACGGCGGGCCTGAGGTGTTGCATCTGGAAGAGGTCGCAAAGCCCACGCCCCAAGACGACCAGGTGCTGGTGCGAGTGCGGGCGGCAGCGCTGAATCCCTACGATATGCACTTCCTGCACGGTACGCCCTACCTTATGCGCCTGAGCGCCGGGCTGCGCAAGCCTAAGTTCACTGGCATCGGCGTGGATTTCTGCGGTGTAGTGGAGAGCGTGGGCAAAAACGTCAGCGGGTTCAGGCCTGGCGACGCTGTCTTCGGCGGCCGCCAAGGCGCACTCGCCGAGTACCTGGTTATCGCCGAGCAGCGGCTCGTGAGGAAGCCGGACAACATCAGCTTCGAGCAGGCGGCAGCGGTGAACATCGCGGCAAAGACCGCGCTGCAGGCGCTGCGCGATGCGGGCAAACTCCAGCCCGGCCAGAAGGTGCTGATCAACGGGGCGTCAGGCGGCGTGGGTACCTTCGCGGTGCAGATCGCCAAGCACCTAGGCGGGGAGGTCACCGGTGTGAGCAGCGGCCGCAACACCGAGCTGGTGCGCTCTCTGGGCGCCGACCACACTATCGACTACACCCAGCAGGACTACACCCAGGATGGCACGCAGTACGATCTGATCATCGACAACCTCGGGAACCACTCGCTCTCGGCAAACCGACGCGTGCTGAAGCCGAACGGTCGCTACGTGATGGTCGGCGCACCGAAGGGCAAATGGATCAAGCCCATGGACCGCGTGATAGCCGCAATGATGTATTCGAGGGTCGTTCATCAGAAGATGGGCATGATGATGACGCGAGCCAGCAAAGACGACCTCACCTTGCTGGTTGAATTGATGCAGCAAGGCACGGTGACACCGGTAATAGATAAAGCGTTCAAGTTGAGCGAAGCCGCCGAGGCGATGCGTCACCTGGAAACTGGCAGGGCGCGGGGGAAAATCGTCGTCCAGCTGGACTAGAGGCACTGCGCGCCCACGGAGCCGGCAATGCGGGCGAGGACCAGACCGTTGAAGACAAGTTTCATTTCATTGACCGGACCGGTGCGGCGTAGTTTCCGAAAACGGCGTTTTTTACGCGATTATCGAAAGAACGAAATCCCTGGTCCCGCGAGATGGTCTACAATTGCGATTCCGTATGCGTGTAATCGGATTGATCGTTTCGGCGCTGACGCTGTTGTCGCCTGCCGACGCTTGGCAACACTCACGCGCCATCAGCAGCCCCGTTCCGCTCTTTTCGGCTTTTCCGGTCCGAGAATTATACACGGGGCCGCCTGCATCTCTTAAGTTCAATAGTGCGTCCGATAGAGAATACCTTCAGGCATTGCTAGGCCGGACTGAGAATACGCCGAACTTCGCGGGACACTACCGGATTGTGCAGTTCCGAATTGGAAACGGTCCAACTGGTGCCGTCATCGTCGACTCCGCCAATGGCTCCGTGCATCGCCTGCCACGCGAAATCGCGACGGATGATTTTTTCATTCACGCCACCGATTGTCTGCCAGCATTCCATGGGTTGGCATGGGCCAGGGGAGAAGACGAGGAGGACGCCTCAGTGCCGCTGTCGTTTAAGGAGAGTAGCGAGTTGCTGATCGTGAGGCAGTGCCGGAGTGATGGGCCAGTTTCGACAGTGGATCGGAGCTATTATCGCTGGCACGGTGGGAAGTGGCACCTCGTGGCGCGGTTCGCATCACCGCCCCCGCCAATCCCGTAAACGCTGTCGCGAATCAGTATTGTTGGCCTTACGTCCACTTGTACGGTAACGGCGTTTAACCCGGCCTCTGTAGTCGCTACAGGGTGTTGACTCATTAGTAGCAGTCGCCTCAAAAGAAGGCAACCAGATGCGAAGGTCGACCACCGCCGAAACAGACTCGTCAGCGTTGATCGACTTTCGCCACGGACTGCTAAACTGCTAAGGAACCTGGAGGTGTGCGATGGGCAAGAAGAACATACCCTTTGGCGTATTGATTATTTTCGCGGTTTCCCTGCTGACGCTCGTGGCCGTTGGTCAATCGACTGACGCATGGGTGGGCACCTGGAAGCTGAATGTCGCCAAATCACAATTGCCACCCGGGCGCCCTGCCCCCCGGAGCAACACATGGACGATTGCGAGCCCCAACGGTGGTTGGATGAGCGTTGCCGACATTATTAGTGCAGATGGGACGACGATGCACGAGGAAGTTAACTCGAAATTCGATGGCCACGATTATCCGGTGCAAGGGACCGGCCCGAACCAGGCCGTCTACGCGAACCGGACCGTGACGCATACGCGGATCGACGACCACACCTTTGAGGTTGTCGTGAAGTTGAATGGCAAACTAGCGAACACTCGAAGATTTGTAGTGTCCCAGGATGGCAAAACGTTGACGGACACAGGGACCGGGACGGACCCCCAAGGCCGAAAGGTCGTCAGCGTGCAGATTTGGGATCGGCAATAGAGCCGTGGCGTACACGAATCGCCGCAGAGCTATTTTCCTCTGAGCGGAGTGTCCTACGATGGCAGCAAGTTATTGCGAAGTGGCGATACCGGACTTCATCCGGCAGAGATCTTTGCGAGTTGCGCAAGGATTCTGCGCGGCCGGCCTGCTCAGGGGCATTTTCCGAGCGATCGTCATCTGCGCAAAAGGCCGATCGGTGCCGTCTGCCGTTCCCAAAGTCGCTGGGTTTCCGGCGCGCACGAATTGAGGTCAAAGGCCGTTCTTGCACAGGCAGCTAGCTCAAACTTTCATTCCGTTGCCAGCCGCCAGACTGTGTTCACCGATATCTCCCGGGCCGTTGGTCGGACGGCCATCAAGCCGAAATTCCTCCGACCACCAACACCGTCGGGCTTCTTGTTTGCCATATAGCCGAAAGGAATTCCCGATTTACTTGCCGGGTCTGTCTTCGAGACTCGACATAGCTTTCCGCAACCCGGCGATTGCCGCTTCGAATGCCTGCGTCATCGTCAAGCCGCCCGCCGCACACTCGCCCGACAATCTCGCAAGAGCGTTTGCCGAACGCCCCTCCTGAACCTTTTGCCATACGGAGGCCGGCGCCGCGCTCTTGATCGCGGCGGAGGGGAAGCTGAGACCGGTACCCATGATCTTCCAGTAGACCTGATCCGCGCAATAGAGCGCGTGATCCATTCTGCTTTTCCGTGCGATGCCGGTGTGGTCGTCGTGCGCGCTGACGGCATAGACCACGGCTTCGCTAAAGCCGAGGCCGCGCAGTGTGCGCGCTCCGGCCACGCCATGAACGGAGAGATTGTTGTCCGTCGTGGCGATATCGATGTCATGCAACAGGCCGGCCAGAGCCCACTCATCGGCATCGTTCTCCGGCTTCGTTCTGGCCATCTCGCGCATCATGGCTTCGACCCCCAGCGAGTGGTTCAGCACCCCCTTGTCCTTCACGTTCGATCTAAGCGCGTCCCACGCCCGCGCTCGCGTCTTCTCCGACGCCGTGTCTGCCGTCAGAACCACAGAGATTGCCGCGAAGATCAACACCCCGCGTTTGCGCATGACCATACCTCCTGAGATCTTTCAAGCGTCACGAAGTAGGAAATGAACGTACCCTGCCCCTTGCCAATCGCAATCTGAAGCGCATCAGACAACGGCATATCGCGCCCGTCCAATTCGCCGTGAACGGACATGACGTGGCATTGTGGTGGCGCTCCGAGCTTACGAAGTGCATCCAGCACGGCCGCAGGGTTGGTATCTTGACTGGGGATCTTTCGGCAGAAACGCGAATCGAGATCGTTGAAGTGGTCGAGTGCGCCACGCACCCTTTCACAGCCACGTTTTGTGCCGAGCAATTCGACGTATCGCTCTCTTTTGGCGGGAATAACGAAAGCGGCGAAAAGGGCCTGTTCTGCATTCATGGGCAACCATGATTATCGCAACCAACCCCATAGTTGTCGGCAAGTGGCGTTCTCGTTCATTACCCGAAGTTATGGGCGTTCCAGATTCTATTAATGGAAGTTATGGACTAAATCGCCGTTTTACCAATGATTATTACTTTGTGGTGAGACACCGTTATTGGTCGAAGCGCTATATAGCATTAAAATGCTATTGTGCATCTCAGCCCCACTTGGACATCTGTGGCGGTGTGGGCCGCAATGGTGCTGTCGGTGTTCGCCCAGAGCCAGACCAAGCCCGTCGAGCTCTCGCCGGCCCCGGTGCCCCGCCTCGCCGTCCCCGATTTTCGCAGCGCGGACGTATCGCCAAACTTGATGTCCGCCTTCAATCAAACTCTCTGGAACGACCTGAATACGGCCGGTATTTTTTCGATGGTTCAAAAAAGCATGTACCCCAAAGCTGCGCCTCGGCAGCCGTCCGATTTCCGTCAGCCTCCGCCTGCGCCAACGACGCAGCGGCGGCGCGGTGGTGGCTCCCAGACCGGTGGTGGTCTGTGGATGACCGATTGGTCCGGATCCCCGCTTAAGGCGAATCACATCGCTTTTGGTTACATCGCTCTGCAGAACAATATCCTGGTTCTTTACGGGAATCTTCTCGACTTAAGCCGCCCCGATCCCAATCCGGCATCACAGCCTCTCTCGAAGCAGTACTTGGCCGCGACCACCGACGAAAACGGTACGCGCCAGATTGCTCATGAGTTCGCGGCTGACATCCTAAAGGTTTTTGGTTTCAGAGTATCGCGCTGATTGGGCAAGGCTCCCTTCACCGGCGATGGCGTTCGCGAAATCGTATACGACGAGCAGTAGTTCCCGGCAAGTCGCGTTTCCGGAGAAGTTGGCCGTGACGCCCGTGGCGACGACATACAAGGACTCCGCTTTACTCGTGTTCTTTTTTGGCAACTGCGCCACGCACCCGTGAGAATATCGCTGCCGTCCAACTCTCATCAGGACGTTTGCAAAACAAATATAGGGTCCGCACCTGCACCGGTTCTTGACGCGGACTTGCAGTGCGAATGGAGTACTGAGCTTTGACAGGGTACACAAGCTGATCAGCGCATTGGGAAGAAGACAGGCGGAAGTCAGAACCATCCCTTGGATCGAGGAAGGTCACCTCTTGGATATCTGCGATGTCCGTTCCGTAATCGGCAGCCTCAATCGACGCGATGACTTCCTTCACTGATTTATCATTCGGGCC
>Ga0126381_100005196_pt1 | contig 14288 bp, 8 predicted proteins | sample PanSoiMetPlot_28_FD_96465 | JGI IMG/M metagenome (GOLD analysis project Ga0126381, IMG submission 96465) | Tropical forest soil microbial communities from Panama - MetaG Plot_28 | ecosystem: Environmental > Terrestrial > Soil > Tropical forest > Bulk soil | place: Panama | collected 2016-02-17
CGCCCTCAGCCAGCGGAGGGACAATGTCGGGTGCGTGGTAGGGCATCTCGAACACGATCGAGCGCTGCGCCTCGAACCGATCGGTCCATGCGCCTTTGTACTCAAACTTTCCGTACATCGCCTCCCAGCGTTCGCTTTCCTCCTTGGAGTTGATCAGAGGGAACTCCGCTCCCTGAATGACTGGAATGTCCGCGTGGCCTGAGATCTCGAGCATGCGCAGCACGTGCTGCGTCTCTTCCTTGACCCACTGATCGCCACTGACAGTAGTGATACCGAGGACGTCGAACTTTTCCGATTGCAAGAAGACGAGAATCGCTTGCTGATCGCTTGTCCCGGGCCCGCGAGCGTCCTGATCGACGATGACTTTGATTTTTTGGGCGGAAGCGGAGAGTGAGAGCAGCAAGACACTCACTACGAAGAATGCAGTCCTGCGCGGGCGAAGGGGCATGGTTTCCTCGGAATGCGTTTACGGTTGGAGCGATGCTGGCACAAAGATAAAGGCAGACTGACCAAGAGAGCTTGCCTCTGTTCAGTCTGCCCGAGAGATCACAGTCTGAAATCTAGCTGCACCTCGCTGCTCAGCCTCAGAAGTTCAACTTCAGCGCGAACTGAACGACTCTGGGGTTGTTGACCGTCCCGTTTACGACACCAAAGCTCGAGAAAGCGTTCACATCCTGCATGCCGCTGCTGCCGCCCTGCAGATAGAACTGTGGGTGGTTGAAAATGTTGAAGAACTCGGCTCGGAAGTCGAGGCCGAGGCTTTCACGGATCGGGAAATGCTTGATCAGTGACAAGTCGGTATTGACGAACCGAGGCCCATAGAACGGAGCTCGATTTGAAGTGCCAAGTTCTCCAGCGGTAGCGTGAACAAAGGCACAGGGATTGAACCAATTTTGAAGAGTGTGGATCTTCGCCGGAGCATTGCAGGTAGGGTTGGCGGCCACCGGTCCGGCCTTATTCGGATCACCCACCATGTCAGGTCGATTCAGTCCGTTTCCGTTCCATGAGAAAGCGACGCCGGAAGCGTTGGCGCTATCCACTGCGAACAATGGGAAGCCGGAGGTGGCCTTCACGATAGCGTTGATTTCCCAGTTGCCCAGGATGGCATTGGGTACAGCACTCAGGTTGCTTCCGAACTCTTTTCCCTTGCCAAAGGGTAGTGAGTAGAGAACGCTCGCAGTGAACTGATGATTGAGGTTGAGGGTGGAGAGCGCCCAATCCAGTTTCTGGTATCCGGGCAACGGGAAATACGTAGCGCCGGGGAATGTGCCGAGGCCATCGGGCATCCCAGAATCGAACGTACGAGAGTAGGTATAGCCCACCAGAGCATATAGGCCGTGCTGTACGCTCTTCGTTTCGGCCTTGATTTGCAGAGAATCGTAATGAGCTTTTCCTACGTCGTTGCTGTTGTTGATCGTGAGTGGGAACAGGAATGTTGGTGGTCCCCACTTTGGGCCGAATGCAGCTCCGCCTGGGCCGCAACCCAATGTGTATCCCGGCGTGCCGCACGCGGACGGCGACCCAACGTTAAGGTTGAGGCCATCCACTAATATGTGGGAACTGCGAGAGCCGGCATATCCTGCCGTCAAGACGACATTCCCGGGCAACTGGTGCTCGATGTTCAGATTGAACTGCTGCACTCGACCCTGCTTAAAGTCGAGATTCTGAGACACAACAGCGCCAGGGTACTGAGAGGGTAGGAGAGGCGCGGTGATCGGATCCAAGAACATCCGCTGCAACCCGCAGTTCTTCGGACTGGCAGATGTCGCATTGTTGAAGGGGCAGAGTCCGAAGAAATTGTCTGATTCTGCGAAGTAGGGAGGATTTTCCCAAAGTCCTTGCGCTCCCTGATTCCAGGATGAATCGTGGAAGATAGCATAGCCCGCACGAATGGCAGTGCTCTGGCTTCCCATCACCTTCCAGGCGAGTCCGATGCGTGGTTCGAACGCCGTTTTATCCATCTGAACGCCCGCACGAGCGTCAGAGTGGACGCAGAAAGAACAGCCCGCGATCAGAGAACTTGATCCGGCCACATAGAACCTGCCAGTGGCAAAATCAAAGTTGGCTTGGCGATTCTGGGCTTCGGTGATAGGGGTGACTAACGCCCAGGCAAGCCCCAGGTTCAGAGTGAGGTCTTTCGTTACACGCCAATCGTCCTGAACATAAGGGCGAAAGAGCTTCCACCGGCGGCCCGTCGTCGCGCCGAAGAAGGTCTGGTCATGGATGCCGCCGCCCAATTGGCCCAAGAGCAAGTCTGCCGAGGCATCTCCGCTCATGCCGAAGTTGATGAAGAAACCGTCCTGAAAAGCATTGGTCAAGACGTTCATCTGCTGAGCGCGAATGCTACCGCCGACGCGGATGTTGTGGTTGCCCCGGATCATGTCGAACGAGTCGGAGATCATGAATACGTTCGTGCCGCCCTGGAAAGGCGCGAAGCCGCGATCGCCCAGAGCCCAGTAGTTGTTCATGAGCGTGGAGCTCAGACCGCAGCTTACGCAGTCCGTCGTGGACTGCGTTGGCACGCCGGCCGGAGCGTTCGGACATTTGCTGTTTAGATTTGCTCCCTGGATTCCGATGTTGGCGGACTCGCACGTCGAGTCACCAAATGAAATGATGTGGTTAAAGATCCGATTGAACCCGAAACTTGCCTGGTTGATGTTGTTGGGCGAGAAAATGTGGGTTTCGGAGATCATTGCATTGCGCCCATGATTCGTAATGTGCTGGGTGCTGCCGAAGGCGTTCTGTTCAGCAAATCCTGGTGAACCTCCGGGAACAAACGAGGTAGCCTGGTCGTAGCTGAAGCGGGCGAAAATTGAATCCTTGGTTGAGAAATTGTGGTCGAGGCGAACGTCGAATGAATTCTCGTCCAGCTTGCGCACTGGAACATCGGCGAAATTGGTCAGTGTTGAAAGATTAGGTGCTGTGCTCTGCGGATACAGCTTCATCATCGCAAAGCCCGCCGAGTCGAACATATTGGCGGGAATCTTGTTGCACGGAGTGCCGCCCGTCTGCGACCCATCTGAGTTAGCGGGAATCGGATTCCCTGTGCCGTCGCACGCAAAGGGGACAGCAGTCGTCTCACTAGAGCTGTAAGGATTCTGGAGGTTTCCGAAACCGTTGGCATTCGCAGGCAGGGAGTGGCCTAAAGCATCCCAGCCCGGACGATCTACGCCGAGCGGGTCTTGGCTAAAGTTCCCATTCACCATCGCCTGGGTCGGAATCAAGCCGATGAACGGTATGCCGTGGCGCTGATGCTTTCCCTGATAGTCGGCGAAGAAGAAGGTCTTGTCTTTCTTGATCGGGCCGCCGACTGCGAAGCCAAATTGGTTCAGATTGAATTGCTCGCGGGAACTGGCGAAATAGCTGCGCGCATCGAGACTTGTATTGCGGAAGAACTCGAACACGGAACCATGGAAATTGTTGGATCCTGCCTTCGAGCTAACGAGCACCGTCGGACCGGCGCGCGTGCCGTATTCCGCTGAGTAGTTGTAAGTCAGAACCTTGAATTCCTGGATGGCGTCGATCGATGGCAGAATTGCAATGCCGCCTGCCGTGAGTTCGTTGTTGTCGATTCCATCCAGCAGCCAATCGGTACTCTGTGCACGGGACCCGCCGACGGAAAGGGAATAGACTCCTCGCGCCGCAACTTCACTGCTCGCTCCGTTTGTGAAGAAGCTGTTCGGATTTGTTTCCTGGGTTGTTCCTGGCGTGAGGGTCGCTAACTGTACAAAGTCGCGGCCATTCAGCGGCAGTTGCGTCACCTGCTCTGAGGTGATGACCTGCCCGAGCGTCGGATTCGTCGTTTCGACCGCCACCTCCGTTGCGCTGACCTCGACCGTCGAGGTCACCGATGCGGGCGCTAGCGTGAAGTTCAGTTCTCGATGCTCGTCGACCTGCAGGCGCACATCTTTCTCTTCCGCCGCCTGAAATCCTTGCGACTCCACGTGCACCGTGAAGTACCCAACGGGCAGCAGCGGAATAAGGTAGTGGCCTGTGTCATCGGTCTTTGCTTCGCGCACAAGACCTGTGCCTTGCGACGTAACTTTCACGGTTGCGCCGGCGATCACCGATCCGGTTTTATCAGAAACTGTTCCTGAGAAATTTCCGTTGGCTTGGCTGTAAACCAGTGAACTGAAGGAAACCACCGTCACGCAGAAACAACAAAGAAGCAGCGCCTTCTTGCTGAACATCCACACCCCCCCTCGGTGCCCACCCACCGATGCAAACGGGACTCTTCCTTTTCCCCACAGAAAAGTAGAAGGCCCCTTTTTACAGAAGCGGCCATCTAACTGGACTTTCCTTTCAAAGTCAAGGACTTTGTAGCGCTTACGACGTCGATCCTGTGGTCACATTTTCATTTTTTGTAGAGTGGTTGTGCGCTGGTTGTTGTGACAGGATCTTGTCTGACATCACATCGAAACAACATCGTTCTTTTACTGATAATTCAGAGTTCTCGCGAGTGATCGTTTCGCGGCGACGAGTGGATACAAATTGTCATTGCACGCTACGAATTTTGGAATGCTCAGGATGGCAGCACCATGATGCGGGAATGAGTGAAGTTATGTTGCGGGTCTGATCTGTCAGCTCGCTTCGTTGCTCGCCGATCTTGTAACCCATTCCGCGTCGTAACGCGCTCGATCGTAGAAAGATTTTTGGGTGCCGATTCCTGTCGTCGATAGACCCGCATAGAGATTCGCACGGCGTACTGCTTCGAGTTCGGGCAATCCTTCGGCGAGAAAAACCGCGAAGCTGCCGATGAAAGCATCGCCGGCGCCGGTACTGTCGATCGCTTTCACGGAGAAAGCGGGAACATGTTCCATGCCCTCTCGGCTCGCGAGCAGAGATCCATTCGATCCGAGCGTGATGATGGCGCGGCTTATGCCGCCTGCCAAAAACGTTTCGGCACATTTCCTGGCGTCTTCGAGATTGCGAACAGGTTTTCCGGTGATCGTTTCTGCTTCACTTTCGTTAGGAACGAAATAATCGAGACCGGTCAGAGCCTTCCTATCAACCGGCTGCGCGGGAGCGGGATTCACAATGCAGCGAATGTTGTTTTTCCGGGCAAAAGCGACTGTGTAGTACACGGTCTCGATTGGAATCTCGAATTGCAGGACGATGCAGTCCACGGATTTCAAGGTGTCGGATGCGGCGTCCACATCCGCCGGCTTTAGTGCGTCGTTCGCGCCTTTCACAACGAGAATTCGATTCTGGCCGTGTGGATCAACGAAGATCGGTGCAACGCCGCTCGAGAGTCCTTCCACCTGTTTCACTTCGCGAGCATCAATCCCCATCTTTTTGAAATTCTCGATAGTCGCGGGACCGAACAAATCGCTTCCGACGCGCGCAACCATGAAGACATCGGCGCCGCACAAACGAGCGGCGACTGCCTGGTTGGCTCCCTTGCCACCAAACCCGAGATCAAACTTCTGACCGAAGATAGTCTCGCCGGGTTTCGGAAACTGTTCCGTAAACGTTGTGAGATCGATGTTTGCACTGCCGACTACGGCGATTCGGGGACGCTTTGCCATAACTTTTCGCTTGATGCTGAGAACGGGCGAGTTTAGCCAGCGAGTGCTTGAGTGTCAAACCACTCAGCTCAATGCTGTGCCATTTGACGGAAGATGATCGGAGCGGGAGCCAGCGCCTGAACTATTCTCCGTAGGGCACCCAGATATTTTTCACTTGCGTGGAATGCTGGAGGAACCATCGGCCCTCCGCCTGCTTCGGGTCGAACCAGTCGATCGCCCTTCCTTCATTTGTGAAAACTTGCTTCAGATTGCCGACTGAGTAAGATTTTGCCGTTGCAGCGCTCGCTCCGTCCGTGAAGCTCCAGATCGCATCTACGTCATCATGTTCGGCGAGCGTTTTCAGAAGCTGTGACTGATAGCCGGAGACCAGGTTGACGACGCCACCCGGCAGATCGCTGGTATCAAATACCTGGTACAAGTCGCCGATGATTAGTGGGTAGGTCTCGGAGGGAACAGCCACAATAGTGTTTCCTGTCGCCAGCGCAGGCAAGACAAGCGACATCAATCCAAGTAGCGGGGCTTCGTTCGGACAAACAATGCCGACGGTGCCGATAGGTTCATTCATCGCAATCGCGATCGTACGAAACGGGGGATTGTGCACCGCGCCGTCGTATTTGTCGGCCCAGGCAGCATAGGAGAAGATGCGCTCGATCGCAGCCGCCACTTCTTTCTCCGCGTGGTCTTTACCGACGGCAGCCGAGAGCCGCTTGGCAACCTCTTCCTTGCGCAAAGACAAATTCTCCGCCATGTAATAGAGGACTTGCGCACGATTATGCGCGGTGCTCTTGGCCCATCCAGATGCCTTCCGCGCAGCTTCCACCGCATTGCGGATGTCTTTGCGGTTGCCTAGTGGAGATTCTCCGAGAAGCTCTCCGTCTTTGCCCTGGATCTCAATGCTGTATCCCGAGTCCGGTCGTGCCTGCTTCCCTCCGATATACAACTTCACGGTCCTGTCGATCGCCAGGCCAGCGTGTTGGTCTTCGTCATCGGAATCAGCCAGCGTATTCGGGGAGGCCGGGAGCGACGGTGCCGACTTGAACCATGTGGGTTCTATATATTCGAAGATTCCTTCGCGTCCGCCCTCGCGGCCATACCCGCTCTCGCGGTATCCGCCAAAGCCGCAAGCGGCGTCAAAAAGATTTGTGCAGTTGACCCAGACAACTCCTGCCTTGATCTGCGCGGCGACCTGAAGAGCAACATTGATGCTCTCGCTCCAGACCGATGATGCAAGACCGTAGACCGTGTTGTTGGCGAGTTCTACGGCCTCCGCCGGTGTGCGGAAAGTCATCGCGGCAAGAACTGGTCCGAAGATTTCCTGCTGCGCGACGATCGAAGTTGGATGAACGTTGCTCAGGAGCGTTGGGGGAAAGTAAAGTCCGCGCGACGGCATCGCGATCTGCGGCTGCCAGCAGGTTGCGCCTTCAGCAACCCCCTGGTCTACGAGACGCTTGATCCTCTCCAGTTGAACGGGAGCTACGATCGCGCCGATATCAATGGCCTTGTCGAGCGGTGGGCCCACGCGCAGGGTGCTCATGCGCGCCTGAAGTTTCTCGATCAACGGCTGGGCAACGCTCTCCTGCATCAGAAGGCGAGAGCCTGCGCAACACACTTGTCCCTGGTTAAACCAGATTCCATCCACCAAACCTTCAACCGCGCTGTCCAGATCGGCGTCTTCAAAAATAATGAATGGCGATTTGCCGCCGAGCTCGAGCGACAGCTTTTTGTGACTGGTTGCCGTTGCGCTTCGAATCGCGCGTCCAACTTCGGTGGAGCCCGTAAATGCGATTTTGTCTACGTCCGGATGCTTTACAAGCGCCTCGCCCGTCGCACCGTCTCCCGTAACAATGTTCACTACCCCGGCAGGCAGGTCGATCTCTCGGCAGATGTCAGCGAAGGCAAGTGCCGTCAATGGAGTGAACTCGGCGGGCTTCAAAACAACGGTATTCGCGGTGGCAAGCGCAGGTGCGATCTTCCACGCCAGCATCAATAGCGGAAAATTCCACGGAATGATCTGTCCAACGACGCCGCAAGCTGTGTAGCCCGGAAATTCCGATTCAAGCAGCTGCGCCCAACCGGCGTGATGGTAGAAATGTCGGGCAACGAGGGGAATATCAATGTCGCGGCTCTCGCGGATGGGTTTTCCATTGTCGATCGTTTCGAGCACCGCGAGGCGGCGGGAGTGCTTCTGCACCGACCTCGCCATCGCGTACAAGTAACGTGCGCGCGCGTGGGGAGTTAGGGCCTGCCAGGCAGGAAGCGCATTTCGTGCGGCCTGCACCCCAGCCGAGATATCAGCCGCAGAGCCCTGCGCAACCGAAGCAATCTTTTCTCCGGTTGCCGGATCATTCGATTCGAAGAAGACTCCTTCGACCGGGTCGCGCCACTCGCCGTTGATGAAGTGTCCGAAGCGCCTTTTGTGGCCGTCGAGCCAACCCATTGCATCTTTCGGATCCTCGGGTGCTGGCCCGTACTCCATCGTTACAAATTTTTCAGCGATGCTCATGCTTCGTCCTGGTTCAGTTCCTTCCGTGAGCTTTATGCAATCGGATGACGGTAGTCGGCTGAATAGCGACCGGTCGCGTGATGTTCCAACTGCCGCTCGATATCGTTCAGCAGGGAACTGGCGCCGAAGCGAAATAGATCGGCCTTCATCCACGGATCTCCCAACTCTTCTTTCATGAGTGCCAGCCAATCCGTCGATTGTTTTGCTGTCCGGATTCCGCCTGCAGGCTTGAAGCCGACTGCCATTCCGGTCTCGTTCGCATATTCGCGGATTGCCCTGACCATCACCAGGCCCACAGGCAATGTCGCGTTCACTGACTCTTTACCGGTCGACGTCTTGATGAAATCGGCGCCCGCCATCATCGCAACCACGCTGGCGCGCGCCACGTTCCGTAGAGTGAGGAGGTCTCCGGTGCCAAGGATCGCTTTCATATGTGCATGGCCGGATGCTTGCCTGAAAGCGGCAACTTCGTCGTAGAGTTCCTGCCAGCGTCCGCCAAACACGAGAGCGCGAGTGATCACGATATCGATCTCGTCCGCACCGGCTTCGACGGAGCGCTGAATCTCGGCGATGCGCTCCTCAACAGGAGACAAGCCAGCAGGGAAGCCGGTGGATACGGCCGCAACGCGAATGCCACTCCCTTCGAGCGCTCTCGCTGCCGTTTCAACGAAACGGTGATACACGCAAACAGCCGCAACCTTGATGCCGAGGGCCTCAACGCCAAGTTGCTTCACCAGAGCTTCCTGCAACGGGTGCTTGGCCTTCGCGCACAGACGGCGTACGCGTTCGTCGGTGTCGTCTCCGGAAAGCGTCGTCAGGTCCATGCAAGTGATAGCGCGAAGCAACCAGGCAGCCTGCCAATCTTTCTTAACGGTTCGCCTGGCGACGTGACTCTGCGCTCTCCGTTCGACGGCACTGGTATTCACACGCACTTGTTGAACCCAGTCGAGATTCAGCGGCACGCCACGATTCGAAAGAAGTGCTTTACCCGAAAGAGTGGCGACTGGCGTAACGGAACTTGGGGCAATTTTTTCCGCGGTGTTGCTTGGGGCGCTTACAGCGATCCCTGACCGCTTGGTGTGTTCTCGAAGCATCTTGTCAGCATTGTACGGCAGATGTCGTAGGCGAGGCGAAATCAGGGCAACGTTCACCTTGACACGATTTCGGTCGCAAAGCTAGGCTACGCTCCGGTTTAAGTCTGGAGAAAACCACTGAAAAACATCGGCCCTGCCCACGAGCGATCAACGTCGTTGCCAAAATTTCTCCCGCTAGTATTGATCGTCGCGTGGTGCTTACCTCTCGCGGCGGCTCCCAAGAAGATAATCTTTGACACCGACCCTGGAACCGACGACGCGATGGCCCTTATGCTGGCGCTCAACTCACCGGAGTTGGACGTTCGCGCAATCACGGTCGTTCCGGGGAACGTCACGGCCAAACAAGGGCTTGAAAACGCATTGCGCATGGTATCGCTTGCGAACCGTTGCGACATTCCTGTCGCCGGCGGCGCGCAACACCCGCTATTCCAGAAGCTCATTACGGCGGAGTTCTGGCATGGCAAGAATGGAGTGGCCGATATCGAGCTCCCGCCGAGCAAATGTAAGGCCGACGAACGCTTTGGGCCTGACCTGATTATTCAATTAGTGCATGCATCGCCTCACGAGATAACGCTCGTCCCCGTTGGGCCTTTGACGAATATCGCCCTGGCCGTGTCGAAAGACCCGTCAATGGTTTCGCTCGTAAAGGAAGTGGTGATCATGGGCGGTTCGATCTCGGGCGGGAACGTGAACGCGGCGGCAGAAGCGAACATCTACAACGACCCCGAAGCTGCGCAGATCGTCTTTCAGGCGGGTTGGCCGCTGACGATGGTCGGGCTCGATGTTGGCGACAAGACGCTGCTCTCGCAAAAATACCTTGACCAGTTAAACGTAAAGCACGGCCCGGTAAATGATTTCATCCACGACGTTGCTCAATTCCTGGTCACTTTGTCCGCTAAGTTCGGCTCGCCCGGCACTCCGATGTACGATCCGCTCGCGGTGGGCGTCGCGATCGATCCAACACTGGTCAAGGCACCCGCGATGCATGTGGATGTCGAGGGCCGCGGGGAATTCACGCGTGGAGAGACCGTCGCCAACCGGCGCGGGGCGGTCGAACGAAATGTGCTTCATGGAGATCGCTACATCATTGAAGGCGTCGACGAGGTAAAGGCGAACGCTAAGGTGTGCACAGAAGTCGACGCTGATCGCTTTCTGCAGATGTTTGTTGCACGAATTCAAGGGAAGTGACGGGTGCCAACCCTGGTGCGACAGTGCAGAAAGTCGCGGACGTAGAATCATTCGCGAACTATTAATAAGGAGCCACGATGTACACACCTCAAACCTTGAGTGTCGCGCTGTTGATGATGATCACGAGCGCCATCTGCTGGGGCTCTTGGGCCAACACGTACAAGGGAGTCAAGAATTACCGCTTCGAGCTTTTCTACTGGGATTATGCCATTGGCATTTTTCTGATCTCGCTCATCCTCGGCCACACCATGGGGAGCACGGGGCACAATTCCCAGAGCCTCGTAGAGAACATCCACTCCACGGGCGTTTCTAACGTTGTCTATGCGTTGATCGGAGGAGCCTGGTTCAACCTCGCGAATCTGTTGCTTGTGGCTGCGATCGACATGGCGGGGCTGTCGGTGGCGTTTCCGATCTCGATCGGCATCGCGCTGGTGGTTGGCGTTGTTCTGAGCTACATACTGCAACCCAAAGGCAACGCGATGTTGCTGGCGTTGGGAGTCGCATGCGCGCTTATCGCCGTCATTCTGGACGGCAAGGCTTACGGAAGTCTGGCTAGCACAGGGCGTGTGATTTCCAAGAAGAGCCTGATCGTCTGCATAGTCTCCGGAATTCTGATGGGCTTATGGGCGCCGTTCCTGACGCGCGCAATGACCATTGGCAACCCTCTGGGCCCGTATGCCGCGTGCGTTTTTCTCACGCTGGGTGCGCTCCTCTCCTGCTTCGTATGGAACATCTACTTCATGAAGCGTCCGCTGGTCGGAGAACCCGTAAGCTTCAGCGGCTTTTTCCGCGGACCAGCCTCAGGTCATGCCTTGGGCCTGCTCGGAGGATTCATCTGGGGAACCGGTACCGTCTTTAATATGGTCGCGGCGAGTCTTACCGGAGTCGCCATCTCGTACGCGATCGGTCAATCCGCGCCGATGGTTGCGGCCTTGTGGGGGATCTTTGCGTGGAAGGAATTTGATGGCTCAAGCTCGCGGGCCAAGCTCTACCTGGTGCTGATGTTTGTTTTTTATGGATTGGCGATTCTTTTTGTGGCGAAAGCGAATGGATAGCGGATCCTTGCCATTGCCGAGTGACTAATGGTGCGCCTGGGCGACCTGTGGGATCCGCGTTTGCGGAGAGCGCTCAACGCTCTTTGGCAGCTTTCGGCGTCCCGCCGTCGAGCTGTTTCCCCTCGCCTTCTTTTACGGTCGTGATCTTGTCGACGGAAACATCCGAGAAGCGTTCCACAAGACCGCTCGGCCAACGAAGGTCGACGTAGTCAACTTTAGCAACCGATCCCAGCCCAAAGTGGATTCTCATATCGTGATTCGAGTTGTAGCTGGATCCGCTTCGAACTTCGTCCACGAACGTTCTCGCAGCCGCCTTAACCATCAAGCGTGCCCCAATGCCGTCGCGATTCGATTTCGTTCCAACTGCGCGAAGGCCAATCCAATGATTGCTAGAACGTACCTGGTTCACGAGCAAGCTTGGAGGCGCGTTCATATTTGAGATCACTGCCGACATCTTGCCATCGTTCCACAGATCACCTACAGCAAGGCCACGGCCCGCATGAGGTGTCGTGATTCCCGTTCCAGCCCGATCCGAGATGTCGTCGAACTTTCTTGTGCCATCATTGTGATAAAGAATGCGCGGCTCTTCGTAACTACTACCGAGCTTCTGTTTATCGACCTCGGGATAGACGTGCCCATTTACCAGAAGAAGATCGGGCCAGCCGTCATTGTCGATATCGATAAACGCCGTCCCCCACCCGAGGTATTGCGTGTGCAAGCCGAGTCCAGCCGCAAACGTTACGTCGTCGAAGGTTCCATTTCCGTTATTGCGGTATAGCGTCGAGGTGTCGTCGGAGAAATTAGTTTTGAAAATGTCCAGTTTCCCGTCGCCGTTGAAGTCGCCGATGGCTACGCCCATGCCAGCCTGCTCGCGCCCGTCTTCGTTGTAGGCCGCACCCGCGCTCACGGCAACGTCGGTGAATGTCCCGTCGCGATTGTTGTGATAAAGAATGCTCGACGTGCTGTCGCAAGCAACGTACATATCGGGCCATCCATCGTCGTCGTAATCAAACGTGGCCACCGTGAATCCGTAGTGGCCCGATGTCTTGTCGATGTGAGCCTTCGTGCTCACGTCCTCGAACTTTCCGCCGCCGAGGTTGTGATAAAGAATGTTTTTCGCGCCCGGAAGTCCGCGAGGGCCGCACATCACCGGAACGCCCTTCCATACACAGGATGCGCGTTCGCCTGGTACGGGCGCCGTTGAGAGATCGAAGTCGACATAATTGGCGACCATCAGGTCCAGCAATCCATCGCGATCGTAATCGAGGAAGGCGCATCCGGTGCCCCAGGCTTTGCCATCTCCCGCCGTGCCCGATTTCTCTCCTGCTTCTGTAAACACGCCGTTCTGGTTGTGGTAGAGCCGGTTTTTCCCGTAGTACGTGATGTAGACATCTTCCCAGCCGTCGTTGTCATAATCGCCCACGCAGACGCCCTGGCCCCAACCCGACGCCGTCAATCCGCTCTTTGCCGTAACGTCGCTGAAGGAACCGTCGTGATTGTTGTGAAACAAGTGATTGGTCGGAGCTTTGTCTTTAGGAAATCCTTCGAGCGTAGTGCCGTTCACAACCAGGATGTCTGGCCATCCATCGTTGTCGTAGTCGAAGATCGCGACTCCCGTGCCCGTAGTCTCGATGATGTATTTCTTGGTATCCCGGCCGCCGAAGACATTCTGCATCGTGAGTCCGGACTTCTCGGCGACATCCACGAAATTCGCGATCGGGGCGGCTGACGTTGGAGGTGAACTGTTTTGAGCGACGGCCATTAAGGCGAAGATCGCAATAACCACAACGGTTACGGCGACGGGTTTTCCCTGAAGTTGTCTGCGCAGAATTCGGTCCCGGCCTGACGACATGCTTGATCTCGGATACTAGGATGCCATGCCGGAGGGGTCAAGCTGTAGCGGGCATGGCCAATTCGAGAAGTGGATTGAGCGAATTCCGCGTGGGTTGGCGTTTGATATCCTTACGCCGCCATGCGCCATTTTCTTATCGATACCGACACCGCTTCTGATGATGCCGTCGCGATCATCATGGCGTTGCGCAGCCCTGATGTGCAGGTGGTCGCAATCACTACGGTTGCGGGAAACGTCGACGTCCAGCAATCCACTCGCAATGCGCTCTACACCGCCGAGCTTTGCGGTGTCAAAGTTCCAGTTCATGCGGGCGCGGAAAAGCCGCTATTGCGTACTTATCAGAACGCCACCTGGTTTCACGGGCGCGACGGGCTGGGGGATCACGGGTATCCGGCAGCACGCGAAAAGGCGGCTGAAGCGCACGCTGTTGATGCCATTATCGATGCCGCGGAAAAGTATCCCGGGCTCGTCATTGTCACGCTCGCCCCATTAACGAACGTGGCTTTGGCCGTGGCGAAGAAGCCTTCCATTGCGGAGAAGATCAGCCGTTGTGTGGTGATGGGTGGTAACCCCTGCTGCGAGGGAAATGTAACCCCGGCTGCGGAGTACAACATTTGGGTTGATCCGGAAGCGGCGCGAATCGTTCTGCGCAATGAGCTTCCAATCGAGCTCATCGGATGGCAGCTTTCACGAGGTGAAGCGGTCCTCAACGAATCCGATATTGCAAGAATTCAGAAATTCAACTCCAAGCTTGGTAATTTCGCCATCGAGTGCAACAGCCATGCTCGCAAGGCTTACCACATTCAGACGGGCGAAGACGGAATTTCGCTGCCCGATCCGGTCGCGATGTGCCTGGCTCTTGACCCAAGCATTGGAACAGACTGGAGTTCTCACTACGCCGACGTGGAGACGGAAAGCGAACTGACTCGTGGGATGACCGTGGTCGATCGGCTGAACGTGGCTGATGACGAAAGGAATCGAGCGGTCTGGGATCCGATCCTGCGCAAAGGACGCAAGGCTAAGGTCTGCTGGACGGTCGACAATGCTCGATGGAAGGAAAGTCTCTTC
>Ga0126381_100005198_pt1 | contig 14287 bp, 8 predicted proteins | sample PanSoiMetPlot_28_FD_96465 | JGI IMG/M metagenome (GOLD analysis project Ga0126381, IMG submission 96465) | Tropical forest soil microbial communities from Panama - MetaG Plot_28 | ecosystem: Environmental > Terrestrial > Soil > Tropical forest > Bulk soil | place: Panama | collected 2016-02-17
GACGTCGGCGACGAGGACGTCGCCCGTGTATTCACGGACCTCGATCCGCGACGTCGCTTCCGCCTCGAAGCGCTTCGCGGCGTCGACGAAGGCCGAGACGGTCGGGAACGCGACTCCGGGCACGAAGAAGAATCGCCGCCCGTCGTCGAGCCCGAGCAGAGTGGAGATGCCCGGAACCGGCGCGACACGGGGCATCCGGAGCTTTTCGTCCGGACCGAGGCCGGCGCTCTCCCTCAGAAAGTCGATGTAGCTCCGGAAGTACCAGTTGGGGATGACGCCGGTGTTGTACTTGGCGCCGATCTGGATGGTGTCCCGCTCGAGCTTGCGCGGCACGGTGAGACTCTCGAAGGGTGTCGATGCGACGTTCGCCCGCATCAGGACGAGGTCCGAAGGGTCGCGTCGGCTCGCCCACTGCGACAGCCCGAGTCCCGCAGTGTCGCACGCCGCGAAGACGACGAACCCGGCCGCGAGAAGATCGCGATGCGGTGCTTTGCGATTCGACGTCGACCAGGAGAGAGCCAGCAAGAGCAGCATTCCCGCGACAGCCGCGAAGATCGGGAAGGCGGCCGGCGGATAGCCCCACGCCCGAGCGATTCCGGCCGGTCCGAGCAGCTTCTGCCAGTAGACGTGGGTATATCCGGTCGCGAGGAACACGCCCTGGATGGCGAGGACGGCCGCAACGGCGGCCACGCCCGTCCGCAAGAGACGGCTCCGACCGGACCGGTTCGCGTCCGAGCCGTTCGCCAGGCGTTCGAAGGACTCCCAGGCTCGCGCCAGGAGCAAAGCCAGCACGGGCACTACAATGACCTGGAGCCTGGGCCACGCGCGCAGCTGTCGGAAGCCGGGCCACACCGCCGACATGATCCGGAACGTCGGCGAGTGCGCCCCCCACGTGAGCGATGCGACCACGAGGGCATATGTCAGGGTCGTCATGGCGAGGGCTCGGTCGCGGCGCCTCGTCTCGGGATCGAGCGCCCCGGTGACGAAGAGGACGAGCAACAACAGCGGCAGTTGACCGAAGTAGAACCATCCCTCGGCGCTCGCGGCCGGCGGAAAGACGAGGGATCCGATCGTGCTGAGAACGCTCTGAGAGTACTGGGTCGCGAACTCCAGGTCCCCGCCGCCCCGATCGGTCGTGAGCGCGAGCAACGAGCGCACGGCCGAGAGATACGGCCAACTCACGAGGAGCGACGCCGCGAGGCCGCCGGCGATCGCGCCCGAGGTCCACAGGCTCTCTCGCGTCGATGGCCGATCTTCTTCCGAGGCGATCAGGATCGCGCGAGTCCGCGGCCACACGATGGCTGCGGCGTACGGCAGGACCAGAAACTGCGCGTAGTAGAGGAAGTACGGGTACCCCGCGGTCGCCAGCAGAATTCCGGACGCCGCGATCAGTCCCGTTCCCTGCAATCGAGTCGCTCTCCGCCGGCACCAGGCGACGCCGAGCAGGAGCCACGGGAACCACGCCGCCGCGTGCATGGCGTTGGGGAAGCGCTGCAGCTCCGTCATCTTCAGGCTCGTTCCCATGACGAGCGCCGCGACGAGCGCGGCGCGGACGCCGGCCCCCGACTCCCGCAGCCAGGAATAGAGACCCAGGGAGAAGATGCAGAGACCAACCACGGTGAAGATCTGGTGGATGAATTGAGAATGGCCGCCGGCGAGACGGTAGACCAGCGCGAGCGGCAGGTTCAGGGGATACAGCGCGGCAACGAATGGGTTCGCGAGAAATGGATAGCCGCACGCCTCGGAGGGAGACCAGCCGGGGATCCGCTGCTCGAACGCGAGGGCGTCGAGAAGGTAGACCTTGTACTTGAAGTAGAGCTCGCCGAAATCGTTCCTCGATTGCAGGCCATGCGGCGCGAGGAACGGAGCCAGATAGATCGCTGGCCAGAAAAAGGCGAGAAGAGCCGGCGCAGTCTCCTGGACACGGCGCGTCCTCACGCGGCGAGACCCGTCTCGCGCCCGGCGATGGCCCAGAGCCGCGCGGCGGCCGCGTCGTCCAGCGCCGCCTCCGACGGCGTCGTCTCGCGGAAGCGCTTGAAGTAGCGGCCCGTCACGCCCTCGAGCTCCGGGTCCCACGCGAGGCGCACGACGGGCTTCGCGCCGCGGGCGGCGGACGGCATGCCGGTTCCCCCGAGCCACAGCACCGACAGAATCATCACGCGGACCGGGATCAGCGGCACCTCGCGCCAGATGCGCGTGGCGAGAGCTCCCGGATGAAGCGCGTTGGCGGCGATGCCCGGCTCGCGCCGGGCGAGCTCGCGCGTGAAGAGGATCTGCGCGAGCTTGGTGTTGGAGTAGGCGCGGAACCCGCCGTAACCTCGCGAAAGCTCCAGGTCGTCCCAGTCGATGCGGCCCGTGCGATGCGCCTCCGAGCTGACGTGAACGACGCGTGGGCGGTCCCCCCGACGCAGCGCCGGCAGGAGCAGGCGCGTCAACAGGTACCCTCCGAGGAAGTTCGTCTCCCAGGTCAGCTCGTGGCCGTCCACCGAGACCTGTCGGTTTCGCAGCGCCACCCCCGCGTTGTTGACGAGGACGTCGAGCGAAGGGTGCGTATCGAGAAACCGGGCCGCCGCTTCGCGGACCGACGCGAACGAGGCGAGATCGATCGGCAGGACCTCGGCGATGCCGCCGTCGTTCTGGATTCGTGTAGCGATCGCCTTTCCGCGCTCGACGTCGCGGACGCCCATGACGACGCGCGCTCCCATCCTCGCGAGCTGCCGCGCGGTCTCGCGCCCGATCCCGCTGGTCGTCCCGGTGACGAGGACCGTGCGCTGGGCGTCGGGCGTTGCGGGTTGCACGATGCCATGCTAAACGCCTTCATCCGGATTCCCGGGGTCGTGCGATCATTCGGCGCAACGACTCGGACGGGAAAGGAACCTCGATGAACCGCGAATACATCGCCTGGGACTCGCCCACGCTCGGCCGGCGCATGGAGATGCTGTGGTTCGGCCACGCCGGCCGGCCGATGATCTGGTTCCCGACCTCGGTCGGGCGCTTCTATCAGAACGAGGACTTCGGGCTCGTTGGCGCCGTTGCCGACCTCATCGACCGCGGAGCGATCCAGTTCGCGTGCGTCGACAGCGTCGACGCCGAGAGCTTCTACGCCAAGGAGAAGCACCCGGCGGAGCGGATCCGGCGGCACGACCAGTACGACCGCTACCTCGCCAACGAGGTCGTTCCCTTCGTCCGGACGCGGGCGAAGACGGGCGGGCGCATCACCACGCTCGGCGCCTCCTTCGGCGCCTACCACGCCGCGAACTTCGGCTTCCGCCACCCCGACTCGATCGACAAAGTCGTGGCGTTCTCCGGCAAGTACGACATCCACTCGTTTCTCGACGGCTACTGGGACGAGCTCTGCTACTTCCACTGCCCGACCGCCAACATCCCGAACATGGACGCCGACTGGGTCGCGCGGCTCAACACGATGGACCTCTGCATCCTCACGGGCCAGACCGACAACATCCTCTCCGGCACGACGGACGTGCTCCGGATCCTGAACGAGAAGGGCATCCGCAATCGCGGCAGCGTCTGGGACGCGCCCTACGGCCACGACTGGCCGTGGTGGAAGGTGCAGATCCGCAGCTACGTGCCCTGAGCGCTCGCCCTCAGCGCGGCCAGAGGCAGCCGCTCGACCCGACCCACGTCCGATCCTTGTTGTAGTTGACGCCCATCATCTTCCCCTGCGACAGGCGGGCGAGGGAGATGACCGGGAACGGCTTGCCCGACCGCCAGACGAACATCATGCGGACTTCGACTTTGGAAAAGCCGCCGTCGGCGGTGGCGATCGCCGGAGCGTACTCGACCTTCCGCATCAGGAGCGTCTGGGATCGGCGTCCTTCGGGAATCTCGGTGAAATCCGAGGGCGTGAGGTCCACCTTCACTCCGGATCCGGCGAACGAGTACAGCGGCTTCAGGACCCACTGCGAGAGGTCCATCGGCGCGTGGGGCAGGTCCGAAAGGAGCACGGCCTCCGGCACCGACGGGTGCTTGAGCATCGGAAGGACGAACTTGCTCCAGCGGAAGTACCAGTTCGGGTGTCCGGCCCACGAGACATCGAGCGGCTCGCGCAGGTCGAAGGGGAGCTTCTGCCCGGTCGCCTCGAGCTCGTCGAAGATGAGCCGGTTGTAGATCCGCAGGATCCGCGTCGGGACGCCGTCGCGCGAGTACCAGAGCTCGCGGCCGCGCTTCTCGATCTGCGACGGATCCAGGGCCTGGACGCCCCAGAACTGCTCGGTGAACGCGAAGTCGACGGCGGTCTTCTGTGCGGGCGGGTCGATGTCGAGAAGGATCACGTTCTGCGGCGGCACGCCGCCGAGGATCGCGTCGCCCACGACCTTCTTGTAGGCGGCGTCTCCGAGGCCGGAGAGGAACCAGCCGAGGCGTCCGGGCTCGGGGCACATCTGCGCGAGCTCTTCGCTCTGCACGACCTGGAACGCGTAGAGCGTCGGAAAGGCCTGAAGCTCGATCAGCCAGGGCTCGAGCCGGCCGCTCCGACCCTGGACGATCGCGAAATCCAGGACGGCGAAGGTCGGCCAGTCGGTGCAATTCGGGACGTCGAACTGAGGCGGCACGGCCTGCTTCGAGCGCTCGAGGGCCTGCGGCGTCGAGAGTTGCCGGAAGATGTCGAGCGAGGTTGCGACCATCTCGTCGCGCAGCGCCGGCGGCAGGAACACGGGCGTCTCGGCCAGCCGGAACGGGATCTCCATGCCCGCGCGTTCGGAGAGGCGGCGCACGTACTCGCTATACCGATCGTTGGTATAGCTGTCGTTGTAGGCGTTGCGGAGCTCGGGGATCATGGTTGGTCCTTTGTTGGTTCAGCCTGTCCCCGAGATAAAGGTCGAAGGAAGGTCCCCAGTCGCTGTCGGCGTAGGCCGAGTCGTCGGCCTCGAAGCGAGGGTTGCAGATGACGATGTGGCCGTCAGCCTCATGCTCTGACGGGGATTGTACCCGCCGGGGCGGCGAGACCGGGATGAGAGGGACCTAAATCAGGTACCGGCCGCCTTCCATGATCGGGTCGCCGTCGAACCAGACGTTGAACTTTCGCCCGACGATGTCGATGTGCGTCGTGCTCTTCCACTTCGCGCCGGTGTGCTCGGCATACGGGTGGCCGAAGGCGACGTGGAGGGTCGGCAGCTTCTCGTCCTGGAGGATGTTGCCGATGACGTCGTGGACGGCGATGTTGGTTCCGAGCGCGAACTCGCCGACCCGGTTCGAGTTCTCGTCGGTCGACGTGTAGGCGAGGAAATCCCGGACGAGGTCCTGCCGGTCGCAGCGCACGGCGGCGATGCGGCTGTTCTCGATCGTCACGAAGAGCGGGTTGTTCCGCAAGTCGCCGTAGCGGGCGCAGAGATAATCGCCCACGACGCCGTCGGCGACGTAGAGGCCGTCCACCCGCGCCGGCGCGGTCAGGACCTCTCCGCCGGGGAGGTTGCCCCACTTGGAGGTCGAGATGATGCCGGACGTCTTCAACCACTTGATGGACGGGTCGAACGTCGCCTCGAGCCTCGAGCCGCCCGGCGAGGTCGCGACGATCTTTTTGGCGTTGATCGCGCGGTCGAGCAGACGGAGGGAGACGGCGTCGACCTCGTCGAAGTTGGCGCGCATCGCCTCGACCATGATGCGGTGCGAGATCGAGACCATGTGGGCGTGCCGGATCTGCCGGCGGTCGACGATCGCCGTCAGCGCGCGTCGGAACGCCAGCTCGCCTTCCTTGGGCTGTCCGGCATAGATCGAGACGTTGGCGCGGTCCAGCGCCTCCGCGATGGGAGCGGGCAACGACAGCATCGGCCGCGGGCCGTAGTCCTCCATCACGAAGACCTCGACCGGAGCGCCGAGCTCGCGCACCTGGTCGGCCAGGCTCGCCCCGATGTCCTCGGTCTCGAGGTCTGTGACGATCACGACGCGCTCGGAGGGTTGGACGCGGAGGCAGGTACGGACGGCGTTGCGGGCGCCGGGGATCAGGTCCTCGGCGTACGTGGTGCGCGCTTCCTCGAGATCTTGGGTCAGGATCGGCTCCTTCGGTTCACGCCCGGCGCCGGCCTAAGAGGCCGTGCGCTCGAGCGGCGTTTCGATCGGCAGTCCGTGCCGCGTTTCCTCGCAGATGAAATCGACGACCTTCTTCAGGTCGCCGCCGGAGGTTTCGTACACCCGGAGTTGCCGGTCGGCGCCCGTTCCGTTCTGAAGGATCCAGTTTACCGCCTCGACCTCGCGCCGGGAACCCAATTCGTCGACGACGTCGTCGAGGAACTCGAGCAGCTCGTCGATCAGGCTGCGGAACTCGACTTCGACCTCCTTGCCGAAGTCGATCAGCTTGCCTTCGATGCCGTAGCGTGACGCCCGCCACTTGTTCTCGAGGATCAGCGCGCGGCGGTAGCGGCGCCAACCCTGGTTCTGCTGCCGCAGCCGGTAGAGCTTGACGCAGATGGCCTGGATCAGCGCCGCGAGGGTCACGGTCTCGTCGAGGCGCATCGGGACGTCGCAGACGCGGAACTCGATCGTCTCGAAGAACGGATGCGGACGGACGTCCCACCAGATCTTCTTGCCGTTGTCGATGCATTTGGTCGAAACGAGCACGCGGACGAAGTCGTCGAACTCGGCGGGCGTGTCGAAGTACTCCGGCATGCCGGTCCGGGGAAAGCGATCGAAGACTTTGGTCCGGAAGCTCTTGAGCCCCGTGTTGCGTCCCAGCCAGAACGGGGAGTTGGTCGAGAGCGCGAGCAGGTGGGGCAGGAAGTAGAGCGCCTCGTTCATGATCTGAAACGCGAGCGTGCGGTCCTTGATCCCGACGTGGACGTGCAGTCCGAAGATCAGGTTCGCGCGGGCCAGCTGCTGCATCTCCTGAACGACCTGGTCGTAGCGCGGGTCGGGAAAGATCTTCTGGTCGGCCCAGTTCGAGAACGGGTGCGTGCCGGCCGAGGCCACGCGCATGCCGCTCTTCTTCGCCAGCCGAATGATCTCGGCGCGCATCTCGCCGACGTCCTGGCGAACTTCCTGGATGTTCTTGCAGATGCCCGTGCCGATCTCGATGACCGACTGGTGCATCTCCGGCTTGACGCGTTCCTTGAGGACGAGGCGGCCTTCCTCGAGGATCTCCTGGACGTGAGAGCGGAGCTCCCGCGTGTCCGGATCGATGATCTGGAATTCTTCCTCGACGCCGAGCGTGAAGGCCGGGCGATCCATGCGAACCGCGATCAGGCTTCGCTCCGCGGCCGGGGCCGCGACGTCGCCCGGGGCGCGGCGGGCTTGCGGGCGCGGGCGGGAGCGCGCTTGGCCGGCTCCTCGCCTCCCGCGAGGAACGTCGCCCACCGGTAGTCCGTCAGCGGCTCGGAGCCCTGCTGGACGCGCTCGATCAGCCACTTCGCCGAAGTCTCGACGACCCACGCGAAGTTCTCTTCGCCGACCGATTCGACGGCGGCGTCCGGCGCGGGATTCAGGAAGTCGATGGCGTAGGGAATGCCGTCGCGCACCGCGAACTCGAGCGTGCAGAAGTCGTAGCCGAGCGCGTTCATGAGCTTCAAGGAGTCCGCGTGGACGCGGTCGTACATCGCCTTCGCGATGGGCTCGCCGCTCTTTACGTAGCGGTTCGCGTGCGGCTGCCTCGGGTCGTACCGCATGATGTGGACGTGCTTGCGACCGATCGCATAGCAACGGAAGTACTCGTCGAAGACGATCTCCTCCTGGAGCGTCATGACGTGCTGTCCCGAGTCGCGGTAGGCCGCGAAGAATTCGTCTGGGTTCCCCACGCGGTAGACGTGCTTCCAGCCGCCGCCCGAGTAGGGCTTGAAGTAGGCCGGGAAGCCGATGTACTGGAACATCTCCTCCCACTCGAGCGGGAAGACGAGATTCGACATGGACTCGGACGTCGTGTCGGGCGGATGCTGGTTCGACGGAAGGATCACCGTCTTCGGGACCGCGACGCCGACCCGGCGAGCGACGACGTTGTTGAAGAACTTGTCGTCGGCCGACCACCAGAACGGGTTGTTGACCACGATCGTGCCGTCCACCACGGCCTTCTTCAGGATCGCGCGGTAGAACGGAATGTCCTGGCTGATCCGGTCGAGGATGAGGTCGTACTGGCTGGGGCTGTCGATCCCGACCCCGCCGACCTTGACCGGCTCGGCGACGACGTCGGCGCCCGAGCCGTTGATCCGCTCGACGAGCGCGAGCGGGAAAGAGCGTTCCTGTCCGAAGAGAATGCCGATGCGTTTCATGGCGAATCCTTCCCCAAAATAAAGGTGCGGCGTTGGCGCCGGAAAGCCGGAGATTATCTCACGCCCCTCGGGCGGATCCCGCGCGCGGAAAGGCCGGTCGGGGAAGGACTTAACGCGAGGCGGAGGAGCCGCCGCCGCGGACCCAGCGGTTCATCCACGCGAGGTTGCGGTCGGCGAGATCCCGGATGAAACGCGGCTCGCGGAAGCCGTGCGGCTGGCGCGGGTAGACGACCATCTCGACCGGCACTGCGCGGCGCTTGAGCGCGTTGTAGAGCTCGTAGCTCTGCGAGACCGGCACGCGCACGTCGGCCTCGCCGTGTTCGATGAGCGTGGGCGTTCTGACCTTCTCGACCCATCCCATCGCCGAGTGCGACCGGTAGACGTCCCTTCCGCCCTCCCGCCAGAACTCTCCGCCGAAGTAGTCCGGGAGAAACGACGGGATGTCCGACGTCCCCGTGAACGAGAGGAGGTCCGTCACGCCGGCGCCCACCGACGCGGCCTTGAATCGGTCCGTCTGCGTGATCGTCCACGCGGTCATGAAGCCGCCGTAGCTCCACCCGAGGATGCCGAGGCGATCCGGATCCGCGATGCCGAGGTCGATGACGTGATCGACGCCCGCCATGAGGTCCCGGTAGTCGCCGCCGCCCCAGTCGCCGATGTTTTCCTGACGGAACTTCGTGCCGTAGCCCGACGAGCCCCGCGGGTTGGCGCGCAGGACGGCGTAGCCCTCGGCGGCGAAGACCGCGACCGGATAGGGGCCGGGCGAGGCGATCGACGTGGCCTTGTATTCGCCCGCCGGTCCGCCGTGGACGACGAGGAGCAGCGGCGATCTTTTTCCCGGCGTGGAGCCAGGGGGAAGCGTCAGCAGCCCTTCGACCGGTTCTCCGTGGTCGCCCTTCCACGTGATTACGCGCGTCTCGCCGAGCGCGCGGCGAGGCAGGTCCGCGTTCACGCTCGATACCCGGGCCGGCGAGAACGAAGCCAGCGACGATGCCCAGGCTTCGACGGGTTCGGCGGGCGACTGACGCACGAAGCCGATGGAGGTTCCGCGCGCATTGACGTGCGCGCCGTTGACCACGGCGCCGGGAGCCGTGAGCGCCCGCAGCCGCCCGGTCGAGACGTCGAGCGCGTACAGGAGGTCGTAGACGCCCTTCGCCTCGGTCAAGTAGAGCGTGGCGCCGTCGGCGGACCAGCCGGTGATGTCCGGGTCCTCGTCGGGCGTATGCGCCAGGTCGCGGCTTGCGCCTCCGCCGGCGGGCACGATGCGGATCCACCGCCGGTGCGCCCAGCGCGGCGGATCGTCCGTCACGACGTAGACGATCCATTTTCCGTCGGGGGAGTACGACGGTTCGGTCTCCGCCGCGCCGGTCGACGCGAGCGGCGTGATGTTGCCCGTCGCGACGTCCACGAGCGAGATGTCCGAGGACGGCCACCCATCGGCGGCCGGCGACGGACGGTGGGAGAAAGCGATCGTCTTGCCGTCCGGGGACCAGTCGAGCTCGTCGATCGAGCCGGTTGCCCGCAGGAGCTGGCGCGCCTCGCGGCGGCCGTCGGGCTGCGCCGGCAGCGCCACGAGCCAGAGGCGCTGCGGGCGCTCGTCGGATCCGACGACGCGCTCGTCGTCTTTGTCCCTTTCGCGCCGATCCTTGTCCGGGTCCGGCTCGGGCGCCAGGTAGGCGATCCACCGGCCGTCGGGGGACCAGGCAGGCTGCGAAGCGTCGGACCTGGAGTCGGTCAAGCGCCAGGCCTCGCCGCCGTCCGCCGGAAGGATCCAGACGTTGGCGTACTTGTCGCCCCGCTTCGACACGAACGCGATCGCGCGGCCGTCGGGCGACCAGCGGGGAGCGCTCGATGACTGATCCGCGAACGTGACCTGACGCTCGGACTTTCCGTCCGACGACGCGAGCCAGATCTGTTCGCGGTACTCGCTCTTCTCGCTCTCGACGACGGCCTGCCGCACGACGAAGGCGACGCGGTGGCCGTCGGGCGAGACCCGGACGTCGGGAATCGTCCGGTAGCGCAGCATGTCGGTGGTCGTCCAGGAGCCCGGGCCGTCGGCGGCGCGCGCGGAGACGACGACTCCCGCTCCGAACAGAACGGCCATCGCGAAAAGCCGAAGGTTCTTACCCACGTTCATCCTCGATCGATCCGATAGCGAATTCTATGGCGGGGAACCGGCGAGGCCGGGCGGGGTCCTTCTCAATGAGGGCGGCGCCGGCCGCCATTCCGAAGGAGGTCGCCGTGGAACCCTGCAACGCCGCGTCACTGACGTCCGTTCCGCTGGCCGTGCCGCTGCTCGCCGCAGCGTTCTCCGCCTTCGTGTTCGCGAACCAGCGGCGACCGTCGCGGATCGTGCCTCTCCGCCTCGCCCGGCCGGAGGAGCATCCAGTGCGCCGCTCGCTCACCCGCCCTCGCCTCGTGCTCTCACCTCGCGAACGGGCAGCCCTGGCCCGCGTCTACCAGATCTGGCACTGGTCCTTACGGACCATCGGATCTCCCGCTTTGCAGCCGAAGGCCTTCGCGAATTCGGGCAGCGTCGAGGGCGGTCCGATCGCGCGAAAATGGTCCAGAGGGTGCGGGTTCGTGTTGAGCAGGAGTTTCGCGAACTCGGGTCGTATGTTCGCCGCCCAGACCCGAGCCCAGGCGAGGAACAGGCGCTGGTCGTCGGTCAACCCGTCGATCGGAGCCACCGGCGATTTGCCTTCCCGCGACATACGGTAAGCGCGGTACGCGATGGCGAGGCCGCCGAGGTCCGCGGTCGCCTCTCCCAGCACGAGCTTGCCGTTGGTGGGCTGGCCCTCGAAGACGTACGTCGCGTATTGATCCTCGATGCATTTCGAGCGCGCCTCGTAGTTCTTCAGGTCCTCCGGCGTCCACCACTCTTTCATGTTGCCTTGCCCGTCGAACTTGCGGCCCTGGTCGTCGAAGCCGTGCGTCATCTCGTGGCCGATGACCGCGCCCATCGCGCCGTAGTTGACGGCGTCGTCGGCTTTCGGGTCGAAGAAGGGCGGCTGCAGGATGCCGGCCGGAAACACGATCTCATTCTTCTGAGGGTTGTAGTAGGCGTTGACTGTCGGCGGCGACATTTCCCAGTCCGTCCGGTCGACGGGCTTTCCGATCTTGGCGAGGTCGCGGCGATTGTCGAAGTCGGCGGCGCGCTGGACGTTGAGCACATACGGGCCGCGGTCGATCGTCAAAGCCGAGTAGTCCCGCCATTTGCTCGGATAGCCGATCTTCGGATCGAAGGCGTCGAGCTTGGCGAGCGCGGCCTTTCGAGTCTCCTCGCTCATCCAGGGGAGCGTCCTGAGGTCGGCACGCAGAGCGGCGATCAAGTTCTTGACCATCGCGTCGGCGCGCGCCTTGGCCTCGGGCGGGAAATAGTCGCGGACGTAGGCTTTTCCAAGGGCGAACCCGAGAGCCTGATCGGTGGCGGACACGCAGCGCTTCCAGCGGACCTCGTTCTCCGGCGTTCCCTGAAGCGTCTTGCCGTAGAAGTCGAAGTCTTCGTCCACGAATTTCTTCGAAAGGCTCGGAGCGGCGGCGTGGATGAGCTGCCACCGCAGGTAGGTCTTCCAGATCGGTAGGGGCGTCGCGGCGAGCTCCTTGTCGACGGCCTCGAAATACTTCGGCTGCCCGACGTTGATCGCGGCGACCGGCGGTGCGCCGATCTCCTTCAGGTAGGCCGTCCAGGAGAAGCTCGGTGTGAGCTTCGTGATCTCGGCGAGGCTCCGACGGTTGTAGGTCTTCTCCGGGTCGCGGCGGTCGACGCGCGTCATCGAGGCTTCGGCCAGACGGGTCTCGAAAGCCAGCACGGCCTTCGCGTTTTCCGCGGCCTTCGCCGGGCTGTCGCCGAGGAGCGTGAACATCTTCGCGACGTGGGCGAGGTACTGGCCGCGAAGTTTCTTCGAGTCGTCGTCGCTCTTCAGGTAGTAGTCGCGGTCGGGAAGGCCGAGGCCGCCCTGATAGGCGCCGGCGATCACCTCGCTCGCGTTCTTGCGATCCTGATCGGATCCGAAGTTGAAGACCGCACCGACGCCGACGATCTGCAGGCGCGCGATCTCGGCCTGGAGATCGGCCCGGGACTGGATCTTGTCGATCGCGTCGAATTCCAACTTCAAAGGGGTCGCGCCCTGCTGCCTCGACGGCCGCCTCGTCCATGCAGGTGGAATAGAAGTCGCCGATTCTCTGGTCATCGGAGCCCGGACCGTTCGACGCTTTCGAGACCTTGTCGAGCACCTTGCGAAGGTTCTCGCGGTTCTGTAGGTCGAGGATCGTCATGGAGTCCCATTCGGATTGATCCGCGGGAATGGCATTGGCCTTGATCCAGCCTCCGTTGCCGTACACGTCGAAATCGCGGCAGGCCGAGACCGACGTATCCATGTTCGCTTGGTCGATGCCGTGAACGTCGGTCTTGTCGTCGGCGCCGCCCGACGCCGCCGAGAGAGCGATCGAGCAGGCCGCCAGGATCCGGTAGACGAGAGCTCTCCGCATAAACCCTCCTCGATGGACTACCAGATCTGACACTGGTCCTTGCGGACCATCGGGTCTCCCGCTTTGCAGCCGAAGGATTTCGCGAACTCGGGCAGCGTGGATGGCGGCCCGATCGCGCGGAACTGCGCGAGCGGATGGGGGTTCGTATTCAGCAGCAGCTTCGCGCGCTCGGGCCGGATGTTGGCGGCCCAGACTCGGGCCCAGGCGAGAAAGAGCCGCTGATCGTCGGTGAAGCCGTCGATCGGAGCCACGGGCGGCTTTCCCTGCCGCGACATCTGGTAGGCCCTGTAGGCGATCGCGAGGCCGCCGAGGTCTGCCGTCGCCTCGCCGAGGACGAGCTTGCCGTTGGTGTTCTGGCCCTCGTACACGTACGAGCTGTACTGGTCTTCGACGCACTTGGACCGCTCGAGGTAGTTCTTGAGGTCCTCGGGCGTCCACCAGTCGCGCATGTTGCCCTGGGCATCGAACTTGCGGCCCTGGTCGTCGAAGCCGTGCGTCATCTCGTGGCCGATGACCGATCCCATCGCGCCGTAGTTGACGGCGTCGTCGGCCTTCGGGTCGAAGAACGGCGGCTGGAGAATCCCGGCGGGGAAAACGATCTCGTTTTTCTGGGAGCTGTAGTACGCGTTGACCGTCGGCGGCGTCATGCCCCACTCCGTCCGGTCGACGGGCTGACCGATCTTGCGCAGATCGCGGTGGTACTCGAAGTCGTCGGCGCGCTGAGCGTTCAGGACGTACGGGCCGCGGTCGATCGTGAGCGCCGAGTAGTCGCGCCACTTGTCCGGGTAACCGATCTTCGGATCGAAATGGTCGAGCTTTTCGAGCGCGGCCTTGCGCGTCGTCTCGCCCATCCAGGGCAGCGTCGCGAGGTCGGCGCGGAGCGCCGCGATCAAGTTCTTGACCATCGCGTCGGCCTGCGCCTTGGCCGACGGCGGAAAGAAGTCGCGCACGTAGGCCTTGCCGAGCGCGAAGCCGATGGCGCGGTCGGTCGCGGACACGCAGCGCTTCCAGCGGGCCTCGTTCTCGGGGGTTCCGTTGAGCGTCTTTCCGTAGAACGCGAAATTCTCGTCCACGAACTTCTTCGAGAGGCTCGGCGCGGCCGAATGAATGAGGTGCCAGCGGAGGTACTCCTTCCACACCGGCAGCGGGGTCGCGGTGAGCTCCTTGTTGACGGCGGCGAAGAACTCCGGCTGGCCGACGTTGATCGCGACGACCGGAGGCGCGTCGACCTCCTTGAGGAACGACGTCCAGGAAAAGCTCGGCGTGAGCTGGGCCATCTCGGCGAGGCTCTTGCGGTGGTAGGTCTTGTCCGGATCGCGTCGCTCGACGCGCGTCATCGAGGCTTCGGCGAGGCGCGTCTCGAGGCCCATGACGGCCTTCGCGTTCTCCGCGGCCTTCGCTGGGGCGTCGCCGAGGAGCTCGAACATCTTCGTCACGTGATCGACGTACTGGTCGCGCAGCTTCTTCGAGGCGTCGTCGGTCTTCAGGTAATAGTCCCGGTCGGGCAGGCCGAGACCGCCCTGGTGAGCGCCGGCGATGACCTCGCTCGCGTTCTTGCGATCCTGTTCGGAGCCGAAGCGGAAGAC